>Ga0163153_10001636_pt1 | contig 35140 bp, 29 predicted proteins | sample OliLakLV19MP6IB1_FD_148629 | JGI IMG/M metagenome (GOLD analysis project Ga0163153, IMG submission 148629) | Freshwater microbial mat bacterial communities from Lake Vanda, McMurdo Dry Valleys, Antarctica - Oligotrophic Lake LV.19.MP6.IB-1 | ecosystem: Environmental > Aquatic > Freshwater >... | reverse complement strand
CTAACCTATACGTACTCGGCTAACCTAATTGTTTGATGGACATTAACTTTTGTGAAAACCAGAGACATCCGTGGTTTTTTTGTGGTGGATCAGAAAAGAGGACTAAAAAGAGTTTCGTGATTCAAAGTCACTATGTTATCTTGCAGGGAATATGCGTTTACACCGATTTATAGGCGATTTTCCAATTGACCAAAAAATAATTACTGTTACCGACGATGCCTTGCTACAACAATGGCTAAACGTCTTGCGCTTAAAAGAGGGTGATAAGCTCATAATAAGCAATGGCCAAGGTTCTGAGGCAAAAGGAAAAATATTAAGCTTAAGCAAGAATGGTTCTACTCTCGAAGTAATAGAGCAGTACGAAAATGATAAAGAGCCACCTAATGTGATTTTCTTATACAGTAGTGTCTTAAAGCGAGATAATTTTGAATGGCTGGCTCAAAAATCGGTTGAGTGTGGGGTCAATTCTATTACCCCGATCCTGACCGAAAGAACTATAAAAACAAACCTCCAGGAAGCCCGACTGCAAAAAATAATGCATGAAGCGGCCGAGCAGTCAGGCCGCGGCCTGGTTCCCAAGCTTCAAAGTATTGTTTCCTTTGAGATGGCCTTGATTGAGGTATTTAAAAAAACCGCAAACGTTTATATCTGTGACGTAGAAGCGGAAAAAGAGAAAAAACCGATATTGCCGAAAAATGATAAAAATACAGCCGCAGTTTTTATCGGTCCCGAAGGAGGCTTTACTAAAGAAGAAATTTCCTATGCACTCAGCAATGGTGCAGAGAAACTTAGTTTAGGAAGAAGTATTCTCCGTGCTGAAACAGCGGCCATAGTGGCAGTGTACAAACTAGCTTACTAGCTTACTAGCTTACTAGCTTACTAGCTTACTATAAATTATAAGCCTAATGACGTTTGAAGCTAAATAGCTACCTAGCTAACTAAAATCTTTTCTTTTTTAACAAGCTAATTAGCTAAAAGCTAGGTAGCTAAACTGCTAGTTCGAGGTATTTGGCTGTCCTACCCACTCGACCGCCTCTTCTTTAGTTTTAAAGGCTTTAAAATTGCTGCGGCCGGAAAGTGAAGCCAACATATCTTGAGCCATCAAAATATATTGCGAGCCGCCAAAAGTAGCCGAGCGATAAACCAACAGCTTATCTTCGACGAGTAGGTTAGTTAAAAGAGTGACCGCTTCAGGTGCGTAATCAAGAACTCCGCTTACGTCAATAACCACCTTGACCGGCACATAGGTATTTTCGTAGCGATCTTTAATGACGACGTGTACCTCTTTATGCCACTTATCTAGTGCCACCAAATTTAAGCCAGCTAGCTTGCCCGCTAAAGAAAGATAAATGATGCCATCATCGCCAACTTTAATTTCAAATTTTTTCTCTTCTGACATATATTAAAATTTTATATAAATTCGAGAGCACCTAGAATTTATATCTTCGGAACTTCTCTATTGTAATATTTTACGGGATATATAGCTATTCCCTTTGTCCACTTAATATGCCGAGAAAATTAGAGACTAACAAAAAAGTTCCCCGCCTAGGCGGGGAACTTTTTTGTTAGTCTCTATTCTCTAACGAGAACTTGAGTTTAACTGCGGAATCCTCCGCGGCGAGCACCGCCTTGTGGGCGTTCTGCCATTGGACGAGCCTCATTAACCATGATCTTTCGGCCTCCGAGATCGCTTCCATCAAATTTGGAAACAGCCTCATCAGCTTCAGCATCGTTAGGCATCGTCACGAAACCGAAACCTCGTGAGCGGCCAGTCATCTTATCTGAGATAACTGTAGCGTCCTCAACGGCACCTGCTTGCGCAAAGTGGGCTTTGAGTTCGTCTGCCGTAGTTGTATACGGTAGTCCGCCAATATATAGCTTTTTAGCCATTTTATTGTTTTGTGATATTTACTAATGCGTAGTCGACACATTTGGCAAGCTACTCTGGCACAAGTTCACGAAGTCCTATTCGGACAAAACTCTACCCCCCTTACTCCGCCTTATATTTACTACTTACCCTTTAGTATACACCATTATGAAGAAAAAAGCAAGCCCAGCACCACTTTTCTAAATTAGACGAAAAAGTGGTGCTGGGCGCCGTCCATGCTGTAAATTTTGGCATTTTTTTCCGGTGCCGGTTATTTACTCACTTAAATTCCAGTTGATTTCATTATACTTTTATGACAAAACACAATTAATCATATTTAAATGGCACAATGCCAAAATTTACGAGCGGGCCAGACCGTAAGAGCCCTGGAAACAATAATCTGCTACAATATCAAACATGCAATCTGAAAATGAACCGAAAAAACCCCTTTCCTGCGAACCCTACAAAGGCACGCGTGATTTTTATCCGGAAGACTGGGCATTTCAGAAATCCCTTTTCGAGACAATGAGAAAAGTCGTCGAAAGTTACGGCTACGTGGAATACAATGCTTCCCCCCTTGAATCAGCCGAGCTTTATGCGGCTAAAACAGGCGAAGAAATTGTAAATGAACAGACCTACACCTTTATCGACCGGGGAAATAGAAAAGTAACCTTGCGCCCGGAAATGACCCCGACAGTGGCCCGCATGATCGCCGCCCGCAAACGAGACCTGGCCTTCCCTCTTCGCTGGTACTCTATTCCCAACCTTTTTCGTTACGAAAGTCCTCAGCGAGGACGCCTACGCGAACACTATCAATTAAATGTTGATCTGTTTGGCATAAAAGGAATCGAAGCTGAAGTCGAAATAATTTCTGTGGCTTATAAACTAATGAGAACATACGGCGCTAAAGACGAGGACTTTGAAATAAGAATTAACAGCAGGAAATTATTACAAGAAAAAATAGAGCCGACATTACTGAATGCTGATTTAATGCCAAAAGCACTTCGCTTGCTTGATAAAAAAGACAAGTTACCGACTGAAGAATTTGAGGCTGAGTGGAAAAAAGTTTCAAATCAATCTATCATTGGAAATATTGAAGTAAACGAAGAAATAAATAATCTTTTAGAAAAACTAAAAAAAATGGGGGTTAATAATGCCATATATCATCCTACATTAGTGCGAGGATTTGATTATTATACCGATATTGTATTTGAAGTTTTCGATAAAAGCCCCGATAACAAACGTTCTCTTTTTGGCGGAGGGCGTTATGATGAGCTCTTAAGTATTTTTGATGAGGAAATGGTGTCGGCCGTCGGCTTTGGCATGGGAGACGTGACAGCGCGAGACTTTCTCGAAACCCACAATTTGCTACCGTCCTATACTCCGCCAACTAAACTTTATATTTGCCTCTTAAGTGAAGAAGTGACTCAATTTGCTAATGAAGCGGCCGATAAACTTCGGGAATATGGTTTAAATGTTGCCGTCGACTATACCTTCCGAAAAGTCGGCGATCAGATTAAAGCGGCCGATAAACAAAAGATTCCGTATGTCGTTGTCATAGGAGCCGATGAAGCCGCTTCAAATACTTTTACTTTGAAAGAATTGAGTAGCGGAAACGAGGAAAAAATGACTGTCGAAGAAATTATTGCTAAACTATCCTTGCCTGCCTAAAATTTTTCTTAAAATTTTGGTGGGGTAATCCGCATTTAGAACTCTTAACTCATATCTCTTAACTCTTATTTTTAATGAGAAAGATTGTCTTTGATATTGAAACCAAAAATGAAGTCTGGGGCGATATTGCCGCTATGGAAATGTCTATTGTCTGTATTTATGATTCAGAAACTGACAGCTACTCAAGTTATCTTGAAGAAGAACTGCATAAACTCTGGCCCATTCTTGAGCGGGCAGATTTGCTTATTGGCTACAATTCAGAACACTTTGATACGCCAATTTTAAATAAGTATTATCACGGCGATCTTTCCAAAATTAAGCACCTTGATTTATTAAGTGAAATTAAAAATTCCTTAGGACGGCGCGTTTCTCTTGATCAAATCGCCGAAGCTACTCTTGGTCGCGGCAAAAGTGGCCATGGCCTTCAAGCTATTAAGTGGTGGAAGGAGGGCGATATAGACTCTCTTCGAAAATATTGTTTAGAGGACGTAAAAATTACTAAAGAGGTTTACGACTTCGCTCTTAAAAATCAGCTCCTTCGGTACAAAGAAGCCGGTAAAAAATTTGATATCAAACTCAACACTTCGTCCTGGGAAAAAACTAACAACAATTCCATGACTTTTTCCCTGCCTTTTTGATTACTAACGCGGACTTGACGCGGAACAACGCAGACTTGACGCAGGCCAAGCCTACATAGATACATATGGCGGCCCTATGTATCGTGCTAGGGGCCCTAGCAGGCTTTTTTCTTTTACATATCTCATAACTCCTACCTCATAACTTCCCCCATTTTTTCTATTCTAGAAACAAAAGTCCAAACATTATTAAAATACCAAGCAAAATTCCCAGAAGTTGGATAAGTCCTTTTTTCACCCCCACATCTTTGTGAAGTTCCGGCACCAAGTCAGATCCGGCAATATATATAAAACTTCCTGCAGCAAAAGGAATCAGATAATTTATAACGAAAACGGCTTTCGTGGAAATAAAAATAACAATTAGGGCGCCTAGTATTGAGGCTAAAGCGGATAAACAATTTATTAAGATGGCCCGTTTCTTTTCAAAGCCGGCATGAATGAGAAGAGCGACATTGCCTAATTCATGGGGGATTTCGTGAAGAATGACGGCAATGGTGGTTGCGATACCTGCCATCGGGCTTAAATAGAAGCTAGCCGCAATGACCACTCCATCAATAAAATTGTGCAGAATATCGGCCACAATGACCATTGGCCCCACGGGATGAATGTGAACATCCTCCTCGCCAACTTCTGCATGATGATGATGCCAGTGCAGAAACTTTTCCAGAGCAAAAAACACCAGAATTCCAGAGAGTATCAGAACTGGTGTTAAGGTTGCTGTGGCTAAATTCTCAAATGATTCCGGAATAAGATGAATAAAAGCGTCTCCAAATAAGGCCCCGACAGAGAGACTAACCAGAAAAAATATAACTTTACGCAAAAAAGATTCACTGACAAACAAAACTACAATGGCAGTCAGAGAAATGAGACTGGCTAAGATTACTCCGAAGAGAGAAAAAAGTGCGGGATGCATGATTTTATAATTTTACGCAGTTATTACAATAACCAAAAAATTCCAGAGCATGAGACTCGATTATCTTAAAATTAACAGACTGACTTAAAACAGACTTTTCAAAATTGGCCGGCTCAAAATCTTTTATATCCTCCACCTTTCCGCAATCATTACAAATAAGATGGTGATGATGGTCTTTGTCATGAACTAATTCATAATGAGAATGTTGATGCCGAAAGTTAACTTGCCGCACTATTTTTAAATCCTGAAATAGCTCGACTGTTCGGTATATAGTCACCTCATCAAGTGCTAAACCAATTTTTTTTATAATTTGAGTAATGCTTAAAGGCACCTTAGTACTTTCTAATACCTTAATTACCGCTAAACGGGCCGGTGTTATTTTGTTCCCACCTTTTCGTAAGATATCTTTAAAAGTATTGGTTTGCTCTTTTTTAGATGCTTTTTTCATTTTCATACTATATCATAAAATAAGCCAAATGCAAAGTACTTGCAAATGCAACGAAGTTGCGTTTATAATAGAAACCGTGGTAATCCTTCCACTAAATAAATCGGAGTTCTTTATGAAAAGTGCCCCCTGTGGCGGCTGTCCGCCCTGTTGCAATTTGTGTGTTTTTGAAAAAATACCTCAAAGACCCGCGAATCCTCACGTCACAACCGTTGCGGCCAAAGCCAACTACGGATGCATCCGGAGGGACGGTGGGGATGTTGTTCTTGCAGGTGGAAGACTCGGCATGATGAGGGGCGATTATTTTCACCCCATTTCGGTCGAAGGAGTGGCCTTTCTTCATAGCAACGGAAATCCACTCGGTAACTATTGTTAGTCTATCCACAAAGGTCCCGCCACGGCGGGACTTACTTTTAACATTATAAAAAACATATGCTTACTGACTACATAATTATAGCTTCAATTACCACAACTGCTGCTCTCATTTGGCGTAACACCTTACTTGATCACGCAAATATCCTAAAGCGAGTAGAAAATATTCCTTTTGTGGGCGGAGCGCTTACTTGTGGATTTTGTTCCGCAGTATGGTTCTCACTTATAGCAGTTCTATTTTATAGCCCCATTTATGAAAGAGTGGATGAACTACCGTACATAGTTTCGATTACTGCTTCTTGGTTTTGCCTTAGCGCGGGCGTACTTTTCCTAAGAAACTTAATTGCAATTTTAATGGAAGGTACAGGAGTCTTAACCCACCTCCATCGCGGGGGACATAAATAAAGTTATTTATTTTCTCAAAATACTAATGGTGATGAGAGTCATGCCTTTCTCCTTCCAGTTTTTTTCTCCCAATTAACATATAAACGGCAATTAGAGTAGTCAGGGGCACGACCAGAATAATACCGATACTGCCGACCATGGTACGAATAATCTCACTTGCAAATATTTCGCGATTAATAAGAACACCTATATCAAGACTTGAAGTGTAGAAAAGTAAAAGAAGAGGAAGAGATACGCCAACATAGGCAATAGCTAAAGTGTTAACCAAAGCCCCTATATGCTCCCGCCCAATGCGCAGTCCCCTCTTGTATAATTCTCTCTTTGATAAATTTGGAGCCACAGTCGAAAGTTCTTCTATGGCAATTGCCTGACCGATGGCGGCATCATACAAAATTCCAAGCAGACCGATAATAATGCCGCCCAAAAGTAAGCCTGCAAAATCTATTGAACCTCTGGTGTCAAAATTCAAATAGACCGCCTCATCCGCTGCCATCCCAGAAAGCCGACCAAAGTGCACTGCTAAGTAAGCTAGAACTCCAGTTAAAATAATGGTCAGAACCATGCCAATAACCGCTGCGGAAGTCGTACGGTTAAACCCATGCGTGATGTAAGACCCAAGAATTACGATGAGAGAAGCAACCCCCATGCTTATGAGGATCGGGGAATATCCATTTAGAATGCCGGGCAAAAGCAAATAAAAAATAAAGCCTAAACTAGCAATAAGAGAAATTAAACCACGCACCCCCTGCCAGCCACCAAAGAGGAGTAAAATGAAAATAAAAAGCCCCATAAAAAAGTAAACCGTTGGTAGTCTGTATGGATCGGAAACAGAATAAAGATTAGTGCCCTCAAGAGAATTTGTTATATGGACCAAATAAAATATTTCACCTTTCTTTAAATTCAAATAATCATTTTCAACTGCGATAAGATTATCCTTTTCTTCTCCTTCCAGAATTCTAACTTTTATCTTTTGAAATTGAGTTTTTACGTCAGTTCCAGGAACAGTTTTTACTTCCTGACTTATAATTTCGAGCACTTGAGCCTTAACGATAACTTGTTTATCTAGAACTACTTCCTGGGCAAAAGCAGTAAAATTGAGCAAAAAAACGCACGAAAAAATAATCATAAATAAAAAAACTGACTTAATCATGATTTTTATATTAGCATATTTGCTACTTCTGTTATTAACCTGTAAAATGGGTGGAATTAAATATATTAATTGCCTTTATCATGGACCCACAAACACAGACATCCTCAAATCAATCGAGAAATTCCCTCGCTATACCTATCGCTATTGTCCTTGCCGGAATAATAATTGCCGGAGCAGTGTATTTAAGGGGTCCTAGTGCCGGAACTACAACCGATGATTTTAAAGCCGAAAGTGCGGAAATTAACATAGCAGCCGTTTCAAATAAAGATCATATTTTAGGAAGCCCAAGCGCTCCTATAACCATCGTTGAATATTCAGATACCGAGTGTCCATTTTGTAAAAATTTCCAAAAGACAATGGAACAAATTAGTGCCGAGTACGGTAAAAATGGCCAAGTAGCCTGGGTTTACCGACACTTCCCTATTGTTCAACTTCACAGTCGTGCACCCTTTGAGGCTGAAGCGACCGAATGTGCCGCCGAGCTAGGCGGCGAAAGTAAGTTCTGGGAATACATAAATAAGGTCTTCGAAGTCACACCGGCTAATAATGGTCTTGATCCCGCCCAGCTTTCTGTGATTGCCGTAAGTGTTGGTTTAGACAAGGCCGCTTTTCAAAAATGTTTAGATAGCGGCAAATATACGGAAAAAATAAATCAGAGTGTTGAAGAAGCTAAAACTGCCGGCGCTCAAGGCACTCCTTATTCAGTTCTTATATACAATAAAGCTATACCTAAAAAAGTTATTGATCGAGTTGATGAAATATCACTTAACCTTAAATTCCCACCCGGCACTTTCACTTTCTCACCAGATAAAACTAAGCTTGCCATAAGCGGTGCTCTTCCATACGAAGTCATTGCCGAAATCGTTGATGTCATTATTGAGAATAAGTAAATAACTTAGGCTCGAGAAGAGATAGCAGAGAATTTTGCTTTATTTTCATTACTATTCTCTTATTCTTGAGAATACCAGAATAGAGAAATCATGATTTAGTAAATTAAAAAACTTAATAATTTACTAGATACGAGTTAGTTCATAGAGCTTACAATACTCGCAATCTTTCTTCTCGCATCCACGATCAGAAAAAGAAAAAGTGAGAATTTCCGCCGATACCTTTTTTATCAGTTCTTTAAGCGCTGTTACCTCTTCCTCCGTAATCACAAATCTCTCACTAATATATTTACCCCTAAGGTCAGGCTCAATAAAATCAATCCTGCCTTCAGACATAACAAATTTATTTGTATAGTATTCGTCAACTAAGAGCTTATAAAAGACCAGTTGTCGTTTTTTATCTCCATTACTATTTTTAGTGTTGCCTTCTATTTCATTTCTACTTTTTGGCTTTTCGGTTTTATAATCAACCACAGAAACTACTCCGTCTTTTATTATGTCGATCCGATCAAGTTTGCCTTTAAGCATTAATTCCTCTCCATTACTTAAAGTTATGGCGACTGCCTTGATATTTACTTCAGGCAGCATATTTCCGTTCCATAAAGACGATTCTTTTTTAAAGTACCCGAGAAGAGATTTCTGGCCTTTTATAAGTGAGTCCTCATAATCATCTTTCGAAAGTGGGAGTTTAGTAAGCTTATTTAAAAATGAATCAAAAAAGCTTTCTTCGGTTACTTCCAGGCCTTCCTTTACTCTCTCAAGGCTTTCTTTAAGGGCGTCGTGAACGGCAATACCGTAAAGTTGACTGCGGCTTTGGCTTTGGGGCAGACGAATAAGATTGACGAAAAAGTATTTCCGCGGGCATTCAAGATAATTATTAAGAGCCGTAACTGCCAGACCTTGAGCAAAAAACCTTTCTCGTAAGTAACCCGTATCAAATAGTCCAGGCTTTAAGGCTACGTCTTTCCTAAGTAAGGAGTGCGGCATGGCCCGCAGATCTTTCTCCAGATCTTCTGTATTTTCTACTTTAAGTAAATCTTCTCGTAACTCCGCAATAAAACGGCTAGGGGTTAAATCTTTACCATCAAAATTTGTCTTTGAATACGAAAGATAAACTTTATATTTTCCCCGAGTTAGAGCCACATAGAAAAGACGTCGTTCATCGCTATCCTCGCCTCGTACACCCGCACCCACCGGCAACTTCATACTGTCTCTGGCGCGACGGCCACCCCATTTACCATCAATCAGGCCAGTTATAAAAACGTATTCAAATTCTAGCCCCTTGGCTCGGTGGGCGGTCATAAGAGAAATGCTTTCTTCACCACCCACTCCTTCTTTGACCGAAATTCCCATATTATAGAGTCGAAGTGTGTCTAAAGCTTCGAGAAAATTTGAGAGGTTAGAATCGCGCTTGCTTTCTATTAAGCTTCGAGCAAAATCTAAGATTGCATCAAGCTTATTAAGAATTGAAAGCGCCTCCGGATCTTTAATGAGATGCTCGAGGAAGCCTGATTCTTTGAGAATAATGTCTAGAGTGTCAGATAGTCCCCTATTTTTGGAAGTGCTATGTAAATGTAAGATTTTGTCATATGTTTCTAAAAATAACTTAGAATTTTCTACTCCCGAGTTTTGTAAAAACTTTTCATTTTTAAGAATTAAAGAAAGCGGAATCCTATCTTTATCTCTATAGGCAAACAGACAATAAACATCAAGTGGCGGTAAATTTAGAAAATCTAAGAAAAGAGCTTCGCCAATTTTACGATCATTGGTCGGCTCTTCTACCGCCCGCAAAAGTAAAAGTAGTTTTTGTATTTGGAAGCTGTGAAGAGCATCCCCTTCTGAGTGAATAACAAAAGGGACATTCCGCAAGGAAAGAGCTTTCCCGTAAGAAGCCGCCTCTTTGTTTTCCCGATAAATAACCGCAATCTCCCTCGGGGAAACTCCCCCTTTAATTAGATTTTTAATTTCTTCGGCCACCCCTTCTTCTTCCAAACTTGTTTTGGAATATGCCTGAAGAGTAATTGGCGAAATATTTTCTTGGGGGAGAATTTTAGCCATTAGGCGCGTTCGCTTGATTTCACTTTGGAGGTTATCTTCTATGTTTTCTTCCATGAGAGAGTGCGCACTATCCAAAATATTCTGGTGCGAACGATAATTTTCCGTTAAGGCGATAACCTTGGCTTTAGAAAAATGCTTTTTAAAATACAAAAAGTTTTCAAGGGAGGCCCCCTGAAAACGGAATATAGCCTGCTTCTCGTCTCCCACAATAAAAAGATTCGGATTTTGGTGGAAGGAGGAAAGAAGTTCCAAGACTTTATTTTGAGCGGTATTAGCATCTTGATGTTCATCCGCCAATATGTATTGATACTCTTCCTGTAAAATCAGCCTTAGATTTTCTTCTTTCTCAATAACTTTTACAGCTTCGAGGATCATGTCCTCGTAGTCAAAACGTTTGTTCTTGGTCAACGCTTTTTCATAAGATATATAAAGAGTCAAAAGTTCCTTATGCTTTTCGATTTGTTTTTCTTTGTCGGCATAAACTCCTTTCAGTTTGCCTTTGTGGAGACCCTTCAAATGGTGTTTATCTTCCGCCATTTCATATTCTTTTACTTCATTATCTATGGCTACTTTAAAATCAGCTGCTGTAATAGCCTCTCTTTTTAAATCTCTAATACTATTTATGACATCCCGAACATAATAATGCGGATCACCATATGGCCGAAGCAGAGTAATTTTTTCATTATCAATCAACTTTTCAATAAGAGTGATCTGATCAACAGTCGCAAGGACCGTCCTCCCAATAATGCGCGGAAAATATTCGGGAAAGCGCGCAATTACGTCATTACAAAAACCATGGAAAGTGTAGATCGGGACGCGGTAGGCCGCGCTTCCCATTAAATGCGTTAAGCGTTTGCGCATGGCGGCCACTCCCGCTTCGGTAAAGGTAATAGCTAAAACCTGCTCTGGAGCAGTGTCGGTTGACCTCACGATGTTGGTAATTCGTAAGGCTAAAATTTCCGTTTTGCCGGTGCCGGGCCCCGCAATAACGACAACCGGTCCCTCGATAGTATCGACCGCTTCTTTTTGCCCAGGATTGAGTTTTTTATACCGCTCTGAGAAAACATCTTTCATTTCGAGGATTATAGCATGATTATTTCTATCCTTGACAATAGAAAATAAAAGTTATATAAATGGAATTGAATTTGTCCTTACAAAGGAGTGGTCAATGAGCCCCAATAACCGCACGGTAATAGCTATGATATTCTATGCCATCACCAATGTAACCATCGAACAAAAGTTTTCGTCATTTAGTGTCTACACTATTATGCTCTACTGGTCGATGATTCACATCGTTATATGCGCCCTTCTGATTGGAAATAATTATCAGCAAGGAGTCCCCGTTGACTGGCCGAGAGGAAACGCGTTATTGCTTGTAATAATCATTGGTTTGGTATTTTTTGCCGCCGATTATTTGTACTTGTCAGCCTACGCCCTCAAAGGTGATGTTGTTACTCTGACGACAATTTTTATAGCCTTACCAGCAGTAGCAGCCTTTATCAAGTGGGTATGGCTAAGTGCTTCGCATCAGACCGGATTGGTTATACCCTCTCTTACTGTCATCGGTGGCTACATACTTGTCGGTAGTGGGGTTTTCCTTATTACCAAATATGGCTAACCAGCAGCAAAAGCCCGGCGCAATGCGCCGGGCTTTGTCTTAGGCTAAAACCTATAACCTGAAAGCTAGCAGCTAAAACCAAGCTCTAATAATTATGCAACCTATTTGACTTCTGATGTTCACGCATTTTTTGGTGAGCCTTGGCTTCAATTTGGCGAATACGTTCGCGCGTAACCCCGAACTCCTTCCCCACTTCTTCCAGAGTGTGAGTAATACCATCCATCAAGCCATTTCTCATCTCCAATATTCTTTTCTCTTTTGGTGATAAGTCATCCAAAATTTCTCTGACCTGATCGGCCAAAATTCTTTGAGAAGTTTCCTGATCTGGTGAAATTATTTTATCATCCGAGATGAAGTCCCCAAGAACTGATTTTCCTTCATCATCATCGGCGCCGACCGGAGCTTCGAGAGAAACGGTATCCTGATTAATTTGCTCAATATTATAAACCTTTTCAACTTCCACTCCCATTTCAACGGCAATTTCTTCCGGCATTGGATCTCGCCCCAAATCCTGCGAAAGACGTCGTACTACCTGCTTATATTTGGCGATAGTTTCAACCATGTGCACCGGAATTCGAATGGTGCGAGATTGATCAGCTAGGGCACGTGTAATAGCCTGACGAATCCACCAGGTGGCATACGTTGAAAACTTAAATCCCTTAGTGTAATCAAATTTATCAACCGCTTTGAAAAGTCCGATGTTTCCTTCCTGAATCAAATCAAGAAGTGTTAGGTCGGGACTGCGACCGACATATTTCTTAGCGATCGAAACCACCAAGCGCAAGTTCGCTCTGGCTAAAAGATTTTTAGCTTCAGGATCTTCAGCCAAAATACGCTTGGCTAATTCTCTTTCTTCGGCCGCCACCAGAAGAGAATATTGCCCGATTTCTTTCAAGTACATTTGTATGGAGTCGTAGGTGTCGCTTCCAGATGAGCCTTTGTAGCTGTATCGCTTTGGCTCTTCTGGCGGATCAATCGTTAGCATGCCCCCACCCTCAAGAACATCAATGCCGGCCGTTTGCAGCTTCTCATATAAGTCATCAAGGAAAGAAATATTTTCTTCAACTGTTGGAAATTCTTTTAAGATTTCATCGTAGGTTACGAAACCTCTTTCGCGGCCTTTAGAAACCAAGCTATCAGCTTTTCTTTTAAATTCTTGCTCTTTCTTGGAAAATTTAATAACTACTTCTTTAGTAGAAGTTTTCTTTGGAGAGGCTTTAGTACCTTTAGCTGATTTTTTAACGGCCGTCTTCTTAATATTCTTAGCCTTGTTCTTTTTATAAAGAGCTTTGGAAGGCTTTCTTTTTATTGGTTTTTTAGTCTTTTTGGCGGCAGGCTTAGCTTTCTTTGCCTTTTTGGCGGACTTTTTAGGAGAAGTTTTTTTGGCCATATAATTTAAATATTTTAACCTATTAATTACTTTTTGAAAAATCACTTTGCTTTAATTGCTGCTCCGCCCTCGCCACTTCTTTTGATAAATCTTGATAAGTTTTCATTAAATCTCTCATTTTTTGTTCTTCTTTGTTAATTTCAGCTTCCGTAATTTCTTCTTTCAATTTCATCAGTTTGTCTTTAGACATAACTGACGAAAGATTAAGAAGTAGGTCTTCAACGATTTCTTCTCTCGAACTTGTTACTTTTAATTCCTCCACAGCGTACGCGGCTTCATTTATAAAATCTTCTTTAGAATAAAGTCTTTCTACTTCTTCAGTTCCCAGTTTCTCTTTAAGTTTTGCTTCTACATCTCTGTAGAACACTTCATCACTTTTATTTGATTCCAAAATCCCTAAGATATATTTAACGATCATTTCTTGACGAGTTAAAAGAGTGGGAGCTCCTACTTTAAATTCAGAGACTGGAGCCTTTTCCTCGTTTTCAGAGGGAGTTTTATTTAGCTCTTCCTCAATAGCGCTTTGCGGTACCTTTAGTCTCTCGGCAATAAGAGAAATAAAGTGAGATCGGTCAACGGCACTCTTTATTAATTTGACGTAGGGAAGAACAGTTTCTGTCACGAGTAGTTTATAGCTTCGAGGATCTTTAGCTCGATCTCCCAAAACATCGAGATAAAACTCGACCACATGCTTGGCATTCTTTATTACTTCTTTCCAAGAAGCAGGATCTTCTTTAATTATGTCGGCCGGGTCCTTTCCTTGTGCCAACCGCGCCACTTTGACATTAAAGCCTTCTTTTAAGGCCAGAGAGGCACTTTTGCCAGAAGCTGAAAGTCCGGCGGCATCCGAGTCAAGAGAAAGCACTAAGCGATTGGTAAGGTGGGACATGCTTCCTAATTGTTCAGAAGTTAGCGCCGTGCCCGAAAGTGCGACAGTATTATTGTAAAGAGCTTGATGAGAGAGTAGGAGATCCATTTGACCCTCAACCACAATTGCAAAAGTCCATTTGCGAATTCCTTCGCGAGCTTTATCAAAACCATAAAGTATCTTTGATTTTCGATAAAGGGCCGTTTCCGGACTATTGATGTACTTGCCCGGAGTACTATTTTCGCCTTCCAGACTTTTGTCAAAAATACGTCCAGAGTATGCCACAACTCTTCCTGAAACATCATTGATAGGAAACATGATGCGTCCACGAAAACGATCATAATGTCCCTGAGGTACAGCTTTGGTAAGGCCGGCTTTTTCTATAACGTCCGGCTTGTGCCCTATTTCTACCAAATAAGTAGCCAGGGCCCGCCATTCGGGAAGCGCATAGCCTACGCGAAACCTTTTAATAGTTTCCTCGCTTAAACCGCGATCCAAAAGATAATCTTTAGCTTTTTTATTGGCTTCAAGATTTTTCTCAAAGTAGCTCGTAGCATCCTCAAGTACATTGAAGAGTTTTTCTCTTTCGTCACGCTCGCCTTTCTTTTCAAAGACAATGGGAACATTGGCCCTTTCAGCTAGAATTTTCAAAGCACCAGGAAAATCCAAGCCTTCGAAACGTTCAACGAATTCAAAAATATCTCCTTTAGCACCGCAACCAAAACAATAAAAAGTGTTGCGGGCCGGCGAAATGAAAAACGAGGGAGTCTTTTCATTGTGGAAAGGACAACGTGCTTTAAAATTTATCCCAGCCTTTTCAATCTTAATGTAAGAGGCTAGGACATCATTTATACTAAGCCTTTCTTTAATTGTTTCTACAGTTGTTGCCATTAAGTTTTACTTATGGGAAACTTTTTTCTTGCCCTACAAATTTACGGCCGGAAACTTAACTGAAAAAGTTTTGGCGGATGAACTCTAAACGTTTTCTCGCATTTGCTGATAGGCCATTTCTTCAGATTTTTTGGCTGTCTCCTCAACCATTTTGTGTTTTGGAGATCCTTTGAAGCCACTACCAGCTGGAATCAAGCGTCCAATGATAACGTTTTCTTTTAATCCGCGAAGAACATCTTCACTTCCTTTAATAGCCGCCCCGATCAAAATTTTAGTTGTATGTTGGAAGGAAGCCGCCGAAAGGAAACTCTCACGAGTTAAGGAAACTTCCTGAATTCCCATAACCATTGGCTCTGCTTTAGCCTCTTCCCCACCTTCGAGACGCACTCTCTCATTTTCATTCTGTAATCTGACTTCGGTTACCACGTCCCCTACCACAAAGACAGTGTCGCCGCGAACTTTAATCTTTCTTCGAGAAAACATTTGACGAATAATAACTTCAATATGTTTTCTAGAAATTGAGGCTCCCTGCAATTCATAAATCTTAGTAATTTCCTGAATGATGTATTCTTGGGCTCTTTCGCGTCCGGCATATTTGAATAATTCTTCAATATCAGCCGAGCCATCGGTCAGTAGATCTCCTTTTTTAAACTGGGTTCCAGGAGTAACGATCGGCATACGTCTAAAACTAACAGAATACTCAATAGCCTCTTTGCCTTTTCCTTTGCGGGATTCAATATCGGGCATGACAACCATTATCTTCTCTTTAGCTTCGTTTCTAATTTCGACAACCGTACCATCAACTGTCGCAACCACAGCCGGATTTTTTGGACTACGACGTTCAAAGACTTCTTCAACACGAGGCAAACCTTGAGTAATGTCCCCGCTAACAGAAGCAGTTCCTCCAGCGTGAAATGTACGCATGGTTAGCTGGGTACCTGGTTCGCCAATTGCTTGAGCGGCCACCGTTCCAACGGCTTCACCAAGCGCTACAAGTTCTCCGGTACCAAGATCTGTTCCATAACAAGTTCCACAAATACCTAGTTGGCTTTTGCAGGTAACGGGAGATCGAACCAAAACTTCAGCAACGCCTGCTCCTTCAATAGCTTCGGCATCGCGAAGTGTGACGAAGTGACCGCGTTTAAACAATACTTTTTCTTTTTCATCTAAGACATCAGTGGCTAGGAATCTTCCCTTGATGTTTTTGGCCAGAGGAATTTCAATACCTGAGGCGCTTTTTTTCATAACAACCAATCCTTCTTTAGAGCCGCAGTCCGTATCGGTAATAACCACATCTTGCGCCACATCAAATAACCGGCGAGTCAAATATCCGGCTTTAGCAGTGTTTAGAGCGGTATCGGAAAGTCCTTTACGAGCGCCGTGAGTGGTAATGAAGTATTCAATAGGAGTTAGTCCTTCCATATAAGAAGAAAGAATTGGGAATTCAATAGTTTCTCCGGCGGTATTTTGGATAAGACCTTTCATGCCGGCCATTTGTACGATGTTGCCGATTGTTCCGCGAGCGCCGGACTTAATCATGTCGTAAACTGAACCGTCTTTAACCAGAGAGGCGGGAGTTACTTTTTCAACTTCATTTTTAGCCGCGTGCCAAATCTCAATATGCTGTCTGAATTTTTCATCTTGAGAAAGCAAGCCTTCGTTAAACTCATCTAAGACGTGGTCCGCTTTCTTTTTGGCCTCAGCAACAATTTTTTCTTTGTCTTCTGGAATGCGGACATCGTCCAATCCCCAGGTGATTCCGGATTCTGTGACGTGTCTGAAACCAAAGTTTTTAATTTTATCCAATATTGGTGGCAGACCGTTTACGCCGTATCTTTCAATCAAACTGTCAACGAGTACGCCCAGAGTTTTTCGATCGATCTCTTTGTTAAGAAACGGATAATCTGATGGAAGAGTGCTGTTGAAAAGAAGTCTTCCGACAGTTGTTTCAAAAACAGTTCCTTTGTATTCCACGTATTTAGGAGTATCAGTTGGCAATACTTTTATGGCGGCGTGATAGGTTACTTCTCCGAAGTCAGCCGCAGTAATAGCATTGTTTGGACTTGGGAAAATTTTTCCTTCGCCTTTTTCTCCAGGCATAATCTTTGTCATCCAATAGCAACCAAGAACAATGTCCAAAAGTTTAGTTGTCACAATAGGCTCGCCGTTTCCAGGCTTTAAGATATTTTTATTAGCGGCCATAAATTCTCTGGCTTCAGTCTGGGCTTCTTCGCCGAGTGGCAAGTGCACGGCCATTTGGTCTCCGTCAAAGTCAGCGTTGAAAGCCGGACAAACGAGTGGGTGCACTTGAATGGCGTTTCCTTCAATAAGGATTGGTTGGAAAGCTTGAATTCCAAGTCGGTGCAAAGTTGGCGCACGGTTTAGGAGGACGTATTTATCTTTAATAGCATCTTCAAGAATAGCCCACACTTCCGGAATTCCATCGTCAATCAAACGGTTAGCGCCGCGAATGTTGAAGGCTAGTTCTTTTTGTAAAAGACCGGCAATAACAAAGGGACGAAATAATTCAAGGGCCATGTGTTTTGGCAATCCACATTGATGAAGTTTAAGTTCTGGTCCAACAACAATTACTGAACGGCCGGAGTAGTCTACGCGCTTACCCAAGAGGTTTTGTCTAAACAATCCTTGCTTAGTTTTGAGGTTGTCGGCTAGCGACTTCAGAGGACGGCGTTGGGATTGAGAAATTGCGCCACCTGATCCACCCGAGTGCTTAATTGAATTATCAATTAGAGCGTCGACGGCTTCCTGCAGAATTCTTTTTTCATTACGCAAAATAACATCTGGCGCGTTAATTTCTTTAAGTTTCTTTAAACGATTGTTACGGTTAATAACACGGCGATAAAGGTCGTTTAGATCTGAAGTAGCGTGACGTCCGCCTTCAAGAGCAACCATTGGACGAAGGGCTGGCGGGATTACTGGAAGACGGGTCAAAAACATCCATTCTGGTCGTAGGCCGGAGCGGATCATGCCTTGAACTAAGCTGATTCTCTTTTGCAATTTTTCACGTTCGGCAGCACCGGCTTTTAAAAGAGCGGCGGCCAATTCTTCGCGAAGTTTTTCAAGATTAATAGCTTTGCAGATATTGTAAATTGCTTCGGCACCGATAGTTGCTTCAAAGATTGTGCCATAACGAAGTGAGTAGCGATGATAAACCGTCTCATCTAAGACACGACCAATTGTAATATTATCAATGTCTCCTTTAGCCGCTAACAAAAGTTCTTTAACTTTTTCTTTTGACTTGTCATCTTGGAGAGCTTTAACTTTGGTTTTATATTCATTATCAAGATCACGGAGCATTCTGTCGCGTTCTTCAATGTTTATTTTGGTAATAATGTAACCGGCAAAATAAACTACTTTTTCAATATCCCCTGCTGGAATACCCAGAATCAAAGATATGCGTGATGGCACACCACGCAAAAACCAAACATGTGAAACTGGGGTTGAAAGTTCAATGTGTCCCATGCGTTCCCGGCGAACAATAGAGCGAGTTAGTTCCACTCCACATTTTTCACAAACAATACCCTTGTATCTGATACCGCGATATTTGCCGCAATAACATTCATAATCACGTTCTGGTCCGAAGATCTTTTCATCAAAAAGACCTGCTTTTTCCGGTCGCTGAGTTCGATAATTAATTGTTTCTGGTTTGGTAACTTCGCCGAATGACCATTCTTTTATAATTTCCGGTGAAGCCAAAGTGATTTTCACCATGTCGAAATTATTGAGAGGAGTGTTTTTTTGTTGATTCATCATAATTTTATATAATTTCGACTAGTAATTTGGCGACTCACTATCTTTTGGTCGTCTAAGTTCGACGTTCAAGGAAAGGCCTCTTAAGTTGTTCAAAAGCACATTGAAGGAGGCTGGAATATTTGGCGCACTAATACGGGTTCCTTTAACGATCGAGTCAAAGGCGGCCGAACGACCGACAATGTCATCTGACTTAATGGTCAAAACTTCTCGCAAGGTATGCGCCGCGCCGTAGCCAAGAAGTGCCCAGACTTCCATCTCTCCAAAACGTTGACCTCCTGATTGAGCTTTTCCGCCCAGAGGCTGTTGAGTAATAAGAGAGTAGGGACCGATAGAACGCATGTGAATTTTGTCTTCCACCATGTGGTGAAGTTTCAAAATATACATGTAACCAATAGCGATCGGCTTATGGAATTTCTCCCCTGTTCTGCCATCGTAAAGTTCAATTTTGCCATCTTCAGGATATCCGGCTTTTACCATTTCCTGTTTAATTTCGTCAGCGGTCGCTCCCATAAACGGCGGTACGATAGCCTGATAGTTCAAAGTGTGGGCCGCCAGACCCAAATGCATTTCTAATATCTGACCCAAGTTCATACGACTCGGAACTCCAAGCGGCGTCAAAATAACATCGATTGGTTTGCCATCAACTGTATAGGGCATATCCTCAACTGGCAGAATCCTCGAAATAACTCCTTTGTTACCGTGTCGTCCGGCCAATTTATCACCAACTGAAATATTTCGAAGCTGGGCAATTTCAATATAAATTTTCTTTAAGATACCAGAATCAAGATTGTCTCCCTTTTCTCGGGAAAATACTTTGACGCTAATAATGCGTCCTCGCTTGCCGTTTTCCATGCGAAGTGAAGTATCTTTTACATCGCGCGCTTTGTCTCCAAAGATAGAGCGGAGCAATCTTTCTTCAGGAGTTAATTGGGTTTCTCCTTTGGGTGTAATTTTTCCAACCAAAATATCTCCGGGGCGAACTTCGGCACCGATTCGTACAATGCCGTCTTCATCCAAATTTTTAAGTTTAGCCTCACTAACGTTTGGAATATCATGAGTGGTTACTTCCGGTCCAAGCTTGGTATCACGCACCGAAACATCGAATTCTTCAATGTGAATTGAGGTAAATTTACTATCCTTCACCAATCTTTCGGAGAGAATAATAGCGTCTTCGTAGTTTGAGCCGGACCAGGACATGAAAGCTACAAGAACATTTTGTCCAAGCGCCATTTGTCCGCGATCAGAAGTAGAAGTATCAGCTAAAAGATCACCTCTTTTAACTTTTTGACCAACATTTACTACCGGTCTTTGATGAAAAGCGGTGAAGCCGTTTGTACGCACAAAGTTAACGAGAGTGTGTTCTGTTTTATCTTTTTTACCTTGAACAACTATTTTTCTGGCATCAGCGTGAATAACTTCTCCGTCTTCTTTAGCTAAAACCAATCGGCCGGTATCCCGTGCGGCATCTTCTTCAATTCCAGTTGCGACAAGTGGTGCTTCAGGAATAATACAAGGCGTGGATTGCTTCTGCATGTTTGATCCCATGAGTGAGCGATTAGCATCATCATGTTCAAGAAACGGAATCATTGAGGTAGCAATGGAGAAAGCTTGGTTTGGGGCCACGTCTATATAGTGAACATTCTTTTTTGAAGCAATACTTGGTTTACCATGAGATCTGACTTCGGCTTGCTCAATTGTGATAACCCCATCTTCATCATAGGGAGTAGCGGCATGAGCAATATTGTACTGCTCCTCTTCGAGAGCATTCATGTAAACAATTTCCTTGGTAATTTTGCCGTTTTCTACTTTGGCATAGGGAGTTTCGATCATGCCGAAGCTATTTATTCTGGCGTAAGTTGCCAAGCGCAAAATAAGACCAATGTTTGGACCTTCTGGTGTATGAATCGGACAAAGTCTTCCGTAGTGAGATGGGTGAACGTCACGAACTTCAAAGCCGGCACGTTCACGAGTCAAGCCGCCGGGTCCAAGGGCTGAAAATGTACGCAAATGTTCAAGTTCCTGCAGCACGTTTTCCTGCGCCATAAATTGGGAAAGCTGGTTTGTGGTGAAAAATTCTTTAACACCAGCTTGGAATGGTCGAGGATTTATAAATTGCATTGGCAAGGTTGAGGAAGCATCGATTGTCGACATCCGATCCTGAATATTTCTTTTCATGCGGGCCATACCAACGCGCATTTTTTGTTGCAACATTTCTCCGACAAAACGTACTCGGCGGCTACCAAGGTGATCAATATCATCAGCCAAAGATCCCGGAGTATTATTTAGCAGAGTAATATTCTTTGAAATTATAGTGACATCATTCAAAGTTAGAGTACTGACAGCCAAAGATTTTTCGTCCACTCCTAAATTAAAACGTTTGTTGAAACGAAATCGACCGATAGCCGAAATGTCATAACGCTCGGTACTAAAAATAGATTTAACAAACTCCCGAGCATTGTCAGGGGTGGCCAAATCTCCATCGCGCATTCTCTTATATATTTCAATATAGGCTTCTTCAATTGTTTTAGCTGTATCTTTAGCTAAGGTTAATTCAAGAACGGTTTTGAAGGATGGATCTCCTTTTGCTAAGTCTAAAATATCACTGTCGGTAGTGGCGCCAAGTACGCGAAGAAGGGAGGTGATTGGGAATTTTCGCTTGCGGTCAATGCGAACATAAATTGCGCCATCTGGATCTGATTCAAACTCAATCCAAGCCCCACGAGAAGGAATAACTCTAGCTCCAAAGTAACCACGGCCTTTGATTTCTTCCAAAGTAAAGAGAACGCCGAACGAACGAGCAAGCTGAGGCACAATAACACGCTCAACCCCGTTAATAACGAAAGTTCCATGATCGGTCATCAAAGGAAAATCAACCATGAAAATCTCCTGTTCCTTTTTAGAATTATTGGTTTTGTTGGTTAGGCGAACAATAGTACGGAGCGGCGCATCAAATGAGAGTTTATTGGCTTTAGCATAATGCTCATCAAACTTAGGCTGACCCAATTCAAAGCTGACAAACTCCAAAGTAAACTTTTTATCAGAGTAGTCTTTAATAGGAGAAAATTCCTTGAAGATTTCTTTAAGGCCTGATTCTACTATCCATTTATAGGAAACGATCTGGGACTCAACCAAGTTTGGAAGATTGGTGAGAGATTTTTTGTAACGGGAAAAATACTTTTTTGGAGTTGTGGCCATAGAAAAACAAGAGTTAAATACTATTAAAAAACCAGAAACTTTATTAAAAAAACCAGAAACAAAAAAACAAACACCCCCTTCTCCTTATTTAATAAGGGATTGTTTTTGTTAGCTTTTACTTACTGCCGATATGAATATTGCGTAAGTGGGCAATTTTTTGTGGCTAAAACCCAATTAGATGTAGATTGATAACACTTAACCCTCAACAATGACTCAATCAAAAGGTCAAGGGCTATTATACATAGGTCTTTTCCTCTGTCAACAAGGCTAAGTATTTTATGTGGATAACCTTACTTATGCCCCAAAATAGCCCTCTTAATTCATTTATTCCGTACTGGTGGCAAAAATTCAATTTCTTTTTTTAAAAAGGTAAATTTAATTGAAAAATTATCAAATACACCTTTATGCCCAAAAATCCCGTATCCCTGAGCGGTTAGGCTTGAGTTTTTCATAAAACCAACTTCAATATTATATTTCCACCCACCAATCATAACTATTACTGGATGAAAATATGCCTCTGATTTTCCATTAACACCTATTACGTCCTCTTTACGGCCATTTTCTAGATTCTTAATACCAAGCACGCTGGCTATTTCTGATGCAAAATAACATTTATCCGCGCCTGAATCTACCAGAGCAAAATATTTTATAAAATTTCCGCCACTATAAGAAACCGAAATCGGAATTATCGGTCTATAAATATCGGTTGCCAGTTTAAAATAGGGAAACTTCATCGAATTGAAGTTAATGAGTTAATATTTTTTTAACCAACAAAAGAAACCAATTTCTCTGGCACTCTTGTTAGGAAAGGACTTTTGTATCCTTTCTTTTTTGCTTCTTCCAGGGCTTCTTTTGCTGTGTTGCCTTTCCCAACAACCGTCATTTGATCGTCCTTGAGAGCAACCCACAAACCCTTGTGTTTCTTATATATATTTGTCCAGTCAATAGCCATATACTTTATATGTTATCAAATATTTATGAAGAATCAATTACAATTTTTAAATGTAATTAACACTTTTGTGTGCCCACGGGGTCGGATGGCGTTTCGGCCAAACACTTATACACATTATCGGCTTCGATTTTCAATACCTAATGAGATACTGAAGTCGATGCTACACGTTTCTCCTTCGCCGAAAAATAAACTAAGTACTTATAGAAAAGTTGTTTCGAACCTCTTGCTACTATTCGGAGGTAGTTTACTTCTACTGATAATAATAGTGGTCGTAATCGGATTTGCTGACTTTAACAGTCTGCCTATCATGTTAGGCGTTGCGATCTACCTTCTGTGGATGATCGGGCTCAGTCTAGGTGGCATAGGGATGGCGGTCATCATGCTCTTACTTCCTTTGATCTTAGGTGGCTTGTTAGTGGTAATCGGCTTACGACTTCGTCGATCGCTTAAATGATCACTTTGACCGCTTAGTTTTCCATTCCTCAATATTTTTAGCATGACCCGAAAGAAGCACTGCGGGAACTTTATATTTCTTACCTTTATATTCAAAAGCTTCCGGACGAGTGTAAACTTCCGAACTAGAAACTCTATTTTCTTCCAGTGATTCGTTTTTATTTAAAACTCCTTCAATTCGACGAGAAATACTGTCTATTAAAATCATGGCTGGTAATTCCCCACCAGTTAAAACATAGGGACCAACAGAATATTCTTTGGCTTTCAAGATTTTAGAAGCCCTCGCATCAATCCCCTCATAGCGCCCACAAATAAGCACTATGTCTTTTTTCTTTTTTAGTTTTTCCGCCTCAGCATTTGTAAATAATTTACCACTTGGAGAAAAATTTATAATTTCTGACTCTTTATTCTTTATTCTTAATTCACTATTCTTTATTCGCGCTTTCTTAAGCGCCGCCTCCACCGCCTTAAGAATGGGTTCGGCTCTTAAAACCATACCGGGTCCCCCGCCATATGGACGATCATCAACTTGGGCCATCACTCCCCCGCCTGGCCAAACCTTTCGATACTTTCCCTCTACATATTCTCGGGGATTATAAAAACTGACTTTAATTTTTTTATTCGAAATTGCCCGCGCAATAATAGACTCATTTAAATACGAGCTAAAGCTCTCGGGAAATAAAGTAATGATGTGGAAATTCATTTGGGACAGCTTTTAGGTGTTTGCTTTCCCGCCTCGCCGACCCGCTTCTCTACGTTTGCGAGGCGAGAGACGACGAGTCGAGGCCGGTAGCTTTATAGCTTATAGCTTTAAGAAAAAAGTGCAAATTAAAAATCATTTACTCATGCGTACAAATAGATAAATAGTTTAAAAATCAAAAAACTATACGATGCATCGTATAGTTTTTTGATTTTAAGTCCGCGTTTAGTCTGCGTTGTTCTGCGTCAAGTCCGCGTTAGCCTTTTAACTCTGCAATAGCGTCATCGACGCTTTGAGCGCCAGCACCAACTGGGCGAGGACTTCCTCCTTCTGGCTCATTAATTTTCAAATTCACACGGGCATTGTTTTTCATGCCAACTACGCGAAGAAGGGTACGAATTGCTTTAGCAGTATTACCGGATCGTCCGATAACCTTCCCCATATCTTCCGGAGAAACGTCGAGTGTAAGGAGTACTCCCATTTCATCCACCGTTCTTTTTATTTTCACTGCATCCGGTACATCAACTAAAGACTTCACTACGTGTTCTAGAAAAGCTGCATCTTGTTCTGCCATATTGTATTTGTCTATTATTTATATGTATAGGCGCGACAAAAGCCTATCGTTAGTTATTTTATACCAAAAATTTGCCACGAATACTAGCACTGCGCATTACTTTCTGGCATCCTATAGGCCGCCATAAAGTAATGCGCTCTGCAGGAAATCAAGAAAAAAATCGTAAATTTTTATGGAATCAAATATATACGACCGTGGATATTTGATTCCCGTTCAGTTTTATTCGTTCAGTGCTTTCAGTGCTATTGAGTTGCTACCTTTTCTTCTTTTGCTTCTTCCGCGACAGTTTCCTCAGATGTTTCTTCTGGAATGGCTTCTACTGATTCAACCTTCTCTTCTTCGACAGGAGCCACTGCTTCTTCAGTTTTTGCTTCAAGTGCCGCCTTTTCTTCGGTTGCCGCTACTTCTTCGGATTTTTCTTCTATGGAAACTTCTGCTTTAGGAGCTGCAGCTTCGGCTGCTTTGGCTTTTTCTTCGGCGGATGGCTCTTTAACTATTGGAGATTTGCGAGGCAGAACATTTTTCTTTTTACCTTCAATTATTTTTTGAGTCACAAGGAGGTTATGCATGGTGTCCGTTGGCTTGGCCCCGACTGAGATCCAATGCTTGACGCGATCGGCCTTGATTGTTGGATTATGAAAGCGTGGATCATGGTTTCCAAGCACCTCCAAAACTCGGCCAGTTTTGGTCGAATTTTGTGACTCTGTCAGCACAATACGAAACGAAGGTTCGTGTTTGCGTCCGACTCTTTGTAGTCTGATTCTTAGCATTGTCGTAAGTTAACAGAAAAGTAACCTTCCGTCAATTTATTTCAACCTTTCTGGCATGAATCTTAAAATTGTGTTAGATTATATAACCTATAAATGTCTAGCGAAGATAAAAAACAAGAACATAACCCTCCCCTCGCTTCTCTCGAGGGGATTATTAGTATTACCCAAAAAAAGACCGGGTATGTAAAAATTGAGGGCGTGGAGGAAGATATTTTGATAACTGATGAAAACTTGGGCACAGCTTTAAACCGAGATGTGGTCAAAATCGAAATTTTAAAAGAAAAACTTTATAACCGCCAAACCGGCAGAGTTGTCGAAGTAATAACCCGCAAACAAACCCAGTTTGTCGGCACAATTGAAAAAGACCTGCCTGCCGGCAAGGCAGAAAATAGCGAAATATTTGTTAAACCAGACAATACCAAAATTCATGTCGATTTTCGTTTAGCCAAAGAAACCAAAGTAGAAGTAAATGACAAGGTTTTAATTGAGCTTTTACCTTGGACTGACCCTAAAAAACTTCCAGATGCAAAACTTCTCCAAGTAATCGGTAAAAAAGGAAACAACACAGTAGAAATGCATTCGATCATCCTAGAGCGTGGTTTCTCCCCCACTTTCCCTCCCGAAGTTGAAGCGGAAGCGGAAGAAATTAAAAAAGGTGCCCTCGCAGACATACAAAATGAATTAAAAATTAGACGGGATTTTCGAGAAGTCCCAACTTGTACTATTGACCCAGTAGACGCCAAAGATTTTGACGACGCCATCTCATTTCAAAAATTAGAAAATGGCTTATATGAAATTGGTGTTCATATTGCCGACGTCTCGCATTATTTGCGTCCCGGAACAATGCTTGATAAAGAAGCTCAAAAACGTGGTACTTCAGTTTACTTAGTTGATCGTACTATTCCGATGCTCCCCGAAATTCTTTCCAATGATTTGTGTAGTTTAAATCCCGAAGAAGAAAAACTGGCCTTTTCTGCGGTGTTTCAAATGGATGACACTGGTAAGGTACATGACCGCTGGTTTGGCCGCACGGTCATTAAATCTGACAAGCGTTTTACTTATGAAGCGGCCCAAGAAGTTATTGTAAATAAAGAAGGGCCATACGCCGAGGAGCTGATAATTTTAAATAATATTGCCAAAAAGCTTCAAGCTAAAAGAACACAGGAAGGATCGATTTCTTTCGAACGTGATGAAGTAAAATTTGAATTAGACGCAACCGGCAAACCACTTCGAGTTTATCGTAAGGTGCGCTTTGATGCACACAAACTGGTCGAAGATTTTATGCTGCTGGCCAATCGAGAGGTGGCAACATACATAAACCGCGAACGCGGAGGACAAAGCGAAGTGCCGATGTTTATTTATCGTATCCACGATTTACCTGATCAAGAAAAAATTATTGATCTAGCAAACTTTGTAAAAGCCCTTGGCTATGATTTGCCAAATGAAAAAGGAAACGTCAAAGGAACCGATATCAATGGACTCTTCAAACAAATCGAAGGAAAGCCAGAAGAAGAAATGATAAAAACCGCCGCAGTCCGCTCCATGTCGAAAGCAATTTACTCAACCCGAAATATTGGCCACTATGGTCTGGCTTTTGATTTTTACACACATTTCACTTCTCCTATTCGCCGTTATCCAGATACCATGGTGCACCGATTGCTGGCAGAGTACTTAGCCGGCCACAAAGTTGGCGTTCAAGAGTATGCCTTTTATGAAAAAATGGCTTTGCAAAATACCGAAGCTGAAATACGAGCCTCTGAAGCCGAACGAGAATCGATCAAACTTAAGCAAGTTGAATACATGCAAGACAAGATCGGTCAGGTATTTGATGGTGTTATTTCTGGCGTGTCCGAGTGGGGAATGTATGTGGAAGAAAAAGAAACCCGAAGTGAAGGTATGATCCGACTTAAAGAATTAACTGACGATTATTACGTCTTAGACGCCAAAAACTATCGAGTAGTCGGTGAAAAAACTAAAAATAAATATTCTCTTGGGGACGCGGTCAAATTTAAAATCATAAACGCCGACATCGATCGCAAATCTCTGGACCTTGAATTAGTAAAGTCTTAAATATTTAATTCAATAAACTCTTTATTCTGGTATTCTCAAGAATTTGAGAATACAGAAAACTTACTATTTTGCGACAGCGACGGCTTCTTCAAATTTGACAGAGAGAAGTTTTGAAAATCCGTCTGCGGCCATAGTAACACCGTAAAGAATGCCCGCTCTACTCATGGTTTCGCGATTGTGAGTTATTAAAATAAGTTGGGAATACTTAGCCAAATTTTCAATCATATCCCCATACTTTCTGGAATTAGCTTCATCAAGCGCGGCATCTGTTTCATCCAAAATAATAAATGGGGGCGGATTAACTTGGGAAATGGCAAATAAAAGTGCAATCGAAGTTAAGGCTCGCTCGCCTCCTGAAAGCATGGCTAGACCTTTGACTCTTTTATTGGGGAGAGAAACGGCAATATCAATCCCCTCTTCTTGTTCTTCTTCATCCTCATCTCCCATTTCTTCCCCTTTATACGATGCATGGTATAAATCAGCATCCAGAGCGTTTTTAGAACGGCGTTTAGTTTCTTTTATTACCGAAAGCGAGGCTGAGCCGCCGCCAAACATCAGAATAAAGAATTTGCCGAATTCATCATTAATTTTATTGACCCCGACTTTAAATTCAGTTTCCAATTTTTCTCTTAACTCAGAAATTAACTGTTTTAAAGTTTCAGCGGACTTGTTCAAATCTTCTATTTCTCGGGCCAAGAAAGTATCACGCTCAGTCACTTCGGTATATTCTTTGCGCACTTCGTCACTGCCGGCCCCGCCCGCTTCTTCCAAGCGAATTTTTAATCTTTCCAGTTTCTTTTTCAAATCAACTTGAAGATTTCTTTCCTCGGGCACAAAATATTCTTCTGACTGAAAATGGAGTGCCTGTCTGCCTAAAAGAGCATCGGCTTCTATAAGTTCAGCCTTGTAAGATTCCTCTTCCCGACGAAGCTCTTCATCTTTTACTCTCAAACTCTGAATTTCGCCACTGAGCTCCGTGCGTCTGTTCATCAAGGTGAAGAATTCGCGCTCGGCTTCACGACCTCTGGTTGTTTCTTCTTCGCGCATTTTGCGAAAATCCTCATATTCTTCTTTTACTTTTTTTCTCTTGGTTTCAACTTCATTTAGGTCAATGGAAAGATCGTGACGAGCCTCTTCTAGTTTTTTTATCTCGGCCTCAATATCTCTGGTAAAAGTATTTTCCTTATCAGAATTTTTCTTCTCATCAATAAACTTCGATATAGATGAAACAATACGTTCAATAATTCCTTTCAAAAATGAAATATTGTCATTTATATTTGAGGCCTCTGACACCGACTTAATATCGCGATGCAGGGTTTCAAGTTCGCTAATAGAAACCGTCCCGCTAAAGGAGCTGTGGGCATTAGACTCGGCGCGAATTAGAGCTCTCTTTTGAGCCGCCATTTCGCCCTCAAGCCTACTTAAGGAATTTTTGACTTCGGATTCTTTTTCTTCGGCCAAATTTAATTCTTCTTCAATGCGTATTAGCTCATGAGACTTTTTGTCCTTAGCCTCACTTTCGCTTATTATTTTTTTATACTCTGCTATTTTTTTCTCGACATTTTCAAATTCTTTTAGGGGCGCTTCTCTATCAAGCTTTAGTTTATTTTTAGTATTGGCTAAATAACTTTCTTCTTTCTTTAAATAATCCTGATACAAAATAATTAGTTCCCCTCGAAGTTCCTCGGCTTTACGGACTTTTTCTACCTGCTTTTCTAGAAATTTAATATGAGGAGCAATTTCCCGACGCAAGGCTTCAACCTGGCGAATATTTTCGGCCGTTTTTTCAAGCTTCCTAGTGCTTTCCTCGCGCTTATACTGGTAAACTTTCAAGCCAAGCGCATCTTCGATCATGGCTCGGCGCTCTTTAATAGAAGAATTTAAAATTCTATCAGCCTCCCCCTGGGAAATAATATGATGCCCTGAGGCCCCAATATTGGCACTGGCCAAAAGTTCCATAATGTCGCGTAAGCGTACTGAAGAACCATTTATTAAATATTCGTTGACTCCATCCCGGTGGACGACGCGCTCAAGAATTACTTCATCAAAATCAATATTGAAAATACGCTTGGCATTATTAAAAGTCAGTTTGACGCTGGCCCGGTTCATTTTAGGCGTTGACTTACTGCCATTGAAAATTAAATCCTCGCCGCGCTTACCGCGCATTGATTTCATCGACTGCTCGCCTAGTGCAAAGCGAAAAGCCTCGGCCACATTACTTTTGCCAGAACCGTTGGGGCCGACAATTGAAACGATCGTTGAGCCGAATTCTAAATTAGCTTTTTTAGCAAACGACTTAAAGCCGTTAATTTCTAAAGATTTTAAATACATCCCGTTAGAAATAGGAAACGCTATTTGATAAATAAAACATAAGTTTGTGTAATAGTATATTAATTTTACGGAGCTGTCGGTTGCTAAAAATGAAAGCGTTTCCGTTAGTTAATCAATGTACCACCAAGAATAGTTAAATCATCGTTTGAAAACATGCCAGACTAGTCCCTAACTGAATGATTTCTAACGGGATACATTCCCAAGCATTATAGCAAAAAATGTTCTTAAACAGATTAATTAGAGTATAGGGAGAGCGAGTTTCGTAACGCCTAGCGTTACGAAAAGAAGCCCCTTGAATAATTTCATATGGAATTATGATTTTTATCGAAGAAGTTCCATGCCTTCGGCAGGCAGGCCCGAATAGCTCCACACTTCCCCCTGTTTTGCTTCTGCCTTGGGCAGAGCCAAACAAAAATAAAGAACTTACCACGTCTCCATATAAAACGCAGGCTGGAAAAAAGAAAACGGCGCCATTTGTAGCGTCGTTTTCTTTTTTACTTGACTCATTTTAACATATTAAAAATCTTCTTCAACAAAATAAAGGTTCCTCGAGGCAAAGCCGCGAGGTATTATAGGAAATCGCTTCACTCATCTTTCGCGTGGCAGAGCAACGCGATATTCCACCTGTGTTTTGTCTTCGCTCGGACGAAATGTAAAATCAGAATTCTCCATTCCGCGCTAGCCAAAATAAATCTGTCTTTCTTCATAAGATTTTTACAAAACAAAAGCCGGCGCGACGCGCCGGCTTAATGACTAACTTTGAAAATCCTCCCGAGTCAACTCGTCAGTTATTGCTTCTCCTGACTGAATCGACAAAAGATTTCACCATCGGCGCCGAGGTTCCCGGTGAAGATTTCTCTTCCTCCGAGCGTATCCACTACCGTAAAAACTGTTGGTAGCCCGCTCCGTGTTTCAATTAGAACAGTCTTGCGTTTGGAGAACCAATCGGGAGCGTCGATAAAGTATACTGTCCTATTATCTGTCTCAGCTTTCGTCGACCCTAAGACCCTATAGGTGCCTAAAGCCAGATCAGAATGCTCAAGTACACATGCGTCGCCGGAACTAGAGATACTAATGGTCGATCCGTAAAACACAAACAGACCCCCGCCTAGAAAGACCACCCAAGGTGATCCTCCCCAACTGTCGGTCGTCATAGCCATATGATGACCCATACCTAGAACCAGTATCATTACCCCACAAATTAGAACTAGTAGACCCATCAAATAACTTTTTTTGTTCATGACAAACCCTTTCTGTAAAGTTAACCAGGCCTCAAAACTGAGGTTTCTTATCTACCCTCTATTATAGCACATTCCACACTAAAATGCAATACCCATGGCTTTGCCGCAAAACCATGGGTATTCTCTTCCTTTTTATAACCTTTTTGTGCAAATTCCCGCACGTGCGGAGATTTGCACAAAAAATTAAACGGTAATATTTCAGCGTCTAGTCAGCGTTTGTCCGCGTCTAGTCCGCGTTCTTTAAAGCCAGCCCTTCTTCTCCAGCGCTCTCCTCGCGGCTTCCTGCTCGGCTTCTTGTTTGCTTCTACCTTCTCCTCCGGAAACAAGTTGATTGCCAAGATAAACTCCCACTTTAAAATTCTTATCATGATCTGGCCCTACTTCTTCCATCGTTTTGTATTGTGGGGTTACCCCCTCGTGCTCTTGGGCTTTTTCCTGAAAATGACTTTTAGCATCCAGCCACAATTTTTCTTCCACGATTTTTTCTATCAAGGGATACAAATATTCAGCAATAAATTTTTCCGCTGCCTCAAACCCTTGATCTAAATAAATTGCCCCAACTATTGATTCATAAGCATTGGCTAAAATTGCATCTCGAGCGCGCCCGACATCCTTGGCTTCACCCTTCGAAAGCAACATGAAGTCATTCACATTTAATTTTCGAGAAATGTCAGAGAGGGTAACCGCATTTACCAAAGCGGCCCGATAGGCTGTTAGGTCTCCTTCGGTACTTTCCGGAAACTTTTCGTATAAAAATTTAGTAACTGCTAATTCGAGAACCGCATCGCCTAAAAACTCCAGTCGCTCGTTGTGGTGCATTTTGCTGCCCCGATGTTCATTGATATAGGAGCGATGAGTAAAAGCCTCCTGCAAGAGAGATTTGTTTTTAAATGACACCCCTATTTGTTCTTCAAAATCTTCTAATTTATTCATATTCAATTACATGAATTTGATTTATGAGATACGAGATATGAAAAAAACATAACTCTTAACTCATACCTCTTAACTCAAGCCGTGGACATTTTACTTCTTAAGTAAAATGTCCACGGCTTTGGTAACTATCGGCAAAATATCATCGTAAAAGTTTAAACTTAAAATTTCCGACATTTTAAACCATTTGGCATCATCGAGGCCGCCGCTTTTTTTAAGTTCAACAGCTTTGTAGGAAGAAGAGGCCAAGTAATAGCAAACCTGCTTTCGCAGTTTGCCTTTTTCAGGGTCTGAAGCAATGTACTCGTTGTCGCCCAGCTTTTCTTCAATAAGGACATCCAGATTTATCTCATCTTTAATAACGCGAGCGGCCCCTATTTCTAAGTTCTCATTTTCTTCTAAGTGACCTTTGGAGAGGGTCCAGTGTCCGAAAATGTCGTGAACGAGAGCTAAGTAAATATCCTCGCCGTCTTTGGCATAAACAACCGAGCCGGCTAGCCGCTCGACCGGCATTTTTTCATAAGGAACATTGGCCGGCTTGTTTTTCTTTTTGGAAACTTCATCCTTGCCAGGCTCCCCTATTTCTTTGTAGACCGCACCGAGGACGCCGTTGACGAATTTGCCGGAGTTTTCGCCGCCAAAAGATTTGGCCAGTTCGATCGCTTCATTAATGGCCACCTTGGCCGGTACTTCTTTGCGGTCTGAAAAGAGAAGTTCGAAAAGTCCCACTCGAAGAACATTTCTATCAACCATTGATATTTTATCGAGTGGCCAATCGGGCGCCGCTTTGGTGATAATAAGATCAAGTTCGCTTCTTTTTTTCAAGATACTTTCACCCAAATTTTTCATGAACGAAAAATCGCTCATGCCGGGAGCAAACTCTTCGGCATTACGCTTTATGACAGATTCAATAATAGAATCATCCTTTTTGGTGAAATCCCACTCAAAAAGTGATTGCAATACGATTGACCTTGAAAGATGCCTATTGGCCATTTTTTAGTTAATGTACATTTGCTATTTGTCAGTGGCATTAAACCAACTGAACGAAATAAATCTAAAGAGAGAATTTCAGTAACGTGATCCCTATCCCCAAAATTGCTGAAACTCTGTCCTACTTAGCGGCTCCAACTGGAGCATTTCTCTTCTTCTCTTTGGCAGCCTTTTTCTCAACTGCCTTCACAACATCGATGACAACCCGGCCATTATACTTCCCGCAGGCCATACAAACCTTATGAGGAATGTGCATAGCTCCGCATGAGGCGCAGGCGGAAAGCCTCACATCCTTTAGGGCGTGATGACTTCGGCGCATGCGCGTCGCGGACCGGTTTATTCTCATTCGGACTGTCATAGAATGCAGTATACAAAAATAGCTCCATTTTGCAAGAAAAATAGCCAAATGAAAACAGCGGCCCAAATGAGCCGCTGTGTCGAGAAATCTTTAATATTGATTATTTTTCTTGAGTAACCTTGTGTGTGCGTCGAATTCTTTTTTGAAGGCCGGCTTAATTTTTTCTGCCGCTACTTGAATCTGAGCCTTTGAAAGATGAGCAAACGATATTTCATTACAGTAACCGTTCGGCGGGTAATTCCCTGTCTTTCGCTTATAACAGTCCAGATTGCCGCTAGGTCCGCTTTTGCAAATTGCGCAGAGACGAGGCCGAGGAACATCCTTTTTTTGGTACCCCCGATCATCTAATCCCCTGCCATTTGCTATTAGAGCCTGAGTAAAAATTACTATCACTTCGTTTTTATGACTCAAGACATTCTTCATTATTATCCTCACGAGCATTAAGAACATTCCGAGTCTCCTCCGGTTTCCACTTTACATTACAGAGGTTACGGTAACTCGAAGCTAAAATTATACCACACTTTCTCTATTTAGTGCCAGTTGTCCGAGCGCGCTTCTTCACGGATCCCATACCTATTACTTGTGCTTGCCGGACGTGTTGGACTGAGGACTACCTCGGCCGGAGCTTTCCTAAACATCGCGCAATTACCACCAATCGGCATCGAGCGATCGCAATCGCCTAGATAGGCGCAAAGAGTGCAAATTGCAAAGTGCATATTTCTCTCCCTGTAATTAAATAAAAGAAAATGACCCCCCAAGGAGTCTTACTTATACTATAACATCTACGCATTCCAAATGCAAGTATTCACTTTTTGAGAATATTTTTGAGATAAGTCAGCCGATGAATCGGACTTCTTCCAAACTTTTTTATATATAAAATATGCTTGGCCGTGCCATAGCCCTTGTGAATATCAAAATTATATTTTGGATATTTTTTTGAAAGCACGGTCATTTTGCGATCCCGTAAAACTTTGGCAACAATTGAAGCTAAGGCAATAATAGTTTCTTTTTCATCTCCCTTAATAATTGTTTTTTGGTTTTTAAATTCAATTGGCGCTTTTAAGGAACCATCGAGTAACACTGTGACTTCTTTAGGATTAACCTTTAAAGTTTTTAAAGCCCGGACCATTGCCTTCTTAATAGCCCTACTAATGCCCTCTTTCTCAATTTCTTTAACACTGCCAAAGTTAACCGCATACTTTAATTTTCCTAACCTTGCTTCTCCTTTAATCCTCTCGAATATTTCTTCTCTCTTTTTTTGACTTAACTTTTTCGAGTCTCTGATCTTTCCGGCCGAAATAAAAAGTTCCCCAAAAATGTTAAACACCGAGTGTTTAACATTTTTGGGGACGACAACAATGCCAACTGCCACCGGCCCTGCTAGTGGACCTCGTCCGGCCTCATCAATGCCGACAATATATTTCATAAAAGCAGTTTACCTTAAAGAGTGCATAAGTCATTTACAAAAAATGAATGCCTGCTAGGATTTAAGTAGGCAAAGTTCTTTCTGGGTCTGTAAGACTGGCTAAGCACTTTGCTCATCCCTCAACTCTGTTAGGAGACCGTCATGGTCCATGCACGCGCAGCGCCTCATACTCCGCAGAACCCCAGCACAGATCGCCCGATGCCGGC
>Ga0163153_10001634_pt1 | contig 35149 bp, 26 predicted proteins | sample OliLakLV19MP6IB1_FD_148629 | JGI IMG/M metagenome (GOLD analysis project Ga0163153, IMG submission 148629) | Freshwater microbial mat bacterial communities from Lake Vanda, McMurdo Dry Valleys, Antarctica - Oligotrophic Lake LV.19.MP6.IB-1 | ecosystem: Environmental > Aquatic > Freshwater >... | reverse complement strand
GGGTATAGAGCGGCCGCTCCTCCTCGCCTGCATTGCTTCCCGCCCTTTGGAAGGCTTGTAGTTGGGCATCGATTGCCGGCAGGATTTCCCTGGGGATCAGGCGGACGTCCATCCCCAGGACCCGAGCCACCTCTCGCAGGGTTCCGAGGCGTGCGTCCACCACCCCTCGTTCCAGGGTAGACACGGTGGTCTGGGTGGTACCGACCAGGCGGGCGACCTCAGCTTGGCTCATGCCCAGCTGTTCGCGTCGGGCGCTGAGTGGGGCGAGTAGGTCGGTCAAAGCGGCACTGTTCATATAGTTAACCATATGCATTGGTGATATGTATATCTAATAATAGATTGTTGCCATTGAAAGTCAAGATAATCATACAGTATAGCATGTGTGCCATGAATTCCATATGTTTTATTGTATGATAAAGTTGCTGCTTCGCGCTTCGAGGGCCTGAGACAATCGCGGCTGGATGAAGGCGGCGGTTGAATATTGGACATCCGTGGCGGGTGAAAATGGGACACTTTTCCCGAGGCGTCCGTAGGGGCCGGGCCTGCCCGGCCCGTTGTATCGGACCCCTCCCCGTTCCCCCGCGGCTGAAGCCGCGGCTCGGCCAGGTGGGCCGCTGAAGCGACCTGGGGCCATGCCGCTGATCCACGCCCAGGGATCATGGCCAGATGATGTACGGGCGCGCCTCCGCACCAAGAGTGTCCGAGGCGTCCGTAGGGGTGCGGCCTGCCCGGCCCTTTGTATCGGACCCCTCCCCGTTCCCCCGCGGCTCAAGCCGCGGCTCGGCCAGGTGGGTCGCTGAAGCGACCTGGGGTCATGCCGCCAATCCACGCCCAGGGATCGGGGCCAGATGTACGGGCGCGCCTCCGGCGCGCCCGTCGGCACACCAACATCAAAACAAGGGCGCCCGCAACCGCGGGCGCCGTCCCTACCCTTCCCTGTCCCCCAACAACCGAAGCGTCTCCGGATCCGGCTGAACCGCTCCAGCAACCGGTGGAAGACCGAACCCCCGGGACTCACCCGTGCGAACAGGCTGGCGCACGACCGCAGCTTCATGTCATCGGGTGAGCCGAAGATATGGACCGCCGATCGGCCCTCCACACCCAAGGCCGCTTCAGCACACTCCGCTAGCCGGACTCCCAGAACCAAATGCGCCAGGTAGGCCCTGGCTTCCTCGATTCCACTGATCGCGTAGCGCCGAGATGTTGGGCTGCGGCCGAGCCCCGCAAGCTGGGGAAAGATGTACCACATCCAGTGGGTGCGCTTCCGGCCCGCCCGCACCTCCGAAAGCGCCCGCTCATAGTCTCGATTCTGTGCCTGGATGAAGCGATCCAAATCAAACGGATCAGCCGAGTCTGTCACGGTTTCATTGCCGGCATCCGATGGGGTCAGGCAGGGTCGGAGAATGTGTCGCGGAACGGCCCGAGGAACCTTCGTTCCGGTGACCAGTCCGCAATGGCAAACACGACATCCGAGAACGCACCCCTGAAGGTGGATTCGAGGGCGGCCCTGAAGTCTTGTGCGGTGCGCACGGAAGACCGGCACCCGTGGTGACAGGATTGCCCAGTCGGTCGAATCGGGCCTGGGGCGCTGTCGGTGCGCCTCGTACATCGGGTCATCGACAAGTGTCTGGTAGAGCGCACTCGACCGGCAGAGCGCCTCCTCCTGCGCCCGCGAGCCGTGCAGGAATCCTCCACCCGGTTGGATGCCGTTGGCCAGGTTCAGGGCAAGGGGCCGGAGCCCCTGGTCGACCAGGCGTCGTGCGGCGCCGAACGTGGTCTCGTTGGAGACCTGCACGCGGGTACTCTGGAAGCTGGCGGGGACCGGTTCGAGCAGGATGGCATCCGGAGGGATACTCACTTTTGCGGCGCAGGCCGCCTGCACCTGGACGCCCCAGTCGACCCTGACACCGGACTTGGTCAGGAAAAATCCCTTCTCGATCGCCGCGACGGCCGTGAGCCCAAGTAGGGAGGCCTGATGGCGGCGGATGTCCAGCTCCCGGCGGCGGGCGCTGGCCATGTCGTCGGAGTCGAGGCAGGGGAGGAGGTGGATGGGGCTCATGGTGAACTCGGGTTACGGTCAGCGGACCACGAAATGGGCATGAATGCTCGTGTTCGGGAAATACACAATGGAGAACTGGTGTGACACTCGGGTAGGCAGAGCGAGGATCCTCCTGAAATCGCCAAGGGAGTGATCCCGAGCGCTGCGAGGGAGCTTGTCAGCCCATGGCGGAACCCTATGCCTTGGGCCGGTGTCGATCCGTGAACCCCACGGGTCTGGTTGGATCAGCTCGCTACGCGACTCCCCCAGCCGCCAAGCTGCCCGGACCCCACCACACCCCGGGGCTGAGCCCCCCACGTGTCCCATTTTCAATCGCCAGAGGTGTCCCATTTTCGACCGCCATTGACAGCCTGCCAGGGAATGCCAAGCCGCTCCAGGCGATCGCCGAGTCGGGCGGCCACCCCACGACCGATGACGAGGATCCCCTCGGGCCGGGCCTGCCGGTGCCATCGTACCCGGATCCACTCCTTCGCGTCACCACCGACCGCTTGGCCCCGTGGACAGGATGTGCAGGCATCGTAACCATTCCGCCCCCCAGGGATAGGCCTCCGCTGCCTCAAGCTCGAGCTAGGCGTTCACCTGCGTCGCCGCCAAAACCGATCCAGGTCCGCCCGGCCGGCGATGCCTTCATTGGCGCACTCAAGGCAATTCGGATTCCGCTGAACCTCGCGGGGGGTCAGCCATTGGCCACCCTGAGACCGAGCTGCACCTATGAGATCGTAATCGGAATAAGGCACCACCGGTCGCACTCCTGACACATAAACAGCAAACTCATTGACCGCAGCGGCCGCGAGACTGGCGTTCAGGCTGATTACGGATGGGGCCGGCACATTCATCCCCCTGACGTAGCCGCGCTCCTCGGCGAAGGTCCGCTCACTTGGTGGCCGGAGCCAATGCCGTAGTTCCTCTAAATCCAATTCGTGCATACAGTGAACACACGGGCCTCCTGGGAGCACCATCACTAGCCGGCCACCGGCCAACAGAGCTCTCTCGGGGTCGACGGAAATACCAGTCGCCACATCGAGGTAGGGAATGCAGTAGGCGCGGGCCACGGCATTGAGAACGTGACGAGGACCGTCATCATCTACACATCCAAAAATGATGTCGGCACCCGCCAGGAGCCGAATGCTCTTTGGGGAGGGCACGCCATCCGTCTCTAGACAGACTGCGGTTTCGGGGGCAACACGCTCAACTAGGCTGCGCGCCAAGATCCCTTTCGAGATGCCGATGTCGGCGTGGCCAGCGGTAACCAGTCGGTTCATGTTCGTATTTTCAGCGAAGTCAGATTCAATGATTACAAAGTCGCGGACACCCAAGTAGGACAAGTATTGGACAACTAACGACCCCGTACCGCCGGCACCTACCACGGCAATTCTCAATCGGCTGATTTGCAGTTGACCGGCGCGGGTGAACCACGGCACCTGTCTAGAAAAGCGTTCGGGAACGGGCGCTTCATCATCATCGCGCGATACGACGGAGGTGAGCCTGTCGCCGATCGTCGTGATACTGCGAACCACGCCGCTGGAGCCATCTGCTCGAAACCACTCGCCGTACACCATCTCATCGCCCCACACAGTGGCCGCGTATGGACGGTCGGGGAGTGAGCGATGCACATACTCAGTGAACCGTGGCATCTGTTGTCTGTCGGTTCGGCTGAAACGAGGGTGTTGTCCACCATGATTGTGAACCTCGATCAGAGCGAACCTGCCGAGAACGGCCTTGTTGACCACCTCTAGGATTGCCTCCAGCGAGACCTCGTACTCAAACGGTCCCCCGACAGCCTGCTCGTCCTGGACGAGGATCGCATCCTTGACGAGGAAGACTGGCCCGCTCTCATCCTCACCCCAAGTGGCGAGGAAGAACGCAAAATGCTCACCGGGAGTGGAATACAGGTGATCGCGAACACGATGAAACATTTCGGCCGACATCCTGATCGCTGACATCAGGACGGCTCACCCAGGCGATGGAGTATACCGTCGAAGTAGGTGACGAGGTTATGCCCCTCTGCTATATCTATTGTCGGGCGCCAGTCACCGCTCTCGACGTGGTAGGAAAACTGGAGCCAAGCGCGTCCTACCTGCTGCTGATCGGGGCTTGTTGCTTCAGGCAGCCCACCTCCGCTCAGCCGGAGATCAGCATCCGCCCAGAAGTTGTCTGGCGGTGTCGTGGGGTAGCCGCCAGGAACCAGTACCAGAACCTGTGTCATGGACTTGTTCCAGCCTTCTGGCAGCGGAACACGCTTGACGATGAACCAATCACCCTCGGGGCCAATCTCTACCTCCCCGAAGTGCCGCTCCACTGCCGCGAGCTCTGGTGCGAGGCTAGAACTCATCGCGCGCCACGCTTGTACCTAGGTGCCTTACCGAACCGCCGACCTGGCCCAAGTTCTATCACTTCCTCCGGCAGTACAGTCCGCTGAGTTCCATCCCCTTCGATCAGCAATAGGCCGGCATCCATGGGAATCCCAGCAAGAGCCATCACCTGTGCCCCGGTGATCTTCGAGGTGGAAATCGAGTATTCCGTGCCGTCGACGAAGAGGGTGTAGAATTTCCCGGAGTGTTCGGGCTTGGCCTCTGCCAATGGAGTAGACATGCTTGGTGTCTCCTAGGTTTGAGTGCACTGCCAACCTGAGCTCTGTGTCGCAGAATGACGGCGGGACGTAAGAATTTCTTACCACCGTTGCTTTAATGTAGGAATTTCTTACATTGGTGTCAAGCCACCATGGCCACAACCCCCTACCTGACCACCTTAACCGCCTACCCGGCAACAACTTATGGCTCTGACCAGGCAAGAGATCGGTGCCCGCCTTCGGGCGATTCGTGAGGAAATTGGGTTCACTCAGGCCGAGGTAGCCAAGCGCCTACAAGTACACCGACCAACCATTTCTGAGATAGAAGCCGGGCGAAGGGCGGTAAGCAGTGAGGAGCTTTTTAAACTAGCTGCCATCTATGCACACTCGGTTGCAGACTTCCTCCTCGAGGCTCGGCCCACCGAAGAGATGGTTCTGGACGTGATGTTCCGCGCTGGGGGTGATCCGGGGCGCCCTGAGACGCGAATTGCGGTACAGAGGTTCATGAACAGGTGCCGGGAGGAGAGGGGGCTCGAGGATCTGCTGGAGCTTTCCCGGCCTGTCGATGCACGTCCGTCCTACCGCACCGAGCCCCCCAGGAATAAGGGCGAGGCCATTAGGCAAGGAGAACAGGTTGCAGACCAGGAGCGCAACCGGTTGGATCTCGGCGCGCTCCCCGTAAGTGGACTTCCCAGTCTGCTGGAGAAACAGGGTGTGTGTATCGGTCCGATCATTCCGGAGGACGGGGCGCAGATCGACGGCTTCTACTTTGAAAGCGATAGCCTAGGTGCGTGTATTGCCATCAACCCTAATAATGGCGAAGGTAGCAGCTTCAGGGACGTGTTCACGGCCGCCCACGAGTATGCACACTGGCTGCTTAAGGACAGACCGGTTGAACTGTTAGACCTTAGCGTTAAGACGGACGACTTACTCGAAGTCCGTGCGAATGCTTTCGCCGCTGCGTTTCTGCTCCCGCGCAATGGTCTCGTGGAGTACTTCTCCAATGCCGGCATGCTCAGAGAGGGTGCCCTGAGCCACCTCAGCCAGGGCGATGTTGTTCGTGCGATGGATCAGTTTGGCGTGTCGAGGCAGGCCCTGTTGTACCGAATGCAGAACCTCGGACTCATCTCGGAACCAGTGCGGAATGCATTGTGGCATTTCTCAATTGCCGAAACCGCGAAGGCGTTGGAGATAACATTTGGCGGTCGCGGGTTTATCGGGACGCGCCTCCCGATGCTTGCTGTACACGCCTGGCGACAGGGACTTGTAAGTACGGCCCGCGCGGCCTCGCTCTGCGAGAAAAGCGTAGAAGAATATCGCACCTTCGTTCAAGAAATTGGCGAGGAGCAGAACCCGGTCACTGCCGCACCGCTTATCGGCGCGGCGGCGGGTTGAGGGACGGGTGTGAGTACGATCATCCTCGATGCGTGTCTTGTTATTACGTTTGGTAATGCAGAGGTGCTCTCGATTATCACGGAGCTTTCCAAGCATGACCTCTCTATTCCCAAGACGGTCGTGTCCGAGGTTCAGCGCCCGCCGGCAAAATTGCATCTGCGACAAGCACTCGACTCCGGTGCGATCACTGAAGTTCAGATCGACTTATCTCTCCCCTTGGAGCAGGATGCTCTCCTAAAATACTCCCGGTCCATGCGCTTCTACGGAAAGGGTGAAGCAGAGGCACTGGCACTAGCAGCAAGCCGACATTGGGTTGTGGGATCTGATGAGCTTGCCGTCCGGCGGTTGGCAGAACAGGAGTTCGGGCAAGCGCGGGTTGCCGGCACCCTCGACTTCCTGATATGGTCGGTGCAAGAGGAACGATTGACTCTGAATGACGCAGTCGGCCTCCTTCCTCGACTTGATATTGGGGCGAGCCTCCTCAATAGGATCGCTCAGGCAGGACAAACCGCAGAAGGGCTTCTTGGGGGTAAAAGGTGAGTGCTTTCGGAGCACGCCTGACATCCGCGCATTGTGTGCCGGTGACAGACGGGCCTACTCCATCGGCAACGGACTCAACAACTTCTTCTCAATCAACCCCCGAAAGTGGCTCAACACACTCGCTGCAAGAGCTCGATCCCGGACTAGCAACCCCATTTCGATGTTCCGATCCAATGCAGCTTCTGTCAGATTCGCCGAGGTAACAAAGACCGCCTCATCATCAGCGACGACGGCCTTGGCGTGTAACACACCCTCCGGGCCATCCATCGCCAATGCCCTAGGATCAAAGAAGACCGTCGGCCGCCTTGTGCCTGGCCAGTCCTGCCCCCAGAAGCGGTCCGCGAAGCGGCGGACAAGGTCCGATGGGGTGGTGGTGTCGCCCCGCTTGCGCTGGATGTTCAGCAGCAGGGTAACCTCAAGCCCCGCAACGGCATCCATCCGCCGCGCCAGGACCTCAAAGGCCTTCGGCCCATCGAAATACGCATAGGTGCTTGCCCAAACTGAGTGAGAAGCGCTACCCAAGAGCTCCTCATAGACCCGCCTGGTGTCGCGAGCATGAACGCCGGGAACAGGGGGCCCGGACCAGACGAGATCAGGCCTGGCCTGGCGACTGCCCATCTCCTCTACGGACCGAATCCAGGCTCCAATCGCCTGTCCCGAAAGACCCAGGGCCACCAGCTTCTCAAGCGCCGCAACGACCCCCCCAGACCCCTCCACTGTGCCCAAGACTGATTGCAGTGGCGTTGCGCTGAAAGGAGGTGCCAAGAGCCCAGATGCCAGCGCCCCGACGAGACGCCTCCGGACATGGGCGGGAAGGGCGATAATCGCGTCTGTCACCCGGTGCGCCCGAAGAATGCCGTATCTGGGCCACCCACGACCCCCGCGACCAACGCGCGATCCAGGAAGTCATTGCGCATCTCACACGATGTTTCGGCAATGAGCGAACATCCGTGGCAGGCGGCCCCATGCAGCCACCGCCCCTCCATGCTCTTACCTGGCGAATGCTGAGCGCAGATCGGGTCATTGGAACAGAGGGATGCCACGCGAACGGCGTGCGCCAAGTGCGCTTCCATATGCCTTCCCTGTTGGACCAACCCCCCAAGGGTTCCCTCGGCGTCTGGACTTCCCGTGTAGAGAAGTACCCCAAACCGGTCACGATCAGGATCCGAGTACACTCGCTCACGAATCGAGCTTGCGGGATAGCCGCACCGCATCGCGAGGGATTGGATCAACAGGTGTGAAAGGGTGTGCAACAGAATGTAAGGCCCGCCAGGGAAAAGGCTATTGCCCTTGACCTTACGGTTGTCGAGCCAGCGCTGATGTCCAGCGGCGAGGTCTGCAAGGCGTTCACGAACTGCAGGCCGCTCAAGCCACTCCGCGATACGATCCGCCCGCAATTGGATAAACACCCCTTCCCCACGATTCTCGACTGCCGGAAACCACGCCGGCTCCAGGGCAAGATCCGCAGTCTCGACATCCGTATCGTACTCGCCGTTGATGTCGGGCATTACCGCTTCGAACCGCGTGAATCCGACAAGGGCTACGACCTCACGCAGTCGGTGAAGCTGGATCACGGCCTCGACACCACTCCAATGATCGCTCTTGCGCCATACCCGATCCGGGAGCCGGCGTGCGTGGAAATTCTCGTCGACGGGTACATCATCTCCAAACCCCTCAGGCGCGGTCAGCAGGGAGTCAAGCTCAACTTGCTTGACCGGGCGCTCGCTCGTGGCACCGCTCCTGCGTTGACGGATTGCGGCAAGGAGCTCCTCGTCGCCATGAAGCGCCAGCCGATCGGCCAGCCGTGGCTTTCGCTTGAGGAGGGCGAGATCAGCTGCGACCTGGACAATCTGGAGATCATCCCAGAGCTCCCCCACGGTCTGTTGCAACACCGAACCACGGTCGGGGAGGGAGAGGACGCTCACCACCTGCGTGAAATACGCGTTTGCAGCCGTACGGGTGAGCAATCGGCTCGGCTGCCCACATTGTTCGGATGTACTACGTCCCAGCCACGGACGTTTACCCGGACAACTCCCAAGTGGGTTGAGCTCAAGGACCTTCGCTTCGTAGAACCCGCGGGACTTGCCGCATTCGCAGCGAATCGTAAGGTCAATAAGGTCTCCCGAAGTGCCTCTTTCGTCCATCCATAGTTGCCGGAAACACTTGTCATCTTGCCCGTGTACAAATGCCTTCCAATCCAAGTCGTCCACGTGTCCCCGTGGGCAGGCCCGCACGAATCGGGTCGGGACCACAGTGCGGCCTTCGAACTTGCCGTTTGGTTGGAGTGCCTTGAGGTGAACAAGGCGCCTCGACCGCTCCCGACCACCCTTGCCGCTTTCCTCCTGCACCACAAACCACTCCGGGAACCTCCACACCCGGATCCCCGATGGCTTCTCCTGGGGATCGTCTGAACTTATGGGAGGCGCATAGAGCTGTGGGGAAGGAACACCAGTCATTAGCTGGAGTTTCCGTGAGAGGCGTGGTTCGAGAATCTCTTCCAAGTTCTCCCGCTTGCCCCACCCCTCCAGCCCACCGACAATCGCAGAATGACGCGGCAGGTCCATGAGGGCCCCAGGACCCCAGATGGTGATGACCTGGCTCTGCCGAACCTGCCCATGTGCTTTGCGTCTCACTCAGCGCCTCCCAACCGCTTACCGCTGAGTTCATCGAGATAAAGGTTCACTTCCGGCTCGACATCGCGAAGCGACCGGTTCGCTCGAAACTTGCGATGGTGCTCGGACTCGAACCTGGTTTCCAGCAAGTCTCGGAGCAGTGGCTTCGGTGGTTTCAGTTCATATGGCTGATACTGCAGCTGGACATTGGCCTGCCGATAGTCCTCCAGAATCCACAGCCAGGAATCGAGGAGATCCACGATGCGGTTTTGGACGCTCCTTTGCCGCTCATCACGTTCCGCTTCGTCGTCGAATGGCTGCCCCGCAACCCGTTCCTCGAAGACGGCCTTTAACCGTCGCTCAAGTTCTGCCCGTACCGCCCCGATCTCTTCCGCCCCTCGGGGCGGCGTGAGGGAGGGTTCGATGTGCCTGGCCAGCGCCACCATGGTTCCGGCAAAACCACGGTCCAAGGCCCGGGCGGAAAACGGAGTAACGCTGGACACTTCTACGGCCCGATAGAACGTGTCGTGATAGTGCCTGAACCGCTCGTAGTGGGATCGATCGCGAGGCTTATGGACGTTGAGCAGCGTCACAACGAGCCCCGGGCGAGCATCATCTCGGCCAACACGGCTGGTCGCCTGGATGTACTCTGAGTGGGCCTTGGGTTGCCCCAGGACGACCATCAGTCCAAGTCGCTGGATGTCCAATCCCACGGAGATCATGTTGGTGGCGATGGCGCAGTCCACTCGCTGCTTCTCATGGAAGTGAGTCTCGAGGAGGCGGCGCGCTTCTGCCACCTTGTCGGTAGAAACTCGCGAGGTGAGTTCCACGACCTCAGAGAACATCTTGCGGTCCTGGAAGAGGCCGGTCTTTTCCCCGAGTCGCTTGCGTTGCCCATACTCCTTCACGGAATTCTGGACCTCTTCCTCCAGGATGCGCCGAGCGCCACCAAGCTCCCGCAGGCTGATGAAGTACCCCAGTACCGTCATATAGGGGTCTGCAGGGTTCTCGTGGTTCTTATGTCCACCGGCGTCACGGTAGCAGCGCTCCGCCGCCGCCATGAGCGCCAGCCAGACCTTGCGCATCACCACCTTGGGGTTCCGCCCCTGCGCCGCGATGCCCAGGTATTGGCGGGCCGGGGTATCTGAAGCGGGTACGGTCTGGGCAAAGAAGGAGTCCCGCCGATCCGGCCCAGGAGGTGGAAAGATCTGTGTCACCGATCTTCCGAAGAGGGCCTGTATCTGGTCCTGAGCCCGCCGCACAGTAGCCGTAGAGGCCACAATTTTCGGGCGCACCTGGCGGTCGTCAACCTGGCGGGAGCAGATGGCGTCAATCGCTGTTTCGTACAGTCCTGCCATGGTCCCGAGGGGGCCGGAGATCAAATGGAGCTCATCTTGAATGATCAGGTCTGGAGGCAACAACGCCGAGGCTAACCTCCGACCACTTCCCGGTTCAGCCGCTCCATAGAAGCCTCCGGCGTCCCACCGGTCCGCGCCCCCAAGAAGCGCACCGGACGGTCCAACCCAAGGCAGGGCAGCAAACTTGTCGACGGTGGCTATGAGAAAGGCTGGCAGTCGGCGGTAGATGGGCTCATCGACCGCGACAATCGGCAGGGGATTGTCCCGTGTGAAGTCGCATTCGGGGTTGACGCAGACAATGCGCAACTCGGTGGGTCGGTCATCATTCGGCTTGAGGTCGAATGAAACCGGCTCAAACTTGGTGCCGCACCAGGGACAGTTCTCCAAGGGAATTGGGGAAGGTCTGCTTCGGGGGTCGGCCTTGAACTGGCGCACCTTGGTTCGGGCTGAATCCGGCCTGTCGTCGCCTTTGCGGCCCATGATATTCGGGGTGGCGGCCTTGCCAACCCAAAGCCCGATTTCGAACGGCCAAGTCCCATAGCGGGCCACGTCCCGCTGACGCTCAAGCTCCAGGGCACACACCAAGCCAGCTGCACGTCCGAGCTGGTCGAGTGTCAGCAGCCGCAAGGTGTAGCGCATGATCACGCTTACCCCTGCCCCCGCTCTACCTTCCGCCCCAGTGTTCCGCAGGCGCCTCAGCACCATGGCAAAGCCGGCCAGGCCAAGGTAGGCCTCCGTCTTGCCACCGCCCGTCGGGAAGAAGAGTAGATCCACCGTTTCACGATGCGCGTCGGCGGCGTCCGCCAATCCCGGCAGGCTGAGGAGAATGAACGCGAGCTGGAATGCGCGCCAACTTGGCTCCACCCCAAACCGACGCTTCAGCGTGGCGCCGACAGCCCTGTTGGCTACCCGAAATGCGTCGAGCGCATCCGAATCCGCTTCCAGCAGCGCAATCCCCTTCGACATCCTGTCGGCGGCGATTCCGGCGAGCCGCAACAGCTCCTCGGCGGTTGCACGCTGCTGACCAGAGTATTTCGAGCACACCCGCTGCTGTTCAGCAATCCATGCCTGATACTGGTCAACGAGCCCTCCAAGCGCTGCCCTGGCGGCCTCTCCATTCGAGAGCCCTCCCAGGGCGCTCATGCCAAGCGTTACGTCCTGGATTGGCGCGGTTTTGGTCTTCTCCACTTCAGCGCGAGCTATCCACGCGGTTCGAAGAGTTCGGCACTCCCCGTCGATCGTGTCCCATTCAGCGGATACCCCGTGCCCGGTCGCGAACTCAGGGGAATCGTTGTAGTGGAGGTCTGCGACCTGCTCATCCCAGTCCTGGGCCTGGGTGCCGTGCAGATCCGGCCGGGGAACGAATGGCTCGTCGGCTTGAAGCTCAAGTGTGGGTTGAAACACGTACGCGCGGTCAGGCTGGTCCTCGTTCGGCTGGCGGCGGTTTACGAGAAATACAGACACCGAGCGCGTCCCTGCCGGAATACGCCCATCTGCGTCGAACCCAGAGACCGGACGGGCAACAATCTCCAGGTAGAGACCGCCAGAGCCCTGGATAGCAACGGGGTCGATAACGGACTCCCCTTTAGGCAGTCCCACAGAGAGGACATCTTCCCGCGGCTCCCTCTGCCACGCCTGGATAGTCTTGCCATCCTCCTGAACGAACTCTGTAATGCTATAGTCACCCCATCGCACGACTATCGAGAGAGCCGACGCCACCCGGGACATGAGGAAGCTGATCCCCATCGACGATGGGAAGTACCCCTTCTTGGCGGCCTTGCGTTCCTCGTTCGATTCCTCGGGCAGACCAAGCGTTTCCTCAACGGCCCCGATGTCCTCGTCTTCGTCCTCATCTGATCGCTTGTCAGGCGCCGTGGCCACCGGAATCAGGAACCCCGTGAGGTACCAGTTCGACGGCCGCACCCACCCCGGTAGCTTCTCCTCGGCGAGCTCATGGCCAGCCCACGGGCCCACCAGATCAAGCTGAAGAGCCTCAACGAGCCGCTGCCGGACCTCGAGAGAGGTCTGCGGAACCCGACCCTGATCATTAACGCCAGGGCTGGCGGTCATTGCTGCGCCTCTGCGGAGAGGCGGGCGGGGTTCCATATCTGCTCTGCCAGCCGCTGGTACAGGTTAGACCGCTCGTCCAAGTCGGCCTTCTTGAACACCGGATGTGCCCTGAACGGTAACTCGCTCTCCTCGATGAATCGCATAAACCCCGGATTATGCTGATAGGTCAATTCGTGGAGACTTTGGGCCAGGAGGTTCTGTTTCGGGTAGTGCGCGCGCTTTTCAGAGTACGGAAGGTCGCCATAGCTGGCGTTGAAGCTCTTAGGCAGGAGCACCAAGCCGCCGATGCCGTTCCGGAATTCCATAAACTCATTGGGGTGCGGGAACTCATCCTCATGGCGTTCCGGATGGGCTGCCCAGATATGCTCCACCTCATAGCGGTTCTTTCCGCGCTGGATGTAGTCCTCGTAGTGTGACGCATTGCCAGACTCGGTCTCGATATAGTCCGTCATCCGAGCCAACATGCGGTGGATCTGGCGGCCATTCATCCCATGCATTCGAAAGCTGGGGTTGGAGGAGAACACTTCGTCCTCGCCATCCAGCCTATGCCGCAGTGCCGCCGCGAGCTCTAACTCATCCTTGCCTCGAATGTCACGTGCCAGGCTGAACATGGCGTATTGCATTGTGGAATAGTCGATCGCGCGGTAGTTCCATATCCGCCGGTGAATGACGATATCCAGGTACGAGGCCACCAGGCGCAGCTTGCGCTTTGAAGTCGCCTCATCTTCACCAACCCGCAGCGGGGTCAGGAGCAACGTGTATTGAAGCGTGAAGTTGTGTTGGGCGTTGTAGTGGACACACTCCAAGCCGGCCGTCAGGGTTGTAGAGGCCCGACGCAGACGTTCATACCAGTGGGTGTAGAACTTGAAGTCGCGCTCTATGATTGTCGCGAAATCAGTGCTCGCGTTGAGGCCTAGCTCGTCCTCATGATCCCGCACCCAGCGGTGAAATTCTGTACCAATCAAGTCAAAATCCTGAGGGGTGGCATTCCGCTTGCGCTCACGGATGCTCTTGGCGTACTGGCTCCGAAGCCACGTCTTGATGCCATCGGCATCTTCGTCCTTACCAATCTCGGCCAAGGCCGCGACTCGACTCTTCCACACCTTGCTTGCTGCGGTCCGCTTTGCCGCATCAGTGATGTTGGCAAGCAGATAGCCCTTGAGCATGTCCGCAGGAGTCAGGGAGAGGCCTCGGTCGTTCATGGTCTCGAAGATCGTATATGCGTCCTTGTCCGAGTACGCAGTGATCTCCACGAGGTGGACATTCTCCAGCAGCCAGTCTGCGAAGTACGGTAGTACCGTACCTCGGAGGTCCGCCGGGAACTCCTCCGTGATCTCAGCATATCTGGCAAGAATGTTGGCAACAGACTCCGGTGCGTCCTGGCTGACGAACTCCTCCCCCTTATAGAGCGCCTCCATGCAGGACGTCCGTTCAGGCACATCCAGGTTGAAAGACCGGCTGCCATATCTCTGGGAGAAGATGAGGTCCGCCAATTGCCCTTTGTGATCCTGATCCTCAAGGCTGTGCTGCAGGTAGATGAGGAGCAAGGTGAGCGTGGTCAGTCGCTGCTGGCCATCGATGATGAACTTCTGGGCATCCTTGTTGCTGATGATAATCGAGCCGAGGAAGTAGTGGCCGTACTCGGCAACGGCGCTCCGCTCGTGTCCTGCTTCATAGCTCTCAAGGAACTTGTCGGCCAGATCCTCCAGTAGTTCCGTTACCTGCTTCTGCTCCCACTTGTACTCGCGTTGGTAGTAATCAATGGCATATCGCTGGCCCGACAGGAGCTGCCGGACGGTACGCCCGTGCCCTTCAATACTCCGCTGAGGATGTGCAGGAGCAGTCATGAGAACAGATCCTCCGATTGTGGCGACTTCCTGGCACGCTTCTTCTTGCCTTTGACTTTGCCTCCCGTCCGTCCGGCTCCTGCCAGCGCTTCCTCTTTGGCACGCTGGGCGTTGAGGTCCAAGAGGCGTGCCAGGACCTCGTCGTGCACCGCATCCGGCCAGCGGTACCGCCAGGGCTTCTTCTTGTTGCCCCATTCCTCTTCGTCGATCTCGTAGTCGAGGAAGAAGTCGCAATCGGTCGGGATGTCGCCCCAGCCGTATGCGTCGAGCACCGCCCGGTCCATGGCCGCGTGGAGCTCCCGCAGGCGGACGATATCCGGGTCCCGCTCGTCCGGTTCGTGAAAGCGATTGTACGTCTGGGTAAGCCCCTCGTTGTTCCGAACCATCAAGTCTGCTCGAAACTCGTAGTACGAGCGCCCTGCCGCCTCGAGCGCTGGGTGCAGTTCTCCCTCGACGGGAATGGGGAAGGTTTCGAAGCAGTCCGAAGGTGCATACATCAGGTCATCCTTTAACGTCGCGCTGAAGAACCGTGCCCAGATCTCATGACTGCGTGATTGGAGGACTGCAAATGCGCTGTACGCAACCAGAGGAAAGACGACGAGGCGCTCAGAGTAGACCATACCTCGGGGGAGGAAAGTGAACGCCGCAACTTGGCCTACGCGCGAAATCACCAGCACCCGCTCCAACCCCGCGATGGCGCGAACGAGCCCCGGGCGCTTCTCGGCGTACTGCCACCACCTCTCCCGCAGCGCCTTCCGCTTCTGTCGATCTCGCTCAGGCTTGACCCGTTCACGAACAATCTTGACCAAGTCCGGCCAAGCCTCCGCATCCTTCAGGCTGCGGTCGAAGAAGTTGATCGCGTATCGGTGGTGAGCATGCGTCGGGCTGTCGTTGACCTCCTCGCCTCCGATATACGGAAAGATGACCTCACCGTTGCGCGGGTCCTTGGCGATCAACCGCTCCATTCCTGCGATCGGAGTGGCCACACCCTTGCTGTCCGTGTCGTCGAACGTGAACCCCATGCCGAGCAAGTAACTACCGACGAAACCTTTATCGGTGTTCTCTCCCAAGCGCGCTGGATCGTCGTGTCCGGCACTGTGGAACAGGAACGCAGTGATCTGCTCGACCAGGCGCCCATCAAGCACTCGCTGCCCCTCGAACGGGCCCTTCGTCACGTGGACCACACTGACCACCACCGCTGCCATGCCCGGCCACTTGACCCGTGACCGGACGTCGTAGATCTCACCGCCATGCTTACAGATCCAGCGCAGGCCGCTGGCCCGCGTATCCCCTTGCGCGATGGTGTTCGTCGCGATCAGGCCAAAGGCACCACCCACCCGCAGGAGGTCGAATGTGCGGCGGAAGAAGTGCGCTACGAGGTCGGCATTACCATGGCTCTCTGGATGCAGATCCTTCAGCCAGTCTTGGTAACCGCCGACGTTGCCATTGGCCACTGAGTTCTTACCGGCAAACGGTGGATTCCCGACGAAGGCGTCGAATCCTGGGCTCTGCCGCTCAAACACCTCCGGGAACTCAAGGCCCCAATGAAATGGCGCCAGCGGAGGATCGGCATGGCGGAGTTCTCCGAGCCAGTCACGGTAGCGGCCGGCCTCGCCCTTCATGGCCGCCTGTTGGAATTCGCCGCGCTTCCGCTCTCGCTCCTTCGCCTTGTCCGCCTCGAAGAAGGCGGCCACCGCGAGGTCCCCAAGCAGCCGGACCTTGTCCAGCTCGGCCTGAGCCTCGTTCCAGAGGTCGCGCAGCTCCCAGTCCTCCACGCCCTCGCCCGCCTCGCGGATTTGGCGGCGCAGGTCTGACACCCGGTCCAGGGCATCCCGAAGGCCTAGACCTTTGAGCACCGGCGGTTTTGACGGGTCCCAATGGAAGGCCTCGAGCTGACCACGGGAGAGCCCCACCAGCGAGTCGCCGTGGCGGAGCGCGTGGTCCACGAAGGTCAGGGCATGGTCCTTCGCCAGCGTCACCAGCCACAGCGACATCTTGGACAGGTCCACGGCCACCGGGTTCCGGTCGACCCCGTAGAGACACCGCTGGGCGATCATCCGCCGCGCGTATACCACTTCATCCTCATCCGCTGGAATGGCTGGCATCACTCCGTGGGCGCGCCACGCCTCCACGAGAGCGTCGCCGAGCTGGCGGCAGGATTCGACCAGGAACGCACCGGATCCCATGGCCGGGTCGCACACCTTGAGGTCGAGGATCTGCTCGGGCCGTGGCGACAGGCCGTCGGCGCCCCGGAGGCGTCCCAAGATCGGCTCGAGCGTGGTCTCCACGATTGGCGCCGTCAGCTCCCGCGGAGTGTAGTGGGAGCCCGACCGACGCCGCTCGTCACTGGGCTGAAGCACCATGGCGCCCCGCCGCACCAGGTCCGGGGAGGCCGCGAGGTCAATCACTGGCATCAAAGCCGCATGAAGGTCCTCGATACTATCCGCCTCCTGCACAGCCTGCTTCACCTTGCCGGTGAGCTTCCGGTCTGTCCGGTCGCGGATCCAGCGCTCCCGTTTCCCGGGTGGCTGCTTCAGCAGTTGGTCGAGATCGGTCGTGGTAGGCGCGCCGTGCTTCTTAGGCGCCTTGATCTCGACGGACGGGCCGGTCGCGGTCTCGAGCCGGAAGCCCATCATCGTCTCGTATACGGAGCCGATCTGCTCCACGTCGAGCGCGCGGTACGAAATCCGCTCGCCATCAAGAACCAGCAGCTTCTCGAGTGCCCGTTGGATCGTGCCGTCCGGAACCAGAGGGGGTTCAAACCGCTCGTGCAGCTGACGAGCCACCCCGCCGATTCGACCCTCCAGAAAGGGATATCGATCGGGGTCGAACAGCACCCCGTGACGGCGCGGCAACTTCATGGCGCCGCCATCTGCGCCGTCATGTACCATCCGGAAAAGCACTAGCAACTGGGCCCAGGCGCTGTACCGCTGGTTCATGGTGTCCGGGAACAGGGCCGCGTCCTCTCGGAGCCGATCGTGCAACCCAGCCAGGGAATAGTGCCTCAGGAACGTCTCTTCCTTGGGCAACATGTCTCGCTCCTCGGCGTACAGGAGAAAGACCATCCGGAGGATGACCGTGAGCAGCGCGCGGTAGACCTCGTCGGGGTGCTCTGCCAGCGGTTGGCGCAGCAAGGCTCCCTTGGAAGCATCGTGAGCCGATTGAAAGCCTCGAAGTAGCTCATACAGCGCGTGGAGAACCTGTTCGGCGAGACGCTCACTGACCTCGTTCTGGTACTTGCGGCTCTCCTCGAGGAGGGCCGGTAGTCGGCTGGACCTGGAGAGGCCCACCAGCCGGTGCTCGCTCAGGAGCATCCGCAATGCAGTTGAGAGGGGGCGGCCGGCTGTCAGCACCATATCGCGGACCTTGAAATCCATCCACCCGGAGCTCTCACCCCGGGGGGCGGAGAGGAGCCGGATTACCCGTCCATTGAAGAGCAACCCGGCGGACACCCCGGTATTCCGAAGTAGACGCTCCATTCGACCATGGGCCGAGGCCTCCAGGCGCCCGTGGCCGGTGGTGGAAGCATCCAGATCCTCGCCAGGCGCCAGGATACGGACTAGCAGCTGCCACTGGGGATCATCTCCGCTTGAGGCATCCGGTTCCCGAACCGCGAAGTCAGGCTGGAGCGTTTCCCCGTACTCCGGGAGCACCTTGATCAATTCGGGCGGGACCGGATGTGCCTCCGTACCCACGTACCATTTGTCCGAGAAAGTCCAGCCCAGAACGGACTCCGCAAATTGCCGGAACCCCGGAATCCAAGGCTCATCCTCCCTACCCTCACCGAGCGTTCCTGTTTCCACACAGGCTCGGAGCCGCAGTTGGCCCTCGGTGTCTGCCCGATTGAGGATCGCCCCAGCTCGCACCAAGGCATGCGCCGAGACGACCAGGCCGGTCGGCTGGATGAACCCAATCCACTCCTGATGGGCGATGATGGCGGGATCTGGCTTTGCCATGGTCTCAGTTCGACTCAGGCCAGAGATACACCAACCCGACCGGCTCGACGCGGGTGGCTCGCACTTCGTAGAACTCCTGGATCCGTTGGGGTTCCTGGGTCAAATCGCGCTTGAACTGTTCCAGGCGGAGCCGCCAGGAACTCATGTTGGACTCGAGCTGCCTCTGCTCCTCAGTGCTGAAACCGAGGGTGAGTTGGGTGTAGTCGGTCTCGGTACGCGCAAGCTCCTGCTTGATGCGCTCCTGCTGGCGCTCCAAGACGGTGCGGAGATCTGCGGATTCCCGTTCTCCGCGCAGCCGGAGTTGCTCAGTAGCGATAGCGCCAAGCTCCTTGGCCCTCGGTTCGAGCTGCGGGAGCAGTTCTTCGATGTCTCTTGGGGCGCTGGCAAGCAGCTTGTCTCTGATGACCTTGTTGGGGGACACTCCACCCTGGGCGCCCAGGGCCTCCTCAAGGAGGTCCAGGGCCTTGGATTCGGCATCTCGAGCATAGGCGGAGAGTGGCCCCTTCCGTTGGGTGGGTTCCACCCACCGCGCCGGAAGCGGCACCAGCTCCTCATGGAGACGTTCGGCCCCGCGACCGTAAAGAGAGAGGCGCCCCAAGAGGATTACCCGGGGGACCGAGTCGGCCACCTGAGTGAGGCAAGCCCGGGACAGATCGTGGTGGATGAACCCCTGGGCACGGAAGCGGGAGAGTAGCCGCTGGGCAACTCGCTGTTCGAGATGCAAATGAACGGTGTCGTCGCTCAGAACCCCTGAGTCCTCGAAAACCACGGGACGAATTGGCGCCTCTTTGCGCCACTCCGCCAACTTCTGGTCGGTACGCCGCGGCACCCGGAGCGTATCCAGCGTCGCGGCCCAACTGCCATCCGTGGCCGCGCCTTGGTCGAGCTGGGGAAATGCATACTGGCGCCTGCCATCCCCGTCGGTCGTCTCGGCAAGAGGCTTGGAGCCCAGCAGCTCCAGCGAGCAGGAGAGCGCCTCTCGGAAGGTGGCTGCACGAAACTTGACCCATTCCCTGGAGCGTTCGAGAAGGGTCTCGCAGCAGGCAATCTGGCTCTTCAGCTCTTCCTGACGATCCCGTGCCGAACCCAACTCCTCCGCCGTGATCCGCTTGCGTTCAGCGTCGAGGTCTGCCCGCTCAATCTCCTCCGCCAAGGCCTCCGCATCCTGATGCCGGATGCCCCGCCTGAGTTTCCGCTCAATGTCATCATCGATGACCTTGGAGAGGCTTCCCAGCTCGCGTTTGATGGTCTCGGTCTTCCGAACCAGGACCTCCAGGACGCGGTCTTCCGCACGCTGGGGCAGCACGAAGTAGTGGCACCGGACCTCTTCTGCCGGTTGGAGTTTCCGGTCAATGCGCCCATTCCGTTGCTCAATCCGGCCAGGGTTCCACGGGAGGTCGAAGTGGAAGAGATCGGCACAGTGGGCCTGGAAGTTGAGTCCTTCACGGGCAGCATCGGTGGCAAGCAGGATCCGTAGCGGGTCCTTTGCGGGGTCGGTATTGAAGCGGCGCTGGACCTCCTTGCGGCGAGCACCGTTTGTCAGCCCGTCGATGACTTCAATGCGCTCGTCGGCCCGGTCGGTCCCTTCGATCGCTTGCTCCAGAAGCGCCTTGAGATACCGCTTGGTCCCTTCCCGATTCTCCGTGAAGATGATCACGCGACGGTTATTCCAGGCCGGCGGAGGACCGTCTGGCTGCGCGCCAAACGAGGGCAGGCCGGGGCAAAGGTGCAACCGCAGCCAATCGATGAGCCGACGCAACTTCGCGTCCGGCAGGTGCCTATGGCGGTTAGCAATGTCTTCCATCCGGGCCAGCAGCGCCTGTTCCCGCTTCCATAGGACGCCGGCAGCCGCATCGCGGGGTGCCTCGGCCTCGGCAAGCACCGTCGCCAGTTCGGTCTGGGCGTCCTCTGCCGCCTCGTTCTCCTCGGGCGACCACTCCGCTCGCTCATCGTCAGCATCGGGCGTGGAGGTGAGCGTTGCAGGGTCCAGATCGGGCTGATTCCTGGCAGCCGGCGCCGAGCTCCCCTTGGCCCACTGTTTTTCGACGGTCCTTCGATGCACGACTAGGCTGCGGGCAAACGCCTCAATGGAGGAGAGCAGCCGCTGCTGAAGCCCGACGACGAGAAGTCCTGCGGCCGCCTGGGCTCGTTTGGTGGTGCTGGCCAGCCGTTCTTCACGCGCCGAGCGGTATTCATCGAGCAGACGGGAGAGTTCCAATTCTGGGGCATCGTCGGGGAGGCCGTCGATCACGACGCGTTCGACGATCCGCTTTGGGAAGCCGCCTTGCACCTCGCGGATATCCTCCTTCAGGCGCCGCACCATCACATCTTCCAAGGCTTTCTTGCCCCGGACCTTTACGCCTCTGGTAAAGCGGTATGGATCAAGCAGTTCCAGCAGAGTCGAGAAGCTGTTGGAGTGGCCGTTGTGCGGCGTGGCAGAGAGAAAGAGCCGGTGTTCGAAGCGGGACGAGAGGTCTCGGATGGCACGGGTAAACTTGGTCTCAATGCCGTACCGTCCCCCGCTGGACGGGGCAGCGTGATGGGCTTCGTCCAATATTAACAGGGAGCCTGCCAGCATCGGGCCAAGCCACTCCCTCATCGGGTCGGTGTACCCGGGATCGATGAGCAGCTGGTGCGATATCAGGAACCGGCTGTGAGTCCGCCATGGGTTGACCCCGAAACCGCGCTCCCGCCGCACCTTTGCCACATAGGCGCGGTCGAGAATCTCGAACATCAGTCCAAATCGCTCTTCCAGCTCCATCTTCCACTGCTCTAGCACCGAGGGGGGTGCTGAGACGACGATCGTCTTGGCCTTCTTTCGAAGCAGGAGCTCACGGGCAATCAGGCCTGCTTCAATCGTCTTTCCCAGGCCGGTATCGTCCGCAATGAACAGGTTCACGCGAGGAAGCCGAAGTGCCTTCCGGAGCGGCTCCATCTGGTATGCATCGATCTTGAGGCCCGCCCTGAATGGGGCCTGGAACAGGTTCGGGTCCGTTGCGGTGACGCAGCTCCAGCGGAGCGTATGGAGGAAGGCGGCAAAGTGCCGGGGGGCGTCGAAGCCTTTTGACGCTAGATCCTGCCACCCTTCGTCGTCAAGAATCCGGCGGTCCAGTTCGTAGTCCCAATAGACCTCTAAGACCTGACCCTGGGCGTCGTCGTCAGCACAGGCCAACCGCACCAGCGCCGTTTGGCCCTGGACTGTGGATGGCACAACCTCTTCCACCAGCCAGCGTCGAGACCGGAGCTGGACCAGCTCTCCCACCTCGGGGAGGCGTTCGGGGAGGAGGAGGAGGGACGATGAGTCAGTCACGCATGGCTCCAAGTACTCTTGTACTCCCAAAGCGGCGGCACTCGTAATTCCCGTCGATGGCCTCGTTGCGAGTATTCATTGGATTTGAGTTTCGCCAAGCGGACCGCGCGCGGCCGCCGGGGTGCCTTTCTCGTCCGCCGCGCGCGAGTATTTCCACGTAACATGCTTCGCGAGGCCATCGAGTCCTGGGAAGAGCGATGCGGCATTGATCCCGCAAAGATCGAGATCCCAGCGGATACGCCAGAAAGCCTCCGCTGGGATCATCATCCGCCGCAACGATCCCTTGTACCTGCTGTTGTTCTCCACTGCCCCAAAGCTATCGTTGTCCGACAAGTACTTGTGAACAGTAAACCAGCCGTTCTGGGCCACCAGTCGCGGGCTGATATGGGATGGCTGAAAGATCCGAGTTCGGGACACACCGAATGGTGATGGGTCTGCCTCGATGTCCACGTAGTCGTCTGCACCAGGCCTGAACATCCATATCACACCCGGTCCGCTCTTTGGTGCTTCCGCGACTGCGAACCAGGCCGCCGCGAGTGGGTTGGCTGTCCAATCCAGGAGCCGAGTCGCCATACCGTGATGTTGCGCCAACGCAAGCCACTCCCAGTCGTTCTTGGGATTGAACGGAAGGTGGGGTACCGCGGTCCGTTTCAACTCCGCCACCATCTGCTTCTCGACCACATCACGAGGTTCGTCCAGGCTCACCCGGTTCAGGCAGGGTCGCAGGGGAAGATCCTCTGGTTGCCCGCGAAACAAGTACCCATCTTCTCGGCAGTGGACATCCAGCAGACGGAAGTACTCCGTCAGGGTTGTGATTGAGTCTTCAGGAACGGGCACCGCGGACCTCCGTGAAGACCGTGACGCGTACGTTGGAAAACGCGGTCAGGCGTGCGTTATCAATTGCTAGGCTCAGGAGGCTCACTCGACCTCCTCATCTGGGCTTTCCAGCGCTCCAGCCACCTTCTCTTTGAGCGTGGCTTGATGTGCCTCGAAGAGGTCTCTGTGGAACGCCAAATACTGTAGGTGTTCTTCCTTGACGGATCGCAGAGTCAGGTCAGGCGAGATTCCAAGCGCCTCCGCATCTTCTCGAGCCAAACCCTCCGATATCATGATGTGCCCATCATTGGCGAAGGTTATCAAGCACCGGTCCAAGGCCAGATCGAGGTTTGGGGTCAACAGCAGGCCATTGTAGGGGTCCAGCCGTTCGGAATTGCTTGAATCGCGCCAAGGCTTCAGGTGGGAGGCGCGCAGGAGCTTTTCAGCTCCACACCCCGTGACGGAGCAGTTGATCCACAAACGCAGCAGTCCGCGCCGGTAGCGCCCCTGGCCACGACGAGCGGCGATGACCGCGCTTCGCTCGGTCGATGACAGCAGGGCCAGCTCGTTCTCGGCGTCAAAAATATCAGAGTCGGCGGTCGAAACGGCATCAGGTACGGCAGGCTTCGCTAGCTGCTGGAATGTGCGCGGAGTGGTGGCAACCTCGGCTGCTCGGGCGCCTGTGGCAATTGGGGGGACGGCGCCCACGATTGTCGTAGCACTGGATTCTGACGAGACTAGGTGCCGCAACTCGGCCAGGAAATCGCGAAGACGATCAAAGAACCGTTCACGCTTCTGTGGGCTCCTTAGCCCTTCATATTGTACCTTAATGAAACGCCACTTCGTGGAGGCCTCGCCCCTGATCAGGAACTTCAGAGATGTCGTGAGGGCGAGCCGATAGCGCTCCTCGTCAAACCCCTGGTCGCCTAAGGCCGCAGCCAGGTCGCCAATCTGCATGTCAAAGTTGTTTTCCCGATCTGTGCGGCGGGGGAATGTACAAAACTTGGCAGGTCGGCTGGATCCGACGCGGATGTAAACGTGATGTTGATGATCTTCACCCGTGACTTCGGTGGACAGATCGTGATGAGCCTTGGCTTCGGCCGCGAAGAACTCGTCAATTGCATCGGCCACGCCGCGGAGCGATGGCCCGAGATCATCATGAAAGTCGCTGCGGAAAAAGGATGGCATGCAGATTCCGATTAGAGAACGCCCACGCCGATGCGGCCAAACTTGAGATCGTATTTCACCAGCGGAGGAGGGTAGCCCGCCAAGTCACCAGAACACGCCGAGCTGTCTAGCCCACGGCAGCGCGCCCCTGAACTAGTCGTCCTCCCCCCTTCTGCATCAGAGCTCAGGCCCAACTTCGTGCCCTACTACCCCACCACTGTCGTGATCACCTGGATCCGTTTCCGATGCCACTGGATCAGGTACGCGGTGAAGTCCCCAGCCAGCAAGGCCGGATCTCCACCCCGGGTCACGATTCGGCAGAGCAGGAGGCTGGCCGCCGCCTGCCACCGCACATTCACCGCCCCGTGACGATCCGGCCGAGTGCTCTTGAGCTTGCTCCACCCCGGCGCCCGCCCCTTCCGGCGCTCCTCCACCACCACAAGCCCGAACTCCGCCAAGTGTTTGGCGTCGTCACCGATCTTATCGCGCAGGCTGCCGGAACCGGAACACGACACGCATAGTACTGCATCAGCCCCCCTTGGCCGGGTTTCCCCGTCCCGCAGATCCTGAAACAGTGCCATCAGGGTGTGACAGTCACTTCACGTTTCGGCAGGTGAAACACAATGCAGATCGTTACCGGAAGGATCGCTCCGGAATCCCCTTGGCGTAAGGGGCTGAAGGGCGGAATCCCGACTAGTCCAAGTTGATATCTCGGCGTCAGTTGGGCGGGCACAGGGCCCGCGGGCGACGGTGGTGAGCCCGAGAAGCGCTGGCTATTGGCATGGGATGTCGAGCTCCCCCCGGTGAGTATTGGCCATCCCTCCGATCCCAGAGATCGGATGACACCGCGGTTCGGCATGGGGCTCGGAAGTCGGCTCCGTCCAAGGTCATCTGGTTCGCCGACGATGAACTGCAGGTACTCGATGGCCCAGCCGTAACAGGCCGAGATCCAGGACCGATCGTTGGGAAGGTCACCGGTGGAGTGCCGGCCAATGCTGTAAGATGGCGTGGCGTGCCTCTACAGCTGGTCTGGATGGAAGGCGGGGTCATAGCTCAGGTGCCTCATGACATGCCGGCCTTCCGGACGTCTTCGATACTCGCCGCTAACCAGATGAGCTCATCGGTCGGAAGCGAATGTCCCCTGATTGTCAGAAAAGCCTTGCTCCCCTTGTGAACCCCGGCCCGACGCACAGCCGCCACAGGTACGAAGACTCGAAACTTGCTAATGAACCCTGCCGGCGCCTCGTTGACATGGAGCGATACCGCAGCGTGGTCCTCACTCGCCAGTGTCCCCAAGAATGTCCGGCTCGCTTGATTCTCAGGGTACCCAACCATCTTGAAGAAGTTGATACGTTCATCAACTTGGATCACCTCACAGATGATGTCGCAGGTCAGGTTCGCCGGGGCAACCTCGATGACCGTCAGGAGTCGACGAGTCTTGCCGTCCGCAATGCGCAACTCTTTGTGAAGTTTCGGGTCGATCGCCAATCCGTGGCTGTTGGCGTGATGCTCCACCATGCGCAACACGTCGCCCGGCCCGTATCCACCATTGTCACGGAGGTCGCGAGCGAGGTACGGGATGCAGCCGTCACGATGCGGGTCCCAAGGTGGTTGGGCCAGATTGAAGAACACCTTGCTCCCGCAGTTGCAGGAGAAGAAGTAGACGGCCGCCCGGCAATCGGGGCATCGTGTAGCCCAGAGCACAGTTCTGCATCCTGGGCCGTGTGTGGGTACCGACACGCTGTCCTCGAATCATCTGTGGTAGTTGAATCGCTCGTCGTTCCGAGCGCCGGAATGCCATCAACCGAGAGGCTTGAGTCCCCGTGCAATAGCGTACGGAACCTTGAACAGCCCAACCCGGCTTGAAAAGGGTACGGGTGTTAGTGGAACCGCATCTTCCAGATATAGCCAATAGTTGGCTTCCTCCGAAGCCCAGGGGCTGGCGCGGGCAAAATGGTCCTCCGGAATGTCATCATCCGGTCCGAACACCTCGACCAACATTGCCACGCCAACAATTGCCCCCTGTCGAAAGACTTCATGCAGGTAGTGCTCGGGTCTCATGGCGTCGAGGATGTCCTTCTCCAATTTGTCTTGCTTCCTGATCGTCACCGCCTCTTCACAGTCCTCGCGGAACGGCCCCGTTTTTGACGCTTGAATGATCAACGGGCCCCGATGCTTGTACCGCCAACCGCTCCGGTTTTCGACATCCTTGATGCTCCAGGCGGCAAGTGAGGCCCACGGTTGACGAATCGAGATAGCTGGAACCGGTTCACCCTTGGGCCAGGTCTTCAGGATGTCGAGCATCGCACCGCCTGTGTTGTAGTGGTAACCCACGCCGTCGCACGAGTGGCGGCTGTGCTCACAGTCCGATCCCGGAGCCCGTTGCATCAGCGCTTGTGGTGTCTGTCCCCGAACGACCAGCAATCGCGTATTTCAGGTATTCATCTGCAAAAGAGTGGTGTAAGAAGTGGCATGGAAAACAAAGTACCTCCAGGTCCTGAGGAAGCTCATCCCCTCCGACTCTGTCATATGTTCTGTGGTGAACATGAAGTTCGACCGAAGAACGGCTCTCCCCACAACGCTCACACCGAAAACGGGCACTCTTGAGCGCGCCATTGCGTTTGTTGCGCCACTCGGGGGAAGTAAGAAACCGACGATACTCCACCGCACGCATACTCTTGGATAAGTGCCCGTTCCTCCAAGGCCTACCCACCGCGATCGGTGGGTATACGACACTGTGACGCTCAACTGCGAACCATCGTTCCACATCGTCCAGCGCTGCCTCGTCGAGCTCAAGAGGCTGGCGCGCAACATCGCCATCAAATCCGCAGCCACACGCTCCACAGTTAGGGCAAACTATGCTGCGGATCGCGCAGGTTGGGCAAAGCGCATGGCGATGATTATCCACACGCGCCTTACACTGATAACAGCGGTCCTGACGACGTTTCGTATCCCCTTCGACCACCGCAGACCCGGCATACGGTAACCCGTACCCCCGCACGAACTGGTGGTGTTTGACCTGCGCTGCCCTCAGCCGCTTCTCGGCTTCCGGTGGCAGTGGCTCAGGCGGGCCGCCGAACGGGAGATCATCGTCCTCATCGGTCTCGATGGGTCCACTTGGCTGGCCTGGTGCGCTTTGCGGCACCTCCGATGGCCGGCTGGGCTCGGCGGGGCGCTGCGCAGCCAAGAAGCGAGAAGCAAAATCCGGCTTCAGGTTGTGGGCTTTCGGCTCGTGGGAGCGCGATGGCCTTTCCGAAAGAGGACTGCTGGCGGGGCTATGGGCTGGGGGCTGGAACGGTGACGACGCCCCGTCTTGCTCTGGAAACCCAAGCTCTCGCCTGACCCGTGCAATTTGGTGTAGCCAGTCTTCGTTAGACATCAGAATCCTCCAGGAGACGTAGCTTTCCACGTCGGAGATGGCCCATCGAGACCACAGGGACGTCACAGTGCATCCTCGTGTGGAGCTCGTGGCTACCGGTCCGGAGCCACCGCCGCTGCACACGCATAGATCCCCCGGAGAATTCCATCCCGGCCATGTCCGCCCACACTCCTCCAGGGCTTGCTTCCAGCGGCTTTCCTGACCGTGCGCCCGAACATGGTCCGGATGAAGTAGTGCATGACCAAGCCGTCAGCGTGATCCAGCCGCCTGACGACCTCCTCGGCCTTGCTGCTCCAGTTCGAACTCCAACCGGTCGTAATGAATTCCACAGCAATGTACGGTGCGTCAGTAGCAAGGACTTGCCGAATCTCGGCCTCGTACCGAGCCTGACCTTCGTCCCCACCCACGACGAGGAGCCGGATTGGTGTGGATGTTGTGGGCGGTCGCGGAGGCTCCAACCGTTCCTCTGCCTTGGTGAGTCGCGCCCGCAACGGTGCCACCACCTCGAGCGCCTCAGGCAATTCCTCCAGCCGCTCTACGATCCCGGCCGCCTCGGTCCGTTCCCAGGGGAACTCACGAGCCAATAGTTGCAGTGCCAATTGATTCCACAACCCGATCGCCCCACCGGTATCCCCGTCGGCCAGTCGCAGCTGGGCCTCCATCAACTTCAGCTCCTCTACTTCTCGGAGCTGCAGAAGCGAGCCGCACCTCGAAAGCAAGTTGATGGCGTCTGAGCGGCCGACCCCACGCATTGCCTGTTCCAGAACCATGCTCAGCAGGCCATCAGCACGGTCCAGTTCCTCGTGGTCGATAAGCGCGGGTATGGCCCGGAATGCAGCCTGAAGACGCCGCTCGACCGGCCGGTCGGGGTCCGCAGCGATACCGGCGAGCGCGAGTGCCACCGGCGGCAGCACGTCCGCCAGCGAGACGAACTGCTCTACGACTTCGCCTGGACGCTCCCGAAGCAGCTGTTCGGCCAAGCCGGTCGCGAGATCCTGATCAATCATTGCGATGCCGGTCAGCACCGACTCCAGCATCCACCCCGGTATCCGCAGTTCCTCGACAGAGGAGCCCATGAGGACGTTGGCCGCGGCTCGCACTCCGGCCGGCGCTTTGGTTGAGTCATGTTCCAGGCAAACGGCTAAGGCTTCACATAAGGTCGCCTGCTTGAGCAGGCCCTGGCGAGTGTAGACCTCGGGCCTGGATCGGAATGCTGAGAGCGCCCGCTCGAGGTGCCGGCGCGCCGCGCCCCCGTTTTCCCGAAGCAGTTCCCGGACCCCCAGCAGATAATGGGCGTGGGCGGCTCCATCAGGGTCTAGTCGGATGGCAGAGTCGAGCTTCTCCTCAACCCCATCGAGCGCGCTGGCGACCCGCCCTGCTTCCCCTCGGTCCGGCGGGAGGCCGACTTCAGCCAATTCCCTGAAACCCGCGTCCATAAGGGCTAAATCGACCAGCATCATTCCCCGGACATCCGGATCTACGGACTCGTCCTGAATCAAGGGCTCCAGGATGGCACAGGCGGCCTGGAACTCGCCTGCAAGACGCCGACAGTGTGCCTGCCGGCGTTCGATCGTCGGACGAAGGGGCTCAAGCCCACTATCCCCGTGTTCTCTCAGATGCTCAAGGCCGGTCCACAACAGATCGAATGCGGGCCGAGCGTGATCCCAGTCGCGAAGCGCCAACAACCCCGTAGCCAGTTCGAGGACTCGGCTTCCGATACGTGGTGAGTTGGCGATCGCCTCGGCAGTCAAGAAGCCGATGGCCTCATTGAAGCGCTCCACCGCCCAGAGTGCCGAAAAAACATGTGCGGCGGCCTCATGGGAGGGCCCGATACCATCGTTCCCGAGTGACTTCACAAGCGGCTCTGCGTCATACAGGGCCACGATTCCCTGAACGTCGCCCGAGCGCATCAGCCCTACCACTCGGCCAGCCAGGAACCAGCGCCGTGCGCCCTCCGATTCGCCGGGCCCCGGGGCAACTCCCTGATCGTCGAACAACGAACGATAGAGTCCGGCCGCAAACCAGGATTGGTGCCGCTGGCCATTGACGCGGACAAACTCAGCGACCAGGCGCCGAGCTGCCTCAGGTGGCAAGCCCGAGTCGATGTGGTTCGCGGAATTGATCAGTGCCACTGTCACCACGTCATCCAGCAGGTGGAGTTCCCCTTTTCCAGGTGGAGCGAGCCGGTAGATCGGCTCCTCTCCAAGGAGGAGTTCCTCTTCAGCGGCTTCCTTCTCCTGCACTACTTCGCCTAGGCCTGCATGGGGACTCGCCTCCGCCACGATGGCTTCGCCAATAGCATCCAGCGCGGCGTACATGCCGGGCCATTCGTCAGAAGCCAGAAGGGCGAGGCACCGTAGGTACGGCAACGCATCCTGACCAAACTGCTCATGCAGCGCCGATAAGGCCCTTCGCACCTCCTCTTCAGAGGCATAAGGAGGAACCAGGTCCTTACTGACAGTTGCATTCTCATGGGGCACACCAACGGCGTTCAGGAAGGCTACTTGGATAGCGGGCTCGACTTCGGCATAGAAAGCCAACAACAGAAAAGCTTCGTCATACATCGTTTCCAGCCGACGGCGGGCTACTTCTGCCGCCATCCGGCTGCTAGGCCACCCGCGAAGTGTCTCTGGTCGAAACCCACCCGCCCTTAGCACGAATCGGCGAACCATTGAGGACCTGAACTTGGGTTCTCGGTCGAGCAGGAGCTTGACTGCTGCAGTCCGTTGCTCCAGCGACAAGCACCGGTAGAGTTCGGATACGGCGGCTTCGGGTGCTGTCACATATGCTCCAGTAGTGTCCGCTGTCGATCAGGGTTCCAGAGGTACTGTGCTGAACTAATCACCACCGGCAGTCTTCGTCTCCGACCGGGGGGTGATTGCCCGAAAGCTCTAATAGAATCCTAATGGTTGGGTCCTCCAAGTAGCTCTTGGGCACGGCCAGTTCCAGCGAGTAGAGCATGCTGTCAGCCATGACGCGGAACAGCTGCGGAGAATCGTGTTCAGCGGGTTCTGCAGCCCATTCGCGCCGGCTCTGGATCCGCCTTCCCCTCCGTCTCCTACTTTCTGTGGTTAGCGCTCTATTCTCGTTCGTCTGCGCAGGCCGTTGGCGCTCTAGGGCCGGGCCGACCAGCAACGTCTCCTGCACCCACCCGCTAGCCCGTGACAATCGAACCGTTGGCACCGCTATCCAGGTGTGAGGAATGAGCAACCAGGTGGTGGACGTTGGCCTCGTGCCAATCGCGAAGCACCACGGCCGCCGCAACTGCTGCCCGTACCGCCTCTGCATCAAAGCCTCGACTCGGGTCAGTGTAAGGCGTGTGCAGCGAGAGCCCAAGGCTCTTGTTTCGGCGAGCAACAGTCATCTGGGGACCAGCCAACGGCCGGACCACGGCTGCGCTGGACTCGAAAAGCTCTTCTGTGCGTCCGAGAGACTGGTATTCAAGGGTCACGCGACAGTGCTTAGTGCGATGGACGAGCTTCACTGGCCGGAGCCCATGAGGTCGCACCAATACGTCCCGGAACTCAAAGTCGTGGTCGCGGCCCGTCGCAGCGTCGAGACCTGTAGCTCTGATGACCATCGGTACATTCAGAGCCGACGCGAGGTTGTAGTACTTTCGCCTCCAGCCTGTGACGGCCGGGCTAGCGACGGTGTCTGTCTCCCTGCGGGCTCGACGAAGGGCCTGGGAGATGATGTCACGCTTCGCTGCGAAACGGCGCGCTGCCTCCGGGTCCGGCGCTGCCTTGGCGCGGCGTTCATAGTAGGCGCCTACCTCCTCGAGCGGAATCTTGAAGTCGAAGAGCCCTGTTCGGGGATCTCTCGCTTTGTACTCCGCTGGCGCGACCAAGACTGCTGCCGCAAACGCGTATTCGCCCGACGCGCGGGCTTGTAGGACGAGTTCTGCGTAGCGCTCAGGTTGGTTCGGCTGGTAGTCCTCCGCGAGTTTGTTCTCTATGAGAAACAGGCCGCGTGTGCCCGTCGTGACTTGTTGAACCTGAACACGCAGGTCGATTTCGGACGTGGTCGTCAGGCCGCCTGTGGCTCGGAGTCTGTCCACCGGAGTGCTGTCGACGTGTCCGTAACTATGTTCGATGATGAAGGCTAGCTGCTCGGGGTCCTTGAAGGCCTCCGGTACATCGGCGAAACTAAGGAGCAGTTCTTGGAAGGAGTGGGCGGCTAGTAATTCCTCAGCCAACAGGAGGTCGATGTCCCTCTCGATAACGGCTTTTAGGACTGGGCGCGTGGCTGTCATATGCGGGCACTTTCTGCTTGGAGGGTTCTGCCCGAAGACGGGGCCCTCAGCGGCGGGACCCTCTGGAACGCCTCTTAGCCGTGGCATCCGGTCGAGCGTGACCTGTCGGCTGCAGCGCTTCGCTAGACCGCTTTTCGCGGCGGTGCCATGACAACACGGCACGGGCAAGTTTGTTCCCAGTAGTTGCGGTCTCCTCCGCTAGGTGGAGAAAGTCCTGAATGTTCGTTGTTGGTCTACCCGGATCTGATTTGGCGAGCGCATGGACTGCGCGATTCCTACAGATGCGCCACTTGTCGAGGTCCTGTATGATATCGCGCGTCGTACCGACTGCAATACCACTTGGATGTTCCTCTCGCAACTTCCCAATGAGGTGCCCGAACGACGGCCACTGGTTTCGCTTGTTCTGCCTGAGTGGCCTCGACGCATCTGGTCGGCTCAGGTAGGAGACGAGGCGATCTGAGATCAGGCTTTCCTGGATTACAATCGCCTCAAGAAAGAAGCCAGCGGCCGTAGCGGCAGCAATTCGACGCCAAGCCTCCCTGAACGATTCGTACTTGATTGAATTGCCGGTCGTCTTAGCCACGGAGTTGCCCGCCTTGGGGAGTCAGTATGGGTTGTATCGAAGCTGTCGAAAGCGAGCACCTACTCCCCTAGCGCGGGGAGCCCGGAAAGCCGCATGAACACTCGGCGTCATCCACCCAGGTGCATGGCCAACACGAAGGGGTTCCCCCCGCCCCCCGCTTCCGCAGCGCACCCGGAGTCGGGGCATTCCAGCCCCCCTACCCCACCACCGTCGTCACCACCTGGATCCGTCTCCGATGCCACCGGACCAGGTACGCGGTGAAGTCCCCGGCCAGCAGCGCCGGGTCCCCGCCCCGGGTCACAATCCGGCAGAGCAGCAGGCTGGCCGCCGCCTGCCACCGCACGTTGATCGCGCCGTGCCGGTTGGGTCGGGTGCTCTTGATCTTGCTCCACCCCGGCGCACGCCCCTTGCGGCGCTCCTCCACCACCTCCAGCCCGAACTCCGCCAAGTGCTTGGCGTCGTCACCGATCTTGTCGCGCAGGCTGCCGGAGCCGGAGCACGACACGCAGAGTACTGTTTGCATCAGCCCTCCCTTGGCCGGGTCTCCCCGTCCCACAGATCCTGCAACAGTGCCATCAGGGTGTGACAATCGCTACACGTCTCGGCGGGTGAAACACGGTGCGGATCACCATCGGTAGAATCGCTCCAGAAACGCCCCAGCGGAAGGGGGCGGAGGGCGGAATACCGACTGTTCCAAGTTGGTATCCTGGCGTCAGTTGGGCGTCAAAGGGGGGGGTTCACGCTGTTCACCTCAGCCAATGCTCCACCGGCGTCGCCAGGAACTCCTCGATCGGTGTACACGCTGCATGCTTAACCACGCCCTCGCCCCGTCTCACCCTTCGTGCCGTCGATCATCCCTGGCCAGACGTCGCGGCCGGTTGCCTGTCTGACCAGAGTAGTTCAGTTGATAGACCTGCCGTGACGTTCCCCGCAACTCCGAGCCTAACGCAGGGTGTGGGCAACAATCCTCGCGACAATGTCGTTGTGTGCTGGCGAGAAGCGGATGCCACCGTCTTCTGTTGCCACCGTGTGGTCCGCCAACCCATCCACCGATGTGGCCCACTCGGCATCGAACCTCGTTGTCCGGATGTACTCTCGTAGCTGTGGTGCTTTCGCCAAACGGCTCATCCGCTTGGCGATAAACACATAGAACCAGGACTTTGCAAGCCCCTTGAGCACCGCGATTTCCCTCAACAGTGTGCCTTGCCGCTTCCACTCGTCAGTGCCGAGCACCGTGGTCCAAAACTCCTTGGCCTTCGGCTCAATGGTTTCAAGGTCGAACGGTGCATTGCGAATACTCGTCTTCCCTAGGAATACGAACCCGTTGACCGAGGAAAGCTGACGCAGATCGTAGAGACCCTCTGCACCGCTCGCCAGACCTACGCGCTCAACAAGCCATTCCTTCGCAAATCGGTTGATGGGGTTCGCTTGGTCGAACTCTAGGTTGGTCGCGGCCTTGACCGGCCTCACGTTGCAATTGTAGTTGGTGAACATCTGGCGGGCTTGGCCGACGTCCAAACCTAGATGGGCCTCATAGGCTACCATGGTCCACGACCGGAAGGTCTCCTGGATTGCCACCCACGCGTCGATCTGATCTGCCGTCTGCGGCGCATCGTGTGCCGGGAAGAATTTCACATGTTTCGGAGTGCGCTGGTTACCGATGACGTCGTTGAGGAACTCCCGGACCTTCCGGGCCGCCTCCCGTCGGTGCTGGCCGTCCGCCACGACGAACAGCTTGCCTGCAGGCAAGATCACCCTGGCGGCAAGGGCTTCCCCGTTACCGTCCGTGATTGACTGGACGTCCGGGATTTCGCGAAGTACCATGGTCACGGGGGGTAGGGCGTAGTGCGCGCTGCGGCCTACCCGATCCTGGATCGCCTCGAGTGTCTGGATCGCGCTCGCCGGGAATCCGTTCTCGTGTGCCCGGGTGATGGTCGCGGCGACGAGTCCCTGCAAGATGAATGTGGCAATTCCATTGGCGTGTGACTCAATGATCTCGCGCTGCGTCACGATATCCACCGACTCCCCAGCGTCATTGGCCCACTTCCGGTTGTGGACCACTGTCAGGTCCGCGAACTGCTCAAAGGTCAGCCGTCCTGAGAACGTCGGCAGCCCTTGGTTGCGATCCAACTGCCCAAGCAAGGCGATAGAACGCTGTTTCCCGCTCCTGAGTAGATCCAAAGCGGAGGTTGGTTCGCCCTCGACTACTGCGGTCATAATGTCTCCTGGCATAGTGAGCAATACATCCTGGACGCATAAGTATAGCGCCTGGCACAAAATAGAGCAAGCCTGGACAAACAAAACATTGTCCAGGACGTTAATATAGTCTTGTGGAACGTACCCCTGTGATTCGTGGTCGCTTGATCCAATTCTGAGCAAAGCCGCGATCAACCCGCGTATGCCAAGAGTGCGCCCGAGACGGCCTGCAGCCGCCCCGAGCGCCGTTGATGCCCCGGTAACCGCCGTACCTAGCCCTCGGATACGATGACCGTCGCACCCGCACAGCGACCTGAGACGCCCCAGTTGGGTGGCTGGGCGCGGCAATCGCCTTACCCTACGCCAGCTGAGGCATTTCGCTGATCAAGATCGGAAGGTTCGCCAACCGTTCACCCCGAGGAAGGCCTCGGAGTGTGATTTAGACGACCGCAAGTTGATATCCCTGCGTCAATCGGGCGTCAAAGGGGGGGTGGGGCTAGTGGCGGTGCCCGCAGGCTGGGGTCCAGCTGGGCGGGCAAGATCCCCCGCTCTGCTCGGGATGACTCCGATGTTGGGCCACCCTCCGCACCCTTGGCTCCAGTGCCCCACCCGGATCAGCTCGAACCGGCCCGCCAGGCTTTGACTCAAGCCCCGTTGGATCATCAGCGGCACCGAGCATCGTGCCGGATCGCTTGGATCGTGTCACATCTTCTCCCACAGGGTCCGGATTGGGACAGCGTAAAGACCTTTGCCGAAGCCGGCGCTTGTTTCGCCATCGTAGAGGACGACTCCCGCGGCGAATCGCCTGCCCGCCGCCTCCTTCAGCTTTCGCAGTCCCCGGAAGTCGGCCGCGGTGACTGTTGCTGAGGCCTTTACCTCCACCCCTGCGATCGCCCCACCTTGGCGCTCCATGACGATATCCACCTCGGCACCATCCTTGTCCCGAAAGTGGTAGAAGCGCAGGTCGTCCTCGTGGCCGCTGGCCTGTCGGCGGATTTCCTGATAGACGAATGTTTCGAGCAGCTGGCCGAGCATGGTGC
>Ga0163153_10001627_pt1 | contig 35243 bp, 30 predicted proteins | sample OliLakLV19MP6IB1_FD_148629 | JGI IMG/M metagenome (GOLD analysis project Ga0163153, IMG submission 148629) | Freshwater microbial mat bacterial communities from Lake Vanda, McMurdo Dry Valleys, Antarctica - Oligotrophic Lake LV.19.MP6.IB-1 | ecosystem: Environmental > Aquatic > Freshwater >... | reverse complement strand
GTTCGGACTTCTTCAGCTAACCGGCCTGATTGCCTCGACTGCCAGAGGATCGAACTGGAAAGTATTGAATTTTAACCGATTTTGACCTGCCGCGCGAGTGGCGCACGGGGCCTTGTGCCCACGCCCCGCCGCCACACCCCGGCGCCAGCGGCATCGCCGCTCGCGCCGTCGCACCTGTTACTCGCTGGCCGTGATACGCAACGTGGTGAAGAACTGTTGTTCGCCCCGCTTCAACTGCAGCGTGACGGACGCGCCCTTGTCCATTTTCCCCAGCAGATCGTTCAATTGCGCCGCGGTGCGCACCTCGGTGGACACGCCGCGATTGACAATGGCCAGGATCACATCGCCTGGTTGCACATTGCCACGCACGTTGGGGGCGATGTCGTCGACCATCACGCCGGCCTTGACGTCGAGCTCCTTCTTTTTCTCGTCGGTAAGGTCGGACAGCATGAGCCCCATCTTGTTGGGCTTGGCCTTTTCCTTCGGTGTCGATCCGCCACGATTCGGCGGGGCTGCCGCGTCTTCCTTGATTTCGGCCACCGTGACCGCGATTTCCTTGGTGACACCCTTGCGCCAAATGGTGAGATTCACCTTGGTACCCGGACGCACCATCGTGATCACGCGGGGCAGTTCCTGCGACGTCCTCACGTCCTTGCTGTCCACCTTGAGGATGATGTCGCCGACTTCGACACCCGCCTTCGCAGCCGGACCATCCTTCTCCACGCCGTTGACCAGCGCGCCGCGCGGGGCATCGAGCGCGAAGGCCGCGGCATCTTCCTTGCTGACAGGCTGGATCTGCACGCCGATGCGGCCCCGCGTGACGCGACCCTTGTCCTTAAGCTGGTTGACCGTGTTCATCGCGACGTCGATCGGAATGGCGAACGCGAGGCCCATGTAGCCGCCGGTGCGCGAATAGATCAGCGAGTTGATGCCGACGACATCGCCCTTCATGTTGAAGAGCGGACCGCCGGAATTGCCCGGGTTGATCGCGACGTCCGTCTGGATGAACGGCACCAGGTTTTCCTGCGGCAGGTCGCGGCCCTTGGCGCTGACGATGCCGGCCGTCATCGTGCTGTCGAGCCCGAAGGGCTTGCCGATGGCCACGACCCACTCGCCGACCTTCAGCTTGTCCGGGTCCCCGATGCTGACCTTGGGCAGGTCCTTGGCTTCGATCTTGAGCAACGCGATGTCGGTGCGCTTGTCCGCGCCCAGCACCTTGGCCTTGAACTCGCGCTTGTCGAAGAGTTTGACGGTAACTTCATCCGCGCCGTCGACGACGTGCGCGTTGGTGATGATGAAGCCATCGCTGGCGATGATGAAACCGGACCCGACCGCCTGGGCGTCGGGCTCGCGCTCCTGCCCGCGCCGCGGCGGCACCTGGCCGAAGCGCCGGAAGAACTCGTAGAACGGATCGTCCTCGGAGAGCTCAGGCATGCCACCACGGCCGCGCTTCGATTTTTGGGTGACGTCGATCGACACCACCGCCGCGCTGTTCCGCTCATAGAGTTCGGTGAAATCGGGCAGGCCGGCGGCTCGGCCCTGGCCGGTGGCCAGAGGCGCGAACGCGGCCGACAACACGAAGGCAAAGGCACCGGCCAGTGCGCCGGAACGAAGGGAAAAACGCATCAACATGGAAATCCTCTGGCGGATGGGTCGGACGGAAGCGAAACGAAACAGGATGGCAGCGGGATTCAAGGGGGGGCGCGGCGCGCCACGGACTGCGCAATCTGGCGCACGGTAGCGGGCGGGGCTTCGCCGAGGACGGTGACGATGAAGGCCTCGTTGCGCGTGCTGAAGACGTTGAGCGCCCCGGACTGCGTGAGACCGATCTGCGTTTGCGTGACCGCGACAGGCTCGATGAAAACACTGACCGCCACCAGTCCGTCGGACAGCACGATGTGGGCGATGGGATCGCGCTTGCCGCCGACCTTGCGGAAGCCTTCGTTGATCTTGGTGAATCCCGGGGGCACCTTGCCGATGACCCAGCCGGTGTCGTTTTGCACGACTTCGCCGCCGGCCGACTGCCGGACCTTCCATTCTGGCGCCGTGGCCGTCCACGACGGCTTGACCATGTCCTTGTCGATCTTGGCGTTGACCGTGACATCGGTGAACGCGAACTGCTCGACGACTTCGCCGCGTTCGTTGACCAGCCGGGCCTTCAGCAGCAATCCGGTGGCGGCATCCGACCAGAACTTGTGGCCGTAGCGCAGGCCGTCGCGGGGCTCGAAGACCACCACTTCGGCGGTGTGGCCGGCGATGCGCTCGCCGGCAACGACGCGAAAATCGTAGTACTGCGCGAGGCTCTTGACCTGATCCGGGGATATCGACGGAAACGCATTGCGGAGCGTGCGGGGCTCGACCTTCATCACCTTGGCATCCGGGAAGTAGAATCGCACCTCGCCGCCGCTGCGGATGATCTCGCGCGGCGCGCCGTCAAGGCTGACCAGTTTTTCCCACTCCTGCCCGCCTTCGTTCAGGTGCACGATGCGAGACGTGTCCATCCGGCCACCCAACTGGTACACGATGGTGCCCGTGTAGTTGAGGTTGCGCGCCGCATTGGCCACGCGGGTGAGCCATTGCGCGGCATCCTGGGCCGTGGCCGGCAGCGGCGCCAACAGCACCGCCAGCATGACCGCGCCGGCGCTGACGCGGCGCCGTGCGCCAGGAAGAATGTGCGGCAGAGGATTCATCGCGTCGATCGCATCACGGACGTGTCGACGTCCCTTGAGAGACTGCCGAGCGCAAGTACATGCTGCCGCCCTGGATGGCGTTGGCCGGCGAATATTCCTGGTGGGCCACCACGTATTCGGCCGGCACGTCGGCCGCGGGCTTGACCTGCGCCGCGCGCACCGTCGACGCTTCACGGGCCATGGCCACGGCGGTGGGTGGCGCGTCGACCATCGAGAACGCAGTCCAGCCCACGACAGTGACGGCCGCGAGAGTGGCCGCCACCGCCCAGGCGAAGGGCGCGGGTGCTGATTGGCGCGTGGCACGGGCAGCGGCGGGCGCCAGCACAGTCGGTTCGGCCGCGAGTGTGGCGGCAAAGCGCCGGCCAACGCCGGGCGACACGCCCCCGGTGCCGCGCAGCTGGTCGCCGATCAGGTGGTAGCAAGCCCACGTTTCGATCGACGCATCGGTCTTCAGTTCGGCGCACATGCGCTCGAATTCGATGTCGTCGAGATCGCTGTCCATCAGGCGCGAAATGTTGTCGTTCATCACCATCTCCGGTTCACATCGGTGCCGAGCTGCGGGCGCAGTTCGGCGGCAATCGCTTCGCGCGCGCGGAAAATCCGCGACCGCACGGTACCGATTGGACAATTCATCACAGCGGAAATTTCCTCGTAGCTCAAACCTTCGATCTCGCGCAGCGTGATGGCTGTGCGCAGATCCTCCGGCAGCGCATCCATCGCCCGGTTGACGGTTTCGGCGATCTGCTTGCCGACAAGTTCGTCTTCCGGGGTGGAGCTGTTGCGGAGTTGTTCAGCGTCTTCAAAGCCTTCGGCTTCCTCGTTGTCGAATGACGTCGTGGTGGGGGCGCGCCGACCCATGGCGACCAGATAGTTCTTTGCCGTGTTGATCGCGATGCGATACAACCACGTGTAGAACGCACTGTCGCCGCGGAAGCTCGGCAGCGCGCGGTAGGCCTTGATGAAGGCTTCCTGCGACACGTCCTCGACTTCCGCCGGGTCGCGTACAAACCGCGACAACAGCCGTCCCAGCTTGCGCTGGTATTTCACGACCAACAGCTCGAAAGCGCGCTTGTCGCCACGCTGTGCCCGCTCCACGAGCTGCTGATCGATTTCGCGATCACCCATCCGCGGGTATTCCCAGAATCGAACGATGTTCGTTGTTATCCCACCGAATGGCGGGTGCGGCTGCCGCGGGGACCAAGCCCGTCACCGCCCGAGCCGGCGGGTGCGAGATGCAGCGCACGCTTGGCGTTACAGACTGTTTCACGAGGCTTAAGTTCATTGTGCGGAGGCTGCCGCATCGACGCGGCGGCCCGCGTCGGCTTTGTTCAGTACAACTGTAGCGCGAATGTCGCCGGTGTGAAGGCCCCTCAGATTGCGCAGTTGCGGCGTGGACAACCCTGACAGCGCCTGTCGGGCGGCCGTATCAAGAAGTCCGAGCTCCCCCAGCGCGGCGATCGTGACGGCATTGCGGCTGCGCGAACTGCCGTCGGCGATCTTGATGGCAATGCCCCAGCCCCGGCTGCGGATGCTCATGGCGCGTACGCCTTCGGCGCCGATCTTGCTGATCCAGTCCCCACGACCGGCGCGGGCCAGCGCCAGGTCGGCACCATGCTCGCCGGACACCATTTCCGGGTGGATCGTCATGGCATCGGCGAGTTGGCGTGGCGCGTGGCCGTAGGTGGCGTCAACGGTGGCGGCGCCCAGGCGCGCGAAGGCGCCGGCAAGGCTTGCCAGCGGCATTGCATAGTTGGGCGCCGAGCAGCCGTCGATACCCACGACAAGATTGTTGTCGCGGACGCCGCTGAACCGGCTGACTGCCAGGCGGATGGCCTGCTGCAGCGGATGGTCGAGCGCCAGGTAGTCGCGCTTGTCGTGGCCGCACATCGAGCAGTAAGCGAGCATGCCGCTGTGTTTGCCGGAGCAGTTGTTGGCGAGCGGCGAGTACGGGGGCGGCGGCGGCGGTTCGCCGCGCGCATCGAAGCGGTAGGGAACATGCGTGCCGCATTGGAGTTCAGCGACGGTGTTGCCGGCCTTGGCCAGCATGTCGGCGGCGGCCTCGACATGGCGTGTTTCGCCGGCGTGGCTGCCGCACATCAACGCGACCTGTGCCGGCGAATAGCCGAAGCGCTCGACCCCGCCGGCGGCGACGAACGGCAGCGCCTGCAGCGGCTTTAACGCGCTGCGCGTGAAGGTGATGGATGCCGGGTCACCGGCCGAGAACAGGAGCCGGCCCTGCTGGTCACACACGGCGATGGAACCCCGGTGCACGCTCTCGACGATGCCGCCGCGCGTGACTGCGGCGAGCGGAACGTGGACAACGGTGGCGTTGGATGCGGTGGTCGGCATGAGGGTGGCGGCTAGGTAACCCGCAATTATCGCGCATTCGATGGCGAAGGTCGCGGCGGGGTCGAACTTTGCCGCTGCCTATGGTTGGATTTGTTCGTCGTGGCACGGCGCGGGGCGAGGCGCCTCCAGGCGGGCTTAGGTCGCCGCAGGCTATCGCTCGGGCGCGTGAGAGCGAAAATTCGGGATGCAAAACGGCGTCGGCAGCACGCGTCTGGCTCGGGCATAGGGCCGTTTTGCGACCCATTTTCGCTGTCACGCGCCAGTCGGAACGGCTCCAATGCGCCCGCCTGGAGGCGCCTCGCCCCGCGCCGCTTCGCGGCCCGTGGCATTGGTTCACCTCTCTTTGGAAGCGACCTCACTACATCGACCGAAAGTCGCGTCTACCGTTTGGAAGCGCCCTCGCCAAGTCTACCGAAAATCGTGTCTACGGTCTGGACGCGCCTGCGCTAGATCGACCGAAAATCGTATCCACCGCCGCTTACCGCGGCGACGCTCAGTACCAAACCGACGCAACAAACCCGCGAGGCTGAAGCCTCGCCTACTTCCCCAGCAACGTACGAATCTGCTCCAGCGCGGTCGGGTCCTCGATGGTGGTGAGGTCGCCGGGATCGCGGCCTTCCGCCAGCGCCTGCAACGAGCGGCGCAACAGCTTGCCCGAACGCGTTTTCGGCAGCATCGTGACGAAGTGCACCGCACCCGGCCGCGCGATGGCGCCCAACTGCCGGTCCACGGTGGCCATCACTTCCTGCCGCAATGATGCGATGCCAGCCGCATCGCTGATGCGCGCAGGATCCCTCACGACGGCAAACGCAACGGGCACTTGTCCTTTCAGCGCATCGGCCACGCCCACGACCGCCACTTCGGCGATGCCGGCATGCGCCTGCACCGCCTCCTCGATCTCGCGCGTGCCAAGACGATGGCCCGCGACGTTGATCACGTCATCGGTGCGGCCCAGCACGAAGTAGTAGCCGTCCGCGTCGCGCGTCGCCCAATCGAACGTGGAATACGCAAGTTTGCCGGGAAACGTGCGGAAGTAGATGTCGACGAAGCGTTCGTCGTCGCCCCAGATCGTCGACATGCAACCCGGCGGCAGCGGCGGCATGATCGCGAGCACGCCCTTTTCGCCCGGTCCTACTTCCAGGCCGGTGGTCTCATGCAGCAGCCGCACATCGTAGCCCGCCGCCGGAAACGACGGGCTGCCGAACTTGCGCGGCAGGTCTTCAATCCCCGGATGCGCCGAAAGGATCGGCCACCCTGTTTCGGTCTGCCAGTAGTTGTCGACGATGGCGACACCACCCAGCGCGTCGGCCACCCAGCGCGCGGTGGGCTCGTCGAGCGGCTCACCGGCCAGGAACAGATGCCGCAGCGACGACACATCGTGCTTGCGCATGAACGCCGGGTCCTGCTTTTTGAGCACGCGAATGGCGGTGGGCGAACTGAACATCGTCGTCACCTTGTGCTGCGCGACGATCTCCCACCAGATCGACGGATCGGGACGGATCGGCAAGCCCTCGTACATGATCGTGGTGGAGCCGTTGATGAGCGGCCCGTAGATGATGTACGAGTGGCCGACCACCCAACCGATGTCGCTCGTGGTGAACATCGTCTCGCCCGGCTTCACGTCGAAGACGTCGCGCATCGAAGCCGCCAGTGCCACCGCATAGCCCCCGGTGTCGCGCTGCACGCCCTTCGGCTTGCCCGTCGTGCCGGAGGTATAGAGGATGTAAGACGGCTCGCCGGACTCGACCCACGTGCAGGGCACCTGCGCATCGAGATGCTGCGCGCGCAGCGCCGTGTAATCGAGATCGCGCCCGGGTACGCGCGCGCCACCGGCATCGAGGCCGCGATCGACGATCACGACATGCTGCGGCGGGTGTTCCGCGAGACGCATCGCCTCGTCGACCAGCGGCTTGTAGGCAATGGCCTTGCCGCCGCGCATGCCGGCGTCGGACGTGAACAGAACCTTCGGACGCGCGTCATCGATGCGCGTGGCAAGGCTGGCGGCCGCAAAGCCGCCGAAGACCACCGAGTGGACGGCACCCAGACGCGCGCACGCCAGCATCGCGAACACCGCTTCGGGCACCATCGGCATGTACACGAGAACGCGGTCGCCGCGGCCCACGCCGAGGCTTGCGAGCACCGCCGCACAGCGATTCACCTCGGCCGCGAGCTGGCGGTAGGTGTAACGCGCGGTCTGCCCCGTTTCCGTCGATCGGTAGATCAGCGCATCCTGGTCCCCGCGAGTGGCGAGATGACGGTCGACCGCGTTGTGGCAAAGGTTGGTCGTGCCGCCAACGAACCAGCGCGCGAACGGCGGGTTCGTATAGTCGAGCACGGTCGAGAATGGTGTGTGCCAGTCGATCAGTGCCGCCCGTTCGCGCCAGAACTCTTCGCGATCGGCAAGCGAGCGTTGGTGAAAGTCGCGATAGGTTGTCATGCCCGGTTAGCTCCTGTGATGGTGGTGCAAAGGGCGGTCAGCCGCCGTGCGTATCCGGCGCGATGCGCACCACGGTGCGGCCGCGCACCAGGCCTTTCAGGTACGCGTCGAAATGGGTCGGCAGTTCATCGAAGTCAATCGTGCGCACCTGGTCGTGCACGCGATCCGGCCGCCATTCCATCGCCAGCTTGTTCCACGTCCGCTGCCGCAACGGCATCGGCGTGTTGGCACTGTCGACACCCAGCAGGTGCACGCCACGCAGGATAAACGGCATCACCGTCGTGTTGAGCTTGACATCCGCGGCGAGCCCCACGGCCGCGACGGTGCCGCCTACTTTTGACGATGCGAGCAGCCACGCCAGCAGGTCGCCGCCAAGGTTGTCGATGGCGCCGGCAAACGTGGACTTCTCCAGCGCGCGAATCTTCGTCAGGTCGATGGACTGGCGCAGCAACACTTCCTTGGCGCCGATGCCCTTCAGGTAATCGACCTCCTCGGCCTTGCCGGTGATGGCGACGACGTGATAACCCATCTTTGACAGCACTTCCACCGCGACCGAGCCCACGCCACCCGTGGCGCCGGTGACGGCCACCGGCCCGCTGTCGGGCTTCAAGCCATTGTGTTCCATCAACGCGATGGCGAGCGCCGCGGTGTAGCCCGCCGTGCCCAGCGTCATCGCGTCGAAGGCCGTCATCGACTCGGGACGGCGCACGATCCAGTCACCGGGAACGCGCACATATTCCGCATAGCCACCGTCGTGGCCCACGCCGAAGTCGTAGCCGGTGACGAGGACCTTGTCGCCCGCCTTGAAGCGATGATCGACCGACGCCTCCACCGTGCCGGCGACATCGATGCCGGCATTGGTGGGGTACTTGCGCATGATCTTGCCCGTGCCGTTGTACGACAACGCGTCCTTGTAGTTGATCGTCGAATATTTGGTCCGCAGCAGCACGTCGCCCGGATCGAGATCCTCGATCGCCATCTCGACAAAACGGCTCGACACCACCTTGTTCTCCTCGAACGTGCGATAGGCCTTGAATGTTGACATCGGAGTCTCCTTGAGCGGCAGTTATGGGTAGAAGGGTGAAGGCGGCCGCGTCAGGCCGCCACGGAATCGTTCTCGGTCGTACCAGGCTGGAGCGCGAGGGTGGCGCGAGGACGCGCGATGTATTCGCGCGTGCGCATCTCGGTGAGGCGGCTTACGGTGCGCGAAAACTCCTGGGCGTTCGGGCCCGCCGGATAGAGTTGTTCGGCAGGCGCGGCCGCGGATACGACGAGCTTCACGCCGTGGTCGTAGAGGATGTCGACCAGCCACGTGAAACGCCGGGCGAGATCGCCTTGCTGGGGTCCCACGACCGGGACGCCGGACAGGAACACGACGGCAAAGCGCTGCGCCAGTTCGAGGTAGTCGCGTTGCGAGCGCGGACCGTCGCACAGCGTGGCGAAGTCGAACCATACTGCACTGCCCGCGCGGCGGCGTGCCGTCAATGGCCGGCCCTGCACGACAAGCCGGGGGGACTCGTCGGCGCCGCTCTTCATCGCGTCGAAAGCCACGGTCATGGCGCTGTCCGCCGCGGCGCCTGCGGGCACCAGGAAGATTTCCACCTGTTCCAACGCCCGCAAACGGTAGTCGATGCCGCCATCGACTTCCATCACGTCAAGGTGATGTTCGAGCAGCGCGATCGTGGGCACGAAATTCTGCCGCTGCAATCCGTTGGGATAGAGGCCCTGCGGCGGATAGTTCGACGTCATGACAAAAACCACGCCCGCGCTGAACAACGCGGAGAGGAGGCGCCCGAGGATCATCGCGTCGGCGATGTCCGACACATGGAATTCGTCGAAGCAGATGAGCCGCCAGCGCTTGGCGATGCGCGCGGCCACCGCTGCCAGCGGGTCGACCTCGCCCTGGCGCCCCTGCAGGTCGGCGTGCACGTCACGCATGAACGCATGGAAGTGCACACGCGTCTTGCGCTTCAATGGCACCACCGTGAAGAAGCTATCCATCAGGAAGCTCTTGCCGCGTCCCACGCCTCCCCACAGGTACAACCCGCGCGGCAATTCAGGCGGCGAGAACAGCCGCTTCAACCGCGATTGCCGGGCCACGCGGAACGCGGTGAGTTCATCGCAGAGGACCTGCAGCCGCACCAGCGCCGCCGCCTGCGCCGCGTCGAGCGTGGTGCCGCGCTGCGCCAGGAGGGGGGCCAGGTACTCTGCCAGAGAGCCCTGATGCAATGCCATCGGGCCGGGGATCAGTTCCGCACCAGGGGCCATATCCCCGATGCTAGAGATTCAGCGTCCGGCCGTCTACGGCCAGCGCGGCCTCCTTGGTCGCCTCCGACAATGTCGGGTGCGCATGGCAGATCCGCGCCAAGTCTTCACTGGAGGCGCCAAATTCCATGGCCACGACGCCTTCGGAAATCAATTCCGAGGCCATCGGGCCGATCACATGCATGCCGAGGATGCGGTCGGTCTTGCGGTCGGCCAGGATCTTGACGAATCCGGACGTGTCGCCAAGCGCCCGGGCGCGCCCGTTGGCCATGAAGGGAAAGCTGCCGGCACGGTACTCGGCGCCACGGGCCTTCAACTGCTGCTCGGTCTCGCCAACCCATGCGATCTCCGGCGCTGTATAGATCACCCAGGGCACCGTGTTGAAGTCCACATGCGGATGCTGGCCGGCGATGCGCTCCGCGACCGCCACGCCCTCCTCCTCCGCCTTGTGCGCCAGCATCGGCCCGCGCACGACGTCGCCCACCGCCCACACGTTGGAGAGGTTGGTCCGGCAGTCGGCGTCCACAGTGACGAATCCGCGCGCATCGAGCGCCAGGCCGACCGTATCGGCGACGAGGCCGCCGGTGAACGGGATCCGGCCAATGGAGACGATCAGCCGGTCGAAGCTGGCCGTCGTGGCCTTGCCCACGCTGTCCGCGTAGGTGACCGTCACGTCCTTCTTGCCGGCGACCACGCTGTCGATCTTGATGCCGGTCTCGATCTTGAGACCCTGCTTGGCGAAGAGCTTCAGCGCTTCCCTGGCCACCGACTCATCGACCGCACCCAGGAACGTGGGCAGGGCTTCGAGGACCGTCACGTCGGCGCCGAGGCGCCGCCAGACGCTGCCCATTTCAAGGCCGATGACGCCCGCGCCGACGACGCCGAGGCGCTTCGGCACCTGCGGGATGGCGAGCGCGCCGGCGTTGTCCAGCACGCGGTCGTTGTCGATGTCGATGCCGGGCAACGGACGGGGCTTCGAGCCCGTGGCAATGACCACATGGTGCGCGACCAGCTCCGCCGGCTTGACGCCGGTGACATTGACCTTCCAGGCGTCGCCGTCCTTGCCGGCCAGCGACCCCATGCCGTGGAAGAACGTGACCTTGTTCTTCTTGAAGAGATAGAGGATGCCGTCGTTGTTCTGCGTGACGACCTTGTCCTTCCGAGCGAGCATCTTCGCCAAGTCGAGCGTCAGGCCCGCCACGCCGATGCCGTGCTCGGCGAAGCGGTGTCCCGCTTGGTCGAAATGCTCGGACGACTGCAGCAGCGCCTTCGACGGAATGCAGCCGACGTTGGTGCAGGTACCCCCCGGGGCCGGCTTGCCGTCGGCACGCGACCAGTCGTCGATGCAGGCGGTCTTGAAACCAAGTTGCGCCGCGCGGATGGCCGCGATGTAGCCGCCGGGGCCGGCGCCGATGACGACGACGTCGAAGGCCTCTGCCATCACAGGTCCAGCAGCATACGCGCGGGATCCTCGAGCACGTCCTTGATGGCTACCAGCGACAGCACGGCCTCGCGGCCGTCGATGATCCGGTGATCGTAGGATTGCGCGAGGTAGTTCATCGGCCGCACCACCACCTGACCGTTCTCGACCACCGCGCGCTCCTTGGTGGCATGCACGCCGAGGATCGCCGATTGCGGCGGATTGATGATCGGCGTGGAGAACATCGAGCCGAACACGCCACCGTTGCTGATCGTGTACGTGCCACCTGTCAATTCCTCGACAGTGAGCTTGCCGTCCTGCGCGCGCTTGCCGTACTCGGCGATCTGCTTTTCGATGTCGGCGATCGACATCTGGTCCGCATCGCGGAGGATGGGCACCACCAGGCCGCGCGGGCTGCCCACCGCGATGCCGATGTCGTAGTACCCGTGATACACGATGTCCGTGCCGTCGATCGACGCATTGACGAGCGGATACTTTTTCAGCGCGTGCACGGCGGCCTTCACGAAGAAGCTCATGAAGCCGAGCTTCACGCCGTGCTCCTTCTCGAAGCGCTCCTTGTGCCGATTGCGAAGATCGATCACCGGCTGCATGTTCACTTCGTTGAAGGTCGTGAGGATGGCCGCGGTGGATTGCGATTGCACGAGGCGCTCGGCGACGCGCTGGCGCAGCCGGGACATCGGCACGCGTTGCTCGGGCCGCGCTTCGTGCGAGCCGCTGCGCGCAAACACCGGGGTCGCAGTAGTCTTTGCGGCCGCCGGAGCGGCGACCGGTGCGGCCTTCGCTTCGACCGCCTCGATCACGTCACCCTTGGTGATGCGTCCGCCCCGGCCCGTGCCGGTGACCGACGCGGCATCCACCGCGCCCTCCGCCAACATTTTCCGTGCGGCAGGCAGTGCGGTACCTGCTGCGGCGGACGTCGCCGGCGCAGGCGCAGGCGCCGGTGCCGGCGCCGGCGTGGGTGCGGAAACCGCTGCTGCCGCAGGTGCGTCCGCCTTCGCCGCGACCGCCGCCGTGCCCTTGGCCTCGGTGTCGATGATCGCGATCACTTCGTTGGAGGTGACGGTGGCGCCATCCGCGCGCACCAGCTCGACGATCACGCCATCGGCCGGCGCGGGTAGTTCAAGGACCACCTTGTCCGTCTCGACGTCGATCAGGTTTTCATCGCGGGCGACCGCGTCGCCGGCTTTCTTGTGCCAGCGCACCAGTGTGGCCTCGGCCACGGACTCCGGGAGCTGGGGGACTTTGACTTCGATACGCATGACTTGTCTGCCTTCAACCGGGCGCGCAATCGTTGCGCGCCCGCACGATGTCAGTGGGCTACGACCATTTCGCCCGATTTGAGGGTGGTCGTGAATGCATCCTCGACCAACTGTTTTTGTTCCGCGTTGTGCTTGGTGGCATAGCCGACCGCCGTAGATGCCGAGATCTCCCGACCCGCGTAGGCCAGTACCTGCTTGTCGGCGATGTCACCGCGCAGGTAGGCGCGCAGCCGGTACCACGCACCCTGGTTCTGCGGCTCTTCCTGGACCCACACCACCTCGTCGGCGTTGGGAAAGCGCGCCACCTCGGTCTTGAATGCCTCGTGCGGGAACGGATACTGCTGTTCCAGGCGGATGATCGCGATGTTCTCGATCTTGTTCTCGCGGCGATACGCCAGCAGGTCGTAGTACACCTTGCCGGAGCACGCCAGGATACGGCGGACATTCTTCACGGCAAGCTTGTCCGTCTCGCCGATCACAGTCTGGAACGTGCCCGTGGTCAGCGATTCGAGTGTGGAGATGGCTTCCTTGTTGCGCAGCAGGCTCTTCGGGCTCATCACGATCAGCGGCTTCCGGTACTTCCGCACCATCTGCCGCCGCAGCATGTGGAACACCTGCGCCGGCGTCGTGGGCACGCACACCTGCATGTTGTGCTGCGCGCACAGTTGCAGGAAGCGCTCGGGGCGCGCCGACGAATGCTCGGGACCCTGGCCTTCATAGCCGTGCGGCAGCAACATCACGAGGCCGCAAATGCGGCCCCACTTCACTTCGCCGGCGCTGATGAACTGGTCGATCACGACCTGTGCGCCGTTCACGAAGTCGCCGAACTGCGCTTCCCACAGTACGAGGCGATCAGGGTCGGACGTCGAGTAGCCATACTCGAAGGCCACCACGGCCTGTTCGGTCAGCACCGAATCGATGATCTCGCACGACGGTTGCGTGGGGCTCAAGTGCTGCAGCGGGATATAGGTGCCCACATCCCAGGTCTGGCGGTTCTGGTCGTGCAGGACTGCGTGGCGATGCGAGAACGTGCCGCGCCCGAAGTCCTCGCCGGAGAGACGCACACCATAGCCGTCGTTCAGCAACGAGGCATACGCCAAGCTTTCGCCCATACCCCAGTCGAGCGGCTGCGTGCCCTCGCCCATCGCGCGGCGATCGGCGATCACGCGTTCGACGCGCGAATGGAGCTTGAAGCCTTCCGGCACCGTGGTGAGCTTGGTGGTGAGTGACTGCAGCGTGGCCAGCGGCACGCCGGTGTCGGTGACTTCCGTCCAGTTGCGCTTGAGATAGGGCGACCAGTCGATCGTGAACGGCGGCTTGTAGTTCGACAGGATCGTTTTGTTGGTGTGCTGGCCGCGATCCATCGCCGCACGGAATGCGGTGACAAGGCCGGCGGCATCGGCCTCGGTGATGACCCCGGCCGTGGTGAGGCGCTCCGCGTAGAGCTTGCGCGTCCCCGGATGCTGGGCGATGCGCCGGTACATGAGTGGCTGCGTGACCATCGGCTCGTCGGCCTCGTTGTGGCCTTGGCGGCGGAAGCACACGAGGTCGATGAAGATGTCGCGGTGGAAGCGCTGGCGATACTCCATCGCGATCTCCACGGCCAGCAATGCCACTTCCGGGTCGTCGCCATTGACGTGCAGGATGGGCGCCTCGACCATCTTCGCCACGTCGGTGCTATAGACCGTGCCGCGCGCGTCGCGCGGGTCGGACGTGGTGAAGCCGATCTGGTTGTTGATGACGATGTGTATGGTGCCGCCCGTGTAGTAGCCACGGGTCTGCGCCATGTTCAGGATTTCCTGGTTCACGCCCTGGCCCGCGATGGCGGCGTCGCCGTGGATCAGGATCGGCAGCACCTGATCGCCGCGCGTGTCGCCGCGACGATGCTGGCGCGCGCGCACCGAGCCCTCGACCACCGGATTCACGATCTCGAGATGCGACGGGTTGAACGCCAGCGTGAGGTGCACCGGGCCGCCCGGCGTGGAGACGTCGGAGGAGAAGCCCTGGTGATACTTGACGTCGCCGGCCGGCAGCGCCTGTGCCGCCTTGCCCTCGAACTCGGAGAAAAGATCGCTGGGAATCTTGCCCAGGATGTTGACGAGCACATTGAGGCGTCCGCGGTGAGCCATGCCCATCACGATTTCCCTGACGCCGGCGACACCCGCCGTCTCGATCAGCCGGTCGAGCATCGGGATCATCGTGTCGCCGCCCTCACCGGAAAAGCGCTTCTGGCCGACATACTTCGTGTGCAGGTAACGCTCCAGCGTCTCGGCTGCCGTCAGGCGCTCGAGGATGTGCTTGCGCAATTCCGGCGTGTACGTGGGGCGCGAGCGGATGGGCTCGAGACGCTCCTGGAAGAAGCGCTTGGTGGCGGTGTCGGCAATGTACATGTACTCGGCGCCGAGCGTGCGCGTGTAGGTGTCCTGCAGCGACTTGACGACATCGCGCAGGCGCATCCGCGCCGGCCCGGCCTTGTAGGACCCGACGTCGAACTCGGTATCCATGTCGGCCTCGGTGAAGCCGTAGGTCTTGAGGTCGAGGTCGGCGACGTAGTCCGGCGCGTGCTGATGCAGCGGATCGAGATCGGCGTTGAACATGCCGAGCGTGCGGTACTTGCTGATGAGGCGAAGCACGAGCACCTGCTTGTGCATCGTGGCGGCGTCCACCATCGCGCCGTGCACGCGGCGGTTGCGCGCCATCTCGCGGAACGACTCCACGACCGGCGCATGCGGCACGTCGGGCGAGTCACCGCGCAGCTCGTCGAAGTAACCACGCCATTCGGCAGGCACCGCAGCGGGGTCGGTCAGATACCGTTCGTAGAGCTCCTCGATGAACGGCGCGTTGGCGCCGAACAGCGTGCTGGTGGACTCCAGTTCCTTCATGCGACCCATTGCATCATCTCCAGTCCGGCGATGCTCGATGGCGCCGCACGGCAAGCGTTGGACTTACGAGCGTTGCGCGAGCGGGACCACCGTCCGGCGCGCGGCGCCGACGTAGAGCTGCCGCGGGCGGCCGATCTTGTATTCCGGATCGGCGATCATCTCGTTCAGCTGGGCGATCCAGCCCGCCGTACGCGCGAGCGCAAAGACGGCGGTGAAGAGCGGCACCGGAATGCCGATGGCCTTCTGCACGATGCCCGAGTAGAAGTCGACGTTCGGGTAGAGCTTGCGCGACACGAAGTACTCGTCTTCCAGCGCGATCTTCTCGAGCTTCATCGCCAGTTCGAACAGCGGATCGTCCTGCAGGCCCAGTTCGTTCAATACTTCGTAGCACGTCTCGCGCATCAACTTGGCGCGCGGGTCGTAATTCTTGTAGACGCGATGGCCGAACCCCATCAGCTTCACGCTGGAGTTCTTGTCCTTGACCTTGGTGATGAATTCGCCGATCTTCGCCGCGCCGCCCTGCGCCTCTATGTCGTAGAGCATGTTGAGCGCGGCCTCGTTGGCGCCGCCGTGCGCGGGGCCCCACAGGCACGCCACGCCCGCGGCAATGGCCGCGAACGGATTGGTGCCCGACGATGCGCACAGGCGAACCGTCGACGTGGACGCGTTCTGCTCGTGGTCCGCGTGCAGGATGAAGATGCGGTCGAGCGCGCGCACCAGCACGTCGTTGACTGTGTACGGCTCGCAAGGCGTGGCGAACATCATCCGCATGAAGTTGGCGGAATAGCCGAGGTCGTTCTGGGGGTACACGTAGGGCTGGCCGATCGTGTACTTGTAGGCCATGGCCACCAGCGTGGGCATCTTGGCGATGAGACGAATCGCCGAGATGTCGCGCTGCCGCGCGTCGTGCAGGTTCATCGAATCCGGGTAGAACGCCGACAGCGCGCCGACGAGGCCCGTCATGACCGCCATCGGATGCGCGTCGCGGCGGAAGCCGCGCATGAAGAAGTGCATCTGCTCATTGACCATCGTGTGCATGGTCACGCGCGAGACGAATTCGTCCTTCTGAGCCGGCGTGGGCAATTCGCCGTACAGCAGCAGGTAGCACGTTTCGAGATAGTCGGAACGCTGCGCCAGCTCCTCGATCGGGTAGCCGCGATACAACAACTCGCCCTTGTCGCCGTCGATGTACGTAATGGCGGAGTTGCAGGCCGCGGTGGACATGAAGCCGGGATCGAAGGTGAACCTGCCCGTCTTGCCGTACAGAGACCGGATGTCGATGACATCGGGGCCGATGGTCCCGGAGAGCACGGGAAAGCCAACCGACGGCGAGCCGTCCGAGAAGTTGAGCGTGGCGGTGCGTTCAGTCATTGCGGTTGTACTCCCGGAAAGTCGTGCCTAACGCCGCGTCAAACCGGCGGCAGCCTGATTTACCCCCAGCAGCGCCTGCCCTTCTAGATGGAGGCAGCACGCAGTTGTTGCAACAGCGGCATCACGCCATCGTCCCCTGGCTCAGTGCGCCCCGACAACAGGTCCCACAAATCGCAATCGGAAAGCGCGAGCAGCGTGTCGAGCATCGCCACCTCGTCCTCGGCGATCGCCGCGCCCCGCGCGTCCAGGAAGCGGGTGAGCAGCAGGTCGTTTTCAAGCATGCCGCGCCGGCAGCGCCACCGAATGCGATTCAGGCGTTCGGCGTCAAGCATGATCAGCTCTCCGGCGGCGCAACCGGCAGACCGCACCGCGGCATGTTCGCGTCGTTGTCACACCGCCCGTTTCACCATGATGTCCTTGATCCTGCCGATGGCGCTCGAAGGATTGAGGTTTTTCGGACACACGTCGACGCAGTTCATGATCGTATGGCAGCGGAACAACCGGTACGGATCCTCGAGGTTGTCCACACGGCCTTCCGTATCCTGGTCGCGGCTGTCGGCGATGAAGCGATACGCGACCAGCAATCCGGCCGGCCCCACGAACTTGTCCGGGTTCCACCAGAACGACGGACAGGCCGTCGAACAGCATGCGCACAGGATGCATTCATACAGGCCGTCCAGCTCCTCGCGGTCCTCCGGCGATTGCAGCCGCTCCTTCTCGGGCGGCGGCGTGTCATTGACAAGATAGGGCTTGATCGAGTGGTACTGCTTGAAGAACTGGCTCATGTCGACGATCAGGTCGCGGATCACGGGCAGCCCGGGGAGCGGGCGCAGCACCACCGGCTCCTTCACGTCGTTCAGATTGGTGATGCAGGCAAGGCCGTTCTTGCCGTTGATGTTCATTGCATCGGAGCCGCAGACGCCTTCGCGGCAGCTGCGGCGAAACGACAGCGTGTCGTCCTGCGCCTTCAGCTTGATCAGCGCGTCGAGCAGCATGCGGTCCGTCGACTCGAGCGCGACGTCGTAGTCCCTGGAGTACGGCTTGCTGTCCTTCTCGGGATCGTAGCGGTACACGCGAAATTTCATGAAGGAAGGCCCATCAGTAGGTTCGTGCCTTCGGCGGGAAGGCTTCCACCGACAGCGGCTTCAAGTTGACCGGCTTGTAGTCGAGACGGTTCCCTTCGCGATACCACAGCGTGTGCTTCAGCCAGTGCGCGTCGTCGCGGTTGGGATAGTCGCTGCGGGCCTGCGCGCCGCGGGACTCCTGCCGCGCCAGCGCTGACACCACAGTGGCCTTGGCGGTTTCGATCAGGTTGTCCAGTTCCAGCGCCTCGACCCGTGCCGTGTTGAACACCTGGCTCTTGTCAGTGATGGCGCAGCGCGCGACGCGGCCCTCCAGTTCAGTGATCTGCGCCACGCCTTCTTGCAGCAGCGTCTCGTTGCGGAACACGCCGCAATGCGCCGTCATCGACTTGCGGATGGCATGCGCGACCTCTGGCACCGATTCGCCCGACGTCGCGCCATTGAGCCGCGCCAGTCGCGCGCGCGAAAGATCGCCGGCGTCGCGCGGCAATTCCTTGTGCGCGTGCGCCTTCAGGTTCTGCTCGACGATGTGTTCGCCCGCCGCACGGCCGAAGACCAGCAGGTCGAGCAGCGAATTGGTGCCGAGACGATTGGCGCCATGCACCGACACGCAGGCGCATTCGCCGACCGCGTAAAGGCCGCCAACCACGCTGTTGGGATTGCCATCCTTCGGCGCCACGACCTGGCCGTGGATGTTGGTGGGAATGCCGCCCATCTGATAATGGATGGTCGGCACGACTGGAATGGGATCCTTGATCGGATCGACGTTGGCGAACTTGACGGCGATCTCGCGGATGCTCGGCAGGCGCTTCATGATCACTTCCGGCCCGAGGTGATCGAGCTTCAGCAGCACGTAGTCCTTGTTCGGCCCGCAACCACGGCCTTCCTTGATTTCCTGGTCCATCGAGCGCGATACGATATCGCGCGACGCCAGATCCTTCAGGTTGGGCGCATAGCGCTCCATGAAGCGCTCGCCACTGGAGTTGAGCAGGATGCCGCCTTCGCCGCGCACACCCTCGGTGATCAGCACCCCCGCGCCGGCCACGCCGGTGGGATGGAACTGCCAGAACTCCATGTCCTCAAGCGGAATGCCGGCCCGCGCGGCCATACCGAGGCCATCGCCGGTGTTGATGTACGCATTGGTGGACGCCGCGAAGATGCGTCCGGCGCCGCCGGTGGCAAAGACCGTGGTCTTCGCCTGCAGGATCATCACGTCGCCCGTTTCCATTTCGAGCGCGACGACACCCACGACATCGCCATCGGCGTCGCGGATCAGGTCGAGCGCCATCCATTCGATAAAGAACTGCGTGTGCGCACGCACGTTGCGCTGGTAGAGCGTATGCAACATGGCATGGCCGGTGCGATCGGCCGCCGCGCAGGCGCGTTGCACCGCCTTCTCGCCGAAATTGGCCGAATGTCCGCCGAACGGCCGCTGGTAGATTGTGCCGTCCGCGTTGCGGTCGAACGGCATGCCGAAATGCTCGAGTTCGTACACGACCTTCGGCGCCATCCGGCACATGTACTCGATGGCATCCTGGTCGCCGAGCCAGTCCGACCCCTTGATGGTGTCATACATGTGCCAGAGCCAGTGGTCCTCGGACATGTTGCCGAGCGACGCGCCGATGCCGCCCTGCGCTGCCACCGTGTGCGAACGTGTCGGGAACACCTTGGTCAGCACCGCGACGGAAAGGCCCGCTTCCGCGAGCTTCAGCGACGCCCGCATGCCGGCGCCGCCAGCACCGATGATCACTGCGTCGAACTTGCGCACGGGCAGCACGGACAGCGGTGTCAAGGCAGAATCCTGTCGGTGGGGTGGCGAGAGATCACGCGCCGCGACCCCAAAGCACGTTGATGGTCCAGCCGGCATAGCCGACCAGCGTGATGATCACGACGCATTGCAGCGCCAGCCGCACGGCAACCGGCTTGATGTAGTCCATCGCGATATTGCGCACGCCGACCCACGCATGCCACAGCAACGCGATCATGAAGATGAACGTGGCGATGCGGAATGGCTCGTAGCGGAACGCGGCCAGCCACACCGCGTAGTCAAGGCCCCCGTACCAGAGCAGCATGCCGAAGATGAGCGTCGTATACACCGCCATCACCACCGCGGTGATGCGCTGCGACAGCCAATCGCGCCAACCGTAGTGGGCGCCGACGGGAACGTGGGTGCCGGTCACCATAGCCGGATCACCACGCCGAGCGTCAGCAGCAACGAGATCACCAGCACCACGGCGGCGGATTGCCGTCCCGCTTGCAGGTTTACCCCGATATGGAGATCCATCAGCAGGTGCCTGATGCCGGCCAGGAAATGATGCAGGTAGGCCCACGCCAGCACGATCAGCACCAACTTGCCGAACGGATGCGCGACCATCACGCGCATCTGCGCCCACGCGTCGGCCGACACCAGCGCCCCCTGCACGGCCCACAGCAACAGCGGGATCCCGATGAGGAAAAGCAGCGCGCCGCTGACCCGGTGCAGGATCGACACGAACGCCGGCAACGGCAGCCGGATCGCCAGCAGGTTCAGATAGACCGGACGAGGTCGAGCAGCGGGGCGTTCCAGCGCGGCCATGGAGTCAGGAGAATTGGAAACGAGGCAAGGTTGGGCGGAAGTGGGGTTGCGGCATGCAAAAGCTGCATTTGTTGCGGAGCACACAAATTATAGCCTTTCCAGCTGCCTCCCCGCCAGCCGCTGCATTGACAAACGCGGCTGTCATGGCACGGTTGCGCCGTACGTGTGCCGTCACGCCAACGTCACAAAAGCTCGTTGAGATAGTGGAAGGCCGACGTCGAGCACAGGCCGCGCCGCATCTCCACCGGGCGGTCGCCATAGGTCAGCGTGACGCGATCCACCGCCAGCAACGGCGTGCCGATCGCAACGCCCAGCACGTCGGCCGTTGCGACATCGGCGGGTACGGCCCGGATCTTTTCCTGCGCCTGCAACATCCGCACGCCGAACTGCGACTCGAAGAACGCGTACATCGACCCGTGGTAGGCGTCGTAGCGCGCCTTGGTGAGGCCGCGGAAGAGCGCTGCGGGCAGCGTGATTTCGTCGAGGACGATCGGCGCGCCGTCGTAGTCGAGCACCCGGCGCAGCACCAGCACCGGATCGCCCACCTTCAGCGCCAGCACGCGCGCCACGTCGGCGCCCGCTTTCGCCCGCCGGACATCCAGCAACCGGCTGGTGGGGGCAATGTCCTTGCCGCCGTTATGGCGAATCCGCAGGAACCGGAACAACGACGTGCGCTCCTCGGTGTGCGTCGCGACGAACGTGCCCTTGCCCTGCCGGCGCACGACCAGATTGTCGGCCGCCAGCGCATCCACTGCCTTGCGCGCAGTGCCCTGCGACACGCCAAAACGGCGCGCGAGCTCGATTTCCGACGGAATGGCCTCTCCTGGCCGCCATTCGCGGGCGTCGAGGCGCTCTTCCAGCAGCGCCTTGATCTGCAGATACAGCGGCGCGAAGGAAGGAACGGCGGAGGTGGCAGTGTCGGCGGTCACGGCGGGTGGGTTATCGGGCGATTATCGGCAGCCGCTGGCGGCCTGTCCACACGTTGTCTTATAGCATGTATAAGGTTGTCTTGTATAAGATATAAGACTCGATTGACAGCTGCCCCGGCCGGCGCCTAGAATGCCGCAACGCAGTCGGACCGCGCCGCCCTGCCGGGCGCACCCCGATGGAGGCGATGGCTGTTGCATCGCACCATCCACTTCGATAGCGCCCTCGACGACCCGTCGCCGGCCCGCCCGGCATGCCTTGAACGCCCCAGGAGCCCCCTCATGAAAGCACCCGTCCGCGTCGCCATCACCGGCGCTGCCGGCCAGATCGGCTACGCGCTGCTGTTCCGCATCGCCTCGGGCGACATGCTCGGCCGCGACCAGCCCGTCATCCTGCAATTGTTGGAGCTGCCGATCGAAGGTGCGCAAGCCGCCCTGAAGGGCGTGATGATGGAACTGGAGGATTGCGCCTTCCCGTTGCTGGTCGGCATGGTCGGCACCGCTGACCCGAAGGTCGCATTCAAGGATGCCGACTACGCATTGCTGGTCGGTGCGAAGCCGCGCGGTCCGGGCATGGAGCGCAAGGATCTGCTGCTGGAAAACGCCAAGATCTTTGTCGAGCAGGGCAAGGCGCTCGACGCCGTGGCCTCGCGCAACGTCAAGGTGCTGGTCGTGGGCAACCCGGCCAACACCAACGCGTACATCACGATGAAATCGGCGCCCTCGCTGCCGAAGAAGAATTTCACCGCGATGCTTCGCCTCGACCACAACCGCGCGCTGTCGCAGCTCGCCGGCAAGAGCGGCACGCCGGTGCGCGACATCGAGAAGATGGTCGTGTGGGGCAACCACTCGCCGACGATGTACGCCGACTATCGCTTCGCCACCGTCAACGGCAAGCCGTTGCAGGACATGATCAACGACGAGACCTGGAACCGCACCGAGTTCCTGCCCAAAGTGGGCAAGCGCGGTGCCGCCATCATCGAGGCGCGCAAGCTCTCCTCCGCCGCCTCCGCCGCCAATGCCGCGATCGACCACATGCGCGACTGGATCCTCGGCAGCAACGGCAAGTGGGTCACGATGGGCATTCCCTCCGACGGCAGCTACGGCATTCCGGTGGACACGATGTACGGTGTCCCCGTCACCACCGCCAACGGCGAGTACACGCTGATCCGCGACCTGCCCATCGACCCGTTCTCGCGCGAGCGTATGAACGTCACGCTGGCCGAACTGGACGAAGAGCGCGCGGGCGTGGCCCCGATGCTCGGCTGACGCGCCCATCATGCGCATCCTGCATGCAATGACGATGGCGGCGGCCGCGCTGGCGTTGCCCGCGCTTGCCGCCGACGTATTTCCCAAGTTGAAGTCGGGACAGTGGGAAATGCAGATGATTGGCAGCAAGGGCTCGCCACCCACCAAGACCACGCTGTGCACCGACGATGCCGTGCAAAAGGACCTGATCGCGATGGGCACCGGCATGCAGAAGGAAATGTGCAGCAAGAATGACCTGCGCCGCGACGGCTCGCGCGTGATTTCCACGTCGGAATGCAAGATCGGCGACTCGACGATCATCACCAAGGCGGTGATGACCTTCACTGGCGACGTCGCCTACCGCACGGAAATCGATTCGGCGTACTCGCCGCCATTCATGGGCATGAAGAACCAGAAGACCACGATGGAAGGCAAGCATGTCGGTGCCTGCCGCGACGGCCTCGTGCCCGGCGACATGATCCTGCCCGGCGGCCAGAAAATGAATCTCAAGAACATCGGCAGCGCGCGCAAGCCGGCCGCCGCCCCCAAGTCCACGCAGTGATCCATATTCACCCCAGCCCGTCATCCGCCAAGGGAACGCCATGAGTCACAACCTGCACGGCACGCTGTCCCAGTTCTCGCTCGCCTCCGGTGCCACCGGGCAGTTCTATTCGCTGCCGGCACTCGAGAAGGCCGGCGTGGGCAAGATCTCCCGGTTGCCGGTGTCGATCCGGATCGTGCTGGAGTCGGTGCTGCGCAACTGCGACGGCAAGAAGGTCACCGAAGCACACGTGAAGCAGATCGCCAACTGGGCGCCCACCGGCACGCGCACGGACGAGATCCCCTTCGTCGTCGCGCGCGTGGTGCTGCAGGATTTCACGGGCGTGCCGCTGCTGGCGGATCTTGCCGCGATGCGCAACGTGGCGCGCGACATGGGCCGCGACCCCAAGTCCATCGAGCCGCTGGTGCCCGTCGATCTCGTCGTCGACCACTCGGTGATGATCGACCATTACGGTACCAAGGATTCGCTCGACCTCAACATGAAGCTCGAGTTCTCGCGCAACAACGAGCGCTACCAGTTCATGAAGTGGGGCATGCAGGCGTTCGACACCTTTGGCGTCGTGCCCCCGGGCATCGGTATCGTGCACCAGGTCAACCTCGAGTACCTGGCGCGCGGCGTGCACCAATTGAACGGTTTGTATTACCCCGATTCGCTGGTCGGCACCGACAGCCATACGACGATGATCAATGGCATCGGCGTCGTGGGCTGGGGCGTGGGCGGCATCGAAGCCGAGGCCGGCATGCTAGGCCAGCCGGTGTATTTCCTGACGCCCGATGTCGTCGGTGTTGAACTGAAGGGCAAGCTGCCCGAAGGCGCCACCGCCACCGATCTCGTGCTGACCATCACCGAAATGCTCCGCCGCGAAAAGGTGGTGGGCAAGTTCGTCGAATTCTTCGGCGAAGGCACCGCCTCGCTGGCGGTGCCCGATCGCGCGACGATCGCCAACATGGCGCCAGAGTACGGCGCGACCATGGGCTTCTTCCCCGTCGACGACGCCACGGTCGATTATCTCAACGCCACCGGCCGCACGCCGGCGGAAGTGGATGCCTTCGTCGCCTACTTCAAGGCGCAGCGCATGTACGGCGTGCCGCGTGCCGGCGACATCGACTACAGCAAGACGCTGCAGCTCGATCTCAACACGATCACGCCGTCGCTGGCCGGCCCGAAACGTCCACAGGACCGCATCGAATTGCCGGCGATGAAGGCCAAGTTCATCGAGCTCTACAGCGCGTCCGTGGCCGCCAACGGCTTCGGCAAGCCTGCCGCGGATCTCCGCCGCCGTTTCGTCACGCCCATCGTCGCCACGGATGGCATCGGCGCCATCGGCGACGACATGGCACCGGTCGCAGGCAACGCGCCGCGCGAGCTTGCGGAAATGGTGGCGAACCGCCCCACGCCCGACCGTGTGGACGAACCGCGCGGCAAGCACGTCGCCATCGGCAACGGCGACATCCTGATCGCCGCGATCACGTCGTGCACCAACACGTCGAACCCCGGCGTGCTGCTGGCCGCCGGCCTGCTGGCGAAGAAGGCGGTCGAGCGCGGTTTGACCGTACGCAAGCACATCAAGACTTCGCTCGCCCCCGGCTCACGGGTCGTGACGGACTACCTGACCAAGGCGGGCCTGCTGCCGTATCTCGAACAATTGGGCTTCAACGTCGCCGCGTATGGCTGCACGACGTGCATCGGCAATGCGGGCGACTTGGTTCCGGAATTCAACGAAGCCATCGTCGAGCATGACCTCATCTGCGCGGCCGTGCTGTCCGGCAACCGCAACTTCGAGGCGCGCATCCATCCCAATCTCAAGGCCAACTTCCTGGCCTCGCCGCCGCTGGTGGTGGCCTATGCGATCGCGGGCACTGTGCTGCGCGACCTTGCCACCGAGCCCATGGGGTACTCGCCAGATGGCACGCCGGTCTTCCTGAAGGAGGTGTGGCCGACATCGCACGAGATCGCCGCGGTGATGCAGCACGCGCGCAATCCAGAGACCTATCGCAAGCTCTACGGCGACCTTGCGAATGCCACGCCGCTGTGGGGCACGATCGCCGGTGCGGCAGGCCAGGTTTATGACTGGCCGACGTCCACCTACATCGCCAAGCCGCCTTTCTTCGACGGCTTCTCGATGACGCCCGCCCCGACAACCAACATCACCGGCGCCAAGGCGCTCGGCATCTTCGGCGACTCGGTCACGACCGACCACATTTCCCCGGCCGGTTCGATCAAGGAGAAGTCGCCCGCGGGCGCGTGGCTGATCGCCAACGGCGTGCCGAAGGAAGACTTCAACAGCTACGGCTCGCGCCGCGGCAACCATGAAGTGATGATGCGCGGCACCTTCGCCAACGTGCGCGTCAAGAACCTGATGCTGCCGCCGTGCGCCGATGGCTCGCGTGTCGAGGGCGGCGTCACGCTGTTCCAGCCCTCGGGCGAGCAGATGTTCATCTACGATGCCGCGATGCGCTACATCGCGGAAGGCACGCCCACCGTGCTGTTCGGCGGTGAGGAATACGGCACCGGCAGCTCGCGCGACTGGGCAGCCAAGGGCACGCAGCTGCTGGGCGTGCGCGCGGTCATTGCCAAGAGCTTCGAGCGCATCCATCGCTCCAACCTGGTCGGCATGGGCGTGCTGCCGCTGCAGTTCAAGGGCACCGACACGGTGGAGACGCTGCAGATCACCGGCAACGAGACCTTCGACATCGTCGTGCCGCCGGACATCCGGCCGCAGCAGGACCTGACGCTGGTGATCACTCGCAAGGACGGCACGAAGCAGGACGTGCAGGTCACGTGCCGCATCGACACGCCCATCGAAGTCGACTACTACAACGGCGGCGGCATCCTGCCGTTCGTGCTGCGGGAGCTGGTCGCCGCGTAAGCAGCGCGGCACAGGATGCCCACCACCCACCACGCGCATCCGCTGGCGCGCGCGCTGCCGCTGTTCCTGCTCGCCGGGTTCCTGCTCACGGCACTCGACACGACGGCGAAGTACCTGATCCGCGATCACTCGCTGTTCCTGATCGTGTGGGCGCGCTACGCGGGGGCCATGCTGGTGGTCACGCCCTTCGTACGGCATCGCGCCGGGCCGGATTTCTGGCGCACGCGCAACCTGAAGATGCAGTTGCTGCGCTCGGCGTTCCTGCTCGTCGCCACGGGGGGCTTCTTCGCGGGGCTCAAATACCTGCCGTTGGCCGAAGCCTCCGCGATCACCTTCCTCGCGCCGGTCTTCATCGTGCTGTTGTCGCAGCCGCTGCTGAAGGAGAGGCCCACGCGGGCGCGCTGGATCGCCGCCATCACCGGCTTCATCGGCATCCTGGTGCTGTTGCGGCCGGGTTCGTCGGTGCTGCATCCCGCCGTGCTGCTGCTGATCGGCACGGCGGTGTGCAATGCGATGTACCAGCTGCTGACGCGCAAGCTCCCCGGCGACGGGCTCTACACCACGCTTTTCTACAGCGCGTTGGTCGGGGCCGTGGCGCTGACGCTGGCACTACCGTGGGGATTCGATGGCGCGCCGCTCGATGCGCGGTCCATCGGACTGCTGCTGATGCTGGGCCTGCTGGCCGGAATTGCTCACTGGCTGCTGATCGCCGCTTTCATGCTGGCGCCGGCGTCGCTGCTGACACCCTTTAGCTACCTTCAGATGGTGTGGGCCACGCTGCTCGGCTACCTGGTCTTCGGCCAGTTGCCGGACCGCTGGTCTGGCGTGGGCATGGCGATCATCGTCGCCAGCGGCGTGCTGCTGGCCGTTCTGGAACGGCGGCGGGCGCGGATGGGACGCAATTTCCCGTGAATCCCACGGCGCGCGGGCGCGGCATAACCGCCCGCCAACGCTGATTTGTCGCGTTCCTGCCACGGCGAATGGTGCAATGCGTCATCAAGGTAGCCGGAAGGTCACTTTGCCAGCAAAAACCGGCTAGACTCGCGGGTTGACGGGGGCATTTTCCTTACCCCGCCTCCCCCTAACAAAACCGCTCCCGGAGATCACCGATCATGAACAAGAAAATCATCACCACCTTTGCCGCCCTCGCGCTGGCCTTCACGTTGACCGCGTGCGGCGACAAGGCGAAGGAAGCCGCTGAAGCCGCCAAAAAGCAAGCTGAAGTCGCTGCTGCCGCTGCCGCCGAATCGGCCAAGAAGGCCGCCGAAGCCGCCGCCGCTGCCACCAAGGATGCCGCCGCGAAGACGACGGAAGCCGTCAAGGATGCCGCGACCGCCACGAGCGATGCCGCAGGCAAGGCGATGGACGCGACCAAGGACGCGGCCAACAAGGCCGTCGACGCTGCCAAGGACGCCGCCAAGAAGTAAGCGTCTTACGGTCGCCCGAAGGCCGGCGCCCGCAGGGGCGGCCGGCCTTTTGTTTCATTCGTTGCGCACGGCGGCATGCCGCGCGATCCAGCGCGTCAGCGGTCGCCATTGCTCCTGGTCCTGCTCACCGCGCGAGCGCGGCAGGTCGAAGACCGACAGCCCGTCGCGGGCGCAATGCACGTAGATCTGCGTGGTGCGCAGGTGCGCGACCACGGGCAGCGCCAGTCCCTTCAGGAATTCCTCCAGCTCGGCCGCCGAATGCGTCCGCGAATCCACGCGCATTGCCACCAATGCGATCGGCAGCGCGCCCTCGCGGACCGGCTTGTAGTCGGCGATTGCCGCAAAGAAGCGCTGCGTGGCCACCATGTCGAAGGCGGATGGCGACACCGGCACGATCATCGCGTCGGCGCGCCGCAGCGCGTCGCGCAAGGCCTCGCCGTGCAGGCCAGCCGGGCTGTCGACGACGAGCCACGCCGGCGCCACGAGCTTCAATTCCTTCTTGCCGGTTTCGTCGGTGAACCCGGCAATCGGCGGGAACAGCGCCGGCCGGCGCTGCAGCCACTGCGTGGACGACCGCTGCGGATCCTCGTCGAGAAGCGCCACGCGCTGCCGCTTGCCGGCCAGCCAGCCGGCAATGTTGGTGGCCAGCGTCGTCTTGCCGCTGCCTCCCTTCGGATTGGCGATCAGGATCGTCTGCACCGGCCCCTCTCCTCGCATGGACGCATACCGCCTCGACGGGCGGCCTCGCCCAAGTCTACTTGAGGCCCGGCGGCCGCGTCACTCGGCCGGAAGTATTGCCAATAGCGCCGTCAGCGCATCCGCCCCCAACCGCTGCGAGCGCGCGCCACTCCAGCCCCGGTGCAGGTCCGGCAGGTTGGCGTTATCCTTGAACGGCATCTCCACGGTCAGCGCGAGACCGCCGAACGTGTGCCCGACCCATTTCGACGCCAGGCTCAAGTTGGCTTTCGTGTCCTTGTTCGACGGGTAGCCATGCTGCGTCTGAAAATCGGGGTTCACCGCCTTCCAGGCGGTCTTGAACCCGCGTTCCACGGCTTCCATGCGCGTGGCGTAGTCCGGCAGCTTTTCGTTGCCGTCGGTAAACACATAGGGCAATCCTTCGTCGCCGTGCACGTCAAGGAACGCGTCCACGCCCCGCGCCTGCATCGCCGCGCGCACGTGGAACACCTCCGGGCTGCGCTCGAGCGTGGGGACGAGCCACTCGCGATTGAGGTTCGCACCGGTGGCATTGGTGCGCAGGTTGCCGCGCACACTGCCGTCCGGGTTCATGTTGGGCACGAGGTGAAACACCGCGCGGTCGAGCAGCACGCGCGCCACCGGGTCGGCGGCGTCCAGCAGCCGCGCCAGCATCCCTTCGACGAACCACTCCGCCATCGTCTCGCCGGGATGCTGCCGCGCGATGACCCAGATCGATTGCTTGTCCGCCGCTGGAATCCCGACCGTGACGAGATCGATGTCGCGGCCTTCGACCGTGCCACCCAGCGCCGTGACGCGCGCGAGCGGCGAATCCTCGGCCAGACCCAGCAGGTCGAGGTGCCGCTCCCACGAATAGGGCTCGAAGTACGCGTAGTACACGCTGTCGCGCTCGGGCGTATGCGTGATGACCATCTCGCGGCCATCGAAGGTGGTGGGCACGCGGAACCAGTCGTCGCGGTCGTACGAAGCCACGACCTGGTAGCCCTTCCATCCTTCGACGTAGGTGGCGGCACCGGCATTGGTGAAGCGGATCGTCACCGGCGCTTCGCGCGCGCCCTGCAGGCGAAAGTGAAACCATTGGCGGATATCGGCGTGCGAATCGGCGCGCAAGCGCACCCGCAGGTCGGACGCGGACGTGGCGTCCTCGATCTCGATGGCACCGGCATCGAAGTTGGAGGAGACGCGCAACTGGGGCAACGGGGACGACATGGGCATGGATCTCGAGGTGCGGCAGTGGCCGGCTTGGCGCGCATGCTAACACTGTGGCGTCGGGTAAAATTGCGCCATGGAAGCCCCCGTGATCCTACATGGCCCTGTAGCCCGCGCGCCCAGCGCCGACCCGCGCCGCGCCGAGTTCGAGGCCAACAAGCTGACCCGCCGGCTGCAACGCCAGGTCGGCGAAGCCATCGGCGACTACCAGCTGATCGAGGCCGGCGACCGCGTGATGGTGTGTTTGTCCGGCGGCAAGGACAGCTACGGCTTGCTCGACATCCTGCTGGCGCTGCAGAAGCGCTCGCCGGTGCCTTTCGAGCTCGTCGCCGTCAACCTGGACCAGAAGCAGCCGGGCTTTCCCGCTGACGTGCTGCCGCGCTATCTCGATGGCCTGCGCATTCCGTATCACATCGCCGAGCAGGACACGTACAGCGTGGTCAAGCGCCTGATCCCGGAAGGCGCGACGATGTGCTCGCTGTGTTCGCGCCTGCGCCGCGGCGTGCTGTACCGCGTGGCGGGCGAACTGCGCGCCACCAAGATCGCGCTGGGCCATCATCGCGACGACATCCTCGCCACGTTTTTCCTGAACATGTTTTTCGGTGGCAAGATGAAGACGATGCCGCCCAAACTCGTTTCGGATGATGGCAAGAACATCGTGATCCGGCCGCTCGCCTATGTGCGCGAGCGCGACCTGGCGCGCTACGCCCACCTGCGGCAGTTTCCGCTGATCCCCTGCACGCTGTGCGGCTCGCAGGAAAACCTGCAGCGCAAGCAGGTAGGATTGATGCTGCACGAGTGGGAGAAGAAGCATCCGGGACGTGTCGAATCGATCTTCAACGCGCTGCGCAACGTGCAGCCCACGCATCTCCTCGACCGCACGCTGCAGGACTTTGGCGCCGTGCGCGCCACCGGCCGGCCCGAGCCCGACGGCGACATCGCGTTCGACGTGGATGCGTTGATCGAGGCCGCGACGGAGCGCATGATGGACGCGCCCGGCACCGCCTTGTAGGCGAGGCTTGTAGGCGAGGCTTCAGCCTCGCAGGTTCAATGCGGCATCAAACCTGCGAGGCTAAAGCCTCGCCTACAGGTCGCATCATTTCAGGTCGCATCATTTCAGGTCGTATCATTTCAGGTCGTATCATGTCAGGTCGTATCATTTCAGGTCGTATCATTTCAGGTCGCATCATTTCAGGTCGCATCATTTCAGGTCGCATCATTTCAGGTCGCATCATTTCAGATCAGATCATTTCAATGAACCAACAGCTCCATCAGTGGGTCCCACTCCAATGATCATGCGCCACCAATGGCTGCTGGGATTACTGTTCGCCGGGTTCTGACTGGCCACGTACGCCCGATGCGAGGCGCGCGTGCCGGTGCGCGGCTTTCGGGAACTGGCCGCGCTACGCTGACGGCGCCGCGTGCACGTCGATGCATACGCCGTGGACCTCCACGCGCTGGCCCGCGCGAATCTTGCAGGTCTTGCGCAGTTCCACGACGCCATCCACCTTCACGCCGCCGGCCGCGGCCAATGCCTTGGCCGCACCGCCACTCGGCGCCACGCCCGTGATCTTCAGCAGGTTGTCGAGCGCAATGAATTCGCCCAACAGGTGAAAATCGGTCGGCGTGATCTTCGATTGCATCCGTGGTCCTACTTGACCGTGTTCTGGTCCTGCCCGAACAGGATCTTGCGCGCCGCGTCGTCGCTGATCGACGGCGTCTCGTTGACCGTCTTGGCCAGCGCATACGCACGCACCACGGCCGGCCGCGCCTTGATGGTTTCGCACCAGCGCTTCAAGTGCGGGAAGTCGTCGATATTCTGCTGCTGCCGCACGGGGCTGATCCATGGGTACGACGCCATATCGGCGATGCCGTACTCACCGGTGATGAATTCGCGATCGGCCAGCCGCTTGTTCAGCACGCCATAGAGCCGTCCGGTTTCCTTCACATATCGCGTGATCGCGTAAGGAATCTTCTCCGGCGCGTAGAGCCCGAAGTGATGGTTCTGTCCGGCCATCGGCCCCAAGCCACCCATCTGCCAGAAAAGCCACTGTGCGGCGTCACAACGGCCACGCAGGTCCGCCGGATAGAACTTGCCGGTCTTGCCGGCCAAGTAGAGCAGGATCGCGCCCGACTCGAACAGCGACAGCGGCGGCCCGCCATCGGGCGGCGCGTGATCGACGATCGCGGGGATGCGGTTGTTGGGCGAGATCGCAAGGAACTCGGGACGGAACTGCTCGCCCTTGGAAATATTGACGGGTTTCACCGTGTACGGCAGGGTGGCTTCCTCAAGGAAGATCGTGATCTTGTGGCCGTTCGGCGTGGTCCAATAGTAGAGGTCGATCATGGGGGTCCGTGGTGAAATGGAAGGCGAATTCTGAACTATGCGGCCGCAACATCGCAGCTACGTCCCGGCGTATCACGGGAGGAGAATCGCGACCTGCAGCAGCACCTGCGATTGATGATACTGGATGTTCCGATGTCGCTGCGCCTGCAACGCATCCGGCGCCCTGCCCGCGCTGCTGAAGCCCAACAGCCGCGCGTGGGACCGATCGCTTGGCTGTCGATCCGCAAAAGAGTTAGTCTGCCGAGCACACGTGCGTCGGGGGCGGAAGGGCACAAAGCGCGAACGGGGCCCGTTCCCGGCGCATCGAGCCGACGGCGGGACCAAGGAAGCTTGGCGAGGCCAATTCATTCCAATAAAGGGAGAATCACGATGCAATTGATGTCACGTTCATCGGGAGATCGGCTGCGCCGGCACCTCGGCGTGTTAGTTGCCATTGCTGCATTGTTCGCCGCCGCATGCGGCGGTGCCATGGCTCAAACCGCCAACGTCACCGTAGAAGCAGCCTCGGCGCCGCCGCCCGCGCCCCCGAAGTTGTGCGGGCCGGCGTCGGGGGCTTACAAGATCTGCGTAAACCCCGACCCCATCGCGACGACAGGTGCGCCTGGCGCCAATGTAACCATCACTTGGAACCTGACGAGCTCCGGATGGAGTTTCGTGAAGAACAAGGGCATCGTCATCAAGCCGATGAACGCCTGGAAGGTCCCGGAGATTTCGCCGACGCAATACAAGGCGACCAACAAGAGGGAGGGAGGCGTTCTCTACAAGTACGAGATCAACGTGACCAACGGCACGACGAAATTGTCGTGGGACCCGACGATCGAGAATTAGCGCCAGGTCATCCGCTGTCCGCAAGCGAGGGCGAGTTGAGCCACGCGCGCACCGTCACCATCGCAGCATCGTAGGCGAGCGCGCGGCCAACGGCCTCCGCGGCAGCGAATGCCGCCGCCCCCAGCGCCGCCTGCGCTTGCTGGACTACAGGTACGAGGAACGCCTCGTCGGCGGGATCGCGGCGCAAACCTGTTTGCTCTGCCTGCGCCTCCGCCGCACCGTAGAAAAGAGCGGCGTGTTCCCAATCTTCGTTCAGCGCGCCGAGGCCCGCCGAAACTTCCAGCACACTTTGTCCGGAAGGCATCGAACCGATGTCGTCTGCGATTGCGATTGCCTCGAGCAGCATCTGTCGCACGTTGCCAGCGCGTCGCTGGCCGATCAGGGCCATCGCAAGGTTGAGAAGCGCGAACGCGATGCTTCCGCGATCCCCGCGTTCGCGCGCGAGTGCCAGGACCTGCACGTAGAGTGGCTCGGCCTGGTCCGGCGCCCCTTCGAGGCGCGTCAGCTGCGCCACAGCGTTTAGCGCAGCCGCGATCTGGTGCTGGTCACCATGCTCCCGAGCCAGCAGCAGCGCCCCGTCAAGATGCTGTCGGGCCCGGGCGCGCTCCCCTTGCCCGAGTAAGGCCATGCCAAGCGGCTGGAGAAACCTTGCGACCATCGCCCGGTTTCCAAGTTCTCTTGCAATCAAGAGGCCCTCTTCAAGGTAAAGCTGCGCGCTTCCGTAGCGTCCCATGTAGTAATCGAGCCAACCCGCACGAAAGAGGGCGTTGCAGCGGACGAGGGTGCGACCCTCCGCGCCCGGGCGGGCAAGCGCCTCCGCTATCGCTCGATGACCCAACTCAAGGACGCCGAGCCTGGTCCAGAAAGGGCCGACCGCGTAGACTAGTTTCAAGCCCAGTTCTCCACCGTTCTCCGCGCGATTGCACCATGAGTGCGCAGCGAGAAGGTTCTCCTGCTCCAGGTCAAGTCGGGAGAGCCAAGTACCTTGCTCGGGACCATTGAGTCCCCGGTGTGCGTCCTCTGCCAGGCCCAGGTAGAAAGTGAGATGCCGAGTACGAGTGGCATCCCCGTCCCCTGAATCATTGAGCCGCTCCTCCGCATACTGTCGCACTGTTCCCAGCAGGCCATAACGTCGCCCGTCCGCCTCCACGGCCACCAGCGACTTCTCGACCAGCGCGGTCAATAGATCGAGCACCTCCGGCGACTCAATTTCACCTCCGGCACCGACCGCCTCCGCCGCTTCCAGTGCCCAGCCTCCGGCGAAAACGGCAAGCCGCCGGAGCAGAACGCGCTCCGCCTGCGTCAGGAGGTCGTAGCTCCAGTCGATCAGCGCGCGCAGGGTCTGCTGACGTGGCAGGGCGGTCCGGTTACCACTCGTGAGCAAATGGAAGCGGTCGTTCAGGCGAGCGGCGATGTTCTCCACCGAAAGCGCCCGCACGCGTGCTGCCGCGAGCTCGATAGCCAGCGGGATTCCATCCAGATGTCGGCAAATCTCAAGGACGGCCATTGCGTTCTGTTCGCTCAATATGAAGGCGGGGGATCGCGCCACCGCCCGCTCGACAAACAGCCGCACCGCTTCATACTGCATCAACGCATCCCGTGCGATCTTGCGCATCGGGTCTGGGACCGCGAGTGCCGGCACCGGGTAGGCTGACTCGGCCGCCACCCGAAGGGGCTCCCGACTCGACGCGAGGATCCTGAGCTTCGGACCGTATCTGAGAAGTTGTTCGGCCAGGTCGGCGCAGGCGTGCACCAGATGCTCACAGTTGTCGAGGACAAGGAGCAATTGCCGATCTGCGACAAACTTCGCAACCGCATCGGCCACCGGACGCCCCGCTTCCTCCTTTACCCCCAGCACGCTTGCCACGGCCTGCGGAACAAGCCGCGGGTCCGTGAGCGGCGCTAACTCCACGAACCAAACACCATCCGGACACTCATCGGTCAGATCGGCCGCGACTTCGAGCGAAAGGCGCGTCTTGCCAATGCCTCCAATGCCGAGCAGCGTGACAAGCCGGGCGGTCCCGAGCAGCCTTCTGATGTCCGCAAGCTCATGCTCGCGTCCAACGAACGACGTGAGCTGCCGGGGCAGATTGTGTGGCGTCGCCTCCAGCGAACGCAGTGCCGGAAAGTCGTGGCGCAACCCCGAGTGCAGCACCTGATATGCCTGCTCGGGCTCGGCGAGCCCGCTCAACCGAACGGAACCGAGGTCGCGCATCGAAACGCCATCGGAAAGCCGATCGCGCACCAACTCGACCACGGCCTGCGACGCTATTATCTGCTCGCCGTGCGCGGCGCTCATGATACGCGCCGCGCGGTTGACCGCGTTACCGAAGTAGTCGCCGTCGCGTTCCTCCGCGATGCCCGCGTGCACGCCGCAGCGGATCTTGAAGGGAAGGCCGCAATCCTTGGCGATGGCCGCGATTCCACGCTGCAGCTCGACGGCGGCGGCGACCGCCGCAGCCGGGTCGCCAAACACGGCGTGCAGCCCATCCCCGGTCGTTTTCACGCACCGGCCGCCGTGTGCTTCGACGCCCGCGCGGCAGAGCTGGTCGTGACGCGCGAGCGCGTCCGCCATCCGCACCGGCTCGGACTCCCAGAGCTTGGTGCTGCCCTCGATGTCGGTGAACAGAAACGTGAACACGGGTGTGGTCGCAACCATCGCCGCTATCGTAACCTGACGGCGTGCCGGCGTGCTTTGCCCCCGGGAGGCGGCTAGCGCCCCCACAACTACGGGTCGATCTTTCAAATGGGGTTCGGGTGGG
>Ga0163153_10001626_pt1 | contig 35245 bp, 34 predicted proteins | sample OliLakLV19MP6IB1_FD_148629 | JGI IMG/M metagenome (GOLD analysis project Ga0163153, IMG submission 148629) | Freshwater microbial mat bacterial communities from Lake Vanda, McMurdo Dry Valleys, Antarctica - Oligotrophic Lake LV.19.MP6.IB-1 | ecosystem: Environmental > Aquatic > Freshwater >... | reverse complement strand
TGGACTGCATACTTGCTCATCTCGGAACTCCTATTTGTTCAGGGAGTTACGACGTTATACTGGGACCTTATCAATAGCTGAGAAACATGGATAATCAGGTAGTATTATTCCTTATAAATCTACTTAATATCCATTAAATACAGATATTTAAGTAGTAATTTACCAACGTTAGTGGAACACTATCATTCAGCAGCTTATTTCGATTTTTGGTTCAAGCGTTGGGATACTACTTGCTGTTATTCTGACCTCAGTTTTCAGACATTTGTGCAGGCTCGACACCATGGGAGCATTTGATGAAGGCAAATACGCGACGAGTGTTGTTTGTACTTAGTTTGTTGTGCTTCGCTTGTCCGGCTGGGGCTCAGACCAATAAGAATTGGCCCACTTTCTGAATGGCTGGAATCAAGCCCCGCTGCACAAGGCATGGATGCCGACGTACTGCAGCGGCTGGATGCGGAGTTCGCAAGCGGCAAGCATGGTTATATTGATGGCATGCTGGTGATTCGCAACGGCCAGACCGTGTACGAATCCTTCTACCCGCAAGATTACGATGCGGCCTTTCTGGCGCAAGAAAATCAACATCGCGGACCATACAATTATAACGATCCTGACTGGCATCCTTACTACCAGCGCGGCGAGCTGCATACCATGCAGTCAGTCAGTAAGAGCGTGATGGCAACGCTTATCGGTATGGTTTTCGGGAAGGAAAAATCAGCGGACCGAAAGCTGCGGTTGCCCCTTATTTCGACAATTACCCGCTAGCAGATCAAAATCCCTGGCGCGCCGCCATGACCCTGGGTGATCTGTTAACCATGACTTCAGGCATTCAGTGGGATGAAGAAACCTATCCCTACACCGATGCGCGGAACAACTGCGCTGTGATGGAAGCAAGCGACAACTGGACCCGCTATGTGCTGAGCCTGCCCATGGCAGCCGAACCTGGTTCAACCTATGTCTATAACTCCGGCGTAACCATGTTGTTGGATCACATCCTGTACCGGGCTACAGGCCAACATGCATTGGCATATGCCGAGCAGCACCTGTTTGCGCCTCTGGGTATTCACGATTACTTTTGGAAGCAGACACCCGCCGGAGAAACTGACGCCGAGGGCGGTCTGTACCTGCGCGCTCGTGATCTGGCCAAGTTGGGATACTTGTATTTGCATGATGGCGTTTGGGACGGGCAACGCATTCTGCCAGAAGATTGGGTAGCTGCCGCCACCAAGCCCTGGGTGGTTCCTGGACCCAATGCAGACGAGTGGCGCTACGGCTACCAATGGTGGTTGATACCTTACAAAAATAGCTCAGACCAGGGCGGCGCGCATCAATATGCCTGGACTGCCGACGGCTACGGCGGTCAATTTCTTTTCGTTGTGCCTGAATATGACCTGGTTGCTGTGTTCACAGGTTGGAACATCTTTGGTGCAGATGGATGGAGCGAAGACTATGCTCTGAGTGTGCTGATCGAGTCGATTCGCACAGCACTCTGACAGGAAAACTATTTTTGGAGTCTGAGTATTTTTGGGGCCAGAGTATAATGTTCTTATGCAGACAGGTTAAATTCAAGCTGTGAGAGTTTTGACTCTAACCCCAACTATTCGCAAAAGGCACTGACTAAAAGTCAGAAGAAGTAAGTCTAAGAAGTGGCTAGTTTTCAACTCTGGCAAAATACTGTTAACGATCTTTAAATTTTGCCTGTTAGTTTTCATTGCGCGCCATCTCATTAGCCTGATTCAACAACCCGGCCCTTCACAGTAAAGGCCGACAAACAGTTCTGAGCGTATTTTCCAAACGCCATCAACTTTGCGCCAACCCGATGCGTACGAGCCGCCCTTCTTCAAAGGGCCATTCTCATTGGTAACCGTTCCAACCCAGGTACCCTGCTCCCAGGCCAGGGGGTATGTTTCGCTGACGATGATCTCTGCAGGTGTGCGCACGTAAAGCACGTCGGGAAATTCCTTGAAGTGCTGTGCAAAGCTGGCTTCAGACTCTTTCGGGCTGTGCTCAATGTCACCCGTGCTGATCGTAATCACATATTCTTCATCCCAGAAAGATGCGACTGCAGCTGCATCATGTGCGGCAATGGCCTGGTTGGATGCTTCCCGGGCGGCCTTGATGGCAGTTTTGTCATCTTCCTGACTGGCGCTCAGCCATGAGGTCTGAACCAGCAAAACTGCAGCGACCACAATGACAAAATAATGAAGGATAGAAGTGAGTGATGATGGTTGAGTGGATGTGATACCAGCGGTCATTGTTTATCTCCCTGTTTTCGAGCAGTTGCAAGAGATTCACAAGGCTGCTTCGGGTCTATGACATTGCTTGAAGTGTTACATGCCAGCCGGGAATCGACTGCCAATAGAAAGCCGGGGAATAAGGCTGGAACTATATTCTCTCGTAAGCGTTGTGAATGCGCTCGACCAGCACATTCATCACATGCATGGAAAACTCCGGCATGTGCCGTATCAGCGACTCAAAACTGCTCTGGTCGATTACTGCCAGAGTGCAATCGGTTTTGGCGGTCACTGTGGCGCTGCGAATGTCAGCGCTGATCAAGGCCATCTCGCCAACGATTTCACCCGCCCCGGCAACAGCCAACTGCTTGCCTTTGAGCGACACCACCACTTCACCCTTGATTACCACGTACATGTGGCCGCCCTCGGAATTCTCCTGGAATATTACCGTCCCCGCAGCAAAGCCCACCAGGTCGTTGGAACCTTGGAATGTCTCTAATAAGTCCATTTTCTCTCTTCGCTCTGGATCGAACCGAACCCGCTGGGCGCTACTCCCCGAACTCCAATTGGGCACTGATAAAGGCATTCACAACTCTCAGGCGATTGGCCATTGCCGCCAACGCATAATGTGCAAAAGAAGGGTCGGTGGCAATCAAGTGATTGAATTGTTCGCGATCAAGCCGGGCCAGTTTTACTTCGCTGATTGCCGTGACAGTCTGGCTGCCTGAGGCTGACGCGATCACAGCCATTTCGCCAATAATGCTGTCTTTGGTTTCGGTGCTCAGCACCTGACCATGCAGGCTGATCTCCACATCACCGGCAAGGATCACATACAGCACATCTGCTTTACCGGTTTCTGAAAAAATGGTGGTTCCTGCCGGGCGGGTCTCAACATCTTTCCAGTCTTGGAAAATATCCAAAAAGCTCATTTTCCATCATTCCTTGTGCGAACTGATTTGGCCCATCAGGGCCTCTCCCGATCACGTTCAAAAGATGCAATTATGCGGAGATTTGCTTGATTGTACGCTCAATACAGGATGATGTCGTAAGGGTTATCTTTATCACTGAGCTGTTAGTTTTTTCAGAGCTGAATCATGGCCCAGTCTTCCAGCGGCATATCCCGACCCGGGAATGCGGCATGCGCAAATGGCCAGTCTTTGGCCACCCATTCCCGTATGCAGGCTTCCAACTCGGCCTCCAGGTTCTGGTTTGCATTATCTACGCGTGCCCACAGATACACTTCAGCATCGAAGCCAGGTTTATGTGTGGGATAGATATAAACGCAACCCAGCACCTGTGACTCATCCAGGCTAACGACAGTGTAGGTAAAAGAACTGCGACGCTGGAATTCCTTCTGGTGCCAGCCCAGGTCGATCAGGTTCTGCTCCAGGGTCAAGCCCACAGGCCATTCGGTGTTCCAGATGGTTTGAAGATGCTCAAGGCTGGACATCACCGCAGCAAAATCGGGACCAACGTCATGGATGGTCAACATACGCAGGCGAAAGCGCTCTGTTTCCATAAGTTGCGGTACAGTAAAATCTTTCCGCACAAAAGGCTTTGGGGACGAACCATATTGATTGGTTGACAGACTCATAGTATTAACTCCGCCCAAGTCTACGCCTTGAAGTAAATCCGGCTACTATAGGATTATCCAGACAAACAGCAAGCGCACAAGGAACCGCACCGATGCCGCTCAATTTCCCGATTAAAAACTTGGCCAAAAATCTGTCCAGCATGCTGGTCATCATGCTCTGCATTGTCGCTTGCAGCGTACCCACCGTCACTCAGCAGGCAGAAAAAAAACCCCAAAACATCATCCTGATGATTGGTGATGGCATGGGCTACGCTCAGGTAAAAGCCTACCGCTACTATGCCGACAATCCTAGAACGCACATGATTGATCCATTGGCCATGGACCGCTACCTGCTGGGTTCAGTGGCCACTGAGGCCATTTCGATGGAATGCGCAGGCGAGGACAATACCGCTTGTGTGCGTGATCCCTATGGCGTGACCGATTCAGCCTCATCAGCTTCGGCCTATGCCACCGGCGAGGATACTCTGGTTGGACGGCTGGGCATTTCAGTCGATGGCCAGCGCCAGGAGAATATCTCAGAGAAAGCCAGGCGCGAAGACATCGCGGTTGGCCTGGTTGCCACCTCGCAAGTAACACACGCAACCCCCGCTGCTTTCTATGCCCACGTCGAAGGACGCAGCGAAGCCAGTGCCATTGCTGACCAGTTGTATGACAACCAATGGCAAGGTTCGCCCCTGGTCGATGTCATTCTGGGTGGCGGCAGCAACGACCTGCAGCGGCAAGATCGCGACCTCAGTGCCGAATTTGCAAAGGCTGGATACGCGTTGGTCAGTAATCGGGAAAAACTGCTGGCTAACGAGTCCGGTCGCGTCCTCGGTCTGTTCGCTCCCATCGCCCTGCCGCGCGCCTGGGACCGGCCCGACACCACGCCTTCGCTGGCTGACATGACGACTGCGGCAATAAAAGCCCTGGAGCAAAACCCTGAGGGATTTTTCCTGATGGTTGAAGGCAGCCAGATTGACTGGGCCGCGCATTCCAACGATATCGTGGGCGTGGTGAGTGAAATGGAGGATTTTTCCCGCGCCATTGAAGTGGCACTGGAATACGCCGCTACTCATGGCGACACGCTGGTGGTGATTACTGCGGATCACGAGACCGGTGGTTTGAGTATGGCGCGTGATGATCTGTACCGCTGGGATCCGCGCCCATTGCGTGGCTTGAAAGTCACACCGGCAGCCATCAGCGAGGAATTCCTCGCAGGAGACGAGCAGCTATCCGTGGTGGCGCAACGCCACCTACCGTTTGAACTCACCGATGAGGAACGAGCCTTGCTGGATGAGGCAAAGGTTGAAACACCACCCTACCCACAGTACGGGGTCGACGGCACGCAAGCCTATACCCTGTTGAGCCTGGTGTTCGACAAGCGCACCTGGTCCGGCTGGACAAGCGTTGGCCATACCGGAGTTGATGTGCCGCTCTATGCTACCGGCCCGGGCAGCGAGCAATTCCGAGGTGTGATTCAGAATGAAGTCTTGGGACAGAAGTTGCAGCAACTGTTGCTTTCTGACTGAATAATGCCCTTAAGCAAAACGGGATCGGCAATCCCCAGAATCATTCACCAGACTTGCGGCTGTAAAGAGCTGCCACCACTGATTCATAAAGGTATCGCAGCGCTCAAAGCGCGTAATCCTGGCTGGGAGTATCGCTACTACGACGACCAGGCAGTCGAAGACTATATCCGGCTGCACTTTCCACACTATATGCCCGTATTCCAGCGCATCAATCCGAAGTATGGCTCAGCGAAAGCTGACCTTTTCCGCTACCTGCTGATGTATCGCGAGGGCGGAGTTTACCTGGACATCAAGAGCACATTCACCCAGCCCCTGGATGAAGTCCTGCACTCAAGCGACCGGTATCTGCTATCGCACTGGACAAACGAAATCGGTACCCGCTATGCGCTCTGGGGAACCTATGACGAGATCGCCAACCCTAGGGGCGAGTTCCAGCAGTGTTTTATCGTTTGCGCGCCTGGACATGCGTTTCTCGCTGCCGTGATTGAGCGGGTGATCGGCAATCTTACCCACTACGATAGAGCGCGAGATGGCGTGGGTCGGCGATTGGTGCATGTTACCGGTCCCGTGGCTTATACACTTGCCATTACACCCTTGCTGGCCAGTCATGTGCATCGGCTGGCGGACAGCCATTCAGAGCTGTCCTTTGTTTACAACTTCTATAAGGACGGCATTATCAATGGTCACACCGAGTTGTTTGATTACCACTATCGCTCGCTCGACGAACCCATCGTTCTGAACGGAACTGACGGGCCTATGAGCCCCGCAGGCTGAGCTGCAGGCCTTTGAGGAAACTGCGCAAGCACTGGGTTTGGCACTCGCGGTAGTGTTTATGATCCGCGCGGCGGAAAAAGGCGCTGAGTTCGTGCTTGCTGATTTCCATGCCACCGGCCTTTAGCATGTTCAATACATCTTCGGCCTTCATATCCAGCGCGATTTTCAGTTTCAGAAATATGATATTGTTATTCAGGCGTTTTTCCGGCTCTGCCTGAACGCCCTCTTTCCGACCGCGCCGGTCGTTGATCAAGCCGTTGAGGAAGCAGGCGAAATCCACATCTGCCAGAGCTGCGAAATCCTCATCATCGTCTTTCTTCATCCAACTGCTGATTTGCGCCCGCGTGACCTCACGATCGGCCTGGCCAAAGATGGCGATCATCTTGTCGTCATCAAAGGCGAAGATATAACGGATGCGACGAAGAATATCGTTATTGGTCATTTCTGCACCTGCAGAACCACGCGAACAGTTTCCGTTCCGTATTCAACCACATCACCGGAAACGATTTTCTTACGCTTGCGGGTTTCGATTTCACCATTCACGCGGACCTGGCCCGCGGCAATCTCGGCCTTGGCCATGCCACCACTGGAAACCATGCCGTGTAGTTTCAGCACGTTACATAGCTCAATCGGTTGGGTATGAATTTCCAAGGTGTTCATATCGCAAGTCCAGCTGAACCATTCAAAATCGACTTCCAACCTGAAGGGCTGATCGTTGAGCGGGCTGTGCAGCAGATGCTCGTGGTCTGAGATGGCTTCGTGCTCAGCCTCAAGCACCGTCTTCAGAACCTCGACAGCTTCAGCAATGTCAGGCCCGATAAAATCGACCTCCAGCCCGACTCTTCTACTGCTCATCACTGAGGAGTGGATTGCTCGATTTCCATCAGGTTACGCACCGACTTTACGCCAGGAGCCTGTTTGGCCATATCAACTGCAAGATCTACTTGTTGCTGGCTCTGCATGTCTCCCTTCAGGCTTACTACCCCATGGTCTACGCTTACACTGACGGCGTTACCTTCCAGCTTTGGCTCTTCCAGAAGTTGCTTCTGTACTAATCGAAACAACGCCGTATCATTGGCCCTTCGTTCCAGTAACTCCTGCTCTTCAAAGTATTGCAGTTGAATTTTCTTGAGCTCTTTACGTGTTTCTTGCAACTCTGATTCGGCTGCCTCTACGGCCTTCTCCCTGGCCGCCAGTTCATCCGCCGCATCGACCACTTTATCTCCGGCCTGTTCCATCTTCTGCTGCACTGCGTCAACATCATCGGCAGTCTTAAGCAGCTTTTCATCCGGGGTGTCTGGCTGGCAACCCGCCAGTACCAGGCAAGCCAGAATTACAACAACCAGCCTTGGATTAATCACGATTTTCTCCTTTCATACCCGTTTGCACGCTTGTTCTTTCTGTTACATCACACTATCACTTTGCGTTTTTTAATGCACTGGGGCGTATCATGTCAGTTTCTGCCTTGAATTTGTTACAGTATTCCAACACTATTCCTGGCTGATTTTGCCCACTCATATCGTTCCTTCGATCCGGATAACCCCATTCCAGGAATTTCTTGTGAAAAAATCCATACAACTGCTCAACTTGCTGATCATTCTGCTGCTGTCTGCCGCGACAGCAGCTCAAGTCCCTGCTTATGCCGCTGATCAAGTTGAAGGCGAAGGTCTTCTGAACCTTAAGCTACTGCCCGATACCGGACAGGTCTTGCTGCAACTGGATTTTTTGCCGGCAGAATTCCTCTACGTTCCGGCACTGCAGTCCGGAGTCGGATCCAATGACCTCGGCCTGGACCGCGGCCAGTTGCAGCGCACTCGTCTGGTTCGATTTGAGCGCTATGGCAACAGGGTGTTGCTGGTGGAACCCAACCTGGATTTCAGGGCAGATACCGCCAACCAGGCAGAAAAACGCGCCGTAAGCCAGGCCTTTGCCCAATCCGTAATCGCTGGCTTTGAAATCACCAATCCGGGCGAGCCGGCCGTGATTATCGATCTCACACCCATGCTGATTTCGGACATGACACGTATCTCCACCCAGATCACGGAATTGGAGCAAGGCACCTTTGAAATTGACCCTGACCGTTCAGCAGTGGATACGACATCCATCAAGAATTTTCCAAAAAACACCCTGATCCCCGCGGTCATCACCTTCAAAGGCACTGAGCCGGGTCAATTTATCAAGGACGTAACCCCTACGCCCGATTCGCTGACCGTCAGGGTGATGCACCAGTTTGTTGAGTTACCCGACGACGACTACCAGCCGCGAGCTTTCCACCCGCGTTCGGGTTATTTCGCTTTGCAGTACAAGGATTATGCAGCACCGCTGGAATCCTCCATGGACCGGCGCTTGATCTATCGCCACCGTTTGCAGGCTGGCGAAACCCTTACCTATTACGTGGATAACGGTACACCCGAGCCGGTGCGCAGCGCCTTGATTGAGGGTGCGAACTGGTGGGCCGATGCCTTTGCCGCAGCAGGCTTCGCCAATGCCTTCAAGGTGGAAGTGCTACCCGAGGACGCGGATCCACTGGATGTGCGCTACAACGTGATCCAGTGGGTACACCGCGCCACCCGTGGCTGGTCTTATGGCTACAGCGTTTCCGACCCACGTACCGGCGAGATTATCAAGGGCCATGTCAGCCTGGGCTCCTTGCGCGTGCGACAGGATCAGATGATTGCCGAGGCGTTGACTGCGCCGTTTCAGGGTGAGGGGGAAGGCGTTAAAGCAGCCCGTGAAATGGCCTTGGCTCGCTTGCGCCAACTGTCCGCTCACGAGGTCGGACACACGCTGGGCATAGACCACAATTTTGCCGCATCGTATTCGGGCGATGCCTCGGTGATGGATTACCCGCACCCCAATTTCTATCTGGATGAGCAGGGCACTATCCGGCTGGACCAGGCTTACCAGACCGGTGTCAGTCCCTGGGACAAGCTGGCTGTTCGTTATGGCTACACTCCGTTTCCAGCAGGCTCCGAAGCACAATCCCTGGACGCAATACTTAACCAAGCCACACAACAAAACATCGCCTTTATCACCGACCAGGATGCCCGCGCACCTGGCAGCGCACACCCGGCCGCAAATCTGTGGGATAACGGCACTGATGCCATAACCCGTCTTGACGAATTATTGGAAATTCGCCAGATTGCCTGGAGAATTTTTCGGCTGCGGTCATACCGGACGGAACGGCTTTGTTTGAACTGGAAAGCCGTTTGGTTCCGGTTTACCTGTTGCATCGCTATCAGATTGAAGCCGTGGCCAAGTTGTTGGGTGGTTTGAATTACGATTATCGTTTTCGCGGTGACTCACCTTCGCCCGTAGTACCCGTGGCAGCAGCAACTCAAAACGAGGCGATGGATAGCTTGCTGTCTCTGTTGCAGGCGCTAAATCTTGCTCTGCCAGAAAACCTGCGTTACCTGATTCCTCCACCGCCTGCCGAATATGCCCGCAACCGGGAGAACTTTCCGAGCGCCACAGGAGTAGCTTTCGATCACCTTGCACCCGCACGTGCCGGAGCAGACCTGGTCCTGCAAGAATTACTTCAGGCACAGCGCCTGACACGCCTGGCAGAACAACATGCGCTGGACACCAATCAACCCAGCCCAGCGCAACTGTTGTCGAACCTGATGGCGATAAGCTGGCAGGCAAAGACGCCCTCTGATGCCTATCTGGCTGCTATCCGGAGCGAAGTGAACTGGCTGGTGCTGCGCCACTTAATGGCATTGGCAACCGACAGCAGCAGCATCGACAGCACCCGTGCGCTGGGGCTGGCGCAAATTATTGAGCTCGAAGACACTTTAAAGACCAGGGCAAAGAGAGGTGACCAACAAGCCATTGCTGCGCTGCAGGAAATCCGCGTGTTCCTCGACAGATCAAACTCCGAACCCGCCAAGGCACCCGATCCCGCCCCACCCGGCAGCCCGATTGGCTAGCCATGGCGGAAATCCTTGCTTATTGAGTTGTCATAAAACTTAAACCATAACGTCATCAAAATACCATACATGGCAGTTAACTTGGACCCGCTTGAAACACATCGGCCCCAAGTCCTGGAGAATTTCTGTCATGTTGAAACGCAAATTGCTTACATCCGCCATCATTGCCATTTCCTTCCCGGCCTATGCCAAGAAACCCGTCAATATCAGCCTGCTTGAAATTGGCAGTTACCAAAGTGGCGTGTTTGCTGAATCGGCGGCTGAAATTGTCGCCTATGATAAATCCTCTGAGCAGCTATTTGTGGTTAACGCCGACGCCAAAACCATTGATATTCTCGATATATCCGACCCAACCGGGCCAGTAAAAGTCAATTCAATCGATGTACTGGCAGACCTGCCCATGGCAGGCGGGGTCAACAGTGTAGCTGTGCACAACGGGCTGGTTGCCATTGCGGTAGAGCATGCCAACAAGCAAAGCAACGGCTGGGCCGCTTTTTATAATGTGGCCGGTGATTATCTGGCATCCTTCCCCGCCGGCGCCCTGCCCGACATGATTACTTTCACGCCTAATGGTGACTTCGTTCTGGTCGCGAACGAAGGTGAGCCTAGCGACGATTACCAAACTGATCCGGAAGGTTCGGTAACCATTATCGAGATCAAGAAAGGCCTGGACAAGGCCAAAATTCGCACCGCCAGCTTTCTTGACTACAACCTTACTGGCAAATACCTCGGTGCTCCTGCAGGCGTGCGTATTTCCGGCCCCAACGCCACCGTGGCGCAGGACCTGGAACCTGAGTACATCGCCATTTCGGATGATTCCAAAACCGCCTGGGTAACGTTGCAGGAAAACAATGCCATGGCCATCATCGACATCAAGAAGGGCAAGGTGGAAGATCTGGTGGCGCTGGGCAGTAAAGATCACTCCTTGGTCGGCCAGGGACTTGACGCCAGCAATGAAGATGGCGATATCAACATTCAAACCTGGCCTGTGCTGGGCACCTTCATGCCAGACAGCATCGCCAGTTACGAACACAAAGGCAAAACTTACCTGATCACGGCCAACGAGGGCGATGCCCGAGAATACATTTATGACAGTGGCGACGAAGCAAACTGTGAACTGGCCGGTCACGAATGGGATGATGGCGATTGCATCGCCTGGCTGGACGAAGCGCGCGTCAAAGATGTCACGCTGGATCCCGCAGTGTTCCCCAATTTCGTTGCGCTGCAGAAGAAACCGGCACTGGGCCGCTTGAAAATCATCAGCACCGAAGGCAACACAGATGGCGATGACGAATACGAAAGCCTGCATTCATTTGGTGCACGGTCCATCACCATCTGGGACCAAGAAGGTGGCATGGTGGCCGATACCGGTGATGCCATCGAGGTGGCCACAGCGCTGGCTTTGCCAAATGACTTCAACAGTACCAACGATGAAAACGACAGCTTTGATAGTCGCAGCGATGACAAGGGACCCGAGCCGGAAGGTGTAGTGATTGGCAAAGTGCATGGCCGTCAGTTCGCATTCGTTGGCTTGGAGCGTATAGGTGGTGTGGTGATTTTTGATGTAAGCGATCCTGCTGCACCGCGCTACGTGAGTTACACCAATAATCGCAATTTTCTGGTCGACGCTGAACTCCCGGCAGCCGGTGACCTTGGCCCTGAGGGCCTGGTATTTATTGACGGTCATGACTCGCCCAACCACAAACCATTATTGGTAGTGGGTAACGAAGTCAGTGGTTCAACCACCATTTACGAAATCCGTAAAGACTGATAGCCGCTTGCCGAAGATTCAGCCACTAAGCAGTCGAATCCCTTCACAGGGGTTCGGCTTTTTTTGCGCAGAATTTTCCCGTTCGGCGGAAGGCCGCTAAGGCAGCACCAAAACATTCGCCAACCACAGGAACAGGCCCATGCTGACCACATCGGTGGCGGTGGTCAGAAAGATGCTGGATGCCATGGCTGGGTCGGCACCAAATTTCTTCAGGGTTAATGGCACCATCACACCAGTAACACCACTGGCCAGGCAGGCACCGGTCATGGCCAGAAATACCACCACGCCCAACACATGGGGCTGATCTGCACCCGAGAAATTCGCATAGAAATACATGGCAATACCCGCTACGACGCCCACGATGGCACCGTTTGCCAGGCCAAGCAGGGTTTCTTTCACCAGCACATGGCGAACAACACCGGGCTTGAATTCATGCAAAGTGATTGCGCGTATGGTTACGGCCAGTGACTGGCAGCCGGTATTGCCCGACTGCCCAGCCAGCACCGGCAAAAAAGCCGCCAATACGACTACCTGGGCTATGGTGTCTTCGAACAGGCTGACCACGAAGGCCGCCATAAAAGCTGTGACCAGATTGATCTGCAACCAGGGATGACGCATGCGCAGAGCGCTAATCCAGCCGGTCGCGGCATGCTCTTCCTTGTCAACACCCACCATGCTGCCGTACTGTGCACTGAGTTCAAAATTCTGATGTTCAAACAGCATGAAACCCTGCACCACACCGAGCAGGCGCCCTGCGTCATCACACACCGGATACAGTGGGTAGTGGCGGTAAACCACTTCTTTCATGGCTTCGCCTACTTCTTCATCCGGCCGTAATGAAAAAGGCTGCAACAGCATGACGTCCTGCAACTTGTCTTGTGGGGCTGCCAGCAGCAAGTCGCGCATGGCGACTATACCGATCAGTTGGTTGTCTGCATCTACGATGTAGCCATAAGTAATCAGCGTATCGTGGGTCCACTCGCGAATCATTTCGATGGCACGGTCAACCGGAGTGTCCGGCGCAAACACAGCCACGGGAGGCTCCATCAACCGGCCCACACTACCATCTGGATATTTCTGTGCATCGTCCCAGGGATCACCCACATGATCGCCCGAAAACTTCACAATGTTTTCGCGTCGCGTGGGGGGGAAGCGCAACAGAATTCGATAAGCGGGTGCCTGGTGCATATGCTGCAACACAGCACCAACCGTCTCATCACTTTCGAGTAGCAGAATGCGCGCTACATCCAGCGGGGCACGGCGTTGAGCTTCCATAACCAGCTGCTGCAATCGCTCTTTTGAAACGCTGCGTATAGCGTCTTTGTCTTGAGTCGATGGTTCCATACACTTTTACCTCCCTGTTCGAAGAGCTAAGAGTACGACTCGCTTGAGAAAAACGCCACCTGCATTACTTGCCGTCATTCAGGCGTCGCTCGTCACCCCGCTCCCTTGATTCGTCACCCCAGCCTGCGAGCCGGGGTCCATCACACGTTGAATCGGGAGGTCCCACGCGCAGGAGTCCGATCCTCATTTTCCCACTTCACCGATGTACTTGCCAAGATCGAGCGTATCGGCGCCCGGGATGCGCTTGCGTTCGAACTCGGCCTCGCGGCCCCACGGCTTGGTCGCATCGATGGCCAGCCGCCCCCAATGGTCCTTGTGCGGATCGCGGTAAAACCCGGGCATGTCTTCCAGGATGAACGCCCGCGTGTCGGCGCGGCCGCGCGTCAGGTAGGCCCACCAGACGTCATTCAGATTGTAGAGGTCGACGTCCTCGTCGACCACCATGCAACTCTTGCTGTAATCCAGATGCGCGGCAATCGCGGCCAGCAGCACCTTGCGGGCATGGCCCTCGTACTGCTGCCGGATCTGTATCACGGTATTCATCAGGTTCGGATAACAGGCGACGTTGACGATGCCGGGCAACTGTTCCACGAGTCGGCGATAGATGCGCGTGGAGATGGCGAAGTCCAGCGGGTTCATGTCTTCAGGGGAACCGCAGTTCAGGCTGTGAAAGACCGCGTCTTCACGCCAGTGCACGTCCAGCACCTCGAACACGTGGTTGTTGCCCACTGGAACGTAATAACCCATGAATTCCCCAAACGGGCCTTCAGGCCGCAGCTCGTTCGGCAGGATGTGGCCTTCGACCACTACCTCGGTGTCGGCGGGAAATTCAAGATCGATGGTGCGGCAGCGTTGCATGGGAAGGGGGGCGCCGCGGATGGCGGCAGCCACCTTCAACTCGTCCTCTTCCATCGGCAGGCTTGCGCAGGCGGACACGAAAATTTCCGGCGCCGTGCCAATCAACAGCACGGCGGGAAGCGCCTTACCTTCTGCCTCAGCCGCCTTGTGGTATTGCGTCAGGTCGTGCGTCGACCCGAGCCGGATGCGCAACTCGTCGTCGGCAATGAACTGTGAACGGTGGAAGGACAGGTTGGCGATGCCGGTTTTCGGATGCTTCGCCAGGAACAGCGCTGAGGTGATGTAGGGACCACCGTCCTTTTCGAAGTAGGTGATCTGGGGCAGATCCGAGAGTTTGCCGGAGATTCGCGGGTATTCTCTGGCCTCCGCGAAAGACCCGGCGCCGTGCATCGACGGATCGAACTCCATCCAGCGGCGGCAGAAATTTCCATCTTCGGCACCGATGATTTCGCACAAACGGCGGCGGCTTCCGAAGATGTTGGTGACCACGGGCATTTTCGAGCCAATGACGTGATTGAACACGATGACCTTGTCACTTCGCTGTTGCAGGCCCTGAGTCACCGCGGCCAATTCGAATTGTGGGTCGACCGGCACCTCGACGACCGTCACCTCGCCGCGGGCGCGTAATTTCGCCAGGTAGTCACGCATCGGCGGCGCTCACAGGTTGCCAATCGGCATAACCACCGCGCCGTCCTGCTTGTAAACGATGCCGTCCTGCATGACGAATGAAACGGATTTCATCACTGCGATGTCTGCCAGCGGATCACCTTGAACCGCCACGATGTCGGCCAGCTTGCCGGTTTCGATGGAGCCCACCGATTCCTCGATTCGCAGCAGTTTCGCGGCCTCAATCGTCGCGCTCTGAATCGCTTCAAGCGGTTTCATGCCGGCGTTCACCATGTAGACGAACTCATTGGCGTTCATGCCGTTGGGGAAAACCCCGGCATCGCTGCCAAACACGATCCACACGCCTTCCTTGTAGGCCAGTGCGAACGCCCGGTCGATCTGCGCGCTGATGTCCACCCGCTCTCCGCTCATGGATTCCGCCACTTCGCCTTCTTCGCCTTCGTCTTCGAGGGTACCGATCCACTTGATGGCCGTCAGGGTCGGCACGTAGGCGATGCCTTTCTCCTTCATCATTCGGGCGAGCCGCTGGTCGAGGAAGGTGCCATGCTCCAAAGACGTGACGCCGGCCAGGATCGCACGCTCAATGCCCTCGGCGCTGACCGCATGGGCCGCGACGATCATGTTGTAATCGGCCGCGGTTTTGACGACTGCTTCGAGCTCATCCAGGGCCCATTGTGGGCCAAAGCCAACCTGGCGGGGATTGATGGAACCGCCCGTCAGGTTGATCTTGATCAGGTCGGCGCCGTCCTTGAAGCGCTGGCGCACCGCCTGGCGCGCTGACAGTGGCCCATTGATGACACCCTCCACCGGTCCCGGATTGCCCATGTATTCGTGACGCAGCCCATTTGAGTAGTCGGCCAGGCCGCCGGTGGTCGCAAGACCCTTGCCTGCGGTATAGATGCGCGGCCCGTGAATATAGCCCTTGGCGATGGCCCGTTTCATGGAAGCCCCAAGGTTACGATCCTGGTCACCCATTTCACGCACCGTGGTGAACCCCGCCAACAGGGTACGTTCGGCAAACACTTTTGCCCGGTAAGCGTAGTCGGCAGACTCCATCAGGAATTTTTCGGTGAACATTTGCGGCGACATCTCGGTGGTGAGATGCACGTGCATGTCCATCAGGCCGGGCATCACCGTGTGGCCCTTAAGGTCGATGAGTTGTTCTCCCCCGGAAGGCGCCCGGTAACCCTGCTCCACCGCCGTGATGCGGTTGCCGGACACCGTGATCGTGACTTCCTCGGCAACGCGGCCCGCGGCGACGTCGATCATGCTTCCTGCATGCAGCACGTAGTCTGCGGCCATGCCGACGCTGCTGGATAAGCACAACATGAGGGTGAAGAGGATTCGGGTTTTCATCTGATCTCCTTTGTTTGGAAAGGGCTTCAAACCCAGGCAATGAAAGTCCTGGATCATGAATGTCGTGGGTTGTACCGTGGCAGCCACATCGTCAGGACCGCCGATGCGGGCATCAGGCCAATGCTCAGGAACCAAGTGTAAGCAGCATAAAAGCCCTTTTCCATGAATCTGACAAGTACTGAAGCAGTTTTCTGCGTCAACTTTTCACGCTTTTCAGTCAGATTGCTGTGAAATCTCAAAAAAATGGAGCTACCAGCGCTGGATTCTATCCCGTAGCAGCGTTCATTTAGAAAATTTCTGCACCCGGGGCGACAATTATCGTGCCGCTTCGGGCGGAGAATCGCTGGGTTACAAAGTGAAAGCGCGATTACAGAGGTTGGTAAGTGGTCATTCCTTGGCTTTGCGCGCCTGCATCTCACGTTTCAGACGCGTATCTTCATCATTCATATAAGCCTGGGCCGCAGCCAACAGCACCGATGGATGCAAGCGCACCACGTAATCGGGGTTGGTGTACTGAAAGTGGATCAAGCCATCGGTGCCAATCAAGTAAGTTGATGGTGCCGGCAGTACGTGGTCGCCCTCACCCGAGATTTCATCCAGATTGATACCGTATTCGAGGTATTTGGTATTGGTTTCATCATTGATTCGAAAGGCAATACCAAAGGCCCGCATGGCATTGAGTTTGGCATCGGAATAAACGGTATAGCCGATGTCGGGCTCATCCAGGCTCTCATACAGCAGTTCCGGTTTATCCGGGCTGATAAACCAGATATCAAAACCCAAGTCTTTCAGCTCTGCCTCCGCTTTACGCATCTCAGCCAGGTGCATATTGCAGTAGGGGCACCAACCGCCGCGAAAAAAAGTCAGGATCACGGGCTTTTGCAAATTCTTGGGATCGAAGCTCACATCCGCACCCGCTGCATCGCGCAACTGAAAAGCTGGCGCATCCATGCCCGGTAACAGGGGTTGAACTTCTGTTGGATCAGCATGAATAACGGTTCGATCCGAACCCGCCAATACGCTTATTGGCATACAGACAAGAACAACCAGTAGCAATAAAACTCTATGGTATGGCATGGCAAACCAACTCCTCACCCAATGGGCAATTAATAGACACAAGAACCCTAAAGACCCGCCTCTTGAATCAGTTCTTTCAATTATGCGGTCAGAATTAAAATCTCCGGCCATCAGGCAAAATGCCGTCGTGTGCGATTGGCGAACGCCACCAAAGATAACATCACCGGCACTTCAACCAAAACTCCAACGACGGTAGCGAGTGCAGCGCCGGAATTCAAACCAAACAAACTGATGGCAACGGCCACCGCCAACTCAAAGAAGTTGGAAGTGCCAATCAACGCAGCGGGCGCCGCAGTAGTAAAGGGTACCCGCCAGACATATCCCCAGCCATAGGCCAGAAAAAAGATGCCGTAACTCTGAATCAGCAAAGGGATGGCAATCAGGGCGATAACCAGAGGTTGACTCAAGATGGTTTGCGCCTGAAAGCCAAACAGCAAAATCACCATTGCCAGCAAGCCCATTACGGAAAAGGGTTTGAGCCTGGCGGTGAATGCATCCGTGCGCTGATGTTTGCCTGAGCTATCCAGAAATTTGCGGGTCAAATAGCCGGCCAGCAAGGGTATGACCACGTAGAGCACTACGGACAGTAACAGGGTCTCCCATGGCACCAACACTTCAGTAACGCCCAGCAACAATGCAGTCAAGGGCGCAAAAGCAAACACCATGATGATGTCATTAATGGAGACCTGCACCAGCGTGTAATTGGCATCGCCGCGCACCAACTGGCTCCAGACAAACACCATGGCCGTGCAGGGCGCTACGCCCAGCAAAATCATTCCCGCGATGTATTCTTTTGCATCAGCCGGATCAACAATTCCGGCAAAAATATATTCGAAAAACAGAATGCCCAGAGCCGCCATGGTGAAGGGCTTGATCAGCCAGTTGATCACCAGGGTGATGCACAGACCTTTTGGTTTCTTGCCTACATCCTTAATAGCTGCAAAATCCACGTGCACCATCATGGGATAAATCATGATCCAGATGAGGACTGCAACCACCAGGTTTACGCTGGCAAATTCCAACGCGGCAACCACTTCAAAAAGCTTGGGAAACAGCACTCCCAGCATTACTCCCGCTGCGATGCAAAGTGCAACCCACAGTGACAGGTAGCGCTCAAAAAGGCCCATGGGGTTCGTATTCTCGGCGCTCATAACAGTTCTTTCTCAATCCGACTTTTCAGCTTTACAGTAATTGGCCAACTCGATAATCGAGCAGCCGGATTTTTTATCTTCGCGGATACTGGCAAATTCTGCGCTGCAGCAGTCCTTGACCATAAAGCCGATCAGTTCGCGCATGGCCTCAAAATTGGCTGAATAAATAACCGAACGCCCCTGTTTACGCGAGCTGATAATTCCTGCGTTCGACAAGTGATTGAGATGAAACGACAGGGTGTTATGCGGTGTACCCAGAGCTTCACTGAGCATGCCGGCCGCCAGCCCGTCAGGCCCGGCTTCTACCAGCAGGCGAAATGTACTCAGGCGGGTTTCCTGTGACAGCGCGTCGAATACGCTGAGGGCGTGTTGTATTTCCATATGTCCAGACTAATGGACATATAACACCAAGTCAATAACCGTTTTGATTGGGGCCAATCCAGTGGCTTAATTGCCCAGTGGCTTCATTAATGTGTCCGACAAGCCGGGTTAGCCCACTTCGACCGCGAGCCGTTCAGGATCGTTGCTTTTTCCAGGATAGTTGCTTTTAGAGAGTTCGATTGCAGCAGCCACCCGAATCCAGGGAGTTTTGCTGTTGGCCAGTTGCAGCACAACCTGATCGAACCAGCGTCCAATTTCCAATAATTCCGGAGTGAGTTCAGAAGCTGGGTCAGAAGGTGCGACTGCGATCGTTTTTGTTTCAGCCAGGGTCGGCGAGGAAGCCATTCCAAAGCTGATGCTGATAAGTAATGCCCGGAAAAAACCGATTCTGCTGAATTCTTTCATTAGCCGCCTCCTGCAAGTTATTCTGCTTACACGCATTATTGTAGCCGTTCATTCTCTTCGTTGCAGGTGGTGCACTACGATATCCACGTCCATGCTTTCACCGCCCCAGTTCGGAACGGATGTTGTAGACGTGATGCTGACGCCATCACCTTCATTATTGGCCTTAAGTTCAAGAAGGCTTCCGTTGAAACGTAATTCAGGTGCCGACGGAATGAGCCTGCCTTCGGGAGCGGTAAATTCAAACACGCCAGTCAGGCTAGGCCGTAAACCGAAGCCTCCTTCGTGGACCAAGCGATGATGATGGCGGCAGAGCAAAACCAGGTTGTTCATGCTGGTTTCGCCACCATCCGCCCAATGGTGGATATGGTGAGCGTCAACAAAGCGGGTGCAACTGCATCCGGGGAAGCGGCAGCCGCCATCCCGGCGCTGCAAAGCCCTGCGGATGGAAGGCGGCACCGTGCGTGTTTTTCGGCCTACGCTCAGTGGTTCAATTCCACCGCTTCCGGGGGCTTGAGCATCCAGCCAGTGAACCATGCCAGCATCACAACAAAGCCGCCGGGACGTTTCAGCTGAAACGTTGGGGCCATCTTCCAGCTGAGATTCAGCACCGCAACCTGTGTCTTTCAGGGTTTCCATATCGGTATGGATATTCACCACGTAGTGGTCGCCTCTACTGGCCGATTCAGGGCCAGACAGAAATGCTTCCGCCATACGGGCCAGCGCATCAGCACGGCGCGATGCTGCGGCCGGTGGTGCTGGCTTCAAATGTGAGGGTTCTTCCATGACGGACGTTTCAGCTGAAACGTTTTTGCGTTCTTCGTGCAATTCATCCAGAGCGGCATTCAGAGCCTGACGGATCAAAGCGCCCTGCTCCGGTGCGAAGCGGCCTTTCAGTATCAGGAATCCGTCACCATCGAACTGGCAGCTAAGCTCGCGCAGCAATTCCAGCCAGTGGAACAGAGCTGCATCGATATGCGCCGCCAGTTCACATAGATCATCTTCCAACTGTTGAATGCGGGCCTGCTTTTTCCCGCTGACGGTCAGGTGCTGAGACACAAAATCGCTGTTTTGCGAGGAATAATCATTGCCGGTATCAAACATCAGTATGGCTCCTGTATTGAAACTTAAATACTGTTTTAATGTACAGTAATTATAGTCCAATACAGATAGTTGAACTGTTTAAATTCAGATGTTTGCGATAAAGCGACAACGAGGAATTAGCATCATTCCCCAAAAGATGTAGCGTTGGCGTATTTGTGCGTAGCCGCCGGTTACATCATTCAAGCGCTGGCCTCACTTTTAAGGCTTCAAACGATAATCCAGAGCCGGCTGGCGATCACCCAACAAAGGAACGTATTCATAGCCTTCGCCTTGCTCTTCCTTTAATTCAGCCTGTGCCTGCTGGAGCAGCTGCGGATTTTCGTACAGATCGACTGCTGTCAGCGCCAGGGTTTTGGCCGCCAATTGCAAACCCTTGATACCAATGCTGGTACCACCAGCGGCAACGGCCTGCCAGCTGTGCGCTGGTGTACCTGGCACCCAGGTGGCGGTCGTGAACTCGGCTGTAGGCACTGTCCAACTGACATCGCCCACGTCGGTGGAGCCCATGCTCAGTTCGATTTCCATGTCCTGTATTTCAGCTTCTGAACCCAGGCCAAACTCCGGTGTATTCAGAGTGGCGTAAATCTGTTCAGCATAGGCCTGCTCTTCGCTGCTATAGCTGAGGCCGCCAAGTGCTTCCAGGTTGGCTTGCATCAGGTTGGCAATCACCCGGTTGGGCAGCAGGCTGAGATTGCCGTGCATGATCTCGATATCCACGGTGGTGCCGGTACCGGCTGCTGCACCCTGCGCCGCCGCTTCAATCCGCTGCCAGATCTCACGCACCATGTCGGGATCAGGATGGCGCACATAGTAGTACGCCTGGGCATAATCGGGTACTACATTGGGCGCTTCGCCACCCGAAGTGATCACGTAATGAATGCGGGTTTCCTGAGGCACATGCTCGCGCATTAAATTGGTCATGTAGTTGAAGGCTTCAACACCATCCAGCGCGGAGCGGGCTTTTTCCGGTGCACCAGCGGCATGGGCAGAAACACCCCGAAAATTGAACCGGGCTGAACGATTGGCCAACGACGCTGCAACGCTGGCGCGGTTTACATCGCCTGGGTGCCAGCTCAACACCGCGTCCACATCATCGAACAGACCGGCACGCACCATATACACCTTGCCGCTGCCGCCCTCTTCAGCCGGCGTGCCATATACCCGCACCGTACCGGGCAGCTTGTTGTCCTTTAAATATTGCTGCACAGCGACCGCTGCACCCAGCGAAGCGGTACCAAACAGATGATGCCCACAGGCCTGCCCACCCGCTTTGCCAGGGATTTCCTCACGCACCGGCGATGCCGTTTGGGTAATGCCAGGCAAAGCATCAAATTCAGCCAGGAATGCGATGACCGGCTTGCCTGAACCCGCTTCAGCCACAAAAGCCGTGGGAATTTCCGCCACACCGCTTTCAATCCTGAATCCCTGCTCACTCAACTTTTGCTGCAACAAGGCGGTGCTTTCCGTTTCCAGATAGCCCAATTCGGCCAGATCCCATATTTGCATGGCGATTGCCTGGTGCTGGTCATAGCGTGCATCGATGTTTTTGGTGATATCAGATCGGCCATCAGCAAGTGCTGGTGCATTGATGATCGTAAGCAAAGAAGCGAGGCACAGCAAGGTAGCGCTACCGTTGCAAGTTTTCGTCATGAGTTTTACCTGAAGCGTGGATGAGGATCGATGGTCTACTTTAGCAGCACTGGTGGCAGTTTTCGCTGGGAGGTAAATTCAGCCACCGCGACATCGCCACTTGCTGTTGACCAAACCCTGCCTATACTAACCTCAGGTTTTCATAATGGATGAAGTATCGATGCGCAGCTACAGCCTGCTGGATAAGGAACTGGGCCTGATTGAGTACCGTGATAAAAAGCGCTGGCTCTGGACTTTGTCGCTGGTCTTACCTTTGCTGCCTCTGCTGGGCGTGGTGCTGTTTTTGCAAAGCGGTGCCGAGTGGATGCTGGCTCTGCCCTTGTTGGCTGCCTATATATTCATCCCCCTGCTGGATTGGCTGTGGGGCATAGACACCAATAATCCCCCCGAAGAAATCGTTCCACAGTTGGAAGAAGACCAGTACTACCGTCGGCTCACATACGTTACCGTTCCACTGCACTTTCTGACCCTGATCCTGCTGGCCTGGTTTGTGTCTGCGTATGAGCTGTCACTGGTCGCGATGGGGCTGCTGGCGATTACTGCAGGATTATTCAGCGGCCTGGGTGTAAATACGGCCCACGAACTCGGCCACAAGAAAACCCGACTGGAACAGAATCTGGCCAAGTGGGCTTTGGCGGTACCGGCCTACGGGCATTTCTGCGTGGAGCACAATCGCGGCCACCACCGTTTTGTGGCCACACCGGAGGATCCCGCCAGCGCACGTATGGGCGAAAACATCTATCGATTCATGTTGCGGGAAATCCCGGGAGGTTGGCGCCGCGCCTGGGCTACCGAAGCGGATCGGTTGCAGCGCAAGGGCTTAAGTCGGTGGAGTGCAGACAATGCGATTTTGCAATCCTATACCATTAGCCTGGTGTTGCAAGTGGGCTTGATATGGGCTTTCGGCTGGATCATGTTGCCCTTTTTGTTGATCCACAACGTGTTTGCCTGGTTCCAACTCACCAGTGCAAACTACATCGAACACTACGGTTTACTGCGTGAGAAGCAGGCCGATGGCAGCCATGAGCGCTGTCAGCCGCACCACTCCTGGAATGCTAATTACATCGTCAGCAATGTGGTGCTATTCCATCTCGAGCGGCATTCTGATCATCATGCCAATTCACACCGGCGCTACCAGAGCCTGCGCCACTTCGATGACATACCGCAATTGCCCAACGGCTACTTCGGCTGCTATTTGCTGGCCTATGTGCCCTGGTTTTGGTATCGCGTGATGGACCCGAGGCTACTGGCCTTGCCGCATATTCAGGGCGATATGAACAAGGTCAACCTGGATCCGCGTCAGCGTGAAAACTTGCTGGCCAGATACGCCAGCTAATTGTCGACAGAGATCTGCTGAAAATCAGGCTTACGACTGGGGCCAGTCATTTGAAGTTGAGGGTCAGCCTGCTGGCTGATGTCTTTCAGAACAAACTCTGGGTTTGGCGCCACGGACATGAGCTGATTAACACTTGGCCAAGTTCGTGTGTAGGACTGTAATTTCTCAGCGCCCATACCATCAACACCCAGGCCATCAGCGTAAACCAGCAGTTCGACTTGCAACCCCTGAGTATCGTTGGCAGTGTCATTCGATGAGTCGTCAGTCAAATTAGTGTCGCGCAACAAATTGCCGGGTAATTCATAGCGAAAGCCATGCGAACCAACAAAAGCCTTGCCGAAATATTGCGCAATGCGCAAATTGGCATCATCCACATTACTGCGCAGCAGTTGCGACTTGTGTACCACTCGCCCGGTTGAATCGCGCACCAACACGCGCATGCGCAGGCTTTTGTGTGGCAAGGCCTCATCTATCGCCCAGGCGCTGATCACACCGCCGCGGCTGATGTTCATGATTCCGCCACGAACCAGGCTGACCGGACGATAACGACTGTTTTCGGTTTCATCCCAGGCCAGATTCGGATAGTGCTGCGTGCCCTGCTTGATCTGCACTCCGATGTCTTTAACGAGATCGACAAAGGCCGTGCCCGCATCATCCAGCCCCAGGTCGTATAGTTCACCAAAGCGGTTCAGCCCTAAGCCGGGCGTCTCCTGTTCCGCATCGAAAGACCACAGAAAAGGAATGAAGGCCACAAAGCGTGGTTCACTCAGGGCAATTTCGTAGTGATGCTGCAAACGACTGGTTAGAATTACAGGCCAATCAACTCGGTGCAGGCTCTCATTGGTGGCCCAGGTTTCCGGCACGGCCATCAGTTTCTGGTAAGGCTGCATATGATCCAACAAGTGCCGGTAAGTCTGTATAAACGATTTGTCGTCGCAGGCTTTGAACAGGTTGTCGTAGCAATCGAAACCCACCCAGTCATAGTTCTCCGGAATACTGAAGAATTTATGGAACAGCTCGTAACCGGAGAGTATTACGCCGATAGGCTTATCCGGAAACACCAGCTTGATGAGGGCGTTAACCCGCTTGAGATCGCGGTGAATGTCCTTGTAGACATTGCCGGAAACGTACTGCTCATAGAAATTCGGCTTGCGGGCATTAACAAACTCGCGGAAGGGCTCGTCCTTGGGATAGATCATGGCTACGGTATCAACCAGGCCGGCAAACTCGAGCTGGGTGCGTAGCTCGACCAGGAAATCCTCAATCTCGGCATTCGGCCGTGGCTCACCCTTGTTGTTCTTGAACATAAAGGGTTCAACACTGAGCACGGCTTGAACACCCGCGGCATCGGCTTCACGCAGCCGCCGGACTATTTCTGCAATCGCTTCTGGCTGCGCAGTACTTGCGCCCACCTGTATCCAGGTCAGATTGGTGAATTCGGCAAGCTCTTCGGTGTAATTCCAGCTTTCCATCGCGCTGGCATAAAAGCCGAAATACTTCAGGTGGCTGTAACGATCTTGCTCATTGTTAATCAGTTGGCTGGCGGGAATGTTTTCATACTCTGCATGCACAAGCCCTGCTTGCCCTGTGAGGGACAACAGAACCATCAGCATAAACAGATGACGAAAGTGACTCCTGAACAACAAGTTGTCTGGCTCCTGGATATGAGGACTGATAATGATGTGCGCTTATTCAGGGGAACCAACCACAGTCGGAAACTGAGTAGTGGCTGGATTCTGTTGCATGTCTTTGAAACCAGGCTGGCTTCATAGTTCCCCTACCACCCTTCGTCATTCCGGGCTGCCCGGATCAAGTCCGGGGCAAGCGCAGGCCGGAATGACGGCGCTCGCAGGAGGAGGTGACGGTAAGGCCGGTTTGTCGAAGCTATTCAGTATCGGGAGGCGCAAAAATAACCAGCAGGCTCAAGTCCTCGGTGATATTGCTGAATAAGTGCGTGGCGAATTTCTTTACGTACAGAATATCGCCTGGTTTTATCGCAACCGTTTCATCATTCACCGTGAAGTCTGACTTGCCTTTCACCACGTAATAAATTTCGTCCTGGTCGTGCGGTTCCTGTTCATCAACAGTGCCAGCCGCCAGTTCGTAAATGTAGCCACTCATGGATTCCAGGCGCATGAATTCCAGATACGGCAAATCGGTCTTGGCGTTTTGCGCGGACAGATCTTCGATATTGAATTTCAGTAAGGCTTTGTTTCCCATGAGTGTGTTTGAATCCGCCAATGTTAAAGAACTGATGCTCAACAATGACACAAGTAGAGCCACCGAGGTGAGCAGACGATTCCAGTAATGAATTTGCATGATGCAACTCCGAAAAGGCAATCAAACGAGCCATCTTAAGCCTTTCCCATCTCTGCAGGTACTTATACAAAACCCATTAAAACAGAAGGCCAGCAAATGCTGGCCCTCTTTTGAACTTGTCAAACTGCTGAATTTCAGTAGAAGTAGCGAAAACCCAGCATGATCTCCATATCGCCTTCAAACACGTAGGGCTTGCCATTGGGCTTGACGCCACCCTGCAATGGAACCCGTGGCACCGTGGTGCTGAGGTTGGCTTCCTTGGTCAGATTGCGAAAGTTGAGTGACATCTGCATATGGTCGAAATCATAAGCGGCGAACACATCCAAACGGGTTTCAGCTTCATATTCCAATATCTTGCCGTTGAGCTTCTTCACTGATGTAGCCGCCCCAGCGGTGGGACGTACCCGGTCGCCGGTCCAGATAAAGCCGGCACCGAACGACAAGCCGTTGAGCGAGCCCTCGTTGTAGCGATACTTGGCCCAAACCGCAGCTTTGTTGGGTACTTCATCAGGCAGTGGGTCGCCAATGTTGCTTGGGTTGGAACTGGCGGTTACCTGGGTACTGACATGGGCATAGCTGAAGGACACATCCACGTTGTCATTGGGCACCCACGAGCCGTCGATTTCAAAGCCATCTGCTTTGGCCTTGCGGCTCGTTTCACCAAACAATTCTTCGTCAATGCGGAAGTAGGACAAGCTGCTCAGCAACGCACCAGCAAAAAGATTGAAGCGCATGCCAATTTCTTCCTGCTCACCCAAGCGCACTGGTGGGCTGGTGTTGAAATCAGGATCGTTCAGGTCCGGTAACTGTGATTCTGAGTAATTGGCATAGATGGCGAAGCTGTCAGTGAAGTGATAAACCGCTCCTGCCTGCACTAGTGTTTCATTATTGTCGGCAATGGTATCGACCGTGGGGCTGGCAGCCAGTAAATTCGAGCGTTTGATGGCGATGGTGCTGTCGTACAGGCCCAGCAGGACATTCAAGCGCCGGCCGAAGAAATCACCCTGGTAATTCACGTAATAGTTGGTCAGATCAATAAATTCGTTTCTATCCAGCACGGTAATCTGGTTCAAATCGGCACCCGCCTGGTTAAAGCGCAGGTCATCAGTTGCAACGGTATAGGGGTTGAAGAAGTCAAAGTAGAAGCCACCATTGGCGCCTACCGGTCTGGGCCGCTTGATGGTCAGATGTGCATCCTGGTCATACCAGTTAACACCCACGTTGAACTGGTGTTCCTGCTCGCCACCCCAATCCGGCAACCAGGTCAATGAAGCGCTGCTCTGCTGAATATCATTCAGCAAGGACAGTCCCTCAGTCAGGCGCCGCAGTCGCCAATCGGCCGGATTGATCGAATTAGCAGCAACGCCGGGCTTACGTTGCATGACATAAAAAATGTCGATACGTGGGCGGTTACCCGGGCCAAAGACAAAGTCCCGGCTGTGGTCGTTGTAACGCAAATTCAACAGGAAATTGTCGCCAAAAGCCTGGCTTAAACCGACACTCCAGTCCGACAACGACTCTTCAATATCGGTGTCCTCACCAAACCAACTGGTGCGCGGATCAATGCCATAGGCAATGGCCAGGGGAATTTCTTCACCGGCTGTTGCGCCAGGCAGGTACAGCTCAATACCCATCGGCCGGTCGGCGCGATCGGTATTGATGGAGTAATCGTAATATTCAAGGTCGATAATGGTACTGTCGGTCGGGCGTAATTGCAGCATCGGCAAAATCGCCTGCGAGGTGTTATCAACCCGTGTGCCGTAGCCTGTGTCATTTTGATAACCACCGACCACGCGGGCTGAAGCCAGAGGTCCGCCACCCAGGTTCGGTCCGATTTCACCGAAGTTCAAATCCACATCGCCACCGTAATTATCACGACCGCTGCTGAATCCCCAGTAAGCAGATGCAGCGCCCGTATTCGATCCGGCAATGGGCTTCTTGGTGATGATGTTCAGCGCACCGCCCGGAGTAACCGGGCCATTAAGAGAAGAGCTCGGCCCGCGCATGATTTCCAGCCGTTCAATCGTATAGGCTGGCATATCACTGAGATGAATCACACCGTTGCGGAAAAATTCACCGGTGTTGAAACCGCGCACTCTTTTGTCATCCACTGCTGCGTGAAACTGCAGGGCATCACGTTGATTGACCAGTTGAAAATCAGCGGCAACTTCCGAATTGATCACTTGCACATTGATGGGTAGTTCATCCAGCGGCACATTCAGGCCGGTGGCACTGCTGGCACTGGTCACTCGGTAGCCTTTCTGGGCGACCACTTCCACCAGTTCCAGAATCCCTTGCGGATCTGCTGGCCCGGATTCGCTATCCAGAGTATCGTCGTAAGTATCATCCTGTTGCTGCGCGTACAGAGCCTGTGTACACAATGTTGATCCGCCAAAACTCAGCAGTGCTGCCAGCGTTATAACGATCCAGTGCCTTGCCATTTTTCTACTCCCCGCTTCCACGATAGGAAAGCTAATATTCAAAACCCAGCGGAATTAAAAACCACTCAATTCAAAGCCTATTTATTTATACAATTTGTTTGACAATGTATACGTTAACGTATACGTTAATTTCCAGCTTGTCAAAATATTTTTATGGGAAATTTTCAAACGGCCAGCAGATTGATGCCAGTACGTTGATTAGCCAGACCAGATTGCCAATCAGGGTTACCTATCAGGGAGAACAGGCATGCCACTGCAACTGGCCTGCATAGCAGACGATATTACCGGAGCCAGCGACCTGGCCCTGACGCTAGCCAGCCATGGCATGTCGGTCACACAGGTAATGGGTGTCCCCACAGCGTCTGTCCACATCGAAACCGATGCGGCTGTTATCGCTCTGAAGATCCGCACTGCGCCGGTTGATCAGGCTGTGCAGCAAGCAACTGAGGCAGCTCATCATCTGCTGCGACTGGGTGCACATCAGTTGTACTTCAAATATTGCTCAACCTTTGATTCAACCCCGGTTGGCAATATCGGGCCGGTTACCGATGCCTTGCTGGATTGTGTGGATGAGGGTTTCACTGTGGTTTGCCCGGCCTTTCCTGCCAACCAACGAACGATTCGTGGTGGCGTGCTGTATGTGGGCGGTGTGCCGCTGGCGGAATCATCCATGCGCTACCACCCCCTCACGCCCATGACCTGCTCCAGCCTGTTGGAGTTGATGGACCAACAAACGGCGCCGGGTGCCAGCGGCCTGGTCGAGCTGGATTGTGTCCGTCGAGGCGTGGAAGCAGTGCGTCACCAGTTTGATGTCTTGCGTGGCACTGGCAAGCGATATGCCGTTCTGGACTGTGAACAGAATGCAGACTTGATCACCGCGGCGGCGGCTTGCAAAGATCTCAAGCTTATTACCGGCGCATCGGCCCTGGCCATGGGGCTTCCTGGGAATTTCCAGAAAACGGATAGTCGCATCCATAAAAGCGCATTCGCCTCAATTCCGACCGATCTGGCAGGCCACCCGGTGGTGTTAGCGGGTAGCTGCTCGGAAACCACGCGCAAACAAGTGGCATACATGTCTCGCACCTGCGCAACGATCGTGATCGACCCACAGGCTTTGCACCGGGACCAAGCTCACTTGCAGCAGCTGCAGGAGCAGGCAATACAGGCCTGGCAGAAAGGCTCCCTATTGATTTACTCAAGTGCAGAAAGTGAGCAAGTCAAGCAAGCGCAACAGCTTCTGGGTTTTAGCGAATCAGCCGAACTGGTTGAACAGGCCCTGGGCAGCCTTGCCGCCAGCCTGGCGAATTCCGGGGCTTGCCAATTCATCATCGCAGGCGGTGAAACATCCGCTGCGGTGGCAGCAGCACTGCAAGTAAAACAATTGCACACGGGGCCGAAAATTGACGAAGGCATACCCTGGATGATCGCCAGCGGTGATCGTCCCATGGTGCTGGCCTTTAAGTCGGGCAACTTTGGCCGGGAGGATTTCTTCATCAAGGCCATGGCCATGTTGGCCGAAAGCTCGCTAAGTGGAACGTAGCGACCATGAGTCACGTCACTGAATCACGTTTACGCGAACAAATGGCATTGCACGGCCAATCCTTGCATCAGCGCGGCCTGGTGCCGGGCAGTTCGGGCAATATCAGCCTGCGTTTCAAAGGCGGCATTCTGGTTACGCCCACCAACTCGTGCTTGGGGCGTCTCGATCCGGCCCGCATCGCTTTGCTCGATCACAATGGTAAACACCTGTCGGGCGAGCCTGCTTCAAAGGAAGCCTTTCTGCATTTACTGATGTACCAGAAACGCTCAACGGCAAAGGCCGTAGTGCACTTACACAGCACCCATGCCGTGGCAGTTTCCTGCTGCAGCGGCCTGGACCCGCACAATGCGATTCCGGCCATGACGCCTTATTACGTGATGAAAATTGGCCTGTTGCCGCTAGTGCCCTACTTTATGCCGGGCGACCAGGCGCTGGCCAAAGCGGTGGCCGAAGTAGCCGCAACGCGGCATGCTGTTTTGCTCGCCAATCACGGCCCGGTAGTGGCTGGTAAGGATCTGGACAATGCTGTCTATGCCATTGAAGAGCTGGAAGAATCCGCCAAACTGTTTCTGCTGCTGCGTAATACCGCAGTCAACGCCCTGAGCGTCGAACAGATTGCGGCCCTGAACGAATCGTTCCCCATTGAGAATTGACACCATGTTTGTAGTTTGTGTGACTTTTGAAATTCAGCCCAAGCAATACGCGGCATTCCGGCAGGCGGTACAAAACCAGGCTGCCAATTCCCTGCAGCAGGAGGCTGATTGCCATGTTTTTGATGTTTGCATCAACGCCGACCACGACACGGTGTTTTTGTATGAACACTACTCCGACCGGGCCGCGTTCGACGCCCATTTGCAGTCGCAACACTTTCTCAACTTCGACGCACAAACACGCCCCTGGGTGTTGAACAAAAGCGTTACCAGTTGGAAATTACTGGAGCACACCACATGACCAACCACAGCAACTTCACCATTGCCGTGCTGGCCGGTGACGGCATTGGCACGGAAGTGATGGCGCCCTGTGTGGAGCTTCTGGATGCCGTTTGTGCTGCGGTGGGAGGTTTTACATTAAGCTGGAATCACCTCGATGCAGGCGCTGATCACTACCGCCGCACCGGGGTTTCCATACCCGATGAAGCGCTGGCCGCAGCCCGTCAGGCGAATGCCATCCTGTTGGGCGCCATGGGTTTGCCACACATACGCTATCCAGATGGCACCGAAATAGCCCCGCAACTGGAGTTGCGTGAAAAGCTCGATCTGTATGCCGGGGTACGACCGATCAAAACCTTTGCGGGCTTGCCTTTGCCATTGGCTTCACCCAAAGCGGCGAACCTGGATGCGGTACTGGTGCGCGAATCCACCGAGGGCCTATTCGCGGCACGTGGACACTGCCAAATGGACGGCGATAATGCGGCGCGCGATACCATGGTCATCACCCGCCATACCAGCGAGCGCTTGTTTGATTTCGCCTTTGAACTGGCCAGGCAACGCAAGGCACAGGGTTTTGCGGGTAAAGTGACCTGCGTGGACAAGGCCAATGTACTGGGCTCTTTCGCTTTCTTCCGCAGGATTTTTGATGAGCGCGCTGAGCGCTATCCTGACATTGAAGCCAATCACTGCTACGTCGATGCGGCGGGCCTCAGGCTGGTCAAATCACCCTGGGAATTTGATGTGATGGTAACCGAGAACATGTTCGGCGACATTCTGTCGGATGTCTGCGCCGGTTTGATGGGCGGCATGGGCATGGCGCCCTCAGCCGACATCGGTGATCAGCAGGCCGTGTTCCAGCCCTGCCATGGCAGTGCACCAGACATCGTTGGCCAGGGCAAGGCCAACCCCATTGCCACCTTCCTGTCAGCGGCGCTGATGCTGGATTGGCTGGGCAAGAAACACGCCAACAAGGCATGCCAGGACGGTGCTGGCATGATCGTGGCCGCAGTGGCAGCAGCACTGCGCAATGGTCAACTGATTCCTTATGAACTGGGCGGTACCGCTGGCACTGCACAGATCAGTGATGCCATTATGGGGCAGGTCGAGCAACCTGTTGCAGCTTCACTGAAGTGAAGCCCGACGCCTGTGGCCCCGTAAAAGTACCGTTGGAAAAGGGCACTTCCATTGAGCGCAATTGATTACGCCATCGGGGCCATTTACCTGGTGATTGTAGGCGGCATCGGGCTGGCCGTTTCCAAGCGCCAGGAAACTCCGCTCAAATACTTCCTGGCCAACAAATCCATGCCGCAGTGGGTGGTTGGCTTTACCCTGATGGCCACGCTGATCAGCAGTAATACGCTGGTAGCGCATCCTGCCATCGTGTTCCAGAAAAGCATGATCCTGGTACCCGGTTTCCTGGTCATGCCGTTTGTGTTCTTCGTAGTGGCGCGCTGGATCGTACCCTTCTACCGCCGTGTGGTGGGTATGACCGCGTATGAATTCATTGGCCAGCGTTTCGGCTTGGGCGGGCGCATTTACACCTCTTTTGGTTTTCTCATGTCGCGCACTTTTGGCATCGGCACAACACTGGTGACTACTTCGATTGCAGTCGCCGTTATGGCGGACTGGCCGATGGAGTATGTGATCCTGGGTGTAGGCTTATTCACTGCGGCCTACACCATGGTCGGTGGCATTACAGCTGTGGTGCTCACCGACGTGGTGCAGGGTGTGTTCCTGATGGTCGGTGGTGTTGCGATTTTGCTGCGGCTGTTGTTTGCACCTGAGGTTGAATCACCCGCAGCGATATTCAACGAAGCCTGGAATGCCGGAAAATTCAATCTGGGTTCCACCGAGCTTTCCTGGGCCAGTCTGTTCAACTCTGAGGAGACGACCGTTTGGTTGTTTATGATCGCCATGACACTGCAATGGAGCCGTCGCTATATCTGCGACCAGGCCATGGTGCAACGCTATCTGATTGCCCGTTCCGACGCCGAGGCTGCGCGTGGCACCCTACTCGGTGCTGCTTTATCCATACCCGTGCTGATCGCCTTCAACCTGATCGGTGCCCTGCTGTTCGGCTTTTACAGTCTCACTGGTGCCGAACAGCCTGAGCTGGGCGATCAAATCCTGCCGCATTTCATCGTCAACTACCTGCCCACCGGGATGATCGGGTTGATATTGGCAGCCATACTGGCCGCAGCCATGTCGTCTATCAGTTCTGATCTGAACAGTATTTCCACCGTAGCCACACGCGATTATTTTCAGCGTTTCCTGCCCAATCTAACGGACCGAACCCAGTTATTGATCGGTCGCTTGATGGTTCTGTTGGCTGGCCTGCTGGCCGCAGGTGTAGGCATTCTGTTAATGCCCAACAGCGGATCGGCGCCGCTGGCCGAGCGCGTTCTGGTAATTTCCGTCATCGTATCGGCCGGCACGCTGGGAATATTCTGCCTGGGCTTTTTATCCACGCGCGCCACGCGACGCGGTTGTTATATGGGTATTGCAGCCTGTGTGCTGTTCACTTTGTGGGGTGTTTTATCCGATGCTGACGTAACGGATTTCAATGGCTATGGCTTCAGCATGAACCCCATCCTGATCGGGGTGTTTGGCAATCTGATCAGCTTCGGTGTTGGCTATGCCGGTAGCCGGCTGTTTGGCGGTTATCGCCCTGAACGGATGGAGCAACTCACCTTCAACCTGGGCGGCAAGAAACCTCCTACAAGCACTGCCACAACGAACTGAACAGGTGACCATCATGGGTGCTTTTACCGTCAGCAGCGATCAGCTAGGCACTTACGGCCACGGCCTGCAGCGGCCGGAGTGTGTGCTTTGCACCGCAGACGGCAGCGTCTGGACTTCCTGTTGGCCGGGCGGTGTCACACAAGTTCGGCCCGATGGAACACAGCACAACATCATCGCGACCAACCTGCCCTTCGAGCTGTATCCGAATGGCATCGCGTTGCTGCCGGATGGTTCTTTTTTGCTGGCCAATCTCGGCCAGCAGGGTGGTGTCTGGCGCTTACAGCGCGATGGAACTGCGGAAGCGTTCCTGCTGGAAGTTGCTGGCAGACCATTACCACCCAGCAATTTCGTGACGCTTGATCACCTAAACCGGGTCTGGATTACCGTCAGTACCTGGCACAACCCCCGCTCATTGGCCTATCGCAAAACCGTGGCCGATGGCTTTATCGTGCGGGTGGATAACAGCGGTGCCAGGGTGGTAGCTGAAGGACTGGGCTTTACCAATGAACTATTGCTCGATGCCAACCGGGGGTGGTTGTACGTTAACGAAACCTTTGCCCGACGCCTGTCACGTTATCGTCTGGATGCTGCCGGGCTGCTCTACAATAAGCAAATCGTGGCAGAGTTTGGCGCGGGTAGTTTTCCTGACGGGCTGGCCATGGACGAGGAGGGTGGCATCTGGATAGCATCCATCATCAGCAATCGCGTGATGCGCCTTGCTCCGAATGGTACATTGGATATCATTCTGGAAGACAGTAACGCGGAACACTTGGCGTGGGTAGAACAAGCCTATGCTGAGAACCGCATGGATCGCCTGCAGATGGACACGATGAACAGCAAGCACTTAAAAAGCATTTCCAGCATCGCATTCGGGGGCCCAGCGCGCAGTACGGCGTATCTGGGTTGCCTGCTGGGCGAGCAGTTGCACTGCTTTGATGCTCCTGTGCGGGGCCTGGCACCGGTGCACTGGAATTGGGCTGAGGCAAACTGATGGCCACGGCGAAAAAGACAAAAACCAAATCAAAAGCCATAAGCCAGTCCACAGCCACTATGACCCGGGCGGAATGGGCCTACAGCCAGATCAAGGAACGCATACTGGGCAACGTATACGAGCCCGGATACCAGGCGTTGGAACAGGAAATCGCCGAGAACCTGAACGTCAGCCGCACACCCATGCGTGAAGCACTGATCCGGCTCAGCCAGGAGGGACTGGTGGAATTGATACCGCGCCGGGGCTTTCGTGTGGTGCCGGTAGTTGCCGCTGACATGAAAGAAATTTACGACGTACTCACCTCGCTGGAATCCATGGCGGCCGAATTGTTGGCCCAACGCGGACCCAGTGAGGAAGAATTGGCCGAAATGGAACTGGCCACCAATGACATGGAATCTGCATTGGAACGCGATGACTTGGATGCCTGGGCGGCAGCGGATGAGCGTTATCACAAGAGCCTGATCGAACTTTGCGGCAACCAACGCCTGGCGGCGCTGGCCAATACGGTGCGCGACCAAGGCCGCAGGGCGCGTATGGTGACGCTGCGTCTGCGTCCCAAACCAACCGCCTCCACCCAGGAGCATCGCGACGTGCTGGATGCTATTCGCAAGCGGGATGTGCACCGGGCCCGCGAGATGCACTACCAGCATCGCCGCCGCGCCAGTGTGGAACTTACCGATATTCTCAGAAAGTACCGTCTTTCCCATCTGTAATTCTTGCTGCAGCTTTTGGGTGAAATCTTACCGATGTAATTTTTTGGGCGTTTTGCCGATCTTTTCCCATGCTGTTGGTATAAAGGAAGCTCTGATGAATTATTCGAGTGAATATCTGTGAGCAAACTCAGACAACTGAATCTGCTGTTGCTGGTTGCGCTGGCCGGTGCCTGGTCAATTGCCGTGCAGGCAGAAGAAATTTATCACTGGGTCGATGCCGATGGAGTGTATCACTACAGCCAGTCGCCGCCACCCGCGGCAAACAGCGAGGTTCGCACCCTTGATGTGGACGGTTCACAGCCTGCCAGTTACGACCCCGAAGCGGACCTTTATAACATCGCTGCCCAGAAAGCAGCAACGCAAGCGGTATGGGACAAACTGGCAGAAGACAAAAAGGCCAGCCAGAACACTCCAGACAGGACCAAAAATACGGTTATTTACTACCCAGAACCCGACAGCGGCAACAATATTTTC
>Ga0163153_10001624_pt1 | contig 35270 bp, 24 predicted proteins | sample OliLakLV19MP6IB1_FD_148629 | JGI IMG/M metagenome (GOLD analysis project Ga0163153, IMG submission 148629) | Freshwater microbial mat bacterial communities from Lake Vanda, McMurdo Dry Valleys, Antarctica - Oligotrophic Lake LV.19.MP6.IB-1 | ecosystem: Environmental > Aquatic > Freshwater >... | reverse complement strand
TCCGTCCGGTCCGGCGGGCCTGGTGGTGGCCCCACCACAACCTGTGGACGCCGCGCTTTTGAAAACCGACCCTCCCCGACCGCAAAATTCTCCATTCCGCTTCCGGCTATGAATTATCCACGCTAGCGCGGCCTGATTGGCCTGAAGCCGGGCTTCGCGTTCTTCCTTTTCCATGGAGCCGTCATCTTCCACGCCGAGCCAGCGGATGAGAGGCGGCAGGCTCAATCCCTGCACGACGAGCGTGGCCAGAATCACAATGAAGGTGAGGAAGAGAATCAGATCGCGGCCCGGAAAGGGCGCGCCGGTCTGCGTCGTGTGCGGAAGCGCCATGGCCGCTGCGAGCGAGACCACTCCGCGCATGCCGGTCCAGGCCAGGATGGTGACGTGCTGCCAGGGTGGACAGGGATCGTGGTTGCGAAGTTTCTTGGAAAGCAGGCGGGGCAGATACGTTGCGGGGAGAACCCAAGAGGATGCGGATGAGAATCACCGCGAGGCTGATGAGCAAGGCATACCAGATGAGCTGATGGACGGGAATGGATTTGCCGGACAGCACGCCCAGCACTTCGGGCAGTTGCAGTCCGATCAGGATGAAGACAAAGCCGGTCAGCAAAAATTCCACCATTTCCCAGACCGGCCCGCCTCGCAGCCGCGTCTGGAAGCTTAGCAGTTCAGGGAGCCGCCAGCCGAGATGCAGGCCGGCCACCACGACTGCGAGCACGCCGGAGACGCCCAGCCGTTCGGCGGCCAAATAAGCGACGAACGGCGTCAGCAACGAAACGGTAATCTCAATCGGCGCGTCCTCGACGCGTTTGTGGAACTGTTCCGCAAGCCAGCCGACCGCTGCGCCGAAGTATGCCGCCGATGGCTACGAGGAAGAATTGTCCACTGGCGCGGGTCAATGAGAACGAACCGGTGACCACGGCCATGACGGCGAAACGATAGGCGACCAGGGCGGTGGCGTCGTTGACGAGGCTTTCGCCTTCCAGAATCGTGACGATGCGGCGCGGAATGCGGAGCCGGTCGGCGATGGCGGTGGCGGCGATGGCGTCGGGCGGTGAGATGATCGCTCCCAGGACGAATCCCGCCGCGAGCGGCAGATCCATGAAATAATGCGCGAGCAGCGCAACGGCGACGGTGGTGAACAAAACCAGGCCAACTGCGAGCAGCGAGATGGGCCGGATATTCGTGCGGAAGTCGCGCCAGGAAGTGAAGAGCGCCGCCGGGAAGAGCAGCGGCGGCAGGAAGAAGAGAAAGACCAGTTCTGGGTCGAACCGGATTTTCGGGAGTTCCGGGATGAGTCCGAGCAGCAGTCCGCCGATGACAAACAGAATGGGGTAGGGGATGTGGAGCCTGCGCGCCACCAGTGCCAGCACGGCCACCGAAAGCAGGAGCCCGACAAAAATCTCAACGACTTCCAGCATGTCGCACTGAGATTAGTGGCGAAAGGATGCGTTGAGAAGAGGCAGATCCAAGAGCTGATCAAATCTGACGCGGGCATGAAACTGCCGGCGTCCAAGTTGAGAATCGAGCCGGGGGATCATCCAGCCGCTGGTGTTCGGCTGTTCGAGGGCGGTTGATCTGTATGAACGAGGACCGCCTTGTTCTTGCCGAGGAACTGTTCCAGCTCCGTCTTCTTGATCAAGGAAACGGGAGTTCTCACCACGCCTGGCTTGATATGTTTGAAGTGAACCAGCGTCCGTCCCACCATGGTGATGTGGATGCTGGAATCCGCCATCTGCCAGAGTTGGCCGGTGGCAACGGAGGGAGGAATGTCTTTGATCTTTTGCTTCGTGCTCTTCAAGGCATCAGCCTAGCAGAAAAAGCATCACTACCAAATGTTGAATTGAACGGAATGTTCGGTTCGCCTTCTCTCTCCCCGATTTTCCGACCGCTGAAGTTCAAAAAACACGATCCTCTCGTGGGCGACAGGGAGGAATTGGAGCGGCAGCGGGGAAGCGTTTTGGAAGAGTTCAGTGACCCGAGGCGAACCTGAACTGCTTTTAACCTCGATTGGTCTCGACTGGTCTCGACTGGTTGAAACCAAGTTCACTGAGCAAATGACGGCTTTACTTAACGGACCAAGGTCAAACTGGTGGAGTCGACAGGGATCGAACCTGCGACCTTCTCATTGCGAACGAGACGCTCTACCAACTGAGCTACGACCCCACGCAAAAATGACCGCGTCTTACTATTGCATCGTCGCGCCCGACGCAAGCGGAAATGCTGGAATGAACAGGAGATATTGATGCCCATTACGGTGCAAGCGCCACGTCCTGAACCGGCGTTGTTTTGCTGCGGTGATGGCGGGAGTGTTGTTTTGGTTCCCGGAGCCAATGCCGGTTCGCCCAGAGAATTCCCAGCAGCACGACGACGTAAAGTTGAATGGAAGCAATCTGCAACGGGAAATCCACCAGGGCATGCAGAAGCACTCCTGCCAATCCCGTAAGGATGGAGAAATGGGTGACTCGAACCTCGATGGGAAGCCGGTCTCGATGCCGGAACGCCCGTGCGACAGAATTCAAAAGTCCGCCCAGGACCAGCACGGCCCAGCCGGCTCCGCCTGCGTATCCCCATTCGATGAGGGTTTGCAGGTAATCCTCGTGCGCGAAGATCCATCTTCCTTCGATCTTGTCGCCAAAGCGGTGCGTGAAATACGGGAACGCCGTTTGAAAGGTGCCAGGTCCGAATCCCCACACGCCCGCTTCCGGGATCATGTCGAGGCAGACTTGAGCGGTGAGCAGCCGGGGATTTTCCTCCGTGATTTCACGGTCGAATTTGTTCCAGCGTTTCACGCTGACATCCAGTCCTGCCAGTGCAGCAAGCGATCCGATCAGCAGGATCATCACGAGCGTGGCCACGGCTGCCGTGGCCACGGTGACGCCTTTCCACTGGCTGCGGGCGATTTCCCGAAAGACCCATCCTCCCCACAGGATTAGCAGAAGGAGGGTCATTGCAGCCGCAGCGCGTGAGGCAATGATGGCTGTTGCGGCGAGACACAAAACCAGTGCTGCGGTCCAAAGGCACCTTTTCCATCCGGGCGTACCGCGCAAAAATCCCACGAGAGTGAACCCGGCGACAATGGGCCACACCAGGTTGAGGAACGCTCCGGCGTTGCTGTGATAGCGATAGGTCGCGAAGAAAGACGGGCCCATTTCTTCAGGTCCCCAAAAGATGGCCGGGGCATTGGCGAAGCGCTGCACCAGGCCGAGCAACACGAGAGATACGCCGGTCACTGCCATGGTCCAAAGCAGCCGTTTGCGCCAGACCGCCCGCTGTGCCATTTCGCACGCAAAACAAAGCGCGGCCAGCATGGCGCTGATGTGGACCATGCTTTGCAGGCTGAGCGACTGGTGCAGGGTTCCCGGCGCCCACGGCAGCAATGGACTGAGTGAAGTGAACTCCAGTCCCGCCGGGTCGTAGTCAAATTTGGCGTTGCCGACGTGGAACCAGCCTTGCACCGCGAGGGCGCTGGCGGCGATGCCGAGCACGGGCGGCACGGACGGCCATTCGCGCCGCAAGAGGCAGCCCATCACCCACAGCGTGACGATGACGGCGATGAGAATGTCCAGTCCGGCGATGGTCCAGTCACGCGTTGAGCCGTAGGCCCAGGGCGCATAGACGAGCGCTCCGAGAAACATCCAGCGCGGCATTTCCACAAGGCTTCCTTCGCTTTCGTAAGCAGCGGCGCCGTGAGGACGCAGTGAGTTTCTCGAGAAGGAAGCCGTCTCCTTCTCGAAGGTTAACTGGGATGGAGTCGAACGGTTCAACGCTTGGTTCAAGTGGTCCGGGCCACTTCGGGTTTTGGTTGGAGGAAGGAGCAAGTCATGCGGCACGTTCCAGTGGGACAGGTTCCGCTACTTGTTGTCCGGGAACCTGCGGGAGGACGGAGATGGCGGCAGGATTTTTAAGCAGCAATGCCTGTTCGTAGGTCCGCTCGATTTGGTCCACCATGTGATTTACGTCGAACAGCCGGCGGGTCAATGAACGGGCGTTCGCGCCCATCCGCGCGCGTTCGGAGGGACTGGCCAGAGCCACGCACAGTTGCCTGGCGAGCTGCCCGGCGTCACCGACTGCGTAGAGGAAGCCGGTCTGGCCATGCCGGACGATCTCTGGGATGCCGTGAATGGCCGGCACCACCACCGTGCGGCCGAGCAGCATCGCTTCCACCATCGCGCGGCCCATGGCTTCGGAGAGCGATGAAAACGCGAAGACATCGGCGGCTCGCAACAAATCCGGGACATCACTTCTGAACCCCAGCAGTCGAACATGGTCGTGAAGTTTCAGGCGTTCGATGCACGCCTCCACCTGCGGACGCAGCTCACCTTCACCCGCGATGAGCAGCATCGTCTTCGGGTGGGAGCGGAGCAGTTGTCCGAACGCTTCGATCAAGAGCTGCGGTGCCTTGGCGGGATCGAGCCGGGCGGCGGTGACCACCACTTGCCACCCGTCCGGCACACCAAGTGTTTGGCGGATGATTTGAGGGTCGCCAGCCGTGTCGAGTTTGGAGAAATCAATTCCGGTATAGATGGCCTTGGTATCGGCGGGACGCGCCATCCCGAATCGCCCCGCGTCAATGCGCTGGCGTTTGCTGAGCGTGATGAAGCGGTCGGTCAACGGCTGCACGAGGCGCTCCATCGCGAGAAAGAGCGAGCGCTTCCAGGCTGGCAAGAAGTCGTGAAAGGGAAACGCGTGATACGTGTGGATGACGACCGGCACTCGGCAGGCCCAGGCCGCGAGCCGTCCGAGAAAGCCCGCCTTGGCCGTGTGGGTGTGGACTAAGTCGAACTTCTCCCGCCGCAGCAGCCGGAGGATTTGGAACAAAGCTCTCAGGTCGCTCCACGGCCGGATGGGTGTGACGAGCGAGGGGAGTGGATGAAATGCATCTGCCGCACCGCGCGCACGCTCCTCCCATTCGCCCTCCGGATTGCACGCGAGGTGGACTTCATAACGCCTCCGGTCGTGCCGTTCACAGGTGCAGAACGTGTTGTCCTGCGAGCCGCCGAAGGCGGCGTGCGTGATCAGGTGAAGTATCTTCGATTTCTTCACGCGGCCTGGCTTGAACGGCTGGCGAGTTCAGCGAGTTCAGATTTGGAATGAGTCTCGGTGCCGGATACGCCGGACGAGGGCAGCGTCTCGGGATGGTTCGCCCAGAAGTCAGCGAAGAGATCACGCACGGCGGCGTAGAAGGAGCTCTGACGCACGGCCAGTTTCTCCGCGTGAAAATCTGCGGCGCGGCGAAGGTTGTGCGCCGACATTTCGGCGAGCCGGGCTGGGTTTGCAGCGAGACGAGACAGGCATTCGGCGAGGTCATTGATGCTGCCGGGGCGGACGATGGCGTCTGGTTCGAGAATCTCCGGGAACCCGCCCACATTGCTGCCGATGCACGGCAAGCCCAGCGCCATCGCTTCGAGGGCGGCGCGCGGAAGGCCTTCCTGACGGGAGGGCAGGACGAAAATGTGGGAATGATTGAGCACGTCTCGCACGGCGGCGCCGCCCCGCAACTGACCTAGGAACTCAACGCGCCCGTCCAGATGCGCGTAATGGCGGGCCAGGGCTTCGATCTCCGGCCGGTAGAGACCGTCACCAACGAAGCTGAGGTGTCCATCCAGTCCTTGTTTCACCGCTTTGGCGAAGGCTTTGACCAGCACGTCCTGGGCTTTGTAAAGCAGGTTGAACGAACCGACGCAGACAAACCGGACGGGCTGTTTCGTGAAGGCTTCCGGGCGGCGCGGCGCGGTGACGAAGGCGGAGTTCGGCAGGCAAACGTCGGAGACCGCATGGGTGGAGGGCGATGCGGGCGGGGGAGTGGGGAGCAGGGCGTTCGACGCATGAAATGTCCGCGAACCGTCACGCGGCTTGTAACGGCGTTGCAGGGCGTGTTCGGTCACGTAGAGGCTGACGGCTGAGTTGGCGCATTCGCGGCGCATGGAGCGGGTGAACATCCGGCGAAAGAACCATCGCAACGGATGCGCGGAGGAACCGGGGGAAAAAGTGTCCCACGGATCACCCACCACCTCGACCGCATAGGGCAGGCGCGCGGAACGCAACGCCGCTATTGCCTGTCCGGCCACGTTGCCGGGAACCCGGCCGATGTAGGCGCAGCCGGGTTGAATGGCTGAACGGATCGCGGCTTGAAACTCGCGGCGCTTGTTAAAGTACTGCTGCGGACCCTGGTAGTACGGCAGTCCGATCAGCGAGACGCCGTCACCGGTCGCCGGTGCCATGTCCTTGCCGACGCCCGGCACATCTTCCACGCGGGCACAGACCGAGAGTTCAGAGAAGACGCGGAGGTAGCGCGTCCACATGTCATAGGTGAAAAACGGCGACCACACCTGGCCGTCTGGCGTTCGCTTGAACCGGTGTTCGAGGAAAATGTTAGCCTTCATGGTGACTGGAAGTTTGGGATGGAGGGCAACGCGGTGAGGAGTGCGGCTTCATATTTCCGGGTGATTGTGGCGGCTTCGAACTGTTTCACATGCTCACGGGCTTTGCCGGCGCGAATGCAAACTCGCGCTGATTCCCGCATCGCAGCGCGCATCGCAGCAGCCAGCGCGGCGACGTCTCCGACCGGCACCAAGTCACCCCATTGGCCTGCGTCCAGGATTTCCTGTGGACCGTGAGGGCAATCGGTGGAGATGACGGGCGTGCCGCAGGCCATGGCTTCCGTGATGACGTTGCCAAAGCCTTCCCAGCGCGAGGAGAGGACGAAGGTGGAGGCGCGGGCCATGAACGCAAACGGGTTCTTCACAAAGCCCGGCAGACGCACGCGATCCGACAGGCCGAGCATGGAGACCTCGCGTTCCAAATTTCCGCGCAGCGGACCTTCGCCCAGGATCCAGAGTTCGCCTTCGACTTCATTTTTGATCCGGTCGAACGCGCGCAGCAAGGTCTGGAAATCCTTTTGCCCGGTCAGGCGTCCGCAGCCGAGAAAGAACGGGCCAGAAGGCACGGGCAGCGAAGGCTTTTCCAGTGCGAGACGTTCCACTTCCTGATCGTAGCCCGCGTTGTGAATGACGGAGACCCGCCCGGCCACGGCGGGCACAAGATTGACCAGAGATTCCGCGACGCCTTTCGAGAGGGCGATCACATGGTCCGCCTGTGCGTAGGCAGCAAGGATGTCGCGGCGAAGCCAGCCCCGCGTCCAGCGCGGCAGATGTTCCAGCGTCTTTTCGAGGTTGTTCTGGATTCCCGCGATGAAGAATGGTCGCGGATGTGGCAGCCCGTGCAGCGCCCTGGCGGCTGCCACCAACGCGTGTTCCAGGAACGCCATGATGACGGAAGGTTTTTCGCGACCGATCAAACGACGCAAGCCAGGCACGGCGGCCTGGGTGCGCAAGGTGGAGGAGGGCAGCGACGGCCAGCCACAGAGATGGACGGGAACATCGCTGGAGAGACGCGCTTCGTACGAGCCGCCCTTTCGCGCCACGGCGAGCAATGGCTGAATCCGCGTCCGGTCGAAATGATTGAGCAGCCGCAGCAGGTGCATTTCCGCGCCGCCGTTGCCGAGGTTCGGCACGAAGCAAAGCACCTTGGCGGGCAAGACATCGGACTGCGCGCCCGGACTGCGTGCGCTCGTCACCGGCGGTCCTTGGATGGGAGAATCAAGCAGCACGGCGTTCAATGGAAAGGGAGGTGAAGCGCGCATCAGACTTGGAGCGGCGCAGTCCCAGCAGGCCGCCCATTGCGAGCATGCAGAGGGCGGGGAGGATGGCGTAGAGCCAGTTCTTGAACCCGTTCTGTGAGGCGTCGAAATAGAACAGGCTGATCATGTAGAGCACCATGATGGCGGGAGCCGCCGGATAGGTGAGCAGCAGGTCGGCCAGCCAGCGCTTGAAGACACCCATGAGGAAGAAAATGACGAGGACACCGGGCAGATGAAAATTCCAATAAGCTTCTCCCACCGCGCCGGCGGGCAGTCCCCAGTCTGATCCGTAGAAGGTTTGATTGGCCTGCACGTCCACACCGCGCGGCTTCTCCGGCCAGAGCTGGCGCGGCACGAAGCGCAGCCCCCATTCCAGATAGGTCTTCCCGTAGAGCATTTCCTCTTCCTGCGGAACCTTGGCAAGAATCGCAAAGTAGGTGGACTGGGAGCCGGAGCGCAGGGCCATCTCTTCCAGAGACCGTGTTCCCATTTCGGAGATCGAAGTTTCATGGAAGGCATCCAGGTTCAGAGTGTTCAGGTCGGACCAGTTCGAGCTCCGAACCAGGCCGAGCAGGCCGATGAGAAAAAATGCGGAAGTTCCCACCACGGCCAGCCGGAAGTAGGGAACCTTGCGGTTGCGCAGCATCCAGCAGAGCAGGATCAGAATGGCCGGGTAGATGAAGCTGGATCGTTTGCCGTCGCAGAGGTAGGCGAGGGCGAGCGAACTGGTGGCCAGCAGCCAGAAGAAGGGATTTTGAAGGGCGCGTGCCTGGGCGCAGACCCAGACGATGGCGGCGATGGTCGCCATGTTCATCAGCGCGGTGTAGTGGCCGATGCCGTCCACGTCCTCCGCCAGCTCGATCCGTTTGACCATGCCGAAGGCGAGGCTTTTGATGTGGCTGAACAGTCCGCCGTAGATCTGGGTGAAATAGATGAAGGCGACGATGGAGATGCCGAGGAAGAGCAGCAGCACGGTGTAAAGCCGTTTTCGCGGGAACGTCGGAGGCTGCAAGGACGGCACGCCAAAGCGAGGCCCCATGAGGAAGCCCGCATACGTCGCCATCAACGCCGCGGAGTTCACGCAGTTTCCGTAGGCGTAAAGCATGTTCAACTCGTCCTGGGACCAGCCCGGCAGCATCAAGTGATCTTGCAGGCCGTTCATGAACAGGCTGGTGCTGCGGGGGAGGAGATTGATGATGCTCAAGAGGGAGGGAAGAATCAGCGGGTGGCACCATCCGTAAGTCCGCTTGTAGGCGATGAACGGGTAGAATATCCAGCAGAGCAGCCAGGCGGTGGAGATCGCCACCCAGACCATCGAGTCGCCCGATTCACGCACGTTGTTCAACGCGGCCGTGCAGACGATCAACGCATAGAACGCACCGAACAGGAGGACGGTCAGGATGGCCCAGCGCGGCATGGCCACGAATGGATTCACCGCTTCCGGCTGCCCCATTTCCGATTCGTCCTCTTCCTCGGGTTCAGCGTTTGATTCGATGTCTGGCTCAGCAATGACAGTCATGTTCCTCAGATCGTTAAGCAGGTTAAACGCCGACGTTGCTCGTCTCGGCCGGCAATGTTTCGTGTCGCGAAGCGGGAGCCTGCGCCAGGGTTCGTCCGAATTCCGCAAGCCGCAGGCAGCCGGTGTCCACGGAGAATTCCTTCAGCCGGCCCAGCCCCCGCTGCACCTGGGCGTCGCGCTTTTCTGAATCGTGCAGCAGGCTGCGCATGGCTTGGGCCGCCATGATCGCGTTGCCCGGATCGACGAGGCGCGCCGCGCTGTCCCCATCGGTGACGGACGGGATTCCTCCGGTGCGAGAGGCGATGATGGGGACTCCCGCCGCCATCGCTTCCAGCAGGACAATCCCGAACGGTTCGTAGTCGCTCAACAGGACGAACAGGTCCGCCTGGCGATAGTGTTCGTGGATTTGGTTCGGCGGCACTTCACCATGAAAGCTGATGCGATCTTCGAGTCCCAATTCCTGGACCAGCCGTTTCAGCGAGACGACATAAACCTCTGGCCCGCTCCCGACAAACGACCAGCGAAACGGGATGTCCTCCAGTTGTGCGGCGGCGCGCAGGCACGTCTCGATTCCTTTCCAGGAACGCAGGCGGCAGACGCTCAGCAGGGAAAACGAGCCGTCCGACTTGGGCGGCCTGTCGTGCCGGACCGCTTCAAAGCGCGCGCAATCGATGAAGTTGGGCTGGTAGAAGATCCGGTGCCGCGCCAGTCCGTAAGCGCGTTCCAGGCGTTCGGCAAAGTGCGGCGAAGTCGCCCACACGGCGCGGAACAAACGCGTCAGGAGCACGTCCTGCAAACCCGGCCGGCATTGGCTGTCCCGTTTGCCCGCGCCGCCGGACAGCGCTTCCCGTTCCGACGCGGACTCAAAGGATTTTTCTCCCGTCAGCTTCACCATCGCCGGCACGCCATGCAGGCGGCAGAGCAGTCCAGTGACGAACGCGAGCGGTCCGCCGAAAACCATCATCACGCAAAACTCCGGCCGCTTCTGGCGAATCAGCCGGCGCAGCGTCAGCGCGTAACCCATCCATCGCTGAACCTTTCCGATCAACCCGGAGCGCGCCTGGTCCGGCATGACGGTGAGCGCGAACTCATGCTCCGGCGCCACCGGCTGTGCCTGCTGTGGCACGAGGACATCGACCGCGAATCCTTTGCGCGCCCACTCGCGCGCGATCTGCTGCGTATGCGGCGCCGGCCCGCCAATGGTCGGCGGATAGATGCTGGAGACGAGAAGCATTCTCATGGCGTGACTACGGCTGAAGCGAAGGCGTTTCCGCCCGCACATAGAGCGATTGCCAGTCGTCGTTTCGGATCGGGAATTCTGGAAAGCGGTCGCGCAGTTTCTGTTCGTTCACGCGCTCAGACTTCACAAACCCGGCTTGATCCAGCGCCCACGCCAGCAGATCGAAATCGAGCAGGTTCTTATGCTGGCCCATCTGGTGAAAGAGATGATTGACCATGTGGGAAGGCGGCACGCCCTTCATCACGCCGGCCCAGTCGGGATAGCGCGTCACCCGGTCTGCCAGCAGGTCCGCCCCTTTGCTCGTCTCGTAACTGCGGCAGATGACCGCCAGGTCCGGCGTGCTCAACCAGATTTCTGCGCCCGGCAGACAGACGCGTCGAACTTCCCGCAACAGCGGCAGCAGCTCTCGGTGCAGTTCCAGATGCTCGATCACATGCTGGCTCACGACCGCGTTGAACTGGCCGCTCTGCCACGGCAGCCGTTGGGAAAGGTCCACGTCCAGATCGGAATTCATCAGGTCCACGTTCAGCCAGCCGGCCACGCGGCGGGTGCCGCAGCCGAAGTGCAGCCGGTTGCACTCGGCCGGCACGGAGCGTTTGAACCCATGCCGGATGCGGGTTCGCAGCCGGACGGCATCGAACTTCAACGCCTGACGCGATTCGTGGGACACGAGGGATTTGAGCAGTTGTTTCATGGCTGGAGATTGGTCCGGGTTGCGGCGAGGTAACGGCGGCAGAAGCGCACGGCACGGTGCGGCCAACTGGAGACGATGCGGGCGCGGGAGGAAAGGTCCTGGCGGGCGCGCAAGGCCGTTCCCACCACGCCGGTCGGGCCCAGCATTTCCATGCTGTCCGTGGCGATGACGTGGTTGCCGGCGAGCTCGGCGATCTGTGCCGCCTGCTGCTTGTCGCTCTCCAAGAAGAGGCATGCGCCGGTCTGACGATAGTGTTCCGCTTTGAACGTCACGCCGGCTCCGGTGCGGCGACGGGTCCACATGTCGGGCAGGTCCAGCATGAGCAGCTCGCGATGACGAATCCCGTGGCGGCGCAGCCACTCTTCGGTTTCAGGCCGGTATTTCTCCAGGCGGCTGGTGACGAGCCAGCCGATTTCTTCGGAGGGCAGGAAACGCGGAGTCACGGTTCGGAGAAATTCCTTGTAGCGCGGGCCATCGTCGTTCTCTTCGTCCGAAGGATCACGGCACAGCACGCCGTCGATATCGACGCAGGCGTCGTTGAGCAGCGGATGATGAAACAGGTTCCACTCAAAAATGCGCGGCATCATCACGGTCTCAGCGGCGAAATCGACCGTGCTCCGGCCTTCCGGTGCGGCGAACACGGCGGCGTATTGGATGCGATGCTTCTGCCCCATCGCCGCCAGTTGCGTCCGGGCCTTGCGAATGCCCGCACCGCCCGCCACAGAATCTTCCACCACCAGAATGTTTCGTGGCGTGTCGAAGAAGCGGTTCAGCTCCTCATCCTTCATGGCGAGCCGTCGTCCGCCGGTCAGCAGCTTGCCGTCCGCCAGATTGAGCACGTCCGTCACCGGCAGATTCCATTGCAGCGCCATGAGGCTGGCGACCATCAGCCCGCTGCGCGGCACGCCGCAGACGAGATCGAAATCGCGCGGCAGCGTTTCCTGCCACACGGCCAGCGTCGTCATCAGATCGGAATAGCTTCGGAAGTTCATGGCTGTTCGGATCAGGCCGCGTGTTCGAGCGCGCGGGTTTCGGCGGGACGCGTGGCGTCGCATCGGCTGCTGAGCTTGGAACCGCCGGGCTTCACACCGTGGAAACCAAGGTTGATCCAGCCGTGGTCCGCTCCTCGCACTTCGGTGCGCGTCATCGGCCGGACATCGGTCAGGCCGGCCTGCTCGAAGAGCTGCTTGAGATAGCGCGGGGTGAACAGGCCGCGATGCCAGTTCGGATGGTCCAGCCGTCCGCTGCCATCGCCATACGTGTAGAGCCGGCCCGCCGCCCAGACGCACGGCTCGTGTTCCGGGTTGAACTTGTACCAGCCGTCCTGATCGATCTCATTGACGCCATCGCGTTCAAACCGGACGAGGGTTTCGCAAATCTTCAAGCCGTCGGGCACCCAGATTTCCAAGGCACCGCCGGGTTTCAAGGCGCGCACCCATTCCTTCAGCGTGTGAAGTGCCTGGAACCACGGAATGTGTTCGAGGATGTGGCTGGCGTAGATGAGATCAAAGGTCAGGTCGGGAAACGGCAGCTTCCGGGCGGCGTCGGCGATGTAGTCCACGGCGAATCCCGGCACGATGTTCAGGGTCTCAAAGCCCGGAATCCTTTTGTTGCCGGGACCGATCTCCAGCCGGCGTTCGGCACGTCCGTGGTTCCGGAATTTGTTAATCCCGGTGAGCAGGCTGGCGACGGGCGGCAGGGAGGCCGCGCAGAAGTAGGCGGACTTCGCCAGGGCTTTGGTGGTTTGTTTAATGGCGTCCATAGGCTTTGAATTCAGACGGCGGTTTTGGTTCCGGCGAACGTGGGATCGATCTTGGGCGGGGCAGGGTTGGATCGCGTGAAGGAGCTGCTCAGGTAGTTCCAGGTTTCCATCAACTGCGTTTTCCCTCCCGGCAGGCCCAGCCAGATCGCGCCGTACGCGATGGCAAAGGTCAGTCCCCCGACGAGGAGCTGCTGGGGTGCGGAGGGATGGCTCATCAGTCCGGACTTGAGCATCAGCACGACGATGCCACCGGCGGTGAGCGCGGTGGTCACGGGACGCCAAAGGACGCCCAGCAGTTCGCTCACCTTCAGCGGAGTGCCTTGAAAGGCGAACCAGAACGTGGGCAGGAAGAGAACCGAGAGCGTGATGCTGAAGCTCGCGGCCACTGCCTCCGGTCCGAACGGCAGCCCAATGGCAAAGCCTCCGAGATAGATCGGCACCGCGAAGAGCGTCCACTTCAACTGACGGTTCGCCAGTCCGAGCGAATGATAAACCCAGCCGACCGAGTTCGTGAGCGTGCTCAGAACGGCGGCGGGCGCCAGCGCGATGAAGAGCGGCACGATGTCTTTCCACTTCTCTCCGAGCACGGTGACGATGAAGGGCTCGGCGCACGCGGCGAGCAGGACACAGGCGGGAAAGGACACGACGGCGAGCAGCGTCACCGCCTTGTAGTATGCCTCCTTGAACCTCTTCTCATCCGACTGCACGCGGCTCAGGGCCGGCATGGCCACCTGATTGATGGGGCCGTTCAACTGGCTCATCGGCATCATCATGATCGTGTAGCCGCGCGAGTAGAAACCCAGCGAGGCCGAACCCCAGTACCAGCCGATGAGCAGATTATCGAAGTTGCGCAGCAGATGAATCAGAAGGCTCGATCCCGTCAAAGCACCGCCGAAGCCCAGCATGGATTTCACGCCTGAACCGCGTACCGGCGGACCGGGCTTCCAGGAGCAGGCCACCCACATTGCGGCGGTCGTCGCTGCCGCCGTCCCGACGGACTGCACCACGAGCGACCAGTATCCCAGCCCTTGGAATGCGGAGAAGACGCCGAGGCCATAGCCTGTTGCGGCTCCGGCGACGGAGGCCGTCATCAGCCGATTAAAATTCATGTTCCGCTTCAACAACGCCGCGTGCTGCACGCCAAAACCACGGAACAGGAACCCGATTCCCGTCGCGACGGTCACACCGATCAAGGCGGGTTCGCCGTAGAACCAGGCGATGACGGGACCGAGGGCCATCGTCACCAGCATCAAGGCCAGGCCGAGTCCGGCATTGATCCAAAACAGCGTGCTGACCTGGTCATGCGTGATCGTGGCGCGCTGCACCGTCGCCATGGAAAGGCCGGAGTCGCCAAACAAAGTAACGAAGCCCGTGATGGCCGTGACCATCGCCACCAGTCCGAAATCATGAGGCGAAAGCAGACGCGCCAGAATGGCGATGGATGCGAAGTGCAGGGCGAACGTGACGGCCTGACCAATCCCGGTGGCGATGCCGCCGGACAAAGTTTTCCGGCGCAGGCTCCCGGTCCCGCTCTCGAAATAGGAACTGGCGGAGCGAGTCATGGTCGGTTGGGCTCGACGGCGAAACTCGACTGACTGGGAACAGCCCATCGAGTGCAACGAAGTGGAAGGATTTGCCGGGAGGAGCGGAAAGAATGTCGCGTCGGGAGTTCGCGGCTGCCGGGATTGTCGGGGTCCGGATGCGCCCTGCCTGAACTCAGTGGCAACGCGGGTTGCCCACTGTTTTCGCGTCCATTCGATTGTTCCAGTTGCGTGTGCATGGCGCTGGCAAGGCCAGTCTGGCGACCTTTAAGCCGGAGCCATGCCGAAACGACGATCCGGCAAAAATCGGGGGCGAAGGAACGGAACGGAAAGTTTCTGCCGGGCGAGGCAGATGGCGCTTTGGCCGACGCAGGAAGCAAGTGAGCCGAGCGATCTCAGCGCGGTTTAGTAGGCATTCTCCCGTCGGACGAAGGTCTGGACCATCGTTTGCAGATCGAACCACAGGCTCCAGTTCTCGAGGTAATGCAGATCGTAGCGGACGCGTTCTTCGAGGCTGGTGTCGCCGCGCAGTCCGTTGACCTGGGCCCAGCCGGTGAGTCCGGGCTTGCTGGCCAGGCGCGCGTTGTAGTGCGGGATGACTTCGCTCAACATCCGCGAATGATACGTCCGCTCGGGACGCGGTCCGACCAGGCTCATCTCGCCTTTGAGGACGTTCCAGAACTGCGGAACCTCGTCGAGATTCCATCGGCGCATGAGCTTTCCGATGCGCAACAGGCGCGGATCCTCGCGTTGGGTGGATTGGTTGATGTGATCGGTGTCTCCCGCATTGGGACGCATGGTGCGCAGCTTGTACATCTTGAACCCGCGCCCGTTTTTACCAATCCGTTCCTGGGCGAAGAAGATCGGGCCGGGCGATTCGAGCCGGACGAGAGTCCCGAAGATCGCGATGATGGGAGCGGAGAGCAGCAGGCCGCTCAAGGCTCCGGCGACATCGGTGAAGCGTTTGAGAATGCGGTTGATCAACCGGTTGAGCGGCAGCTCTGCGACGCCGAGCACGGGGATGCCGCTGATGGGCTCGAGCTTGAGGCCGGAGATGAGAATCTGGAAGTAGGAGGGAACGATTTTGAACTCGATGAGTTCCTTCTCGCACAGGTTGGACAGGGCCACGATCTCTTCATAGGCCAGCCGGGGATCGGCGAGGATGACCATGTCGATTTCATGATGGTGAAGCAGCCCCGTCAGGCCCGCCTCGTGGCTGAGTTCCGGCACAATGAGCGGCACCACGTTGTCCCGGCGCTCCGGCGAGGCGGGAATCCAACCCACGAGTTCAAACGGCTGTGCCGGATCTTTTTTGATCATGCGCGCCATGCGGTCCGCTTCCGCCGTGCAGCCGATGAAGAGCACGCGTTTGCGGAGCGTTCTGGCGATGCCCTTGGTCTGGAGGATTCTGCTGTAAAGCCAGCGCCAGCCCAGCAATGCGGCGATGCACGCGAAGTACGAGGTCATCATGTAGCCGCGCGAAATCGTGGGTTGAACCCTCATCACCAGCGTCAGGCTCAGGAAGGCAAAGAGCCAGAAGCTCGTGCCTTTGAAGACAATCATCACGGCGTTCCGGAAGCCCGGAATCTTGCGAGGGTTGTAAAGCTGGAGGTAACCAAAGGTGAGCATCAGGAAGAGGCTTCCGAGGCTGATGAGCCCCGCGTAATCGGAGATCCGGATGCCCGCCGGCTCGTTGCCCAACTGAATAAGTCCTGAAGCGAAACGAACCCAGTAGCTGAGCATCAGCCCGGCGAGAATCATGCAGAGATCGCCCATCGCGCCGGCCGCCACCAGCAGGTCTGCCTTCGGGGCAGACGCGCCCGAGAGCGACAGACGGTAGGGGAAAAGCTCCGTGTCGCTCGGTCGGACTGGCGCGCTGGGTGCAGCACTGACATTCATACCGCCGCGTACTTCGGCCAAATGCGGGGGAGGATTAGCAGAAATTTTTCGATGCCGGACAGGCAGGGGATTTCTCCTGAACCATTGGTGCGTGCGAGCCGTGAACGAGAGCTTGGATCGATGGCGGCACAATGTCGTGAGCGGGCAGGAGGCGGCTCATCGTCTGCGATGGAACCGGGCGGTCCAATGGTTTGTCATCTCCGGGTTCACCAAGCCTCATGAACTGCCGCTTGCACTGACGTGAATCGAACAACACTCTTCCGCCCATCATGAGTCCAGATCACGAACCTGACATCACTGGCGGCACGGCGCACGACTGCGATACGAGCACCGCTGCGTTTGACCGTCGCTCTCAGACGGCGGAGGCGATTCGGCTGGCGGAGGATGCGTCGCGGGCCAGGAATTGGAAGCGCTGGGGGCCTTACTTGTCTGAACGCCAGTGGGCGACGGTGCGCGAGGATTATTCGGCGGACGGCACCTGCTGGGATTATTTCCCGCACGAACATGCCCGCAGCCGGGCGTATCGGTGGGGTGAGGATGGACTGCTCGGCATCACGGACCGCGAGTGCCGGCTGTGCTTCGCGCTGGCGCTGTGGAACGGGCGCGATCCGATCCTCAAGGAGCGGTTGTTTGGCTTGACGGGTCCACAGGGGAATCATGGCGAGGACGTGAAGGAGCAGTATTTCTATCTGGAGTCGACGCCGACGCATTCCTACATGAAGGCGCTCTACAAGTATCCGCAGGCGGAGTTTCCGTATGCGCGATTGGTGGAGGAGAACGCTCTGCGCGGAAAGGGCGAGCCGGAGTTCGAGCTGATCGATACCGGCGTCTTTGATGACCAGCGTTACTTCGACGTCGTGGCGGAGTATGCCAAGGGGTCGCCGAACGATATCCTGATTCGCCTGACGATTTCGAATCGTGGTCCGGATGCGGCGGCGATTCATGTTTTGCCTTCGCTGTGGTTTCGGAATACCTGGTCGTGGGGATGTGTGCACGAGGGATCGGGAGCGCGCCCGCGTCTTCGGCTGGAGAAGCCCGGGATGATCTCCGCAGCCCATGAGTCGCTGGGCGAATTCCGCTTTGCGTTTGATGACGGCCCTGCTGGTGTTGTCCCGCCTGCGTTGTTCACCGAGAACGAGACGAACTCGCGACTGTTGTGGGGAGACGAGATGCAGGGGCCGTTTGTGAAGGATGGATTTCACGAGCATGTGGTGTCGGGGAAGGTGGAAGCAGTGAATCCCAAGCTGGAGGGAAGCAAGGCGGCGCCGCATTACGTCCTGAATATTCCGGCGGGCGGGGAACGGGTGCTCCGGCTGCGTCTTTCGAAGGATGACGAGGCGCCGACGGACCCGCTGGGCGAGGATTTCGAACGTGTGTTCGCGGAACGGTTGAGCGAGGCGGATGAGTTCTTTGAGTCGTTGTGCCCACCGAAGCAGAGCAAGGCGGAACGTGAGGTGGTGCGCCAGGCCTACGCGGGGTTGTTGTGGTCGAAACAGTTTTACAACTTCGTCGTGGAGGACTGGCTGAAGGGCGATCCGGCGACGCCAAAGCCACCTGGGGCCCGCCTGTCCGGGCGGAATTCCGAGTGGAAGCATGTTCACAGTCGCGACATTGTTTCGATGCCGGACAAGTGGGAGTATCCTTGGTTCGCGGCGTGGGATCTGGCGTTCCACATGATCCCGTTTGCGCGGCTGGATGGGAAGTTCGCCAAGGATCAGCTCAGCCTCTTCCTGCGCGAATGGTACATGCATCCGAACGGGCAGATTCCCGCGTACGAGTTTGCGTTCGGTGACGTGAATCCTCCAGTGCATGCGTGGGCGGCGTGGCGTGTTTACAAGATTGCGGATCGGGCGGGGTCACGGGATCGGGATTTCCTCGAGAGTGTTTTCCAGAAGCTGCTGCTGAACTTCACCTGGTGGGTGAACCGGAAGGATGCGCAGGGAAAGAACCTGTTCTCCGGCGGCTTTCTCGGGCTGGACAACATCGGGGTGTTTGATCGCTCCAAGCCATTGCCGACCGGCGGTCAATTGCAGCAGGCGGACGGCACGGCGTGGATGGCGTTCTACTGCGCCACAATGCTGAGCATGGCGCTGGAGCTGGCGTGGGATGGAGACCGGGTGCGGCCCGCTTACGAGGACATGGCGTCGAAGTTCTTCGAGCACTTCGTGCAGATCGTGGATGCGATGAACACGCTGGGCGGTAATGGCCTATGGGACGAGCAGGACGGATTCTATTACGACCAGATCCAGTTTGATCATCACGTCGTGCCGCTGAAGACGCGCTCACTCGTGGGCTTGCTGCCGCTCATCGCGGTGGAGGTGCTGGATGAGGATATCTGTCGCCGTCTGCCGGGCTTTTCAAAGCGGATGAATTGGTTTCTCAAGAACCTGCCGGAGCTGTCGCGGCATATCATCAAGGGTGGCACGGATCATCAGCATCGATTGCTGGCGATTCCGTCGCGTGAGCAGCTTCAGAGGGTGCTGGGCTACATGCTGGATGAAGCGGAGTTTCTGTCGCCCTTCGGGATTCGTTCGCTGTCACGCTATCACGAGCAGCGGCCGTATGAGTTTCATGCGGACGGCCAGGTGCATCGCGTCGATTATGTGCCGGGCGAGTCGAACACGTTTCTCTTTGGTGGTAACTCGAACTGGCGCGGCCCGATTTGGTTTCCCACCAACTACCTGCTGGTGGAAGCACTGGAGCGGTATCACCACTTCTATGGCGATTCGTTCCAGGTCGAATGCCCGACCGGTTCTGGGCGCATGATGACGTTGAAACAGGTGGCGCAGGAAATTGAATCGCGACTGGCGAGTCTTTTCCTGCCGGACGCGAAGGGCCATCGGGCTTGTCATGGCGGGGATTCGCGTTGGGCGGATGATCCGCACTGGCGGGAGCTGGTTTTGTTTTACGAATACTTTCACGGCGAAACCGGCAAGGGCCTAGGCGCATCGCACCAGACGGGCTGGAGCGCGCTGGTGGTGCGCTTGATGAAGGACGTTGCGCGGGGCAGGGGAGCTTGAGCGGGTCGATCTCGCACCTTATGAAAATCATCACCACCGCAGACGATTTCGGCTACGATTCCGACACCGTGGCTGCTACTTCGGAGTGCCTGATTTCAGGTGCTCTGACCAGCGCCACCATCATGCCCAAGATGCCAGCAACGGAGGAAGCGGTGGAGTTCGCCCTTCAGCATCCGCAGTATTCCTTTGGCGTTCATCTCACTTTCGTTTGCGACACGGTCGAGGCTCCGGTCAGCCCGCCGGAGAGAGTGCCGGCGTTGCTTCGCAGTGATGGTCGATTCCTGCCCTCGCAGACCGTCCGCAAGATGGCGCTGCTGGGCCGCCTTCCAGTGGACCAGATCAAGATCGAAGCTGCTGCGCAAATCGATCTGCTGCTGGCGAAGGGGATTCGCGTGTCGCATATGGATTCGCATGGGCACTTGCACAAGTTTGCGCCGTTTCGGCGTGCGCTGGTTGACGTGATGCGAGAGCGCGAGTTGAGGCGTGTGCGCAGCGTCCAGGACATATACCTGAAGCGGCCGTTGATGAGTCCCACCTATTGGATGGGTCTCTGGTGGCGGAAGAAAATCATGGCCAGCTTCGCTACTGCGGATCATTTCTATATGTGTACCAGTGCGCAGGATCAGGGCTGGCCCGAGGCGCTTTTGCGGCGAACGCTGACTGGAACGATTGAGGTCGGAGTGCATCCCGGCTATTCGGAGGACTGGCGAAAGCGAGAGCACCTGGCGATTCAGGAATTCTCCAGGCTGGCGCGTGACGGTGGGCATGAGTTGGTGGGATGGAGCGAGGTCTAGCGCAGAGCGGGGTCGATCGAGTCTTCTCGACCAAGGCGAATTGCCAAATACGAGAGGAAAGTGTGAAAGCGGCGTCGTTGCAGAATCTGGTTTCCTAGAAAGTGGGTCGGACTTAGCCTCCGATGAATCCTAACCCCACTGCATTCGTGTCACTATGAAACATCTCATCTCGATTCTCGCTCTGGTTTGTTCCCTCGCCGCTTCTGGTTGGGCGCAGTCTCCGACGTTGGTCGGTTACAAGCGAACCGAAGACGTCATCTACTCGCGCAAGTTCGGCACGGCGCTGACGCTGGACGTCTTTGAGCCGGAGAAAAAGAACGGCGCGGCGGTGTTCTTCATGGTGAGCGGAGGATTCGTGTCGTCGCACGATGCGGTCAGTCCGAAGATGTATCACGCATTTCTGGAACGAGGTTACACGGTGTTTGCCGTGGTTCACGCGTGTCAGCCGAAGTTCCAGATCCCGGAGATCCAACAAGACATTCACCGCGCCATCCGCTACGTCCGGCACAACGCCTCGCGCTGGGGCATCGACACGAACAAGTTCGGCATCTCCGGGGCGAGCGCGGGCGGGCATCTCTCGCTGACGATGGGAACGCAGGGACGACCGGGCAGCCCGGCGGCGAAGGACCCCGTCGACCGCGCCAGCAGCGCCGTGCAGGCGGTCTCGTGTTTCTTTCCACCGACGGATTTCTTGAACTGGAGCGAGCCGGGCGACAATCAGGTGGGCATCGGAAAAGTGGGCACGCAGTTCAAGGGCGCCTTCGGCCCGCGCTCAGAAACTCCCGAAGGCCGTGATGAGCTGGGGAAGGAGATTTCGCCGTTGAACTTCGTGACGGCGGCCAGCGCGCCCGCGCTGATCATTCATGGTGATGGCGACAAGCTGGTGCCGATCTATCAGGCGCAGATCTTCGAGAAGAAGTGCAAGGAACTGGGCGCGGTGTTCCGGCTGGTGACCAAGCCGGGAGCGGACCACGGGTGGAAGGACATGGACAAAGACATGGTCCGGTTCGCCGGCTGGTTCGATGAACATCTGCTCGGTCTCAAGCCCAGGCCGTGAGCTGACCGGTCGGCCTTTCGGCGGTTTCCGCGTTGCGAAGTCGTCACGTCGTGAGCATTGCAACGGAGCGGGGATTATGCTCCGATGCGGGTGCGTGAATCCACTCCTCAACCTCATCCGGCCAGCGGTATGCCTGCTGGCTGCCCTTCATCGTTGTCTCCCGTCGTCTCCGACGTTTCGCAGCATCAACCTTGGGCCGGCGAAACTGTCCGCGCTCCTTGCCGTGGCCGTGCTGTGGCTGGGCAGTTCGACTGCGTCCGGCCAGCCCTCCGCGACGTTGCTGGACCTGACGAACGCCACCTGGCGCTTCAACGATTCCGGCACCGACCTCGGCACGGCGTGGCGCGCGGCCAATTACCCGGCGGAGAACTCCTGGCCGACGGGCCGCGGGCTTTTCGGTGTGGAGAGCACGACTCCGTATCCGTATCCGGTTCCGGTCCGGACGCCCTTGGTGATGGGGGCGGGCCGCACGACGTATTACTTCCGCACGCACTTCAACTTCACCGGCAGCACCGCCGGTCTCAATCTCCAGGCCAGGGCCTACCTCGACGATGGCGCGGTGATTTATTTGAACGGCGCGGAGATAGCGAGAATTCGTCTGCCGGATGGGACCATTTCCTTTTTCACCAGGGCACGTCTGGCGTTCCCCGAAGGCGTCGCCACGGAGTTCAACCTTCCCGCCGGCAATCTCGTGCAAGGCGAGAACGTGCTCGCGGTGGAGCTGCATCAATACAGCGACACCAGCTCGGACATCCTGTTCGGCATGGGGGTGGAGAACTTCTCCTCACAGGAACCGATGTTCATCAATGCCGATGAGCCTTCGGATCGCATCGTTGCGCAGGACGCCTCCACCACGCTGCTCGCGCAGGTCAGTGGATTCCCGGTGCCGAGTTTTCAGTGGTATCGGAACGGAGCCATTCTTCCCGGAGCCAGCAACGACAGCATCGTCATCCCGTCGATGAGTGCGGACGATGCAGGCGCATACTTTTGCATCGCCTCGAACAGCATTGGCAGCGTCACCAGCCGGACGGCGCAGGTCACCTATCGGCCGGACACCAATGGCCCGACCATTCTCTACGCCCTCGGCCAGGCCAGCCCGAGCGAGATACTGATCGTCTTCTCCGAGCCGCCGGAGCCGGGCGCGGCGGCGGAGAATTTCGACTGGGAAGTCACCTCGCTGGACGGGACGAGCACACTGACGGTTCTCTTGGGAACGATGATCGATGCCACGACGCTGAAACTTCTCACGGAATTACCGCGCGATCCGGACATCGTCTATGTCGTCCGGCGCGTCGCGGATTTGCCGGAGCTGGTCGATCACGGCAATCCTTTGCCGGCCGGAAGCGAGGTGGCCATCGCGTCCTTCTCCGCGCCGCTGGTGCTCATCGATGACCTTCAAACCTGGCAATATGAACAATCCGGCACAGACCTGGGAACGGGCTGGACCGCGCCGGGCTACGATGACAGCGCATGGCTCACCGGGCTGGCGCCGTTCGATGCGTTCCGTCAGCCAGGCGATCCGGACTGCCGCACCTTCATTCCAGCGGCGGAGGATGCGGTCCGCACCTGTCTCACCCTCTCGAACGCGACGAGCACCGCGCAGATTCCGACGGTCTATTTCAGGACCAAGTTCAACCTGGACGGCGACGCCGCGCATTCCATTCTCCGGTTGCACACGGTCCTGAACGACGGCGCGGTGTTTTATCTCAACGGGGTGGAATTCCTGCGGGTCGGCATGCCCGCCGGTCCCATCACCTACAGCACGCTTTCGACGCGCACCTTTGGCGACGCGAACAGCGAGGCGTTCGAGCAATACGTTCCCAGCCTGGTCGCCGGCGAAAACGTGCTCGCGGTGGAGCTCCATCAAGGCAGCCTGCAGAGCGAGAGCATGACCTTGGCGGCCGAGCTTTCTGGCGTGCTGCCCGCACGCCCCGTCCTCCGCTCGCGAATGACCATCCGGCTGAACGGAGCCAATGCGGAGATCATCTGGTCGCCGGCGGGCGGTGTGCTGGAAGCCTCCGACGATCTCTCCGCAGGCTGGAGTCCGGTCCAGGAAATCTACAGCTCGGACCGGCTGATCACCGCGACCAGCGAGCTGCGCCGCTTCTATCGCGTCGTGATGCCGGAGCAGTAAAAAAGCGCCCCTGTCGCCGTTGCGTTGTTCTTTCCCGCTTGCCCGGCCCGCGCTGCTGCGCTGCAATCGCGGCACATCATGCGCTCACGTTCCGAAATCATTTCGCGTCTCATCCATCCGGGAATCATCGCCGTCGTGCGGACGGAAAAGCCCCAGCATCTTCCCGCGCTTTGTGAGGCGCTCATCACCGGCGGCGTCATCGCCATCGAAATCACCTTCACCGTTCCTAACGCGCTCGAAGCCATTCGTGAGGCGGGCCGGCGGTTCGCGGATCGCGCGCTGATCGGCGCCGGCACCGTTCTCAACGCCGAGACCTGCCGGGCGGCCATTGGCGCTGGAGCGGAATTCGTCGTCAGCCCCATCACCCGGCTGGAGATCATCACCGCCGCGCACGCATTGGAAAAGCCGGTCATGATCGGTGCCTACACTCCCACCGAGGCGCAGACGGCGCACGAGGCGGGCGCGGATTTCATCAAGATCTTTCCCGCCGACAAGCTCGGGCCGTCCTACATCAAGTCTCTGCGCGCGCCGCTGCCGCACCTGAAGATCGTGCCGACGGGCGGCGTGGACCTGAACACCGCCGCAGATTTTCTCAAGGCCGGCTGTGCGGCGCTCGGAGTCGGAGGTTCGCTGCTCACGGCGGACATTTTGAAGACGGAAAACTGGGCGGAGCTGACGCGGCTCGCGAAGGCGTTTGTGGAGATTGCGTCGCGGCGCTGACGCGGGAACGTCAGGGCGCGTCCTGATTCTCGAACGATGCAGTGGAAGAACGACAGGGAAGGTGTTCGCACACGTAGGACAGGCTTCCAGCCTGTCTCTGAACACCCACGATCTCACCAACGGTTCAGTGTGCGAATTCAGGGGTTTTGCAATCGGGAGAAATTCCAATCCTCGGGCTTTCGGGACAGGCTGGAAGCCTGTCCTGCTGTCAGGGGCCGGTTCTCAGGGCGCAGATGGAGCGGGCAGGGGAGCAGGGGCGTTCGTGCTGGCGGCCGGATTTTCGCGCCCGTCCAGTTTTCGCAGGAGCGTTTTCTTCGTGGTCAGCCACAGATCATTGGTGATGGAGCTGAGGCTGGTCCGGGCTTCCGCATAACGGCCCAGGTTGATCTGCCAGCGGGCGAAGTGGAGATGGATGCCTTCGCGTTCGAGTTCGTTGTCCGAGAGTTTCTGCGCCGTGTTCCAGGCAGCAAGCGCCTCGTTCCCGAGCTTCATCTCGGCGGCGCGCGTGGTGTTGGTGTCATCGAACTTCGGCGGCTTGACGCCGTAATAGGTCTGCGCGAGTTCCGCCGCAAGTTTGAAGTTCTCCGGATCCAGCGACAGCGCCTTCCGATACAGCTCCATCGCGCGGGAGAAGACCTGCTGCTCGGTGACCTTGAAATGCTCCATCGCGTCCTTGCGGAAGAGGAAGATGGTGGTGGCGAGATTCTGCACGTACACCGGCTCGCCCGGTTCCAGCTCCATCGCCTTCGCGTAGTAATCGAAGGACTTCTTCACGCCGCCATTGTGCCCGTAATGGTTGGCCAGATTGTTCCACGCCGCCGGATTCTTCGGATCAATCTCCGCGGCCTTCATCCACTGCGCCTCCGCCGCATCCTCGTCGCCGATGTCGTTGAGGAAGCTGCCGTAGGCGATCCGCGCGTTGACGTGATCCGAATGGGCGCTGAGGAAATCCTCATACGCTTTGATGACCGGCTCGAACCGGCGCTTGATGCGCGCATTGAGCAGGGCTTTCTCAATGTCCATCTGCGGAACCCCGGTCTTGTTGCGTCCCTTGATCCATTGATCGACCTCCTCCTGCGCCGCATCGTCATCGGTCATCAGCTTGTGGTAAGCCTGTTCGACGGGGTTGTTCGCATCCGCGACGGCGACGCGAAGGCCGGTTTTTTGCTGGACCAAACTGCTCACGGCGCCGGGCATATTCGTCGCCACGAGCGCGCTGAGCAAACCGATGAGCAGATCGTTCACGAGGCGAAGCTAGCACGGGCGGTCAGGAAACGTAAAAGGCGAATCACGGCGGGTTCGGGCGTTTGGTTGAACCCAAGGAGAAGGAAGCTCCCGCAAAGGGCGCGAAGGCCGCAAAGGGAGGAGGAGAAACTGGATCACTGCCACGTTGTCATCGTTCACCGTTATGAAAGGGAGGATTGTTTTTCCACCATTGTTCTCCTTTGCGTCCTTGGCGCACCTTGCGTGAGGCATCGCTTTGTCTGCCTGCATCTCCTCAGATGGAAGCCTCAGCCGAGCCTCTCCCAGTCCTCGGGCTTGAACCCGACCGTCCCGCCCTTGGCTGAAAGGACAAAGGGCCGCTTCACGAGGTTGCCGTTCTTGGACAGAAGATCGATGGCCTCGGCCTCGCTCAGGGCGGGCAACTTGTCCTTCATGCCGAGCGCCTTGTAGTCGAGGCCGGACGTGTTGAAGAGCCGGCGAATCTCTCCGCCCACGAGGCCGAGCATCTTCTTCAACTCCGCTTTCGTCGGCGGCTGTTCGCGGATGGGAATCACGTCGGCCGTCCATTCGCGCGCGGCGACAAACTTGAGCGCATCGCGGCAGGTGCTGCATTTTTCGTAGGCGTAGATGCGAAGCATGGACGGTTTCATGCGCGATCTGATACGGCGTTGGCCGGCTTCAATCAACGCCCGGGATGCTTGAAAATTCGTCATTCGACTTTGCCAGATCTCACCGATAGCCTCCGCCTGCATGTGGATGTTCCACACGGTTGCACTTCTGCTGCTGATGACGACGAACGGAATGAGTCAGGGAAGACTGTTGAAGGAAACGCCCGTGCCCTCGCGCTTCCTCGAAGGCGGTCGCACGGTCCGGATTTATCTGCCGCCCTCCTATGATCGCGAGCCGAAGCGGCGCTATCCCGTCCTCTATCTTCACGACGGCCAGAACGTCTTCAGCTCCGCCGGACCGCGGAGTTGTTTCGGCTGGGGCGGCTGGGATTTGGACAAGACCGTGGACCGGCTGATCGCCGAAGGCCGGATGCGCGAGATCATCATGGTCGGCGTGGACAACACACGCTTTCGCTACAAGGAATACCGGGGAGAGGTTTATCCCGAGGGAGGCAAGGGCGCGAAGAAACCCAAGGCGGCCAAGGGCGGAGGAACGAACGAGATCGACAATTCCAAGTTCGAGGCGTACGCGAACTTCCTTATCAAGGATCTCAAGCCCAGGATTGATCACGAATACCGCACGTTTAAAACGCCGGCCAACACCGGCGTGATGGGTTCGTCGCTGGGCGGCATTTGCAGCGCGGCGCTGGCGTGGGAGCATCCGAAAGTGTTCGGTCGCGCGGCCAGCCTCTCCGGCTCGTTCCACATTGAGAAACGGAACTTCCTGGAGCGCGTCCTGAAACCGGCGCGGCGCAAGCCGGGCCCGGTCCGCTTCTATCTCGACAGCGGCACGATTGACTTCACGGGCGACGACGATGACCGGCGTTACACGGATTTGGTCGCGGACGAACTGCGGCGGCTCGGCTGGAAGGATGGCAAGACTCTGGAGCGTTTCACGGAGGCGCGGCCTTTCACGGATCAAGAGCTGGAAAAGACGTCGCTGCCTTTTGACAAATGGCACGAGGCCAAGTCCAGCCAGCACAATGAATTCTATTGGCGGATGAGGGCGTGGCGTCCGCTCGTCTTCCTGTTCCCGCCGGAATGACGGTGTTTGGCCGCGTTACTGCACGCGCGCCCGGTAGAAGCCCGGTGAACCCGTCGGGTTCAGATCGGTCAGCACCATCGGTCCGCCAGAGCTGACGACTTCATCCACCACAATCCAGTTGGGCTGATCCAACGACAGGGTGCGTTCCAAGGAGTAAGTCCGGCCAGACACTCCTTCGAGCGTCACGGTGAAGGTTCCATCCGCCAGCCGCAGACTGCTCAACGCCGGACGCGTCAGGATGCCGATGGTGACGACGATGCGAACCTGGTTCGTGCCGCTGAGCGCAGGGAGACCGTCATCGCTTGCCACGACATCAAAGATGTTCGTCGATGGACCTTGGGCGGCGGTAGGTGTCCAAGTGAAGAGTCCGCCGGGACTGATGGCTGCGCCTGCCGGGGCGTTGGTGCCGAGAGAATAGAACAGGGTTTGATGCGGGATGTCGGGATCGACGACGGGCAGGGTGAAGATGAGCAGGCCGCCGACATTGATGGTCTGGTTCGCGATGGACGAGACGACGGGCGCGCGGTTCACCTCGGCAACTTCGACGAGGAAGCTGCGCGCCGCAGAGAAGGACGGCGTGCCGTTGTCGGTGACGATGACGCCGATCTGGAAGCTCCCCGGGCCTTGTATCTCGGTGGGCGTCCACGCAAACGCGCCGCTCACCGGATCAATCGCCGCACCTTCTGGCGAGCCTGCACCGAGCGTGAAGGTGAGCGTCTGTGAAGGGCCGTTCGGGTCGGTGGCGCTGGCGGTGAAGGCGAGCAGTTCGCCTTCGCGGACCGGCTGGTCATTGATGGCCGCGAGAACCGGCGCGAGGTTGGCATCCAGCACGACGACCGTGAAGGCCTGTGTGACGGTCAGGCTGCCGTCGCTGACGATGGCGGTGAGCCGGTTGGTGCTGAAGACTTGGGCAGCGGTGGGAGTCCAGGTGAAGAGCCCGCCCTCGCTGATGGCCGCGCCTGCCGGGGCGTTCGAACCGAGCGAGTAGGAAATGACCTGGCGCGGAATGTCGGGATCTTCAACCGGCACGCTGAAGACGAGGAGGCCGCCGACATTGACGATCTGGTCGGCGATGGGTTCAAGCACCGGTGGGCTGTTGGTTTCGTTGACGGTGACGAGGAAGCTGCGCGCGGTCGAGAGCGGCGGCGTGCCGTTGTCGGTGACGATGATGCCGATCTGGTAGTTGTCCGGGCCTTGAGCTTCGGTGGGCGTCCAGGCAAACGCGCCGGTCACCGGATCGATGGTTGCGCCTTCAGGCGCGCCTGCGCCGAGCGTGAAGGTGAGCGTCTGCGACGCGCCGTTCGCATCGGTGGCAACGGCGGTGAAGGAGAGCAGCACGCCTTCGGTGAGCGACACATCGTCGATGGCCGCGAGGACGGGCTCGAAGTTGAGTTCGTTGACCACGATGGTAATCCCTTGTGTCACGCTCAGGCTGGGACTGCCGTTGTCCGTCGCCGTCACGCTGAACTTATACGTCGCCGGTGCCTGAGCGTTGGTCGGTGACCAGGAAAAGAAACCACCCGGACTCAGCGTGGCTCCAGCGGGCGCGTTCGCGCTCAGGGTGAGCGTGAGGGTCTGGGCGGGCGCATCCGGATCAGTGGCGAAAACAGAGAAGCCGAGGAACTGCCCTTCGTTCACGGTTTGTTCCTCGATGGGCGCGATCTCTGGCGGACGATTGACTTCCCCGACGGTGACGAGAAAGCCGCGCGCGTCCAGTTGCGGCGGCGAGCCGTCATCGGTGACATAAGCAATGAAATAGTAAGTGCCCGGCCCGAAGTTCTCCCCCGGCGTCCAGGTGAAGGCTCCCGTCGTCGGGCTGATGCTCGCGCCTTCCGCCGAATCGGCTCCCAGGCTGAAGGTCAGGGTTTGCGCCGGAAAATCCGCGTCGGTGGCGGTGACCGTGAACGTCAGATGTTCGCCTTCGTTGACTGATTGAGCGGCGATGTCTCCCATCGCTGGGGCGCGGTTCACTTCGTTGACCACCACGAAAAAAGTCTGAGTCGCGCTCAGGCTCGGCGAGCCGTTGTCCATGGCGATCACTTCAAAGAGGTTGGTGCTCGGACCGTGAGATTCGTCCGTGAGCCAGGTGATCAATCCTCCGCTGCTGATGCTTGCGCCCGCCGGTAATTTCGTTCCGCGCGCGTATGAGATCGATTGATTCGGCAGGTCGGGGTCGGTGACCAGCGCCGAGGCCACGAGCAGCGCGCCTTCATTCACGGCTTGATCGGGAATGGTCGGGAAGACTGGCGGCTGATTGACATCAAGCACGACGACTGAGAACTGCTGCGTGGCGCTCAGGCTGGGCGAGCCGTTGTCCGTGACGATGACGCTGAAGAGATTCGTGCCCGGTCCCTGGACTTCAGTGGGCGTCCAGTTGAACCAGCCGGTTGAGGCGTCGAGCGTCGCGCCGGTTTGATTGCCGGAAGCCAGGCTGAAGGTCAGCACTTGTGCCGGAACATCCGAGTCCGTGGCCGTCACCGTGAAGGCGAGCAAGGTCTGCTCGCCGATGGTGAGGTTGGCGATGGGCTGAATCTCCGGCGAGGCGGCGATGCCCGGAAGAATTGAAGCCAACGTCAGGACAAGGGCCAGACCAAGCCGGGTGAAAAGGGTCGGGGCAGTCCCAGAGTAAAGGTGGTATTGCATAACAAATCAAAACGGCAGTTATGACTGAGGTCAATAGAGCGCACGATAAAACTGCACGCTTTGAGATGGTTAAAGGGAACAGCCGGTAGGCGGCAAAGGCAAGAACGAAGAGGGTGGAAACGGGTGGCGCAGGCTTTCCAGCCTGCGGGTTCACGGGACATTCCTGTGCCGTCTTCAAGTCGGTGGAACTGGCGACTGAAAACTCGCCAGAACCGGCAGACAAGAATGTCTGCGCTACGGGGCAGGCAACGGACCGCGACCAGGTCCCCGGTCGCAGCGGGCAGAATGCACGACGCGCTCGGAATGTTTCACGCGCCTCGACTGTCCTACCCGCTGCGAGCCGGGGACGGCTCGAGGTCCGAAAAGAAAAACGGCGTCAGCTCCCCGCCTGGCTTTGGCGGACGGAGTTGCGCTTCCTTTCAGATTCACCCTCAAGTGACTCCGGCTTTCCGCCGAACCCGTGTCGTGTCGAGCCTTGAAAACCTGTCCGGGATATGTGGTTCAGTTAAATCCTTTGACCCTCGGCGGAACTTTTCCTAGCGTCCGCTGTTCAAGTTACGCAAACGCATGACGCGCTCTACAGATGGCTCAAGTTTCTCTTAAGAACATTATCGCCGAAGCCGCCAAGGCCACGCCTCAACGGTTTGAGGACTGGCAGAAGGCCTGGCGATTGGCAGCCGCGAATGGTTCACAGGACACGCTGCTGGAGTTCGTTTCGCGCGAGGCCGGCTTTTCCGAGGAGACGTTCCTTCAGCAACTCGCCGGCGTTCTGAAATGGCCGTTCGTGGATCTGAAGGTCGTCACCGTGCCGACCGAGGCCAAGAACAAAATTTCCACCAAGGTCGCCTTCCAATACTACGCCGTCCCCACCGACTACCAGAACGGCACGCTGCAAGTCGCCGTCTGCAATCCGTTCGATTCCGGGATGCTGAACTCCGTGCAGTTCGACGCGAAGATGCCCGTGCAGTTCGCGCTCGCGCCCAAGACCGAGATCGACAAGGCGCTCAAGAAATACTACGGCGTCGGCGCGGAAACGCTCGATGAGATGGGCAAGGATGACGACACGGTGGATTTGCTCCTCGAGGACAAGGAAATCACCGAGGGCGATCAGGAGGCTTCCGTCATCAAGTTCGTGAACCAGATCATCTGGGAAGCGTTCAAGTCGCGCGCGACGGACATTCACTTTGAACCGGCCGAGGACGAGCTGCGCATCCGCAACCGCATCGATGGCATTCTTCACCAGATGGAAATGCCGCCGCAGTTGAAGCGTTATCAGCCCGCGATCATCTCGCGCATCAAGGTCATGTCGGGGATGAACATCTCCGAGAAGCGGCTGCCGCAGGACGGACGCATCAACGTCCGCATCAAGGGCGAGGAAATCGACATCCGCGTCTCCACCGTTCCGACGGTCTATGGTGAGAGCGTCTCGCTGCGCTTGCTCACGCGCGGAAAAATCTTCCTGACGCTGGACAAGCTCGGCTTCGATGCGCGCGAGGAGAACGCCATCCGCGAAGTCGTGCTCAAGCCGCACGGCATCATGCTCGTCACCGGGCCGACCGGCGCGGGCAAATCGACGTCGCTCTACGCCTTCCTCAGCTCCATCAACTCGGTGACGAAGCGCATCATCACGATTGAAGAGCCGGTCGAGTATGAGCTCAAGGGCATCAACCAGATTCCTGTGCGCGCCGACATCGGGCTGACGTTCGCGATGGGGCTGCGGCACATTCTGCGCCAGGACCCGAACGTGGTGATGATCGGTGAAATTCGTGATCTGGAAACCGCTGAGATCGCCATCCGCGCCTCGCTCACCGGTCACCTGGTCTTCTCCACGCTGCACACCAACGACGCGCCCAGCGCCTTCACGCGGCTGGTGGACATGGGCATCGAGCCGTTCCTCGTGGCGTCCTCCGTCGAGGCGGTGCTCGCGCAGCGTCTCGTGCGCAACATCTGTCCCGTGTGCAAGACCGAGCGCAAGGTGGAGCCGGAATTCCTGCGCAAGATTGGTTTCCCCGAGCAGGACATTCCGACTGCGAAGTTTTACCAGGGCGTCGGCTGCGAAGCCTGCCGTGGTCTTGGCTATCAGAGCCGGCAGGGCATTTACGAACTGCTGGTGGTGAACGAGGCGTTGCGCCCGCTCATCATGAGCCGCGCGCCTTCCACGACGCTCGCGCAAAAGGCCATCGAGGGCGGCATGAGAACGCTGCGCAACGACGGCTGGGTGAAGGTGAAGGCCGGGCGCACCACCATCGAGGAAGTCCTGCGCGTGACGCAGACCGAGGAGCACGTCGCCCTCGTTGAAGACAAAGATTGAACGATGGCACGCTGGAATTCTTGCAACGTCCTTCACTCCGCCCCCACCGGACGGCAGTTCTGGCAGTTCAATGCCGGCGGAAACAAGTTCAACCTGCTCCGCGAAGACTCGAAGCCCGCCAGCGAACCGCTCCCGCCGAAGCTCGTTTCGAAGAACTGGCAGAGCCTCTTCCAGCCCCGGCTGAACATCGCGTGGCTCCCGGCGGACAAGGCGTTCGTGCGCGTCGTGCAACTGCCCAAGGCGGATGTGGCGGAGACGCAGGCGATGGTCGAACTGCAACTGGAGAAACTTTCCTCGCTGCCCGCCACCCAGATCGTCTGGAGCTTTGAAGTCGTTCCCTACATCAAGCAGGACAAGATCGGCGAGCATCTGAATTCCCACGCCAGCGGCGAGCTTCAGACCGTCCTGGTCATCATGGCGGAACGCGATCAGGTCGAAGCGCACCTGGGCCGGATGGAAGGGCAGGGCTATCTCGCGGACCGCCTGGAGATTCCACTGCTGGATGAATTGCGCGCCACGAAGGTGAAGGAGAACGGCGCATGGATTTTCCCCAACACCGGTGGACAGGAAGCCGTCTGCACCGTCGCGTGGTGGTATGACGGCGTGCTGCAAAATCTCAGCATGATTCACCTGCCGCAGGACGAGAAGCGCGCGGCGGTCTTGCAGGAACAGATCGCGCAGACGATCTGGGCCGGCGAGATGGAAGGCTGGCTGACCTCGGAGGCGAAGCTGCATCTCGTCGCGGACGAAGCCACGTCAAAGGTCTGGCTTCCGCTCTTCGATCCTTCGCAGCAGGTGGAAGTGATCGCGCCGGTTCCCGTGCGGGAACTGGCCTCAGCGACGGCGCGCCGCTTGGCGAGTGGCAGCCCGACGACCAATCTCTTGCCGCCGGAATTCACCGCGCGCTACAAGCAGCAGTTCATTGATCGCCTTTGGATGAGCGGTCTGGGCGCGCTGGTGGGGCTCTACGTTCTTTACGCGCTCGTCTATCTCGGGGGCGTCCAGTTCTCCGGCTACCAGTATAACACCGTGCAGGAAGAGATGGCATCGCTCGGGCCGACCTACACGAATACCGTTCAACTGCGCGAACGCCTCAAGGTTCTTCAGGACACGCTCGATCTTCAATACGCCGCGCTGGAGTGCTACCTGTCGGCGGCGAAGTCGCTGCCGCCGGAGCTGACGTTGAACAGCATCAATTTCGACGGACGGAAGGTGACCTTTTTTGGGACGGCGGGATCGGAGGATCGCGCGAAGGTTCTCGAGTTCAACGCGGCCCTGATCGATTACAACGTCAAGACCCAGCGTTTCTTCGCGAAGGTCAACCCGCCCAACAGCACGGTTCAGCCCGGTCAGACGATGCTGAACTGGAATTTCTCCTGCGATCTCAAGCGCACGGACGCCACCGAATGACCAGCTTCTTTGACAAACTGAACCTGGCTCCGGCCGAACGCCGGCTGGTGGTGATCGTCGCCATCGTCATCTTCGTCGTGCTGAATTTCTGGCTCGTCATTCCCCAGTTCGGTGACTGGGCCAAGAACGATCAGCGGGCCAAGGATGCCAGGGTCAAGCTTCAGAGTTACAAGACGGAGATCGCCAAGGAATCTGCCTACAAGAAGGAGCTGAACGAACTTGAGAGCCAGGGTGGGTCCGTCGCCACCGAAGAGGCCGCGCTCCGCCTGTCGCAGGAAGTGAATTCTCAGGCGGCGCTCAGCGGCGTCACCATCACGGCCATCACGCCGCTCCAACAGCAGGGAACCGGCGGCAAGACGAACGCCTTCTTTCAAGAGACGGCCGTCACGGTGAACATCAACACCTCTGAGAAGGAGCTGATCGAATTCCTCTATCGTCTTGCCGACAAGGAAATGCTCATTCGCGCGCGCAGCATGCAGCTCAGTCCTGACCCGAGCCGCATGCGTCTGCAAGGTCCGATCCGGCTGGTGAAGAGTTTCCAGCGCAAGCCGCCCGTGAAGGCCGCGACTCCTGCCGCCGCCAAAACGGCGATGCCAGCCGCAGCGGTCACCACGCCGAAGCCCGTGATACCCGCACCCGCGCCTGCGCCGGTCACCACCAACACCGCCCGTCGCGCACCGTCTGCCGTGAAGCCATGAGACGCATGTTCCAACGCACTCCCATTTCGATTCGCCGCCAGCCAGCCGTTTTAACCACAGGAATCACCGTGAAACCGATCCTTAAACTTCTGTCGCTCGCCGCCGCCCTCGCGTTCAGCGCGCACGCCGCGGACGAGCCGGCTGTCCCCGCTCCCACCGTCGCGGCCACGAACAAGGCGCCGGCCCGCGCGGTGCCCGTGCGCCTGACGAATGCTCCCGCTGCCGCGAGCGCTGCTGCGACGAATGCGAACGCGAACAGTGAGGCCAAGACTCCCGCCGTTACGCCCGCGCAGAACAAGACGCCGGTGGCGAACCTGCCTCAATTTCCCGCGCCGGGCGTGACCGTCCGTCCTGCCACGAACCGCGTCGCGACCGCTGGCGTTACGAACCGTACGGCAACCCCGGTCATTCCCGGTGTGCCGCAGCCTCCGGGCGGCGCACCGCGCAGCGTCGCAGGAGCCACGGCTCCTGGCGCGAACACCGCCACCGCTCCCGGTCTGGCGGTCGGCGCTGCGGCGGGTGCAGAGAAGGGCAAGGATGAGGACATTCTTCCGGCGGGCATGATCAAGTTTCAAGACGCGGACATCGCCCAGGTTTTGGAAATTTATCAGGAACTGACCGGACGCACCGTGCTGAAGCCGAGCAGCCTTCCGGCGACGAAGATCAGCATCAAGACGCAGACCGAGCTGAGCCGGACGGAGGCCATCCAGGCGCTGGACAGCATCCTGTCCATGAACGGCATCGTGATGGTGCCGCAGGGGAACAAGTTTGTGAAAGCCGTCGCGGAGGCACAGGCGGGTCCATCTGCCGGGGTTTTCAGCGACTTGCCGGGGGATTTGCTCCCGGAATCCGGCACCTACATCACGCACGTCATCCAGCTCACCAACGCGAGCCCGAACGATGTCATGCCGGTGCTCACGCCGTTCTCGAAGGCGCCGAACAGCATCCTTACCATTCCCAGCACGGGAATGATCGTGCTCCGCGACTACGCGGAAAACGTGAAGCGCATGCTGGAGATCATCGCCAAGATCGATGTGGTGCCGGTGCAGGAATTTGAGTCCGTCGTCATCCCGATCAAATACGCCCTGGCGGGAGACATCCAGCAGGTCTTGGGCGGCCTTACGGCGGGCGGCGGCGGCGGCATCACGATTGGTGGCCAGCGTTCGAACACGGGGTTGACCAGCGGTGGCGTGGGCGGATTTGGAGGCGCAGGCGGCGGCGGACTGGGAGGTGTCGGCGGACAGCAGGG
>Ga0163153_10001622_pt1 | contig 35295 bp, 28 predicted proteins | sample OliLakLV19MP6IB1_FD_148629 | JGI IMG/M metagenome (GOLD analysis project Ga0163153, IMG submission 148629) | Freshwater microbial mat bacterial communities from Lake Vanda, McMurdo Dry Valleys, Antarctica - Oligotrophic Lake LV.19.MP6.IB-1 | ecosystem: Environmental > Aquatic > Freshwater >... | reverse complement strand
AAACAACTGGGGCCCTCGTGACCTGCCGATCACGGGAAGTCAACGCGGCGCGTGGCAGACGACGGCAACCGACAGGAGTCGTCAGCTTTTCCACACGCGAATTTACAGACGAGACGGTACACAAGCCCTTCCGACGGCCATGGCCGCGAAACCCTATGACTGCATCATTGTGGGCGGGGGGCCGGCGGGGCTCAACGCGGCGCTCGTCCTTGCGCGATGCCGTCGGCGTATCTTCGTGATAGACGCGGGAAGTCCGCGCAACGCACCGGCGCGCTCGATGCACAACTTCTTGACGCGCGACGGGATCAATCCGTCCCGGCTTCTACAGCTGGCGCGGACCGAACTTGCCCGTTATGGCGTCACCGTTCGTAAGGGGCTCGTCACGTCCGCAACGTATAAGTCATCTGGTAAATCATCCGGCTTCCGTGTGCGAGTCGGCAACTCCCGATCGTTCGCGTCGCGAACACTCCTTCTGGCGACGGGGGTCGTCGACGAACTTCCCGGCATCCCAGACTTTCGCACGTTCTATGGCGCGGGAGTACATCACTGTCCGTACTGCGATGGCTGGCAATACTCAGACAGGCGCATCGCGGCATTCGGGCGCGGCCGGCACGGACTTGGACTCGCCAAGAGTCTGCTGACCTGGTCGAAAGACATATCGATCGTGACGCACGGCGAACGACCCACGCGCGCGCTGCTCGCGGAAGCGCACCGCTTCAACATTCGCGTGTGCGGTCAGCCAATTGCTGCGCTGCGCGGAAACGGCCGCAGGGTGAATCGTCTCAACCGCATTGTCTTTGCCGATGGCGATGAGCTGCGCGTCGACGCCTTGTTCTTCAACACCGATCAGCGGCAGCGCAGCCGGTTGCCCATCGCGCTCGGGTGCACGATGGGTGATGACGGAGGCGTGGTGTGCGATCGCCGGCAGCGGACGGGCGTGCCGGGTCTCTATCTCGCCGGCGATGCTTCGCGCGAAGTGCAGTTTGTGATCGTCGCGGCGGCGGAAGGTGCAAGCGCCGCGGTCGCGATCAACAGTGAACTGCAGAAGCGCGACCGCGGCGAAGATGTGTGATGAACGTCACGCGAAGCGACCGATCACGGGATCGTCGGGCAGTGCTTCATCGCTCAGCGGTATCGAGATGTCCTGCTCCTTCGACTCCACTATTACTTGAGGACGGTGCGGTCCCTCCGCGATTTCCTCGATGAGCTTCGCGTTGAACGCAGGGAGATCAGCGGGGGCGCGGCTCGTCACGAGACCGTTGTCGACCACGACTTCCTCGTCCACCCACCGCGCGCCAGCGTTCTTCAGGTCCATCTTGATGGAGTCGTACGACGTCATCCGGCGACCCTTCACTACGCCGGCATCGATGAGCGTCCACGGACCATGACAGATCGCTCCTGTGGGCTTGCCTTGCTCGAAGAAAGAACGCACGAATGCCAGCACTGCGGGATTGGCGCGCAGCTGATCGGGATTCGCCACGCCGCCCGGAAGAAGCAGCGCATCAAAGTGATCCGGGTCCGCCTCGTCCATCGGGACGTCCACCGCGAACATGTCGGCATGCTGGAAGTGGTTCCACCCCTGCACGGCATCGCGCTTCGGCGAGACGATCTTCGTGATGGCGCCAGCGTCTTGGAGCGCCTCACGTGGCGAAGTCAGCTCGATCTGTTCGAACCCGTCGGTGACGACGATGGCGACGGTCTTTCCCTGCAGAGGTTGCCCGCCGGCGATGGTGTTGGCGTTGTTCATTCGGCTCATCGGTGGTCTCGCGGAGTGGTGTGACGCGAAGAACATACGGCTGCGCTGCGCGGGACCTCTGCGGGGAAATGCCTCAGTTGTCCCCGCTCACCAAGCAACTTCCTTTCCATCGTGCGAATGGAACGTGCCGCTGTCGCTCGTCTTCAGCGACTCAATGACTTTCACAATTCCGGCGGCGCTGTCAGCGGGACTCAGCGTCGCCTGTGGTCCGCCCATGTCCGTGCGTACCCATCCCGGACTCATGGCGACGCATGTGAAACCTTCGTCCTTCAGGTCGGCAGCAATCGATCGCATGAACATATTGATCGCGGCTTTGCTCTCGCGATAACCGTAATGTCCACCGCTGGTGTTTCCTGCCAGACTGCCCAGTCCACTGGAAATGCTGATTACAACTTTGCGCGGTGCAGCGCGCAGATTCGGAAGGAGCGCCTGGGTCAGGCGCATCGGGCCGATCGTGTTGACGGCAAGCACCCGCTCCACTGCGTCAATATCGAGCGCGTCGATCGAGCCTCGGCTGCCAGTGATGCCGGCGTTGTTCACGAGAATGTCGATCGGCTGATCCTTCAGCGCTTCGGCGAGTGCGCGCACGCTCTTGGCATCAGTCACATCGAGCTGCATGACTCGCGCTCCGCTCTCGGCGAGTTCTTTCGCCTCAGCCGGGGTGCGGGCGGTGCCGATCACCTGGTAGCCGGCGGCCTTGAAGTGCTGAGCGAGCGCCAGGCCGATGCCTCGATTTGCCCCGGTAATAAGCACGTTGCCCTTGGTGGACTGATCGGCGGCTGGAACTGACTTCGCTTCTGACTGTGCGCCGGAATGCATAGTGATGCCCAAGAGAGCCAAACTCACGAAACCGAGAAGCATGGAGGTCAGTGAAGGGCGAGTTGAAGTAGAGGCTGGTCCGCGCATGGGTGAAAGCTCCATGTCATGAAGGGGAGGGAATGATCGAACGAGTGCCGTGGATCGTACGGGCCCCATTCGATGGACTGGGGTAATGGACTTGGGTAGTGGACTGGGGGTCCGGTGTGAGGGAGCAGTGACCGGTGGTATGGCGCACGTGAGCGAGTGCGGGGTGCAGCGCCCAACCGAGGGCGGCAAAGACCTTCATTCGGGGCTTGCATGTTCATAAATGAACTCCTCTCGCGATGCAACGGGATAGTCTTTGCGCGTCCCGTACACATTGGAGGTTTCGTATGCGTGTGCCGATTCACCTGCCACGTCCCTGGCTGGTCGCCGCTTGGCCTGGAATGGGCGACGTCGCGACGACTGCGGCCAACCATCTGATCGACGGGTTTGCGATGATTCCCATCGAGCGAATGTCCCCAGGTGCCCGGCACGACGTCTCGAGCGTGCGCATCCGGGGCGGGCTCATCGATCCCGTGAGGTTGCCGCAAAGCGTCTTCTTCAGGGCGGAGCAGTCGTCGGGACGTCGCGACATCATCGTCTTCCTAAGCCAAGCGCAGCCGATGCAGGCGGCGGTGGGCTATGCACACGAGGTGCTGGATGTCGCCGAGCGGCTTGATGTCGAGCGAGTCGTCACGTTCGCGTCGCTGGCCTCGCGTCTGCTCCCACCAGAGAACCCTCGCGTGTGGGGCGCCGCGACGGATTCCGCATCGCTCGCCGAACTCCGCCGCGCGGAGGTGCCGTCCATCGACGACGGAGAGATTGGCGGATTGAACGGACTGTTGCTGGGAGTCGCGGCGAGTCGCGGCATCGGTGGTATGTGTCTGCTCGCGGAGATTCCCGACTTCGCCCCGGCCGTGCCGAATCCCAAGGCTGCCCGCGCGGCACTCAGCGTCTTCAGCGTGCTGGCGGGAATTGACATCAATCTTCATCCTCTGAACAGACGCGAGGCGGTGACGGATCGAATTCTGCGCGACATCCTGCAGCAGATAGCGTTGCGTGAGTCGCACGACGACACGTTGGACCCTTTTTCGCGTAAGGGTGCGAAACGAACCTCCCGCGCGTCTGACGGAGAAACGGGGCGCGGCGGCGACTCCCGCAGAAAGAAGAAGCGGAAGGCGAACGACTCCGCCGCAGCGCAGCAGATCGAGGCGCTTTTCATCGAGGCGAAGAAAGATCAGTCTCAGGCAGTCCATCTCAAGTCGGAACTGGATCGACTCGGGTTGTTCGCGCGATATGAAGGACGATTTCTCGATCTGTTCCGTCGCGCGGAATGAGCCATGCGTTACGCGTCCGTGAGTCGGCGCACGCTACAGGCAGGTGCCGCACTCGTCACGGCTTTTGTTGCAGTTCTCTGCCCGGAGTTGCGCAAACGCCGGATCGCAACGGCATGCCCTCTCCGGCACTCGCCTTGAAGTACCCATGCTCGGCAGGTTGAGGTGGCGAGCGTTCGCGATCGGATTAGCATCAGCCACGAGGGCGAGAGCATCCTTTCGCTGTTCTCGATCCATCCCTCCTCATCGAAGGAATCACGTTATGCCGAACAGCAAGCCAAACGGACCGGGCAACACGAACCGACCGCAGGACAAAAACAAGAACGACACTCCGGAGAAGTCACAATCCCAGCCGAAGAGTTCGACGCCGACGCGCGGATCGTCGAACCAGGGTGAGAAGCAGGACGCCAAGGGCGGGCCGGCAGGAGCGAACCAGGGCGGCGCGCCGCGCGGCGGGAGTCGCCTCGAACCGTCGCATCAGCGCGAGCAGCAGAAGAAGGATCGCTAAAGGGCAAATTGCTGCAAGCGTTGCTGCAGCTGAGTGACATCTGACTGAGAGCCCACGCGCATCGCGCCGATCTCCTTGCGGAGACGGCGCGATGCGTATTTTTGCGCTGCTCACTTACGGTGCTGTCGGTGGGACTGGCCCACGCCACCAGTCTCGCGGGGCGCGGTAGTCGCGAGCTTCCGACTCATTTTCTCCCCGAGGGTGCAGCACACAGTCAAACTCGATCGTCTCATGGAGGACCCCGCGCATGGAGCGGGCGATATCCACCGGGCTCCCCCGAAGCGCGATCGGCGCAGCGAGCGTGGCACGCTTCAGCGCGACGGAGGGCATGAAGCGCAGACGACGTGTGGCCGTCTCAGGGCCGGCGTGATGATCGACGAGTGCGGCCATTGAGATCACGACACCCTCGTCAGCGCGCTGCTCACCGATCCGCTGCCATGCGCCGTTGCACAGGATGTCCCAAGAGCCATCGAGCGCCAATGATCCCCGCGTTTGAACGAACACCAGCACTTGGTCGATGTCGCCCAATGACTGCACCGACAGATTCGGCTCGCAGACATCCAGCAGTGAGCCCGCATCGCGCGCCATCGGCAGAAGCAACTCCGGTCCATTGGCGACGATCAGGCGGCTCTTCGTCGAACCCGTCGATACCAGGCTATGGCTGTCGAGCGTTGCACCTGGTTGCGTGCCCCCGGCATCGCTGTCGGTGACGACCGACCAGTGGACTTCAACGACATACTCGCCGAGCGCCGCTGGCGCGTTGACATGATGACCGCGCACGTCGTGAGCAACCGGCGGCAAAACCTCGAGCGCAGTCTCGCCGTTGATTGTCACGCGAAGAATCCGCACGGTCGCGCCAGTTGGCTCGCCGGGCAGAAAGCCTCGAACGGTGAACCGATCAATGGGCTGCACCCGCGCTGGCAAGGCAATGCCGGGTTCGGGCAGCAACCTGCGCCGGATCGCGAGGCTTCGCTCGCGCAGCGCGTCGCTGGTCAGGTTCATCGTGGCGAGCGCATGCATACACGCACCGCGCCAGCCAAAGAGTCGATGGCCGCTGGAAAGGACGCGCATGTCGGCAGCGGCGAAGGGCTCAGTCGGCGCGTCCCCCGCGCTCAGTTCCTCCAGCAGCGTGAGCACGCGATCGACATCGTCGGAGCTGATCGCCTGGTCAGGGCTGCCCGCCGCGTCGAGCTGCGCCACCAGCTCCAGCAGCGCTTCGGTGCCGGCGCTCCCTCCGGCGCGGATTGTCTGCACCAGGCTGACGACCGAGGGTTGCGCCTGATGGGCGGCACTCTGGGCGCGGAAATCGACGTCACTCACGTGCACGCCACGAAGCGCCGTGAAGCGCCGTTCAATCGGCGCGAGCATTGAGATCACAAGGACGAGCGAGAGCAGTATGCCGCCGACCAGGACGACCGGTGCGGTGATGAGGACGGTCAGGGTCTGCTTGCGGAAGCGCAGCCAGCGGACCGCGTGCGGCGCATGCAGCGCTGCCCCGCACTCCGTGCACAGGTCCGGCACCTCCGGTCCCTCGCCATGCTGCAGCCCGCCGCAGCGGCGGCATGCGGGGGCCCGCAGCGCGGGACGTCCGCGCAGTGCCCAGACGCCTCCGCGGACGAATGCGACGGCGAAGACCGCCACGAGCGTTCCGCCGACGAGCACGAAGACGGGCACGGCCTGACGCGCGGGAAAGTGCGCGAGCCATTCGAGCAGTGGATTCATGGCGCTGCAACCTTCGGCGGCGCAGGGAGCGAAACGTCGATCGAGACTGGCGCCGTCACTGCTTTGACGGGCCACGTCTCGGGCGGCGCGCCGCCGTTCACACGCTCGTCGCGCGCCATGCCGGCGGCGCCGCGTGACTGCACGATGAGCAGATCCAGCTGCACGGCGACGGCGGCGCCGGTTCGCGCAGCCAATGGAATCGCGATCCGGAGCGTCACGCTTCCGACAAACGCGCGGGCGCCGGCGCTGCGGAACCTTGCTGATCGCACGGGACGAATGGACCATGCGAGTTCGCGCGCACCGATCGTGATCCGCTCGATCCGGACGAGCCAATGGTCGATCTGAGGTTCTCCAGGTTCAAGTTCGCACACCAGATCGTCGCCTTCCCATCGCACGTTCTTCGCTTCAAAGCGCGACAACATGGGGAGCAGCTCGTCGGCGTCCGGGTGCGTGGTCGCCCAAGTCTGGAGAAGCCGGTAGGAGACGTCGCCGGGGGGCAGAAGGCCGCGCTGGCGAAGGAGCGTGCCTGCATCATCGGGAGTCAGGTCGGGATCGGTCGCTCGTTCACGCAGATGTTGGATCGCCCAATCGTCGCCCGCGTCAGCGCGGGGAGCGATCAGACGAATCGGCACGTGATGCAGCCACGATCGGCCGAGCGCGCGATGTCGCACCGTTTCGATGGCCAGCGCTGCTGCGAGCATCCAGATCGCCCCGCCGAGCCACATCATTCTTCGACGTCGCACTCGACCGCGCGTGCGCACCCCGCCGGGTCGATCAAGGGCCGCGCCGCATGCGCAGCGGAGCGCCTCGGTACGCGCGAATGGCCGTGCATCGGTTCTGCACTTCGCGCAGCGCGGCTTCGATTGATCCGGTTGACCCAGCAACCCGAGCCCCAGCAGCGTGATGCCGATGAAGGCGACGATGCTGATGAAATTTTCCGCCGCGGGCACGTTTCCCATGCGCGCGAGTCTACGCGATGCTTCGACAATCCATCGCGCTGTGCCCGGTCATTCGCTGATGATGCGCCCTCGAACGATCGACGTAAGCCATGGCGTCGAGCCGACTCCGCTGGTGGCAGGGGGCACCGAAGCGAGTTCTCCCAAGGCGCTCCTTGAGTGTGCAAGCGCCGCGGCCGCGACCAGGAGCGCGAGCAGGGCAGCCGCACCGTACCGCCTGCGGTGCGACGCCGCAGCGTGTGCCGATGCGTCGAAACCGAACCGCCGTTGCGTGTCCATGGAACTCTCTCTCTCTCTCTCTCTCTCTCTCTCTCCGGGAAATCCCAAAAATCGTGGGAACTTCCGGCGCTGACTGGCGGGCCGCCGGATCCTGCATACTGCGACGCATGTTGCTTGAACGAAACGTCCGGGACCTCCTCGCCCGATGCCTGATCGGGGCCATCGCACTCGTCGCGTCGTCGGCGTGCACGATTGGCAACGCCCCGAGAAACGCAGCGCCAGCGGGCGGCTTTGCACAGTCCTTTGCACGCGAGGCCGTTGCGACCGACCACGAACTCGCCTCGAGCGCCGGCGCGGAGATGCTGCGCCTCGGCGGCAATGCCGTGGACGCGGCCGTCGCAGCGTCGTTCTGCCTCTCCGTCGTACGCCCGCACTCATGCGGCATCGGCGGAGGCGGGTTCATGGTGATCCACCTGCCTGATCACAACGGCAACGGTCACGTCGACACGGCGCTGAACTATCGCGAAACTTGCCCGCGTGGCATTGGGCCGAACTACTACACCACCCTCGATGCCGACGCGAGCCGCCATGGCGGCAGCTCGGTCGCGACACCCGGAACAGTCGCCGGGTTGCTCACCGCGCTCGAACGCTACGGAACGCTCGATCGCGCGACCGTAATGGCGCCGGCGATTCGCGCGGCGCGCGATGGTTTTCCCGCGGACGCCGCGTTTGTCCGCGCCGCGCGCGACGTGCACGTCGCGTTCGACGAACGTCCGGAGCTGCGCCGGCGTTTCGCGTTCGTGTGGGAACGCTACCTGCTGCGCGGAGCACTCAAGATCGGGGACCGCATCGTCAATCCCGAGCAGGCCCGCGCCCTTGAGCTCATTGCGCGCGATGGAGCGAGCGTGTTCTATCACGGTGAGATCGCGCGCGCCATCGTCGATGCCGTGCAGTCCGATGGTGGTGCGCTCGACGAACGCGACCTTGCGGAGTTCGCAGTGTCCGAGGTGAAGCCGCTCGCGACGACGTACAGGGGCCGCGCCATTCTTACGATGCCGCCGCCGTCGAGCGGCGGTCTCGTGCTCGCACAGTGTTTCGCGACGCTCGAAGCGGCGATGCGTGAAGCGGACCTCGCGACCCCGTGGAGTGCCGACTTCACTCACCTCTACGTGGAGGCGATGAAGCACAGCTTTGCTGATCGCGCACGATGGCTCGCTGATCCAACGTTTGTCGATCTGCCGCTCGCGCAACTGCTGGATCCTGCGATGCTGCGCCGCCGTGCGGAGAGCATTGACTGGACGCACACGTCGGTGCTGGCGCGCTACGGCTGGCCTGGTCCCTCGCAGGCCGCGACTCCCTCGACGGCTGCGCGGCGCGACGACGCGGGAACGAGCCACATTTCCGTGGTGGACGCGCATGGCGGCGCGGTCGCGTGCACGGAAACCGTCAACCTGGAGTTCGGATCGCTGCTGGCTGTGCCGGGCTTCGGATTCCTGCTGAACGACGAGATGGACGACTTCACGACGCGACGTGACGCGTCGAACGCGTTTGGTCTGCGGCAATCTGACGACAACGTGCCCGCGTACGGCAAGCGGCCGCTGTCGTCGATGATGCCGACGATTGTTCTCGACCGTGAGGGACGCGTGGAGGCAGTCGCCGGCGCGTCGGGCGGCCCGCGCATCATCTCAGGCACCACGCAGGCGCTGTTGAACGTGCTCTTCTTTGACTTCTCCGCCGCTGACGCTGTAGCGCGGCAGCGCGTGCACCATCAGTGGTTGCCCGATCTGCTGCGCTGCGAATCGGGTGTGTCGGCACAGCTGATGGAGGAGTTGGCGGGCCGCGGACATTCCATCGCGCCGATCGAGGGAGTGGGCGACGTCCAGCTGATCCGCCGCGCCCGCTCGGCTGCCGGCTGGGAGGCTGCGAGCGACCCGCGCAAAGGCGGGAGTCCGGCAGGGCGTTAATCCGGGGGATCCGTCGTTGCGGTCATCTCCTGAGCCGGATCCGCACGGGGGCGACTACAGTGGCGCGTGGCCCGGCTGGCATTGATCGCCGGTGTCGAATCGCGCGTGTGTCGGGCCGCTCACCAATAGCACCATGTCCATCGTTCAGCCATCGTTCCGCTGCAGCGTGCCTGCCGTCTTGGCCGTCATGGTCTGGGCCGTCATCGGCTCGGCATCGACCTGTCAGCAACACTGCGCCTCCGGCGCGCCGCTTCACCGTGCGCGGGGCCGCGCGTGAAGGGGACCACGCTGCACATCGACGGCCTGCCGTTCCTGCGTTCGAGCGAAATGGCGGAGCGCGTGCGGGTGTTCGACTGGGCCAGCACTCCGCTTGGTCCGATCCACGCATGGCAGCGCAGCCTGCAGACATCGGTCGGCGTGTGCCTGAACAGCCCGATTCCGATGTTCGTGTGGTGGGGACCGCAGCTTATTCATATCTATAACGACGCGTACAGCTCGGTGCTCGGCAAGCGCCATCCGCTGGCGCTCGGCCAGCCGGCGCGCGAGGTGTGGGCGGAACTGTGGAACGAGATCGGGGACGACGTTGACGCCGTCATGCAGCACGGCATCTGCCGCGCAGTCTCGAGCTCATTCATCAGGCGACTCAGACCGGTAAGCCGTTCGAGATCGAGAAGCGTTATGTGCGCAAGGACGGATCGATCGTTTGGGTGCACAACAGCGTGGCAGCACTGCGCAACGCAGACGGGGGGCTGCAGGGACTGCACGCAGTGTCACTGGACATCAGCGAGCGCAAGCGCGCCGAGTCGGAGCGCGAGATGCTGCTCGGCAGTGAGCGCTCCGCGCGTGCTGATGCTGAACGCGCCGGCCGGATGAAGGACGAATTCCTTGCGACACTCAGCCACGAGCTGCGCACGCCGCTCAACGCGGTGCTGGGATGGGCACAGATTCTCCGCAAAAAGCAGCCTACAGCCGAGATGCTGGAGCGAGGGCTCGCCGTCATCGATCGCAATGCCCGCCTGCAGTCGCAGCTCATCGCGGATCTGCTCGACATTCAGTGCGTCGAGCTTCCGCTGCTCGTCATGTCCGCACTTGAAGCTGTGCGTCCTGCGGCCGAAGCCAAGGGCGTTGAACTCACGAGCCACGCGGCTGATGCCGGCAGTGTCGTGCAGGCTGACCCGGCGCGCATCCAGCAGGTCGTGTGGAACCTCGTGTCGAACGCCGTAAAATTCACGCCGCGCGGCGGTCGCGTGTGCGTGTCACTCGCGCGCGTCGAGGATCATGTTCAGATCAACGTCAGCGACACCGGCAAAGGTCTCAGCGCCGACTTCGTTCCGCACATCTTCGAGCGATTCCGCCAAGCGGACAGTTCAGCAGCGCGCGAGCACGGCGGACTCGGCATCGGTCTGTCTATCGTGAAGCAGCTCGTCGACCTCCACGGAGGGACGGTTCGGGCGGCGAGCGCCGGCGACGGCCAAGGGGCGACGTTCACGGTGCTGCTGCCGCTCGCCACGGTGCAGCTCGCATCGGACGAGAATCTGAAGCTGCCACACAGGCCCGCGTCAGCGGCGGTAGCTTCGCAAGACGCGCCCGATCTGACCGGACTGCGGATCCTTGTTGTCGACGACGAACCCGACTCCCGCGAGCTCTTTGGTCGAGTCTTGGAAGAGTGCGGCGCCGAGATTCTCATCGCCAGCTCCGCCGACGCAGCGATCGCGACGATCGAAGCGGAGCGGATCGATGTGATGCTCTCGGACATCGGCTTGCCGGGTCGTGACGGCTAGGCGCTCATGCAGGCGATTCGCGCGGGGGGCAGCACGCTGCCCGCCGCAGCAATCACGGCGTTCGCCCGGGCGGAAGATCGCCAGCGGACGCTGCGCGCCGGGTATCACGCGCACGTCTCCAAGCCCGTCGAGCCGGCAGAGCTGCTGGCGACGGTTGCGGCGCTCGCCGGCCGCGCGCCGCATGGCCGCGCATGATTGAACATGATCGGTCATTCTCGCTCCTATCGCATCGTGCCGACTGACGGCGCCCGATCGGAACTTTTCCTTGCGCCGTGCCTCCACCGTCCGCGTGTTCGCCTTCCTGCAGCAGCGCGACCGGACTCACGGCGGGACGGCGGCGCACGATCGGGGAGTCCTTGTCCGCAGGGAGCCCGACGCCGTTGAAACGCGCTGCGAACACCGTGGTGCCGTCGTTGGCGACCTCGGGCTGTGCATCGGCGAGCTCGGCGTAGAACCCGAGCGGTCCGAGCTTGCCTTCACGCGCGAGCTCGAGCGTGCCACCATTGTCGAAGCGCGCAATGGTGCGGAATACGCCGATGTTGGTTTCGACATCCTCCGACATTGTGACCGCATCGTCCGTGAGCGTCATCGTCCAGAAGTCGATGCTCTCTCCCGCGAAGAATCCGCCGAGCGGGGCGGCGTCGCCACGCTTGACGATGAGATCGAGATTGCCCGGCGTGCCGTTCCACCGACTCCACGGTTGCGTGACCGCGCCTTCGAGGCTGGCGCGAAATGCGAGCTCGCCACTGTTGTGGATCTGAGGAATCTGCAGCGGCCACAGCATGAGATCGGTGCCGCGCAGACCAGGCGCCACGTCACCGCTGCGCGCGATCTTGGCAACAGTTCCGTTTGCGCGGGAGCGGTACACGATCCGCCGGTTGCCGTCGTTGACACCCGCACCACTAAGATCGGCGTTGATCGCGAACTCGAGATTGGGGCTCGCGCTCGGAAGATTGCCGATCGAGTTGATCATGACACCAGCGCCGGTTCCTGGCGCAGCGTCACCCGTCACGAGGATCCGCTGAATCCCGCCGTTCACCATGCGGAAGATGCCAATTCCATCGAGCCCCAGACCATCGACCGGCGCGGCGAATCCGATGTCGCCGCTGTCCACCAGGAGCGGATGATGGTTGGACTCGATGAACCCGCCGAAGCGGACACCGGGGGGCGAACCGGGGACGGGATAGTCCTGGCCGATCACGAGCGCCAGCTGCTGCGGGTTGTCGAACTTCGTCTTCCACATGCCGGTGTCGGCAATCGCGCCGTCCGTGTAGCCGACGAACGCGACCTGACCGGACGCATTGATCTGCGGGTGGCCGAGTGCGATGAACGCTCCGTTGAGCGAGCCTGGTGCGAAGTCACCCGTCTGTGCGACGAGGCGCAGCGAGTAGCCGGCCGCAAGCGGACTCGAGGCAAGAAGCGTTGCGATCGACGCAGAGAGTGTGATGCTGAGATGCGGTGTCATGCGAGACACGCATCCCGCGAATGCATGGGCGGCCGCCCATGACGGCCGAAGATCAGCAGTCGACGTCCTCGTTGCCGCTCCCTGCCGCGAACGGCACCGCTGATCGAAAGATCGGCGCCACATGCACAGCGATCAACACCTTGGGCGCCATCGCGACGCCACGCGAACCTGCGCACGTCGCTGCCACATCGGGCGCAGATCGGCAGGTCGAATCGCATGCGACCGTTGAGGGCGCACAGGATGAGAACGGCGCCGGCATACGACATCGCACCGATCACGACGAGAACAATCGCGTTCACGCCGTGGAGATCCGGCGCCGACGCTGGGCGCAGCGGATCCCGCAGTTACACTCGCCGCACCAATGACGCCGGGCACGGACAACCAGGACAACGGTGGGTGGGCGGCCGAGGGCGCGCACGGCGGCGCTGACGCAACGTCGCTTGAGACGTCAGTGCAGCTGACGGCGGATCCGCCAGCGCCGTCACGACCGATCGCTCTCGCCTTCACGGCCTTTGTCGTTGCCGCGATCGGAGGAGTCGGCGCAGCGATCGTGGCCGCGATCGTGATCGCGGTCGTCATCGTCCTGCAAAGTGGCGACGCGGACTCCATTGAGGAGCGCATGGGAAGCGATCCCATGCTCATGCTCGCGACGCTGGCGCCGGCACAGCTTGCATTCCTTGTCACCGCGTTTGTCTTCGCGCGCTTCAGGCGACAGCCCTCCCGCGTCGCACTCGGCTGGCTGCGTCCGAACCTCTCGTTTGCAGCGTGGTGCGCGATCGTCGTCGGATCGGGGATTCCGTTCGCGTTCTCGATCGGTGCTGCGTCGTTGCCGCTCCCCAGTTTGGGCGGGACGGAAGGACTGCCCGACATGTGGGCGGACATGTCTATGACAGAAGCAGTGGTCTGGGTTCTGTTCATCGGGCTCGTCCCGGGCATTGTCGAAGAGCTGCTCTTTCGCGGACTTCTGCTGCGGCTCTTTCTCGCACGATGGTCGGCGCCGGCGGCCATCATCGTGACGTCGGTGCTCTTCGCGCTGGCGCACGTTGATCCGCCGGCGATGGCGCTCGCGTTCGTCCTTGGCCTCTGGCTCGGGTTGGTCGCCTGGCGTACCGGCTCGATCGTTCCCGGCATCGTGATCCACGCGACCGTGAACGCATCGTGGAATCTGGGGCAGATCGTGGTGCGGAAGACGCAGGCGGAGGAGACGCTGGTCTGGACGGTGGTGGCAGGTATTGCCGTCGTGTCGCTCGTCGCGTTCGTCGGGGCGATGCACGTTCTGCGGCGCAGCACGCCTCCGGCACCGAATCCGCACGCTGGACGGTAGCCTCTCGATCAGCACTCCTTTGGACGACACTACTTTCGTCACGAGTTCCCTGCGCTGCGCGCACTGCCGCTATCTGCTCACCGGGCAGCGCCGCGCGTCCGTCTGCCCGGAGTGCGCGCATCCAGTCGAGGCTTCGATGCAGGCAGCGGACGGCTGGCTCGCGGCGCGGCGCGTGTGGAGCTTCCGTGGCGGGGGCACCGGCGAAACCGCCCGCCGCCGGACTGGTCGACCTGAATGGCGACAAACTCCTCAACGGTGCGGACCTGATGCGGCTGGGAGGATGGGGACCGCGTGGTGGGGGTCCGTGGTGAGCGCGCAGAATTTCTTTGGAAGAATCTCAGAAACTGTCGTGAGATCGCACGCTCTGCTTCGCATCACCAACGAGCCGCCGCCTCAACAGCGGTCATCCAGCTTTCTCCCCGGATCAGGTTCATGGTCGGAACGTGAACCTGGCCGCATGGTCAACGGAGCAGGAGCGCCAGCGCTCCTCCTCCGTTGACTTGTTGCGCGGGATGGCCACCGACCCGGCCGTTCAGCTGACTGCAGCGCGCGCCTTTCGCCCCTTCGAAGACATCCGCATTGCGCACAACAGATCAAGCGCGGTGACGCCCGCGAGCGCGGCCATGGTGTAAGCAACACGGTTGCGACGCGCATTGCTCGTCCGCAGCGCTGGCGCGAGCGCCGCGAGATCGAGTGCGTTTCCTGCGACTCGTGACCAGAGCCACTTGCCGCGCTTGGCGGGGCGTTCACTCATCAGGAGGCCGATGCCGCTGCCGAGTGCGCGACATCCGCAGGATCGAATGAGAGGTCGGGTGCTGCTGTCAAGTCCGAGGCACTTCGTCATCCGTCCCGCTGCGGCGATCTGTGCGATGCCGACCGCAATGCTGAACCATCCGAGCCCGCACGCGAGCGCATTGCCGGCTCGGTCGTAGTCACTCACCGTGCCGCCGTCATCGGCCGTGCGCCGAGCCAGCAGAGGACCCTTCGCAAGCGTGATAGTGCTCTTGATGCGAGCCTTGTCGTCGCTTGCAATCGTGCCGGTCGCCGATCGTGCAGGCGCGGGCTGGCGCGGCCGCGTGACGGGCGGAGGGGACGAACTTCGTGAATCCGACATGTGCTCCTGCGAGCTTGAAAACGGGGTGTTTCTGACCATCGGAACTCCCTCCTCGTGAAATGCGGCTTGGGTGGTCATGGCTTGAGCACCACTTTGATGCAGCCATCTTCTTTGTCGCGGAAGGCGCGGTAGGCCTCCGGCGCCTCCTCCAGCGGAACGCGGTGCGTGATGACGAACGACGGATCGATATCGTCGTTCTGGATGTGTTCGAGCAGCATGCGGTGATATCGCGGCACGTGTGTCTGGCCGGTCTTGATCGTCAGCCCTTTGTTCATCACGGCGCCCAGCGGAAACTTGTCCGGGAAGCCGACGTAGACGCCGGGGATCGACACCGTGCCCGCTTTTCGGCAACAGTGAATCGCTTCGCGCAGCGCGTGTGCGCGATCGGTCGCCATCATCATCTTCGACTTCACGTTGTCGTAGACCGCGTCGATCGTCCCCCAGCCGTGCGCCTCGCATCCCACCGCGTCAATGCAGCGGTCGGGACCGCGTCCCTGCGTCATCTCCTGCAGACGGTCGTAGACTTTCTCGTGGCTGAAGTCGATGGTCTCCGCCTGACCCTTGGCGCGCGCCATCTCGAGGCGCTCCGGAACACAATCGATCGCCACCACGCGCCCGGCGCCGAGCATCCACGCGCTCTGAATGCAGAACTGCCCGACGGGTCCGCATCCCCAGACGGCAACGGTGTCCCCCGGCACAATGTCCGCGTTCTCTGCGGCCATGTAGCCTGTGGGGAAAATGTCCGAGAGAAACAGCACCTGCTCATCAGTAAGGTCGGACTCGATCTTCAGACAACTCACGTCGGCATGCGGCACGCGCAGCAGCTCCGCCTGGCCGCCCGCAAATCCGCCGACCATGTGGGAGTATCCGAACAGCCCTGCAGGCGAGTGGCCCATCATCGTCTCGGCGATGGTGCGCCCCGGCTCGGGGTTCGTGGTGTCGCAGCATGCGAACAGCTCGTTCTTGCAGAACCAGCAGGCGCCGCACGAAATCGTAAACGGCACGACGACGCGATCGCCTCTGCGGAAGTTCTTTACATCGCGCCCAACCTCTTCGATGATGCCCATGGGCTCATGGCCCAGGACATCACCGGGCTTCATGAACGGCACGAACATGTCATAAAGATGCAGGTCAGACCCGCAGATCGCAGTCGACGTAATGCGGACGATGATGTCGCGCGGATCTTCGATGATCGGATCGTCTACTTCATCTACCCGCACATCCGCCCGTCCGTGCCAGCACACTGCGCGCATGTTCGCCGTCCTTTTCGATGGAGGTCACAAGAGCGGCGGACGATACGGCGCGGGTCACCGTGGTCACTATGGTTGATCGCCTCAATGTGATGCGGGCAGGCGATCGTCGCCACTTCGCCACGTCGGCCTTTCGTCGCGGGGAGCACAGCGGTACCTAGGGATGTTCCTCCCTCCCCGCTGAGCAATTCCACGAAGTCGACGGATGCATGCATCGGATCACGTACCGCTCCGGTAGCATCGGCCGCTCATTGCCTTCACGTAGATCTATGCACATCTAGGTACATCACGGACGAATTTCAGGAGAAAGACCTTCGATGCCATCTCGTTTCTTTACGCAGTCGCTCGGACACCGCATCGCCACCTGCGCACTCGTCGGCCTCGCCGTCGGACTCATCGGAGGCGCTGCGTCGGCCGGTGATGAATGCGCCCCCGAGTGGATCCCCGATCTCGGAGTACCCGGCGCGAACTCCGGTCTCGTTGCGGGACTCGTCATTCATGACGACGGCACCGGCCCCGCGCTCTTCGTCGGCGGCAGCTTCACAGCGATCGGCGGCGTCGACGCGCCGCGGATCGCGAAGCGGACAGGAACGACATGGTCCGCGCTCGGCAGCGGACTGAGCAACGCCGAGTGCTACGCGCTCGGAAGTTTCCAAGGTGATCTCTACGCGGCGGGATACTTCGATCTTGCAGGAGGGGTGCCGGGCACCGCGAAGCTCGCGCGATGGGACGGTCGGCAGTGGAACTCGCTCGGCGCGCAGCTCGAACTCTTCTCCAATCAGCTCTGGGGTCTCACGACATGGGACGGCGGCAAGGGGGGAAAGGGCGACAATCTCTATATCGCGGGCAACTTCGCGAACATCGGCGGTTCAGGCGCGAGCTTCTTTGCGCGCTACGACGGAAAGAGCTTTCATCCGCTTGGCACCACGCCGATCGCGGGCAACGTACCGCTGATTGTTTTCTCCAGCCACGCGCACGATGACGGCAGCGGCGAGGCGCTCTACATCGGCGGCCGCTTCACATCAGTCGACGGCGTGCCCGCGAGCCGCATCGCGCGATGGAACGGCACGAGCTGGTCGGCGGTCGGCACCAGCGGTGTGACGAGCACGGGTGTGTCGCAATCGATCATGACGATGACCACATTCGACGACGGCACAGGACCCGCGCTGTACGTCGCAGGCCAGTCGTTCATCAGCATGGATGGCGTGCCGGCGAATCGCGTCGCGAAGTGGGACGGGAAGAATTGGTCGGCGGTCGGCGATGGCTTTGCCAACGGCATCGTGTGGAAGCTCGCGGTCTTTAACGACGGTGACGGCGAGAAGCTCTACGCGTTCGGAACGTTCACGGCATCCAGTGCAACGGCTCTGTCGCAGACCGCTCGCTGGAACGGAACGAGCTGGGAGCCGTTCACCATCGCGAACAACACAGCGTTCAACGCACTCGTTGTTCCGCCCGGAGTGCTCGAGGGTGCAAGCGAGACGGACAGTCTGGTGGTCAGTGGTCAGTTCACCGATCTTTCCGGGCTCGGGGTCAATCGCATCGCGGCGTATGCCGGCTGCCCGGTGAACACGGGAGCCGTCGGCGACCTCGACGGCAACGGCGCGGTCGACGCGGCGGATCTGGCGATCCTGCTCGGCGCGTGGGGGAGCGGCGATCCCGATGCGGACCTCGATGGCGATGGGGACGTGAGTGCGGCGGATCTGGCGATGCTGCTGGGCAATTGGAGCTGAGTGCTCCCCGGCGCCTGTGATCAAAGCGAACCCCTCAGGCACACGATCGTGCCTGAGGGGTTCTGTGTTGCATCTCGCAAGCTCAGTGGGCGTGCGTGTCGCTCGCTACGTGCACGGCCCCCACGCTCCGAGCAGCACCGCAAGGTCGCCGCCGTCGATCACGCCGCTGCCGTTGAGGTCGATGGCCGGATTGACCGTTCCCCACGCGCCGAGGATGACGGCGAGATCGGAGGCGTCGACGACGCTGTTGCCGTCGAAGTCCGCGGGGCAGGTCGGCTTCGTTCCGCACTGTTCACATGTCGACGCGATGCCTTGGAACACGCCGCCCGACTCGATGCACTGGAACACCGTCTGGTTCTCGCTGCAGCTTCCGTCGGCGCCGCAGCAGGCACCGACCGGCAGCGGCGGTGCGGTGCCGAACGGAATGAAGACGAAGTAGCCGCCGCTCGCACCGGAGAGATCGTCGAAGAACACCTTGTCGCTGACCGTGTTGCTTCCGGACGGGAACGGCGCCGGCTCCCACAGCCAGACAGTCGCTTCGATGTTGTTCGTCGTGACCCACTCATAGACGTGATCGTGCCACGAGCCGGCGTCGTAGTTGCCGCTGGGCGGCGGCTGGCTCACGCTCGACGGTCCCGCGCACGGACCGCTGCTGTTGTTCTCCTCGCCGTCGGTGAGGATGAGGAGTCGCAGCGACTCGCCCGCGTCAGCACAGCTCTGCAGAAGCGCGTCGACACTCATGCACACTGCGTCAGCCAGCGGCGTCGCTCCCGCGCAGGCGCCGACACCGCCGAGCGCCGCGTTGGCGACAGCCGGTGTCACGAAGCCCGCGGTCAGCTCCGTTGCGTTGTTGCCCGCGAACGTCCACACGTCGACGCGGCCGAGCGGATCGGTGAGGCTGAACACGGTGATGTTCTGCAGCGCGGCGAACTCTGCTTCCTCGCAATAGGTGAGACCGCTGACGGGATTGATGTCGAGCATCGAGCCCGTGCGATCGAGCAGGACGAGCAGCCGCGCTCCGGGTCCGGGCGTGCAGGTGTAGTTCACCGGGACGGGAAGAGAATCGCAATTGAACGTGAGGGGCGTACCGAGACCCGTGTTCCATGCGAGGCATGCGGAGAAATCAAACGTCGCCGGAGCTGCCTGCGCGGGAATCGAGAATCGTCCGAGCATCGTCGCGTTCACCCAGGGATACGCACTCGGGTTGAACTCAGCGTCGTCGGCCAGTCCTTGGCTGTTCGGCGGATTGCTGTTGAAGTAGCCCGCGAACACCGGATTGTCGTTCGCTGCTGGAGGAGCTCCGTTCGGATCGGCGTGTGTCGCGTTCTGAAAGCCAACAAACCCGGGACCCACACCACCAACCGTCAGAAAGGAGTCGGCAGGATCAGCGGGATTCAACGACAGTGCGGGAGCCCACGTTCCGCCAGCCACTCCCGCGCCGACGTTCGTTCCGGCCAGGTCGTTGTGATAAAACTTCGTGGCTCCGGCAACGGAAGCCTCCATTTCAGAGACCTGGAGGACGCGGTCACCTGGATCGTCGAAATATGCGAAGACGTCGGCGACCTCGAATGTGCCGACGCTGTTCGTCACGGTGTAGCGTTCCACGCCGAAACCGAGGAAGTCGGCGTGGGCAGTGGAACTCGCGAGGATCGCGCAGGCGATCGCGCCCGACCAAAGTCGATGGATATGCATTCTGCAACTCACTTTCACAAGGGCGGTGACGGAACGTGCAATAGCGCACCGCTGTCAGCGCGGTGCGCCCCCGCGACCATCCACGAGGCGTTCCAGTAGGACGGGCCGAATCGAACGATCAAGACGGCCCGGTCGCAGTCCGCGGATCCGCGACAGGTCCTCTCACTTCGATGCACGAAATTTTCTAAGATGAGCGGTCGCACGCAGCATGAAATGGATATGTGCGCACATATTATAACGGCGACACCAGTTGTTGCGAGCATTGCGGCAACAGCAGTGGCGTGCACGTCGTTACTAATAAAGATAGAAAAGCCTCGACGCGCTGGCGCCGATTCACGGCGGCCAGAGCGTCGCTTGGCTGGGGGTTGAGCTTGAGGTAAAGGCGCGGTCTCGCGCCGCCTGGTCCGAGCGAACGTGCGGAACGAAGTGGATTGTGTGCTTGTGGCAACAACCGTCCACAGAATCTGCAACCCGCCCGCCGCGATCGCATACCCCTCCACATTCCTTCGCCCTTCCGGAGTGCCACGATGAACGCAGCACGTCAGCGCCGGATCGTGTCTGGTCTCGCCATCAGCGGCGCCGTCCTCACCGCAGCCAGCGCGAGCGCCGGCGAGCGACGCGAAGCCGGCGAGGGCCCGTGGGTTCCATTGGAACTCTGCGGACAACTCGTCGCATCGCCCTTCTGCGGTATTGCGCTGGCGACGGAGGATGGGTCGCTCTGGCTGCTTGACGACGTCGGATCGTTTGCACTCGGCGACACCGTCGTGGTCTCTGGTCTGATCAACCTCGAATGCGTGACGATTCCCGAGTGCGCAGTCGGCGCGTGCGCTCGATCGGCCCCGGTTCTTGTTCGCTCTCCGTCGACCTCACCGATGACGTCAGCGTGAACGGCCCGGACCTGGCGATCCTGCTGGCCGCATGGGGCACTTGCGCGCCGCTGACGATCGGCTGCACTGGAGACGTTGACTTCAACGGCTTGATTGATGCGGCGGACTTGAGCTTGCTGCTGGCGGGATGGTCGGGCTGATTTACCGCCCGCACGCCCCCCACGCACCCAGCAGAATCGCGAGATCCTGCGCGTTCGTTGTGCGGTCGTCGGTCAGATCGCCGCTCGCTGTTCCCCACGCGCCGAGCAGGATCGCGAGATCACTGGCGTTTATTACGCCATCATGATTGAAATCGGCCGGGCAGAACGTCGGCGTGGGCGTGATGCACACATTCGCCAGAATGATGTTGTCCTGACTGAATCCGTACAGCGCGATTGACCCCTGCGCGCCGGCGTATTCGGGATCGAGGACATCGAACAGCGGCGCGCCGTCGCGCGTGACGACGATGTGGCCAGGCGAGAGGTCGAGGACGAAGTGGTAGACGGTGCCCGCAGTCCAGCCACCGCCTGCGGGGCCGACGATGGTTGATACGCCAATCCCGTCCGTGCCGCCCCACAGTCCGTCCCACGTGTACGAGCCGTTGATGCGCTTGATCTTCAAGCCAGCCTCTGCCGTGTCGTCATTGATCACGACGGGCTGCCCCAGTTGAATGTCTGTGTGCTCTTTTTCCAATCGAGCAGGTAGGAGTGGATTCCGTCGAGATAGGAAAAGCCGAAGCCGATCGGATCGTCGTCACCCGTTCCGGCGGCGACGGAAAGATCGAATTCGATCGTCGATGTCGCAGCGAGCGTGAAGCCGCTGATGACCCAGCCGGGATGCACCACCGAGCTCGAGTCCGCCTCGTCCATCCGGATGCTCGTCGGCGTCGGATTTGATTCCACCCAGTTGTTTTCGGGGTCAAAGAGTGTCCAGCCGGTGAGATCGAGAAAGGGGGGACAGGCGGTGGCGGCGCTCGCGAGTAGGGCGGGAAGTGCCGCTGTCAGGGCCAGGGCGAGCGATCGTGAGATGAGAACCATGTGGAATTCCTTGCTTGGGGGGTGCGACGTGATTTGCCGTGTTGCGTCGCGGAACGGGAGAGTCATTCCCGCGGAGCGGCGACCCCACAAGTGAAGCGGGATCGGATGCTGGAGTGTCCGGGCGAGCACTAGGATCTCTGGATCGGCGGCGCGCACCGCCTGCTCCGAGCGCGCGACCGATGATCGGCCAGCGGGCGTCGTCATGATTTCGGGTCTCAGGCATTCCCTGCATTGAGCCGCTGAAGCAATCACCGCTCTTGACAACGCCCCAGCAAATGCACAATACGACGGTTTGAACGTCGGTCGAGTCGGCACCTTTTGAGGGCGCGATTGAAGGAGCTGCAGTGCATTTCCAGCTGTTACTCCGACGCACGCCGCGCCGGTCATGCTGCAGCACTTGCGACGGTCGTCTGCGTCAGCGGCTCGACCTATCGACGGCCGGGCGCGCGCATGCTGATCACCGAGGACGGCCAACTGACCGGCTGCGTGTCGGGCGGTTGTCTTGAGCGCGATGTGATCGAGCGGGCGCGGCGCGCGCTTCGCTCCGGCGAACCCCGCCTCATCACCTACGACTCAGGCAGCGACCTCGACCCGTTGGCCGAGGATCTGGATGAAGATTTCGGACTCGGATGCAATGGCAGCGTGCGTGTATTGATCGAGGCGCTCGATCCCGGGGGGCTTGACCACCTCGCGTATGTTTCCGCGTGCTCCCAGGCGCGGTGCGACGCCGTGCTCGCGACCGTCGTCGAGGCCGACGCGGGCCTCGCGGTGAAGATCGCACAGCGCGTGATGATGCAACCGGACGGTTCTGTCGTCAGCGACATCGCCCACGACTCGCTGCGAAATGAGATCGCAGCGGACGCTGGCGCACTGGTCGGCGGCGCGTCGGCCGTCGTGCGCTACGCATGTGCCCAAGGCCACGTTGCCGTGTTTCTGGAGCGCATCGAACCGCCGCGGCCGCTCGTCCTCTTTGGCGCTGGCCATGATGCTGTGCCGCTCGTGCGCCTCGCCCGCGGACTCGGATGGCATCTCACGCTCGTGGATGAACGCCCGTCAAACATCGTACGGGCGCGCAGTCTCGGCGCCGACGCTGTCGTCGCGTGTTCGCCGCATGAGATCGCTGCCCGCGTTCCGCTCACTCCGCGTACAGCCGTCGTGGTGATGAACCACAACTACCGCGCGGATCTCGAAGCGCTGCGGATCGTCCTCTCCTCGCCCGTCCGTTACGTGGGCGTTCTGGGACCGCGGCGGCGCACAGAACACCTGCTCACTGCGCTGCGTGCACGAGGTTCTCAGCACGATTCGCACGTGAGCGAACGCCTTTACGGTCCAGTCGGCCTCGACATCGGCGCCGACAATCCCGAGGAGATCGCGCTGGCAATCGTCGCGGAGATCCAGGCGGCGTTCGCCGGCCGCTGCGGTGGTTCGTCGCGTGACCGTCGCGGCCCGTTGCACGCGCGTGGCGACATCGTGTCTGAAGCGGCGCTCCGTTCAGCGGCCACGTGTGAGGTGCAGTGTGCGACCAGCGATTGACGCCCTGGACGATATTCCTCGAGCAGGCGCGCAGCGCGTCAATGTTGCCGGCGTGATCCTCGCGGCAGGAGGATCGAGCCGCATGGGCCAGCCGAAGCAGCTGCTCGAACATGGCGGCACGACGCTGTTGCGCCGCGCCGCGCAGGCCGCTGTCGACTCGGATGTCGAGCCGATCGTGGTCGTGCTGGGCGCACACGCCGAGCGTCTCGTCGCCGAATTGGCGGACCTGCCGTTGAGTATTGTCGTCAACGAATCATGGAACTCGGGGATCGGCAGCTCGATTCGCGCCGGCATTCGCGCGCTCGACGGCGCCGACTTCGACGCCGTCGCGATTCTGCTCGCCGATCAGCCGTTCGTGAATGCGGCGGTACTGCGCCGCCTTACCGCCGCGTTTCGAACGACCGACGTGCCGATCGTCGCCAGTTCATACGGCGACACGCGCGGCGTACCGGCGCTCTTCGATCGCACGTATCTCCCGCAGCTCGCAGCGCTGTCCGACGACTGCGGCGCCAAAGCACTCATTGCTGATGCCGGCGGCGCGGTGCACAGTGTTCCCTTTCCTCAAGGGGCGTGCGACATCGACACGCCCGCTGACTATCACCAGCTGCAAAGCCGTAATCAAAGAAATGGAGGGCCATGCCATGCCGGATGATCCACGACCAGGGCCGCCGGATCCCACCCGTCGGAAGTTTTTGTATACGACGGGGGGCTCAGCGGCTGCCGCTGTCATCGCGACATACGCCACGTCGACTCCCGATGCGGCTGCGCAGCGCAGCTCGTCCGAGCCGATTGCGGAGGGCCCGGTGATCGAAGGCGCGGTACCGATCACGCTGCGCATCAACGGCAAGGACCGCCAGCTGCGCGTCGATCCACGCGCGACGCTTCTGGATTGCCTGCGCGAGACCGTCGTGCTCACCGGCACGAAGAAGGGCTGTGATCACGGGCAGTGCGGCGCGTGCACGGTGCACGTGAACGGCCAGCGCGTGAACTCGTGCCTGACCTTGGCCGTGATGCACGACGGCGAGGAGATCACGACGATTGAAGGAATCGGCACGCCAGACGCGATGCATCCCATGCAGCAGGCATTCGTGAGGTGCGATGCGTACCAGTGCGGCTACTGCACGTCGGGGCAGATCATGTCAGCGGTCGCGCTTCTCAAGGAGCCGTGTGGTCCCGATGACGCTGCGGTCCGTGAACTGATGAGCGGCAACATATGCCGCTGCGGCGCGTATCCAAACATCGTGACGGCAATTCAACAGGTGCGAAAGAACGCTTAGCGCCGCAGGAGGGAGACGCCATGAAGACATTTGAGTTCGTTCGGCCCGCGGATGCAGCGGCGGCCGTCGGCAGCGCAGCAAAGGCTAGGACAGCGCAGCAGGGCGCCGACGTGCGTTTTGTCGCCGGCGGAACCACGCTGCTTGATCTCATGAAGCTCAATGTTGAAACGCCGGATCGGCTCATCGACATCAATCGGCTGCTGCTGGACACGGTGGAAGCGACGCCTGATGGCGGCTTGAAGATCGGCGCCACCGTGCGCAACGCGAATCTCGCGCAGCATGCCACGGTGCAGCGAGATTACGCCGTGCTCGCGCAGGCGCTGCTGGCCGGTGCATCGGCGCAGCTTCGCAACATGGCGACGACCGCGGGCAATCTGCTGCAGCGGACGCGCTGCATGTACTTTCGCGATACCGCGATGCCGTGCAACAAGCGCGAGCCGGGGAGCGGCTGTCCTGCGATCACCGGCAGCAATCGATCGCTCGCGATTCTCGGTACCAGCGACCATTGCATCGCGACCAACCCGTCGGACATGTGCGTAGCGATGGCGGCGCTTGAGGCCACGATCCACGTGCAGGGTCCCAACGGTGCGCGGTCAATCACCATCGCCGATTTTCATCTGCTGCCCGGCAGCACGCCTGATCGCGAAACCGTGCTTGAACCAGGCGACCTCATCACGCACGTCACGCTGCCGCCGCCGCGCGCCGGATCGCGGCAGGTCTATCTGAAACTGCGTGACCGGGCGTCGTACGAGTTTGCGCTCGCGTCGGCAGCAGTGGTGATCAGCGTCAGCGGCGGCAATGTCACGCACGCGCGCATCGCCCTCGGCGGCGTCGGGACAAAGCCGTGGCGCTCGCCCGAGGCCGAAGGCGCGCTCGTCGGTCAGCCGGCTGATGCAGCGCACTTTCGCAGTGCAGCGGAAGCGGCGCTGCGCGACGCCAAGCCGCAGACGGAGAACGCATTCAAAGTCGAGTTGGCGACGCGCTGCCTGACGCACGCGCTGCACATGGCCGCGACAAGCTGACAGCCGGAAGGAATCACGTATGCCGACAACACAAGACACTCCGACGACATCACCGATCGGTCGCAGCACGCCGCGCGTGGATGGTCCCCTCAAGGTGACCGGCGTAGCGCAGTACGCATCCGATTTTCACTTTCCGGGGCTGCTGTATGCCGTTCCCGTTGAAGCGACCATCGCGAACGGCCGCCTGCTCGCGCTCGATACGTCGGCCGCCGAAAAGATGCCCGGCGTGCGGGCCGTGCTGCATCGCGCCACGATCGGCAAGATTTCTCGATCGGTGCCGGGGCCGGGCTTCGCAGGTATCACGGACGAACGCCGTCCGCCTTTCGAAGACGATGTGATCCGTTACTACGGCCAGTACATCGCGCTCGCGGTCGCTGACACGTTTGAAGCAGCCAAGGCCGCTGCCGATGCAGTCCGCGCGACGTACCAGCGTGAGAAGCCCAACGTCGAGACCGACCTCAAGGCCGACGACGAGCCGCAGGTCATCATGGCGACATTCGGTCCGACGAACCGCATGCAGAGCGAACGCGGCGATGCGGACAAGGCCTTCGCGAGCGCGCCGGTGACGCTCGACCAGACCTACGTCACGCCTGCGGAGACGCACAATCCGATCGAGCTGCACGCGACGACCGCAGTCTGGGACGGCGAGCACCTGACGCTGTACGAAGCGTCGCAGGCGATCTCGAATCTGCAGGGCGTTCTCGCGCAGATGTTCGGTCTGCCGGACGAGAACGTCCGCGTCGTCACGAAGTTTCTTGGCTCGGGGTTCGGCGGCAAGCTGTGGCCATGGACGCACTGTCCGCTGGCCGCGGCCGCGGCGCGAAAGCTCGGCAAGCCGGTCAAGCTCGTGGTCAGCCGCAAGATGATGTTCCAGACGGTCGGTCATCGTCCGCGCACGAAGCAGCGCGTGCGTCTCGGCGCGACAGAGGACGGGCGGCTTGTGTCGCTCCAGCAGGACTACGTGTACGACAAGGCGATCCTCGATGGATATCACGAAGACTGCGGCGAAGCGACGGTGTTCCACTACAGCGTGCCCAACTTGCGCGTGACATTCGGCCGCGCGAAACGCAACGTGGGATCACCGACAGCGATGCGCGGTCCGGGTGCAGTGCCCGGACTCTACGCGACCGAATCCGCGATGAACGAGCTGGCGCATCAGCTCAAGATCGATCCGGTATCGCTGCGCGTGCTCAACGAGCCGACCAAGGACGAATCGCGCGACCTGCCGTTTTCGTCACGCCATCTGCTCGAGTGCTTTGCGGTCGGCGCGGAAAAATTCGGTTGGGCGCAGCGCACGCCGGCCGTCGCCTCGATGAAGCGCGACGGCGTGACCCTCGGCTGGGGCATGGCGGGATGCACGTGGATCGCCGCGCGCCTTCCTGCCGAAGCATCGGTTCAGCTGCGCGACGACGGCACGGTGCGCGTTGCATGCGGCACGCAGGACATCGGCACCGGCACGTACACGATTCTCGCGCAGCTCGCGGCGCAGAAGACCGGCGTGCCGCTCGACAAGATCGAGGTTGCGCTGGGTGACACATCGCTGCCGAAGGGTCCGATCTCGGGCGGCTCCATGGTGACCGGGTCGCTCGTTCCTGCGGTGTATCAGGCAGCGGATAACGCCGTCGCTTCGCTCTTGGCCACCGCGACGGCAACGCCCGGATCGCCGTTTGAGAATCGCAAGCCAGCGGACCTGGCGCTCGAGAACGGCCGTGTGGTGGCGAAGGGAGACAGCGCCGGCACCGGCGTGCCGTTCGCCGACGTGCTGCAGCGCGCCAACCTCCGTCTTGTCACGGGCAGCGGCAAAGCCGAGGCGACGTTCGGCAATCCGGCGGCGAAGTTCTCGACGCACTCATTCGGCTGTCACTTCGTCGAGGTCACGTGGCAGCCGGAGATCGCCCGCCTGCGCGTCAGCCGAGTGGTGAGCGTGATTGATGCAGGACGCATTCTCAATCCGCTTGCCGGCCGCAATCAGATTGAAGGTGCGGTGGTGATGGGGATTGGCATGGCGCTGCTCGAACACACGACATACGACCAGCAGACCGGCGCGCCGATCAACAGCAATCTCGCTGACTACGTGGTGGCGGTGAATGCGGATGTCCCGCCTCTGGACGTGCACTTCCTTGATTATCCCGACACAGAAATAAACGAACTCGGCGCCCGCGGCATCGGCGAAATCGGTCTGGCCGGTCTCGCCGCCGCGATCACGGATGCAGTGCATCATGCGACAGGAGTTCGCGTGCGCGAGCTGCCGGTGACAATTGAGGATCTGTTGTGATCGATCGGCGTCACGGAGTGTTCTCGACGGACGCCCGTTTCCGCCACGCGTCGGCCTCGGCGCCTTTTCCGAGCTCCGGCGCTGCGGTGTCCCATGCTTCATACAGCCGCACCAGCGTTCGGGCCGCTGCATCGCGCATCGGTTCGTACCGCGGACCGAGCGCGGCGAGCTCACGATGCGCCTGAAGCAACAGCGCTTCTGATGCGGCAAACGCACGCTGCTTCAGTCGAATCTGGCCGAGCATGCTGTGTGCCTGACCGCGCATCCAGTGACTCGGCGCGACCACGCTCTGATCAATGGCAAGGCATTCGTTGAGCAGCACCTCCGCTTGCACCAGCTCGTCCCGCCGCAGACAGACCTGCGCGAGCGCGATGCGTGCGCGGGCGCCCTCACCGGATTGATCTCGCCGCAGGGCACGAAATATCTCGAGCGCAAGCGCGTGAGATGCTTCGGCATGAGTGTCGTCGCGGAGCTGCCCGGCCAATCCGCCGAGGACATTCAGGAACTGCGCGTATCCGAATCCTCGGGTGCCGTGCGCGACCTCTGCCTGTGCACGAACGTCGAGCAGCATGGTGAAGGCGCCACGAAGATCGCCGCGTTGCGCAAGGAGCTGGGCAAGGGTCATGTGCGCCTCGATTGCCCGCGGATGCGTGGGACCATACACATCTTCTGTTGCAATCAGCGATTTGCGATACCAGTCTTCGGCGCTTTGAAGGTCGCCGTTCATCTGCAACATGCCGCCGAGCATCTTCATTGCAGTGAGCACATCGGGATGCAGCGGTCCGAGACTGTCGTGCAACCGATCGAGAATCTCCGCCGTCGCCCGGACCGACGAGCCGCTGTGCGACATTACCGTCTGATCGAGCCTGAGCTGCAGCAGCGCCACATCATCCGGGCCGACGAGCCGCTCGAGCATGGCGACTGCTTCGGCCATGCGCGCTTCCGCTTCCGTCAGCCGAGTGACCCCCACATGCGCCCACGCGACACGGCGGAGGCATTCAACGACATCGCGATGATCACCATTATGCACGCGGCGAATGATGTCGAGTCCGCGCTGCGCCATGGTCAATGCTTCGTCGCGCCGACCCTGCCGCCCGAGCACCTCGCTCCACTGAACGAGACTCTCGGCAACATCGCGATGGTCGCCTCCGTGCACGCGCTCCCGTATCACCAGCGCCTGTTCATGCTGGGCTGATGCATCGTCCAACTGACCGAGCGCCGCGAGCACCTGCGCAATCGAGCCACGAACTGCTGCTTCAAGATCTGGCTCTTCGGCAAGCTGCCCGGCGTCGAGCTGACGTCGCGTGGTGTCCATCATCTCGCGGAGAGTCAGTTCGTGTCCCTGCGTTCTGCCAGGATCCGCAGCGCCGATCACCGTCTGCAGAAAGCGGTTGACCTCGGCCGTTTTGCGAACCTCGCGTTCCGCGCGCTGCTTCAGTCGCTCTTGGGCAAGCTCGGCGTCGATCGCCCGGTCGCGCTCCGCCGCGGCGTTCTGCCACAGCATTGCGGTGACAGTCGCAGCACCTGCAAGCATCAGAATGAATGAGAAGACAGCGCCGGCTGCAACGCGATGGCGGCGCAGCCGGCGGCGCCAGAGGTACGAGAGCGAATCACGCTTGGCTTCGATCGGATCGCCGGCGAGATAATGGCGCAGGTCGCGCGCCAGGTCGCCCGCCGATTGGTAGCGGCGTGACGCTTCCTTGTTCAGGCATTTCAACACGATAGTGGCGAGGTCGTCGTCGATGCTGGCATCGAAGGATGCGGGACTCGTCGGTTCCGCGGATGTGATGGCTCGGACGACTTCGTGAGCGGGACCGATGACGCGATACGGGAAGCGATCGGTAAGAAGCTGGAAGAGAATGACGCCGAGTCCATAGATGTCCGCGCGCAGATCAACCGGTGTACCCGCACCGCTGACCTGTTCCGGTGATGCCCACGGCAGCGATCCGACGAACTGTCCGGCTTCGGTCATTGTCGACGTGTGGTCGCCGATCCCATTCAACTCCTGTCGTGCGAGTCCGAAGTCGAGCACGTGCGGCTGTCCGTTCCGGTCGACGAGAATGTTGCGAGGCTTGAGGTCGCGATGGATGACACCGTGCAGGTGCGCCGCGTTGACGGCGTCAGCGACAGCGGCGCAGAGCGCGATCACGCGCGGCCGTGCATCGGGTTCGCACCGCAGCCGCCGTGCGTAACTGTCGAGCGGGACACCATCCACGAACTCCATGCTGAACCACCAGCGGCCGGATGCGACGCCGCTGTCAATGATGCGAACGATGCCGGGTGCGGTGAGCTGACTCAGGATCTCCACTTCGCGCTCGAAGCGCAGTCGCTCCGCTCTCGTCGCGAACTCACCGAGCGGGAGGATCTTGACCGCGACGCTTCGGTCAGTGGACAGCTGCACTCCACGAAAGACCATGCCTTGGCCGCCGCGATGAAGCTCCTCGATGAGGTGGTAGCCCTCGACCATATCACCCGGCATGTCGAACGGGTCACCGGTGTCCGCGACCCATCGACCGGCGGGAGTCGGCATGCGCAGCAAGCACCGCTGCGCCTGGTGCCGCGCGAGGTCGATCAGGCGGCGGTGCTCGTCCGCGCTTGAGAGGTCCGCGTCTGTCACGGGATCATCGGCGTCGTTCATGGGGGGTCCTGCATGAGGCTCCGCTTCGCCAAGCGACGTCCACACCGCGCACTCACGCGCGTTCTCTCACATCGAGGCTGCTGAATCGAGCAATTCGCTCAGGCGTTGATGGGCGCGTGCCCGGAGCATGTGGACCGCACCCGGCGAACGCTGCAGCAGTGCGGCAACTGCATCCGGATCCAGCCCCTGGAGGTCGGATGCGCGGACGACCGCCGCATAATCGTCGGGCAACTGGCTGATGGCCCGATCGAGCCGCGCGTGCGCCTCCTCGCGGCGCAGCGCCCGGCTTGGGGTCGAGGACGCGGAAACGAGCTCGTCGAGCAACTGGTCGCGTGAATCGTCCGGCGCTCGCGCGTCTGCAAGCACGCGCCGCGCCGCCGGCTGGCGCTTGTGACGAGCAAGACCACGTAGCGCATCGCGCAGATTGTTTTCGGCAAGTCGATGCAGCCAGGCTGCGAACGTGGTGGCCCGCGCAGCATCGAAGCGCGCTATTTCGAGGAATGCTTCGAGGTACGTGACCTGCATGACGTCCGCCGTATCGAGGACGCCGCGCCATCGCCGTCCGATATCGAGATGCCGCTCGACGCGGGGACCGTACGCGGCAAGCAGCTCGGTGAGCGCATCGGCGTCGCCGGCGACCGCCTTGGCTACCAGCGCCTCGTGCTCGTGTTTTAGAAGCGCCATTGGTCTGGTTCCAAGTCTACCGACCGCACGCACTGAAACTTCGCACTTTCCGCGTGAGTCGTCTTGGTTCGTGTCGCACAGGGGCTCAGACGCCCAAAGGACCGGGGGCGAGATCACCGGCCAGGCGAGGTTCGTTCGTCCCATTCTCACGCGTCCCATTTTCGCGCGTCCAGCTCAGGAGAGACCGCATGCAGCTTCATGCCCTACTTGTCGGCACCGCGTGTGTCGTGTGTGCATCCGTGTCCGTGTCGGCACAGGACCTCTGCTTTGAAGCGACGTCCTACGCCGTAGGTGCCGAGCCGTCCCATGTGGTTCTCGCGGACTTCAGTGGCGACGGACTACTTGACATGGCCGTCGCCAACCATGACGCGAGACTCGACAATCGTGTCTCGATCCTTGTGAACAACGGTGACGGGACCTTCGCGCCGAGTGTCTTCTATGAAGTCGGCGATCGGCCATATTGGATGACCACCAGTGACTTGAACGCTGATGGATGGATCGACTTGGTGGTGACCAATTACTTCGGTGCGTCCATCTCCGTCCTCATCAACGCCGGCGGAGCCGGGTTCGCCCCGCAGGTGCAGTACACGACAGGCGGCGGTCCGACGTTCGTCGCGGTCGGATTGTTTGACGTGAACGGATCGCCGGACTTGGTGGTTTGCAACGGGTTCGAAGACTCGACCTCCATCCTCCTGAACAACGGCGATGGCACGTTCGCCGAGCAGGTTCAGTATCCGATCGGCTCGAATCCATACGGCGTCGCGACAGCTGACTTCAACACCGACGGTTTCATCGATGTCGCTGCCTCGAACTACGGCTCCGGCGCCGTCAACACCGAGATCTCGGTGCTGATGAACCTGGGCGATGGGACGTTTGCGCCGCACGTGACGTACCTGGCGGGAATCGCGTCGGTCGGCATCGCAGCAGTCGACCTCGACAACGATGGTTTCGCCGACCTCGTTACTGCGAATGAGGGCTTCGCCGCCGAGAACAACACACTCTCGGTTCTGAAGAACAACGGCGATGGCACGTTTGCTCCGCACATCGAGTACGTGGTCGGGACGGGTCCCTACAGCGTCGCGACCGCCGACTTTAACGCCGACGGCTTTGCGGATGTCACGAGCGCCAACGAAGGCGGCACCGTGTCCATTCTGCTTAACAACGGCGACGGAACGCTCGCCGCCGCTGCGAACACGACTGTCGCGTTCGGCGCGCTTGGCGTGGCAACCGGAGACTTGGACGGCAACGGAACGCCGGAAATTGCCGTCGCGTGCTACGTGGCCGACGAGGTATGGGTGCTCTTCAATGAGTTCGTCGGACTGGCACTGCAGCCAGCGAGCGTGGAAGCTCCGCTCGGCGGAAGCGCCACCTTCGTCGTGTTGGCGGTCGGGCCGGGGCCTTTCACGTATCAGTGGCGACACGAGGGCGTTGAGCTCGTCGATGGTGAATCCTTCAGCGGCACCACGACCGATACGCTCGTCGTCGACCCCGTGCTGCCCCGCGTGACGGGCACGTTCGACGTCGTCGTCACCAACGAATGCGGATCGCTGCTGAGCGCACCGGCGACACTCATGATCGCAAGCGTGGATTGTCCCGCCGACCTGAACGGCGACAACTCGGTGGGCGGCGCCGATCTCGCAATTCTGCTGGGAGGCTGGGGCAGGAGCGGACTCGGTGATCTCAACGGCAGCGCGACAATCGATGCTGCAGACCTCGCGATGCTGTTGGGCAGCTGGGGGTCGTGCTGAGGTGCGGTAAAGCTGTCAAGCGCTGAATGTGGTGTGCCCTGCTGGCGAATCTCAACTCCAGCTTCCCAGCAGCACCGCGAGATCCTCCGCGTTCACCACGGAGTCGCCGTTGAGATCGCCCGGGATCACTTCGGTCTCGCACGTGTTCAGGAGGACCGAGACGTTGTCGCTGCTGAGGTTCGTCACGACGATATCGGTGTGTCCGTCGCCATCGAGGTCGCCGACGGCGACGGATCGCGGTGCGGATCCCGCACCGTAAAACGCGGCCGTGGCAAAGGTGCCATCGCCTTGATTGAGCAACACCGCGACGTTTGAGCCGAGTTCGTTCGCCATCACCACGTCCGCATCGCCATCGCCGTCAACATCGCCCGGCGACAAGCGTGCGCGGAGCGCCGCTTCGGCCGTGCGTGACATCGTCAGCGAATGTGCCGTTGCCGTTGTTGAGCAGCACAGAGACCGTGTCAGGGCCGGCGTTGGTTGCGGCCAGGTCAAGATCCCCGTCGCCATCCAGATCGCCGACCGCCACGAACGACGCGGACGTTCCCGCGCTGTAGAGCACGTGCGGCGCGAACGTGCCATCGCCGTTGTTCAACAGGATCGAGACGGTTCCGCTGACGAGGTTCGTGACGATGACGTCCGCGTCGTCGTCTCCGTTCAGGTCGCCGATCGCGACCGACCGCGGAACGTTGCCGACCGTGTACAGCATGGTGTCGGCGAACGTTCCGTCGCCGTTCAGGTCGCCGACATCGACCGCAAAGGGATCTGCGGCGACGCTGTAGAGCACGTCGTCGGCGAACGTGCCGCACATTCGCCCGCCAACGCGTCGCCCGTCGGCAATGCCAAGCATGCGAGCGCGACAGTCAAAGCAACATGTGATCGAAATTGCATTGAAAGATGGGGTCTTCCGGCTTTCCTGTGGGTGACGCTGCCGCGTTCCGCAGCCCGGGCTCCGTCCGCAGGCCGGCGCCAGAGAAAAGGAAGGCCATCTTTCGGGCGGCTCCGCTCGGGCTCCAGCGAGTTCGCAGCGTCATGTGGGCGCCTGACCGCCCGCCGTCGCCCTCGCATGCGCCGGACCCCTGCGGCGGCGATGCGACGGCGACGGCGGGCTCTCTTTCTTCTTTTTCAGTGGATCGCACAGCGACCAGCACGATCGCGGTGTGATGCGTGTGGAACACGTCTGGCGTCTTCCACCCGAGCGCTGAGTGCGGATGGTGGCCGGTGTCACAGCTGATCCACCTGCGGATCTGGCCCGCGTCTCTTCCGCCGGGGCCAAGCGCCGACGGGGCTTGATCTGCATCCGGGCCGGTCGGCTACCCACACGAAAGCCGGAAGCGCCACAATAATGGTGTGATCGGCGGACCGGACGACGCGTTCGGTTTTGGCTTCTTTCCAGGCCAGTTCGGCATGATCGTGTATTCCAAGTACCCGATCGATACGTCCAACGTCCGGACCTTCCAGAAGTTCCTGTGGAAGGACATGCCGAACGCGCTCTTGCCCGACGACGCCTCCACGCCCGCGCCAGCAGATTGGTACACGCCGGAAGAGCTCGCGGTATTCCGACTTTCATCAAAGAGCCACTGGGACATTCCAGTGAGCATCGCCGGAAAAACGATTCATATTTTGGTGAGTCATCCGACGCCGCCAGTCTTCGACGGCCCCGAGGATCGCAACGGCAAGCGCAATCACGATGAGATTCGGCTCTGGGCGGACTACATCACGCCCGGCGACGCGGGCTACATCTATGACGACAACGGAGTCTTCGGTGGTTTGGCAGCAGGTTCGAAGTTCGTCATCTGCGGCGACCAGAATGCAGATCCGCTCGACGGCGACAGCGTTGCGCTCGCGATCAATCAGCTCATCGCGCACCCACTCGTCAACGACACGCTGCGACCGAGCTCGGCGGGCGGCCTCGAAGCGGCGATCCTGCAGCGCGGTGCGAACCAGAATCATTTTGGCAACCCCGCCTTCGATACGGCCGACTTCGCCGACACTGCGCCGGGCAACCTTCGCGCTGACTACGTGCTTCCGTCGCGGACTCTTCCGCACAACGGAGGCGGGATCTTCTGGCCGACGACAACGGATCCGCTGTTCTATCTCACCGGAGTGTTCCCGTTCCCAAGTTCGGATCACCGGCTCGTGTGGGCGGATCTCCCGATCCAATCGGATATGGATGGCGACGGCAAGGTCGATGGTGCAGATCTCGCAATCCTGTTGGGCAACTGGACTCCGTAACGAAAGAGTAGCGGACGACGATGGAATCTAGCAGCCCGTGGCGAAGGTGCTTCGGTAGCGAGAACGAGGATGTTGGCCCAGATGCAACGAGCCGCGACCCAGCTTTATCCGCAGGATATGGCAAGTCGCGGCGACGCCGCAGCCACCCAATACTGGGGCTAACAGTCTCGTTCGTAGCCCGAATGACGTTCGCCACGGGCTGCTCGCCCGGATTATTCATCAAGTATGAAGCGCGCAGAAAACTCCGCCAGCGTCGCGCTCTGACGGCGACCGGCGCGCCGTGACGCCGCACGCGAGCGCACCGCCCCCTACCCCCGTGACGCATCTC
>Ga0163153_10001621_pt1 | contig 35302 bp, 24 predicted proteins | sample OliLakLV19MP6IB1_FD_148629 | JGI IMG/M metagenome (GOLD analysis project Ga0163153, IMG submission 148629) | Freshwater microbial mat bacterial communities from Lake Vanda, McMurdo Dry Valleys, Antarctica - Oligotrophic Lake LV.19.MP6.IB-1 | ecosystem: Environmental > Aquatic > Freshwater >... | reverse complement strand
GGCGCGTCTTCACCCTCTCGGGGTTCGGCTGCGCCCGGCTCGCTCCGCTCACCATCGCTGCGCCTCACCCCGAGAGGGTGAACACAGACGGATGATGAGCAATTTACAGAAAGACTTTTACACCGACTTTTCCTTCGTGGATATCCACAGGGCGCGCCGGAACTTTCCCATATTCATCGTCCACCGGTTTGGATATGATTTCTGCGCCATGCAAAGCAGCACGACCCTCGGCGACCTCGGTGCGTCACTCACACCACCGGCGACGAAATCTTCCTTCGGCACCCCCTGGTATTGTCAGCTCATCGTCTTTGCGGCGACGTGCATCCTCGTCGGGATTGTCTGGGATATTTCCTGGCACTCCACGATCGGCCGCGACACGTTCTGGACGCCCGCCCACATCTGCATTCATCTCGGAGGAAGTCTCGGAGGGTTCCTGTGCGGCTGGCTTGTGCTGCGCGCCACCTTTTCCCCGGACGAAGCGATTCGCGGAGCGGGCGTTCGCGTCTGGGGATTCCGGGGACCCTTGGGCGCGTGGGTGACGATCTGGGGCGCGCTGGCGATGCTGACGAGCGCTCCGTTCGACAACTGGTGGCATGACGCTTACGGGCTGGACGTCGAAATCCTGAGCCCGCCGCATTCTGTGCTCGCGGCCGGAATGTATTTTCATGTCGTGGGCGGACTGCTCCTCGTTCTGAGTTATCAGAACCGCTCCGCCGATGAGCGGCGCGCGGGTGGAAGAGGGTTGTATGTGTTCGCGGCGGGAATTCTCGTGGGCCTGGCCGCCATCATGATGACGGAGAAGAGCCTGCCAAACCAGCAGCACGGCGGGCTGTTCTATAAAATTTCCTGCGGAGTCTATCCGTTCTTTCTCGTGGCAATGGCGCGCGCGTCGAAACTCGCCTGGCCGACGACGGCCATCGCGGGAATCTACATGGGGCTGATGTGTCTGGCGGTCTGGATTCTCCCGCTCTTCCCCGCGCAGCCGCTGCTCGCGCCGATCTACAATCCCGTGAAGAGCATGGTGCCGCCGGCGTTTCCGCTGCTCCTCATCGTGCCGGCGTTTGCGATGGATTTGATCTTCCGTTGGATCGGACGCGGTCGCGGATGGAAGCGCGACCTGCTGCTCGCGCCGCTGCTGGCGACCGCGTTCACCGCGCTCTTCATGGTGACGCAATGGAATTTCTCCGAGCATCTCATCTCTCCAGCGGCGGAGAACCGGTTCTTTGCCGGCAGCGGTTTCTTCACCTACGTCGATGCGCGAACGGAGATGTGGAACAAGTTTTGGGATCTGAAGACCGGCGGGCTCACAACGTCTTCGGCACTCGTCGCGTGGGGGCTTGCGCTCGCGGCCAGCGCAGCCGGTCTCGCCGTCGGCAACTGGATGGCCCGCGTGAAGCGATGAGACTGGACCGCCTTCTCGTCTTGCTGTGGCTGCTGCTTCCGCTCAGCGCGCACGCGCACATCGGCAGCCTCACCGTGGTTTATGAAAGCCACGCGCCTCCCGTGCCGGTCCGCGTGATCATCCGTCCGCCGGGAGTTGTCCCAGGGCTGGCGACCATTGATGTCCGCGTGCTGACCAATGGCGTCAAACGCGTCACCGTCTTGCCGGTCCACTGGCGCGCAGGAGTGGATGGATCGCCGCCGCCAGATGTCGCGAAGCCGGTCGAGGGCGACCCGAATCTTTTTCACGCCGAGCTCTGGCTGATGGCGCGCGGCGCTTACAGCGTGCATGTGGAAGCACAGACCTCAGCAGGCTCCACGAAGTTCATCGTGCCGGTGAACTCGCTGGCGACCACGCGTCTTCCGATGCCTGGCGCGCTCTCAGGAATCTTGATCGCCCTGGGCGTGCTGCTGTTCTCGCTTGCCGTCACGGTCGTCACGGCTGGCGTGCGGGAAAGCGTTCTCGATCCCGGCACTGAACCCAGTTCCTTGCGGCGCCGGCTCGGTCGTGCGGCTGGCGCTGGAGCGGTCGTGATGCTCGCGCTGGCCATCTACGGCGGACGCGCCTGGTGGAACGCGGAGGATCGGGATTATCGCAACAACAAGATGCACCAGCCCGTGGAATGCGACGTGAAGGTGCGGATCGAAGACGGCCAGCGCATCGCGCGCCTGACGGTGTTGACCAATGAATCCCGCGCTTCCTGGCCGGGGCTGGTGCCGGATCACGGCAAGCTCATGCACGTTTTCATGATGCGCGAGCCGCAAATGGACGTGCTGGCGCACCTGCATCCCGTGCGCCGGAGCCATCGCCTGTTCGAGGTGGTTCTCCCGCCGGTGCCCGCCGGAAATTATCGTCTCTACGCAGATGTCACGCATGAGACCGGGCTTGCTCAAACGCTGACCGCCACGACCACTGTTCCTGAACTCGTCGACGCGACCAAGACGGCAGATGGAATGATCGCGGATGCGGACGACTCGTGGCATCTCGGCGCACCCACAGACGCAGCGGCGAAGAAGTTTGAATCTGATCTGGGCGATGGACGCGTGATGAAGTGGGACGGAGCGCAGGTTCCTGTCGTGGGCCGTGAAGCCACGCTGCGGTTCACAATCCACGAGGCCAACGGGTCGCTCTCCAAGCTCGATGCCTACATGGGCATGCTGGGACATGCGGCGATCCGGCGTGACGATGGCGCGGTCTTCACGCATCTCCATCCCGCTGGCAGCGTCTCGATGGCGGCGCAGCAGGTGTTCCAAATTCGCGCCGGAGAGAAGCCACCCAAGCGGATCACGCCGGAGATGATGGAGCAGCTCTGCCAGCCGCCGAACGCGAACCTGCCGCAGCAGCCGCTGATGTTTCCCTACGAGTTTCCCCAGCCCGGACGTTACCGCATCTGGGTGCAGGCGAAGATCGGTGGCGTGGTGCGGACGGGCGTGTTCGACACCGAAGTCATCGAAGCCGGGCTCAAGACTGCTGCGAAGTGACATTTGGCCTGAGTCGTATTTAAATCTCGCAGCAGCAAGGTAACGAGGCTCCAACCTTCATAGATCAGAGCCTCCCCACGTCGGCTGCTACGAGGTTTTGCCAGGAACTCCCAAAACGTGGTCCTTGATGATCCCGTAAACCTGCGTCGGATGGAGCGGCTGGCCCGCAGACCAATCCCCTGCCCCGGCGATGAGCAGCGGATAATCCTTCGGATCGCTCGGCACGACTCCGTGCGAACCTTTCACCAATGAGGCATCGAGCGGAATCACGTCCATCAACATGCGGAACCCCAGTTTCTTCTTCAGCAGTCGCGACGCAATCTTGAGCTTCGGCGCGATCAGCGTTGGATCGAGGAACAGCTCCACCGGGTCGTAGCCGGGCTTGCGATGGATGTCCACGCAGCGGGCGAAGTCCGGCGCGAGCGCATCATCCAGCCAGTAATAGTAAGTGAACCACGCGTTCTCCTTCGCCAGCGCCACAAGGTCGCCAGAGCGTGGATGTTCCAGCCCCAGCTCCGCCTTCTCCGCGCCTCCGACCACGCGCGCGACTCCCGGCTGTTTCTCCACCACGGCGCGCACAGCGGATTCAATCGAGCGGTCGTTTACGTAAATGTGCGCGACCTGATGGTCCGCCACGGCGAACGCCCGGCTCGCACCGCAGTCGAGCAGCTCGCGGCCCAGCTCTTCCTTGATCGTGATCCAGCCCTGCTCGCGGAACACGCGGTTCAGGTGAACCTGCGTATCGACCGGCGTGATCCCGTACTCCGACAGCACCATGCTCTCGACGCCGCGCTGATCGAAGTGCCCGATCAATCCGCCCACGATGGCGTCGATGGCGCGAAGGTCCGCCTGAATCTCCGGATGCTTCGGGCCGAGACGTTGCAGGTTGTAATCGAGGTGCGGCAGATAGATGAGGCTCAGCGTCGGACGATGCCTGTTCTCGATCCACTTCGCCGACTCCGCGATCCAGCGCGAAGCCGCGTCCGGTCCGCCCTGTGGCGACTTCACGCCGGCGGCTGGTCCCCAGAATGTCGGGAAGGGAAACTCGCCAAGATCCTTTTTGATCTCCTGCCGGAGCGACATCGGGCCGGTGTAGATGTCGAAGACCTTCCGGCCATCCGCCGGATACGCGGGGCGCGGCGTGATCGACCAGTCGGCGGTGGAATACATGTTGTACCACCAGAAAAGTTTCGCGCAGGTGAAGCCCGGAGCCAGCTCGCGCAGCTCATCCCAAATCTTCCGGCCTTGGACGAGATGGTTCGACTGCTTCCAGAACTGCACCTCCGCCATCTCGCGATTATACCAGCCGTTGGCCACCGCACCGTGTCCGCCCGGCATCCGGCCCGTGACGTAGGTCGATTGCGCGGTGCAGGTGACCGCGGGAATGACCGGCGTGATGCGGGCGAGCTTCCCGCGCGCGATGAAGGCGTTCAGCCTGGGAGTAGATGGTCCGAGCAAAGACTCGGTCAGACCGACCACGTTGATGACCGCCGTGCGTCTCATGCGCGGCAAATCAATGTTTGAACATGGACACGACGCGCGCCTGGACTTTCCGCTGCGCCCGCTCCTCCAGCTCGTGAATCGAAGCCGCGACGGGCGACGAGTGCATCTCGTGAATCTCAAACCCGCAGCCAATGGAACTGAGCAGCGTGATGGTCAGCCTTCCGCCCAGATGTTCGCGGAACTCTTCGAGCCCTTTCAACACCATCAACGATCCTTCCGAGTCCACATGCAGCAGCTCGTTGGCGAAGATCTCGAAGCCCAGATCCTCGATCAGCTTGAGGATGCGTTCCGCGCTGGCAGCGTCGAGGAAGCCGGTGCGCCGCGCATACACCACGTCGAGCGCAATGCCGATGGCCACCGCTTCGCCGTGCCGGATGCTGTATTCGGAAATCTGCTCCAGCTTGTGCGCGGCCCAGTGTCCGAAGTCGAGCGGACGCGCCGAACCCATCTCGAACGGATCGCCGGAGCCGGCAATGTGGTTCGCGTGCAGCTCGGCGCTGCGATGAATCAAGCGCTCCATCGCTTCCGGCTCGAACTCCCGCAGCTTCGCGGCATCGCGTTCAATCAAATCGAAGAACGCGGCGTCGCGGATGCACGCGACCTTCACCGCCTCAATGTAGCCGGCGCGCTTGTCGCGGGGCGAAAGCGAGGCGAGCAGTTCAAAATCGTTGATGACCGCCCACGGCACCGCGAAGGTTCCGATGAAGTTCTTTTTGCCGAAGGCATTCATCCCGTTCTTCACGCCGACCCCGGAATCATCCTGGCTGAGCGTCGTCGTAGGCAGGCGGATGTGACGCACGCCGCGATGCGCCGTGGCGGCGGCCAGCCCGACGAGGTCCAGCACCGCGCCGCCGCCCACGGCAATGACGTAGGAATGGCGGTCGATGTGGTAGCGATCAATCTGCGATTGAATCTCGGAGACGTGGAAATAGGAATTCTTCACCCGCTCGCCACCTTCGAGAATGACGGGCGCGCAGACCAGCCGGGCGCAGTTGAGGTTGTTGGCGAACCACGCCTCGATCTGCGGAGCGAGGCCCGGCTGGGCCTTGTGGAGGGATTCGTCGAGGAAGACGAGCACCTTGGGCGGCTGCTGGCTGTCACCGGCGAGCGCCTCCTTCAACACGGAGTTGCCGAGGCCGAAGACATTTCGCGTGAAGTGAATCCGGTGACGGAAACTCACGGTGATGGTGCGTTCAATGGGCGACATGCTGTTTTAATTTGAAGCGTTGGACGCCGGATTTCGAGCGGATATTTAACCGATGACAGATGGCGACGGCGGATGTGCGCCAGTGACCCAGCAGGACGCATCCGTGTTCCTGACAAACGAGGGGCATTCCTCGCGGAGCGACTGCCGAAACCCAGGCCGCCCGCCAACGCACGGAAGCGCGTCGATTCATCGTGGTGGAGGATCACGATGCTTCATCTTGGAAGAACCAAAGAACATTTCCCGGGGATTTGGAGCGGACGGAGATTGGATTTCTGTCTGCATCTCCGTCCGCCTCAAATCCCCGGGGTTCTTCGGAATGGATCTCCCGCAGATTCAGAGCGGCCACAGATGGGAATGATCTCTGCGGTCGTTTTGAATCTGCGGGAAGTTCCAGAAGCGGGCGGGAGTCGGGCAAATCGTTTCTCCAACTCGCCACGGTGTCTGGCTGAACCAACACTGACTCCAGCATTGCTCAGCCTCTGCGCCTTTGCTACACACCAGCCACTCATGAAATCTCAGCCGACCGACAAGCCAGACATCCACAGCGAAGATTTCCTCCACAGCCTCATGGCGCGCCAGCTCAAGCTCTCCATCGCCTGCGCCGGCACGTTCCTCGTCGCGCTGCTGGGCCTGCCGCTGGCGAACTACTTCCTCCCCGAACTGATGGCGACCCGCGTCCTCGGCTTCACGCTCACCTGGCTCATTCTCGGCGTGCTCTTCTTCCCCTTCGTCTGGGTCATCGCGTGGGTCTTCATCCGCCGTTCCATTGCGCTGGAGGAGGCGGAGGCGGCGGATGTCGCCGGGGTGGCAGGTGAGAAAGTGGGAAAGTGAGAAAGTGGGAGAATCAGTCCTATGGCCGCAAAACCAAAAATTGTTCATCGCTGGCAGTTGGATGTTTTCCAGCTCGCTCGCGATGGGGCTCAGATGTTCTTCAATCTCTCGAAGCGATTTCCCAAGGAAGAAACTTACTCACTCACCGATCAGGGCCGCCGTTCATCGCGGGCGGTCGGAGCCATCGTTGCCGAAGGCTGGCGTCGTCGGAAGTACGAGGCGGCTTTCGTGAACAAGCTCAACGAGGCGGAAGGCGAAGCGGCGGAGACCCAGGTCTGGGTGATGCACGCCGTGGACTGCCAGTATCTCACCAAGTCCGAAGGACGCGAACTGCACCGGCTCTACGACCGCATCCTCGGCAAGCTCGTCAACATGGGCAACCGGCCGGAGCCGTGGTTGCTGCGGAAGACCGCCTCCGAATCCCAATGAATCTCGCTCTCACAATTCTGAAAGTGAGCAGGTGCGAAAGCGGGCAGGTGAGAACTTGCCCTGCTACGTCCGCTCCAACATTCTCCCACCTGCTCACTTTCTCACTTTCCCACTTTCATCGACTAGACGCATGACCCCCCTCCTCGCCGCCATCGACCCCTACATCCTCTCCTTCAGCGCCATCACCGTCATCGTCACGGTCTGGATGGGCTTCCGCTCGGCGAAACAATCCAAGACCGCCAGCGACTTCTTCGTGGCCGGACGCAGCGTGGGCGTGGGCATGAACGCCAGCGCCATCTCCGGCGAATACCTCAGCGCCGCCAGCTTCATGGGCGTGGCCGGCATGGTGATGAGCAGCGGCTACGACGCGCTCTGGTATCCGGTGTGTTACGCGTGCGGCTATCTGTTCCTGCTGCTGTTCATCGCGGGACCGCTGCGCAGATTCGGCGCCTACACGATTCCCGATTTCGCCGAGGGGCGGTTCGACTCCCCGGTGTTCCGCAAGATCGCCGTGGTGTTCGTGCTGTTCATCGGGTTCTTCTACACCATGCCGCAGATGAAGGGCGCGGGGACGACGCTGGCCTACATTTTCAAGGACATCGAATGGGGTGTCACCGCATCAGGGGAAGCAATAAAAGGTTTGCCCTATTGGGTGGGAGTCGTGGTTGTGGGTGCGGTCATCACGCTCAACGTCGCGCTGGGCGGCATGAAAGGCATCACGCTGGTGCAGGCGTTTCAGTATTGGATCAAGATGTTCGCCATCTCCGTGCCCATCTTCGTGCTCATGGCTGTGTATGGGGGGTATGGGAAGCAGTTGGGAGCGAACTCAACTCAACCTGCGGCCAGCTTGGTCACTCCGATTACCAACTGGTGGGTTCAGGCACCTGACCTTTCTACTTCACTAAAGGAGACACTCACTACCGAAGGCATCACGAATCGATTCCTCGTTATGGGACATTCAGGTCCATCTGCATTGAAGATGCTCCAACATCGCGTCCAGAGGAAAGTTCTGGAACTGAAAACGGATGGGGCTGTTCCTATGGATACCTACTCCATTGAGAAAGGAAACGCCTCATTTCAACTGGCGCAGTACTTAAACTTTGAAACGATGCGAGGAGGACGATCCTGGACCCAGGCTGTCTATGCAGTCGAGCTGCTGGGGCTGGTCTTCGTCACGAATAGTTCGCCTCCGATGAAACCGGCGGACGCTGCCGCAGCTATCGAGACAATGTTTGAAACGAACGGCGTTGTGCTCAAAAGCGCGGATGCCGACACCCTGTTCGTCTATCCCAGAACATTGAGCGCTGAAGCCAGTCAGCGAATGGCTGCACACCTCCATCAAACGAATGCGAGAAAGCCTCTTCCCGAGAATGCCCCCGCCGATGCCACCTGGCTCAACCCCTTCGGCCCGCTCACCACGAAGGCCGCCAAGGCCGCGAAGCTTTCGCCGGAAGAATCGAAGCCCTATTCGCTGCTCTACACCTACTCGCTCATCATCGCCATCGTCTGCGGCACGGCGGGATTGCCGCACATCCTTGTGCGCTTTTACACGAACCCGGACGGCGTCGCCGCCAAGCGCACGACCATGTGGGTGATGATTCTCATTGGCGTCTTCTACGTCTTCCCGCCCGTGTTCGGCGTGATGGGACGCAACCTCCTGCCCGAGCTTTACTCCGGCGTCGGCGCGAAGGGGACGGACAAGGTGGTGTTGGAGTTGCCGCGCCTTTTGAATGAGCAGGCGGGCAGGTGGGAAAGTGAGAAAGTGGGGCAAGCAACCAACGCCGCCGCTCTCTCACCTGCTCCCACTCCCACTTTCCCAACTGCGGCCCCCAGCCGCATCCCTTGGGGCAGCATCCTCAGCGGCATCACCTGCGCCGGGGCGTTCGCCGCGTTCATGTCCACCTTCAGCGGGCTGCTCGTCTCGATGACCGGCGCGCTCGCGCACGATGTCTATGGCCGCATGCTCAATCCCAAGGCCACGGCGGAACAGCGCATGAAGATGTTCAAATGGTGCGCCGTGCTCATCGGCGGTGTGGCCGTGCTGCTCGGCAGCTTTGTGGAGCCGCTGGAGATCAACTTCATGGTGGGCCAGGCCTTCGCCATTGCGGCGGCGAGCTACTTCCCCCTGCTCTTCATGGCCGTGTGGTGGCGCAAGCTCACCATGAAAGGCGCGGCCACCGGCATGTTGACCGGCGGTCTGAGCGCGCTCTTTGGAATTTCCCTCACCAGCTTCAGCACGCTCGCCAGCGCTCCGGGCAAGACCGGCGAACTCTTCGCGGTGTTCAAGCCGCTGAATGACTTCTGGGCGTTGCATCCGCTCCTGCGCATCCTCTGCGAGCAGCCGGCGATCTGGGCCGTGCCGCTGGCGATCATCCTCATGGTCGTCGTCTCCAAGCTCACCGCGAAGGAAGTGCCGCCCGACATCCGCATGAAGATGCTCGTGCTCCATGCGCCGGAGAAGCTGGGCCTGAAGCAGGAATACATTCAGGAACATCAGCCGGGACATTGAACCACGGCGGGCCGTGAACTCCGCGATGGGACTGTTCCCGCAGATTCAGAGCAGCCACAGATGAAAACCAAATCTGTGGCCTTTCTGAATCTGCGGGATGACTTTTCGGCTTCGTTTGCTCTTGGTCGCGGAGCGACTGTGCGACGGTAGCCGTGGGCTAGAGCCCACGGATGGTGGACGCAGAAAGACCGCGTCGCGTAGCGACGCATGATGCATGGCGGATGTGAAATAAGACGGAGATCAATCAAACCACGGCAACCACTCTTGGACCATGGCCAATACCTACACCGCGCTGCATTACCACGTTGTCTTCTCCACGAAGAACCGTGAGCCTTGGATCACGACGGAACATGAACAACGCATTTGGTCTTATCTTGGCGGCATTGCCCGTGAGAACGACATCAAGCCGTTGATGATTGGCGGAATCGAAAACCATGTTCATCTGCTGTTGGGGATTCCCGCAGCGCTGGCCGTGAGCAAGGCGGTGCAGATGATCAAGGGTGGCTCATCGGCGTGGATCAAAGAAATGCTCCCGGGAATGAAAGGCTTTGGATGGCAGGATGGCTATGGGGCGTTCACGGTAAGCAAGTCGCTGGTGCCTGAAGTCACTCGTTACGTCAGCGAGCAGAGGCAGCATCATCAGGGAAGGACGTTCGAGCAGGAATACCGAAGTTTGTTGGAACGACACGAGATCAAGTTCGACGAGCGATACATGTTTGATTCCGAGATTGTGGGATGAGGTCAGCCGTCGCTACGCGACGGAGGTTCATCCGTCCTAACCGTGGGCTAAACCCCACGGCTACCATCGTGCCATCGCTCCGCGATGGCGGGCAGTGAATACGATAAGACACGGGTGCCAGTGAAAATAATTGGTGCTGTGTTTCATCCGTGTTCCATCCGTGGCTAAACTCCTCCTCTTGACGGGCCGCTGAATTTTTTCGTTAATGCATTCCACATGAGCACGACTGAGAAACATCATTTTCAAGCCGAGATTCAGCAGTTGCTGGATATCGTCATCCATTCGCTTTACACCGACAAAGAGATCTTCGTCCGCGAACTGATCTCCAACGCCGCCGATGCCTGCGAGAAGCTGCGCTTCCAGCAATCCTCCGGCACGACCGTCTTCCAGCCGGATGTCGCGCCGTTGATTTCCATCGCGGCGGACGAAACGGAGAACACCATCACCATCACGGACACCGGCGTGGGCATGACGCACGGCGAGATGGTGGAGAACCTCGGCACCATCGCGCATTCCGGCACGAAGGCGTTCCTCAAGCAGCTCGCCGAGGACAAGAAGCCGGACGCGAAATTGATCGGCCAGTTCGGCGTGGGCTTTTACTCGGCGTTCATGGCGGCGAAGAAGGTCACGGTCTTCAGCCGCTCGGCGCTGGCGGATGAACCGGGCTGGCGCTGGACGAGCGAAGGCATGGGCGGCTACGAAATCGAACCCGCCGCCGATCTCCCGCGCGGCACGAAGATCGTCCTGGAACTGAAAGACGACGCGAAGGAGTTCGCCGAGACCTCGACGCTGGAGCGCATCATCAAGCGTTACTCCAGCTTCGTGCCGTTCCCGATTGAGCTCGGCGGCAACCGGCTGAACACCGTTCAGGCCATCTGGGCGCGGAGCAAGAACGAGATCAAGGACGAGGAATACAACGAGTTCTACCGCTTCATCGGGCATGATCAGGACGAGCCGCTGCTGCGCCTGCACTTCTCCGCCGACGCGCCGCTGGCGATCCAGACGCTGCTCTTCGTGCCGAAGCGCAACATGGAGACGATGGGCATGAATCGCGTGGAATCGGAGGTGAACCTCTACTGCCGCAAGGTGCTCATCCAGGCGAAGGCGAAGGGGCTGCTGCCGGAATGGCTGCGCTTCCTGCGCGGCGTGGTGGACAGCGAGGACATCCCGCTGAACATCTCGCGCGAGACGATGCAGGACACGTCGCTCATCCAGAAGCTGAACAAGGTGATCAGCGGGCGCTTCCTAAAATTCCTCGACGAGCTGTCGGAGAAGGACGCTGCGGCTTACGACAAGTTTTACGATGAGTACAGCCGTTACTTGAAGGAAGGCATCGCGACGGACTTCACGCACCGCGAAGCCATCGGCAAGCTGCTGCGCTACGAGTCGTCCGCCACGGAGAAGGGCAAGCGCACGTCGCTCGCGGACTACGTGAAGCGGATGGGGTCCGAGCAGAAGGAGATTTATTTCCTGCTCGCGCCGAACCGCGAGGCGGCGGAGGCCAGCCCGTATTATGAAGTGTTCCAGTCACGCAAGTTCGAGGTGCTGTTCCTGTTCGATGCGTGGGATGAATTCGTGATGGATCATCTGCACGACTTCGAGGGCAAGGACGTGCGCGCCGCCGAGAAGGCGGACATCAACCTCGCCGACACGGAGAAGAAGGAAGGCGCGCTCTCAGATGATGAGGCGAAGGATCTCGCGGCGTGGATGAAGACGGTCCTGGGCGACCGCGTGGGCGAAGTGCGTTCCTCGCAGCGTCTCGTGGAAAGCCCGGCGGTGCTGATGGACAGCGACAAGTATATGACGGCGAGCATGCGCCGGATGCTGAAGGCGATGAAGCGGGAGGACGACGCGCAGATGCAGTTCAAGCACGATCTGGAGCTGAACCCGCGTCACAACCTCATCACGCGCCTGCATCACATGCGCCAGACGGATGCGACGCTTGCGGCCAAGGTTGCGGAGCAGGTGCTCGACAACGCCCGCGTCTCCGCCGGGCTGCTCGATGATCCGCGCGTGATGCTCAAGCGGATGAACGAGCTGCTGGAGCAGGTGCTCACGGCGAAGGGTTGATGAGATGGAAGTGGTGATCCGCTAAACACGCGAAACGACGCGAAAGAAAGACGGGCCTACGCAGCAGGGTATTTTGGCCTGCTCTTTCTTGTTCGCGTGTTTAGCGGGCTGATGGTTGGATGCCGGTGAACTTTACAAATTCGCCGGAACTTTTCCTTGCGCGGGAGGTTTCATGGCGCAAACGTCGGCCTCCATCAGCCGATTGTTTTGGAGAACGTATGCCTTGGCCTTTGAACCCATCCGCAGCGCAGCGCGCAGCGATTCCGCCTAACCGGAGGAGAACCATGACTTCACGACTTACCCAACTTCACAGAACCAGCTCCTGCGTCTGCCTGCTCGCCCTCTGGCCGACGGTGACACTGCGCGGCGCGGCCCAGGTCACGCCGGTCGAATCGCCGAAGGACGTTGAGACCAACTCGTTCTCCATGACGGTGAAGGTGGTGGATGCGGTCTCTGGAAAGCCGTTGGAGAACGCCACGGTGATGCTGCCGATGCTGAGCTATCCATCACCCTCCAGGCCGACGAACGAGTGGCGCTTCCCGACCGATGCGCGCGGCGTCACAACGGTTCAAGTTCCGGGGACGCTTGGGGTGTCGAGTTACTTCAGTCTCGCGGTGAGCAACACGGGCTATCCGATGAAGTCAGCCGATTGGAATGCGCAGTCGGGTTCGGTGCGCGGCGCGCTTCCGGCGGAATACACATTCCGTCTGGAGCGCGGCGGGGTGATTGGCGGGGTCGTCCGGGATGAGCGAGGGAAACCGATGGCCGGCGTGAAAGTGTTGCCGTGGGGCAACGGACGGGCGGCCTACCGTCAAAATTCCTCCTCGGCCAACGTCCGCGAGTATTCGGCGGTGCCCAGGGATGAGCAGGCCGCGCTGGTCACGGACGCTGAGGGACGCTGGCTGTTCACGAATCTTCCGGCCGATGTCACCGCGTTGTCCATCGACCTGCTGAGACCGGGCGGCGGGCGCGACATCTTCGCCACGTCCGAGATGGTGCGGCAGTATTACGGAGGCTACAGCGAGGAAATCAGCCTGGAAGAACTGCGCAGGACCAACGCCGTGATTGTGCTGAAGGACGGCGTGACCATTCGCGGCGTGGTGGTAGATGAAAGCGGCAAACCCGTTCGCAACGCGGCGGTGCGCGAACGTTCCGGAAACAACTGGAACACGCCGCCCCATCAGATCACCAACGACGCGCAGGGAAGGTTCGAGTTTCCACACCGCACCGGGCTCCAGTATTTGATCACGGCCGAGGCGGACGGTTATTCGCTGGGTTCCACCATTGCCACCGCCAGCGCGGACATGCCGGAAGTGAAGCTCGTTTTGCCGGCGGCGCGACCGTTGCGGTTGAAGGTGGTCGGCGCGAACGATGAGCCGGTAGCCGGCGCGGGAGTCGGCGTCGTGGAGTATCGCAATCCCGGCCATCTAATGGGATGGCGGGGAACGACTGATCTGGGCGGGCTGGTCGTCTGGAGCGCTGCGCCCACGCAGTCCATGTCGGTACAAATCGTGCCGACCAACTACGCGGCGCGCATGGCGCGGTTGAAGACGACCTCAGAGGAGCAGGTCATCCGGCTGAGCAAGGAACCGGCGAAGACTGTCGCAGTGCGTCTGCGGGTGCTGGATGAGCAGACGGGCCAGCCCATTGCGAGCTTTCCGGTGTGGCGGGAGCTGCAGCAGCACCTGGGTTTCAAGGACGCGGGACTCTTCGGCACGAATGGCGAACTGAAGACGGAACTGAGCGCCTCAGATTTCCAGAATGGCTACGGCAGCACGTTCCGGTTTCAAGTGCGCGCCGAGGGTTATGCGCCAGTCTCGACGGACCTGTCTTACTTCGACGAAGGCGATGTCGAGGCGACGCTGCTCTTGCGGAAATCCCGTCCACCCGCCGGCGTGGTGCTGCTGCCGGACGGCACGCCGGCAGCGGATGCGAAGGTGATGATCGCGTCGCAGAACTCCGCAGTTTACATGAACTCAGGGGACAGGCCGCATCTGCCGCCGGGCGTGCAGTCGGTCCAGAGCGGTGCGGACGGCTCCTTCAAGTTTGAGGCCGCCGAAGAAGACCACGGCGTGGTCGTGATCCATCGTGCGGGGTTCGCGACCATGACCGTCGGTGAGCTGAGGGCATCAGGCAAAGTTCCGTTGCAAGCGTACGGAAAGGTGGACGGCACGGTCTCGGTGGCCGGCAAGCCGGTGGCCAGAATGTACATCAGCTTCCGGTCGCCCATTATTTACGGAGCCAACGGCGGCTACCAAGTCCACTACTCAGCGACCACGGACGCGGCGGGCCGTTTCGTGTTCACGAACCTCCCGGCCGGCGACTACCTGCTCTACCGCATGCCGCTGATCATTAACGGGACGGCCAACACGGAGAGCCATCGCATGCTGGTGAGCGTGGCGGCGGGCGAAACAAAGCAGGTTGATTATGGGTTCGGCGGGCGGCAGGTCGTCGGACGGATTGAGACGGACGGCGAAGTGGACTGGAAGAACGATTCACATCTGATCTCGTTGAAACTTCCGCCGGGGCCGGCCAGTCCGAACTATTACGCCTACGCGAGCCCCAAGGAGTTCGAAAAGGCGCGTCAGAATCATGGCAAATCAAAGGCGGTGCTCGACTACGAACGGAAGCGGCAGTTGTTCCAGCTCGTGTTCGACCGCGACGGGAATTTCAAAATCGATGACGTGCCGCCCGGCACTTACGAGCTGAGCATCCGCGCCACGAAGCCGAACAAGGATCCGAATGCCCGTCACTGGCAGCGGACGGAGGAAGTCGTCGGTTCCCTCAAGCGCGACATCACCATTCCGGCGGGCGCGGCGGGCGAAGAGTTTGACCTCGGCTCGCTGGAGATGGAGGTGAAGGAAAGTTTGAGCGCGCCTTCCGCACCATTGGACTTCGCGGCGGAACAGCTCGATGGCAAGCCGTTCAAACTCGTCAGCCTGCGCGGGAAGCCGGCCGTCGTGGTCTTCTGGGGCATGTGGGCACCAGGCTCGCTGGCGAAGCTGGAGGGCATCCAGGCCGCCGTGGCGAAGCTGGAGGCGGACGGGCGTCCTTTGCTGGTCACGGTGAATCTGGATTCCAGCAACGAGGCGGCGCGTGAAGGCGTGAAGGGACTGGGAGCGGGCTGGGTTCACACGCGGCTGGCGGGCACGGCGATGTATGAGGTGACAGAACGGTTGAACGTGGACACGTTGCCGATGGTGCTGCTGCTGGATGCGCAGGGCCGCGTCAGGGGGCGCGACGTGGATGGCAAACGACTGGCGTCATCGGTCAAGAGAATGGCTGCGGGCAAGAATTAAAAAGGAGAGAAAATGAAACTGCGTTTATTGGTCAGCCAACTGTTGTTGAGCCTGCTGGTGGTGTTCGCCGTCAGCGCCGCCGAGGAGCCCGGAAGATTGGAAGGCGTGGTCGGCGCAGCCGGCGGCAAGACGGTGAGCAACGCGTGGGTGTTCGTCTATTCAGCGGCACCGCGCGAGGGTCCGTCGGTGCTTTGCCCGACGTGTTATCCCGACTGCATCAAGCGCGCACGCACGGATGCGGAGGGGCGATTCATGATTGAGCCAGTGGACCCGAAGCTGATGTTCCGGCTGCTTGTCCTCGCCAAAGGTTTCCGGCCGGACTTCATCAGGGATGTCGACCCGCTGTTCGGCGGCGCGATGCTCACGTTGAAGCCGCTCAAGATCACGAACACTCCGCCGGAGAACCGCGTGACCGCGAAGCTCATCGATCCCGAGGGCAAACCAGTGGCGGGCGTACGCGTGAATGCGGAGGGCATTCGCAACGGGCAATACTCATCGTATGGCGGCACCAGCGGACGGGTGGACCCGATGGCGGTGAGCGATGAGAACGGAGAGTTCTTCCTCGACTGCACGAACGGCATCGAAGCCATCACCGTGCTCATCGAGCCGCGCAATCTGGCCAAGCGCCGCATGTGGCTGGACACGGGCAAGGCGCACTTGCTGCGGCTCAAGGAAGGCGTGGGCGTCGTGGGCCGGCTGCTTCACGACGGCAAGCCGCTCGCCGGCGCGTCCGTCTCAATGAACACGGAGGATCGTTCGTCGGAAGTGTTCATGCGCGGCTTCGACGTGGCGACGGATGCGGAGGGACGCTTTCGTCTGCCGAACATTCCACCGAACAACCGCTTCGTGCTCTACACGAAAATGAAGGAGATGCAGGAACGGGGCGTCGCGCTCGCGCCGCAAAAGGTCAGCACCGGCGCGGATGGTTCCACGGTGGATCTCGGTGACTTGCAGGTCGGCCCGGCTTACACGCTCCAGGGGAAAATCGTCACGGCGGACGGCCAGCCGTTGTCCAGCCGCACACGGCTTGGCCTGAGCCTCGAAGGTGCGTGGGATAATCAGGACACGCGGCCGGATGACGACGGGTGGTTTCAGTTCATCGGTGTGCCGGCGTCACCGGTCAGCCTGAGTCTTCGCGTCACGGGCTATCGCATCTCGGCGAAGAACCCGAGCAAGGATTGGTTGAACGAAGGACTGATCGTCGGGCGGCTCAGCACGAACATGGAGAATTTTATCATCCACCTCGAACGCGGCGAAAGATTCTCCCAGGGCGAAGGGCCTACGGACAATGACCGGCAGCCAACGGAGAAGCCGCTGCGCGGCGCGAAGCCTTGACCTGAATCGGAAGGAGAAGTATCCGCTGACCACGCTAAAAGGCGCGGAACAAACGCTGACGTAGCCGTGCCGCGCCTAACGGGAGTTTCTCCGGGCTGCTGACCTTCCCCTTGTTCCCTTTCGTGTCCTTCAGCGTATTGGGCGGACACTCCTCCGGCGTATGGGAAGTAGAGCTGCACCCGACGGCCAAGGTCAGGTCAGAACTTCACGCCGGTCGTGAGGCCGAACCAATGCACACCGATGCGCGTCGCGCTGCTGTCATATTCACCGGCCTGCAAGTCGCTGGTGCCGACGCGCTGCGTATTCGGCAGACTCCATTGATAGGCGGCATCCACGGACCAGCGGCCGCACTGCCAGCCTGCGCCGGTGCTGATCGAGTGCTCCATGATCACGGCGGTCAGAGGAGTCAGGGTGCCGTCCGGAACAGGACTGCGACCATAGCTGTAGCCGGCGCGGAGCTGGATGGAATCCGTCGCGGAGAACTCGCCGCCCACTCGGACGACGAGCTGATCCTTCCAGTTGAGCGGGACGAAGTCCTCCATGTTCTCCGAGCCGACGAGACCGTTGAGGTCCGCGTTGTTGCCGTTCTTCAGCTTCACATGCAGATCGTCGAATGCACCGCTCCAGTCGATCCAGTCCAGTTGCGCCGCGAGCCGCAGACTCGGATGCGCCTGCCAGGAGACGCCGCCGCTGACCATCTGTGGAAAGGCGTTCACCACTTCGGCATCGTAATGAAAATCCGGCCGCGCCGCGCCCAGACCGAGATTGGCGAGCTGCACTCCGGCGTTTCCATTGGCGTCACCTTCGCTGTTCACGACGGCGCGCGTTTTGTAAGTGAGGCCGAACTGGAGATCCTTTCGCGGGCGCAGCATCAGGCCGAACTGCGCGTTCAAGCCCCAGCCGGACGTTTCGAGATCCAGCAGCGTCTTCACGCTGCGCAAGGCCGGCTGCGTCTGAAAAATGTAGGGCGAGTGAAGCCGGTTCTCGTTGTAGATGGCTCCCAGCGATGCGCCGAAACTAATCTGCGGCGTCAATTCCACGGACACTCCGGCCCCCGCGCGCAGCACGCTGATCTCTGACTCATGCCGTTGCAGGCCGTAGCTGGTCGCGCCATCCGCGCCACCGGGCGCATCGACGTATCGCCACTCGGAATCGAGCGCGGCTTCCGGCGCGACGCCGACGAAGAGGCGGGCCGGACTGGAGCCGAGACGCGTTCCAAACGCGATCTCCGGCCAGCCGCCAAACGAAGTGCGCAGCGAGCTGTCGTCATCCGCCGCGTTGCGAAACTTGCCTTGAGGAATGACGCCGACGCCCCCGAGTTCGAGAGAATGCCCCTGCAATTCCAGAAGGCCAGCCGGGTTGTTGCCGAAGGCGGCCAGCGGTCCCTGCGCCCAGGCGACATCCGCGCCGCCCAGCGCCAGGGCGCGTGCGCCCACGCCGTCACGATAAATGCCAGCCGCTTCCAAGTGTTGAGTCCCGGCTGCGACCAGCGCCGCAGACAACCCCTGATACGCAAATGTCCATTTCGATTTCATCTCGTTGAAACAGTATTTTTTATTCCGGCTTGAGGAATAATGCTTAGTGCTGCGGTGACTGGAGCAGGCTGCCCCAGCTTCGCCGTCCTGTTCAACTTCGATCTGTTTGCGGCGTCAGCAATGGACCGCCTCAGCTTCTTGCACCATCCCAGCAATGTGAATTGCACCAACGACCAAAAGCCGTTTCAACGGCTTGCCTGATGGAACCGGAACCGCGCTTGAGCAAGCCAACAAAACGGTTGAAACTGTTTCAACTTCCGTGGCCGCTGACTGACACCCGGCTCAAGCCGGGTGCCAATGAGAAGCCGCATTGACGGCGGGAGGATTTCTCCACGGCCTTGTCGAATGGGAGACAGAAGCGGCAGCGGATCGCTGATTGAAACTGGCTCACCCATGAATGGCGCGAGGGCGATTTCATCGTCTGAAATAGTTTTAATGAGCAGAAACCAAAATGACTCCCCGGCCAGCGGCGTCTGCCTTGCGCGACGCAGCAAGAGCAATGATCCGCTGCAACGTGCGCGTCAGCGTGAAAAAAATTCAACGCGTGGTCCTATCCGTTGACTTTGATCCAGCAGACGATCATATTCGCCTGAATTTCCGACTATATTGTGGCTGCAAAAGACGACTATCTGCTGGAGAACCTGATCGACCTTGGTTACGTAAATCATGGTCAGGTGGAGACGCTGCGTGCCGAGGCTGAAGCCGCCGGTTCCGGTGTGGTGGACCTGATGCTGGATAAAAAGGTGATCTCCAGCGCCATCATCACCCAGGCCAAGGCGGCGCATTTTGGTTTTGAAGTGGTGACGCTGAGCGAAATGAAGCTGGATGACGAGCTGATCTCCTCCGTTCGCCGCGACGTGGCCAAGCGCTACCGCGTCATCCCCGTCTTTCGCCACGGCAATCATCTGGCGGTGGCGCTGAGCGATCCTTCCGACTTGAACACCATTGACAGCCTGCAGCACATCCTCCGCGCCGAGCTGGATGTGAAGGTGGCGAGCGAGGATGAGATCGATGCCGCGCTTAAGAAATATTACGGGGCGGATGACAGCGACCTGGGCAAGATGATCCAGGACATCACCGAAGGCGAAGTGGAAGTCGGCGCCATGGGCGCCGCCGGTTCGGAGAACGGCGAAACGGTGGACGCCGACGCGCCGATCATCAAGCTGGTGAACGGAGTCATTTTGGAGGCGTTCAAGCTGCGCGCTTCGGACATTCACCTCGAACCGCTGGCGAAAACGTTCCGGGTCCGTTATCGCATCGACGGCGTGCTGCACGAGATGAAGTCCCCGCCGAAACGGCTGCAGGGATCGATCATCAGCCGCCTGAAGATTCAGGCCAACATGTCCATCGCCGAGAAGCGCGTCCCGCAGGACGGACGCATCCAGACGCAGGTCGGAGCCAAGACCATCGACTTGCGCGTTTCCTGCCTTCCGACCAATCACGGCGAGAGCATCGTGATGCGTATTTTGGACAAAGAAGGATTGAAGCTCGGTCTGCCTGAACTCGGTTTCTTCACCGACGACCAGCAGACGTTCGAGCGCCTGATCGCCCTGCCCGACGGAATCCTGCTGGTCACCGGACCGACCGGTTCCGGCAAGACCACCACGCTCTATTCCTGCCTCAACTTCATCAACCGGCCCGACCGCAAAATCATCACCGTTGAAGACCCGGTCGAATACGTGCTGGCCGGCATCAACCAGGTGCAGGTCTCTGAAATCGTCGGGATGACGTTCGCCATGGCGCTGCGCTCGATGCTGCGTCAGGCGCCGAACGTCGTGATGCTGGGGGAAATTCGCGATTACGAAACCGCGAGCATCGCCATCAACGCGTCGCTCACCGGTCACCTGGTCTTCTCCACGCTCCACACGAACGACGCGCCGGGCGCAGTGACCCGTTTGATTGACATCGGCGTGAAGCCATTCCTCGTGGCCTCCTCGACCCGTGCGCTGATGGCCCAGCGCCTCGTCCGCAAGATCTGTAAAAAATGCGCCGCGCCCTTCACCTATCCCGAATCCGAGCTGCGCGTGCTGGGCATTGACCCCAATGCGCCGGGCGCGAATTTCCAGAAGGGCAAGGGCTGCAGTGAATGCAACAAGAGCGGATGCAAGGGACGCTTCGGCATCTTTGAAGTCTTCGTGCTGAATGACGAGGCTCGGAAGCTGATTTACGACAAGGTCCCCTCCTCTGTGCTCCGCGCCCAGGCCCGCGAGATGGGCATGCGCACGCTGCGTGAAGACGGGGCGCGCAAAGTCGTCGCCGGATTGACGACGCCGGAAGAAGTCATCCGCGCGACCACCAGCGACGTGGAATAACGAGGGAGCCGCCATGTTGAACTGTGCATCGGGAACGGCCAGGACACGGAATCAAAATGCGCCATGCTTCATCCCCGCCTCTGCTTCCACTGGACTTGCCGGAGGATGCGTGCGAGCCAGTGATGAGTCCTTTTCAAAGTGATGTCCGGTAATTTCATATTCGCCATTTGATATGTCCTATTCGATGTCAGACCTGTTGCAGTTGGTGGTGAGCGAAGGCGCGGCGGACCTGCACCTGCGCGTCAACACCGCACCAGTCATCCGCCTCAACGGCATCCTCCACCGCGTGGATGGTCCGCCGCTCAAGCCCGAAGACACCGAGGCGCTGATGCGCAGCATCACGTCCGAGGATCACATCCAGCATGTGCGCGAGCGCGGCGGCGCGGACTTCGGCTTCGCTTTCGGCGACATGGCGCGCTTCCGCGTCAGCGTGTTCAAGGAGAAGGGCAACTTCGGCATGGTGCTGCGCCAGATCCCGAGCAAGCTCCTGACCTTGGAGCAGATCGGGATTCCGATGTCCGTCAGGGAGCTGCTCTACAAGCCGCGCGGACTGGTTCTCGTCACCGGCCCCACCGGATCGGGCAAGACGACGACGCTGGCCTCGATGATCAACATCATCAATCAGGAGCGTGATGACGCGCACATCATCACGATTGAGGATCCCATCGAGTATTATCATACGCACAAGAAGGCGGTGGTCACCCAGCGCGAAGTCCATGTGGACGTGCCGAACTTCGCCGAGGGCTTGCGCCGCGCGCTGCGCCAGGATCCCGACATCATCATGGTCGGTGAAATGCGCGACCTGGAAACCATGGACGCCGCCATCACCGCGGCCGAAACGGGCCACTTGGTGTTCGGAACCCTGCACACCACCGGCGCGGCAAAGACGATTGACCGTATCACGAACGCCTTCCCAACGAACCAGCAGGAGCAGATTCGCATTCAGCTTTCGACAGTGCTGCAGGCGGTCATTTCGCAGCTGCTCCTTCCGCGCCATGACAAGCCCGGACGCGTGGCGGCCTTTGAGATCATGATCAACACGCCTTCGATTGGCGCGCTGATCCGTGACAACAAAACCTTCCGCATCAACTCCGACATTCAAACTGGCGCGAAGTACGGGATGGTGACGCTGGATGGGTTCCTCATGGAAAAATATTCCCAGGGGCACATCTCGCGGGAAGAAGTCATCACCAAGTCGCAGGATACGGTCACCATCCAGGCCAAGCTGCAGGAATACGACCTCGCCAGGGCTATGGGGACGACGGCCGGCGGCTCCAACCCTCCTCCGGGACAGCAGGCACCACCGAAGCGTTGAGGCTGAATTATGCAGGATTACACTTCTGATCCATTGCTGGCGCTGATCAAAGCGCAGAGCCTGATCGACGATCTCCAGTTTGAGGAGGTGCAGCAGGAGATTTCCCGTTCCGGCAAGACGAGCAGCGAGATCCTTTCCGACTTCGGCCTGGTTGATCTGGACACGCAGCTCCAGCTCATCGCCGACAGCCTCGGGACCGAAGTCGTGAATCTCGACAACATCGAGTTCACGCCCGCCTTGCTCGCCACCATCCCCGGCGGCACTGCGCGCATGTATCAATGCGTGCCCGTGGAGGACTACGGCTCGTCGCTGCGCATCGCGATGGCCAACCCGATGAACCCTTCGGTCATCGACGAGATCAGCTACATCGTCCGCAAGGAGGTGCAGCCGGTCGTCGCCGACGCCAAGACCATCGAGAAGATCATCAACAAGCATTACGGCGAGGAAAGCGAAGGCGTTGATGACATCCTGCGAGAGCTGGGCGCTGATTCGGACATCGCCAAGGAAGCCAGTGAAGCCGCAGCCAGCGACGACGCCAACGTCATGGGCGATCTCGCGAACGAAGTTCCCATCGTGCGCTTCGTCAACCTGGTGCTCTTCCAGGCGATTCAGGACCGCGCGAGCGACATTCACTTCGAGCCGTTCGAGGATGAGTTCAAAATCCGTTATCGCGTGGACGGCGCCCTCTACGAAATGTCTCCGCCGCCCAAGCACCTCGCGCTGCCGGTGATTTCGCGCATCAAGGTTCTGGCGAACCTGAACATCTCGGAACGCCGGCTCCCGCAGGACGGACGCATCAGCATTCCGGTGGGCAACAAGCAGATCGATCTGCGCGTCTCCACGCTGCCCACGCTCTTCGGCGAATCCGTCGTGCTGCGCGTCCTGGATCGCTCGGCGGTCAACCTCGACATCGAGAGCCTGGGACTTCCGACCTACGTGGCCGAATACATCAACGAGGCCATTCTCCAGCCGAACGGGATTTTCGTCGTCACCGGACCCACCGGTTCCGGCAAGACGACCACGCTTTACTCGTGCCTGCGCAAGGTCAACTCCATCGACACCAAGCTGCTCACCGCCGAGGACCCCGTCGAATTCGACATCGAAGGCATCATGCAGGTGGCGGTGAACGAAGCCGTCGGCATGACCTTCATGAAGGCGCTGCGCTCGTTCCTTCGTCAGGACCCGGACGTGATCATGCTGGGAGAAATGCGCGATCTCGAAACGTCGCAGATCGCCATTCAAGCCTCGCTCACCGGTCACCTGGTGCTCAGCACGCTCCACACGAACGACGCCCCCGGAGCTGTCACCCGTCTGGTGGACATGGGCGTCGAGCCGTTCCTGATCTCCTCCAGTCTCATGGCCGTGCTGGCGCAGCGACTGGTCCGGACCATCTGCATGAAATGCCGCACGCCGTTCGAGCCCACGGAGAACCAGCTCTCCCTGTTGAACCTCTCTCCGCACGACATTGGCGACAAGGCGTTCTACTACGGGCGCGGCTGCCCGAACTGCAATGACACCGGTTATCGTGGCCGGAAAGGAATTTTTGAACTGCTCGTCGTTGGCGAAGCCATCCGCACGCTGATCAATGATCGCGCGCCCTCCGTGGTCCTCCGCCAGAAAGCCGTTGAGCTGGGCATGGTAACCCTCCGTGAAGACGCCTTGCGCAGCATCTTCGACGGTGCTACCACCATTGAAGAAGTCGTCAAATACACCTGAACCGTCCGAGCTATGCCAAAATTTAACTACGTGGCGATGGATTCCCGCGGCAAGGAAACCAAGGGCTCCCTCGACGTCGCCAGCCAAAACGAGGCCGTCGGACGGCTCAAGGAGATGGGGTTCTTCCCCACCAAGGTGGTCGAAGCTGACAAGACAAAAGACAAGGCCGATCCCAAGGCAAAAGCCGGAGCCAAGCCCGGCAAGAAAAAAAGCGGCCAGATCAGCATCAAGATTCCCGGACTCAGCGGCCGGGTTAAGCCAAAAGTTCTCACTGCCTTCACCCGGCAGTTGGCCACGCTCGTGGACGCCGGCCTTCCCCTGCTCCGCGGACTCCGCGTGCTGGAAAAACAGGAGAAGCATCCGACATTGAAGCAAATCATCGGGGAACTCGGAACAGGCATCGAAGGCGGCAGCACCTTCTCGGAGGCCCTCGCGCAGCATCCCAAGGTTTTCAACCGTCTTTACGTGAACATGGTGAAGGCGGGCGAACTCGGCGGCGTGCTGGAAGTCGTGCTCGCCCGGCTTTCCGAGTTCATGGAAAAGGCCCAGAAGATCAAAGGCAAGGTCGTCGCCGCCATGTTCTATCCGGCGGCCGTCATCACCGTCGCCATTGTCATCCTCGCGGTGCTGATGATCTTCGTCGTTCCGAAGTTCAAGGAAATTTTCAAGGACATGCTTCCCGGCCGGGATTTGCCGGCCTTCACGAACTTCGTCCTCAGCATCAGCGACGCGATTGCAAACCACTTCATCGTCACCTTCATTCTGGTGGTTGTCGCGGTGGCAAGTCTCGTGGCCTTCGTTCGTACGCGCTTCGGCCGGCGCATCTTCGACAAGTTCCAGATGAACATGCCCGGGCTCGGACCAGTGATCAGCAAGGTCGCCATCTCCCGGTTCACCCGCACGCTGGGCACGCTCGTCAGCAGCGGCGTTCCGATTCTCCAGGCGCTCACCATCGTGAAGGAAACCTCTGGCAACGTCATTGTGGCGGAGGCTGTCTCGTCCGTGCATGAGAGCGTCAAGGAAGGCGAAACCATCACCGCGCCGCTGGAAGCCTCCGGCGTGTTCCCTCCCATGGTCATCAGCATGGTCGATGTCGGCGAACAGACCGGCGCCCTCCCGGAAATGTTGATGAAGATCGCGGATAACTTTGACGAAGAAGTCGATAACGCCGTGGCGGCCATGACCTCCCTGCTGGAACCCGTCATGATCGTCTTTCTCGCCGTCATCGTCGGCAGCATCGTCATCGCCCTCTTCCTCCCGCTCATCACGCTGATGGAAAGCGTCGGCGACGTCGGCGGTGATTCGGGCAGCGGCGGCGGCGAATAACCCTCTGCCTCCGGCGGACAATCCAACGCCTTGAACGGCCATCGAGAACATCGATGGCCGTTTCTTTTGTTCCACACAACTCCCCGGCGAGGAAACTGCGCAACGCCTGGAACAAGTCCCCTCTTGACCGGATTGAATCCCACCATTGCCGACAGATTCTCTCTTGACGTCTCGGCGGCTCAGGAGTGCAATCGCACCCATGACACCTCAGCCCTTCCACATCACGCGCCGCCGTTTTCTCACCACCACCGCCGCCATCACCGCCGCCACCGGCGTCCCCGGATGGTTCCTCGAACTCGATGCAGCGCACGCCGCCCAGCCCAAGGCGCTCGGTCCGAATGATCGTCCCGGCATCGCACTCGTCGGCTGCGGCGGACAGGGCCGCGGTGACTGCGCCGGCGCAGCCGCCCACGCCGATGTGCTCGCGGTGTGCGACGTGGACGACAGCCATGCGGACGCCGCCGCGAAGCAGTTCACGAAGAACGGCAAGGTGCCGGAGAAGTTCAAAGACTTCCGCAAGCTCATGGAGCGCGATGACATTCACGCCATCATCACCGGCACGCCCGATCACTGGCACACGCTCGTGAACCTCTGCGCGGTCAAGGCGGGCAAGGATGTTTACAGCGAGAAGCCGCTCACGCTGACCATCGACGAAGGCAAACGCCTCGTGAAAGCCGTGCGCGACAACCAGCGCGTCCTTCAAGTGGGCAGCCAGCAACGCAGCGACCGCAACTTCCGCCTCGCCTGCGAACTGGTTCGCAACGGACGCATCGGCAGGCTCCAGCACATGATCGTCGGCCTGCCCACCGGGCCGGTCGGCGGACCGTTTCCGGAGAAGCCTGTTCCCGCCGGACTCGACTGGGATCTCTATCTCGGCCAGACGCCGCTCGTGCCTTACAACGGCAAGAACTGTCACTGGGATTTCCGCTGGTGGTATCAGTTCAGCGGCGGCCAGATGACCGACTGGGGTGCGCATCACAATGACATTGCCCAATGGGCCAACGGCAGCGAGCGCAGTGGTCCCGTCGAAATCAATGGCAAGTCGCTCAAGGAAATGGCCCCAGGCGGCTACACAGCAGCGTCCAAATACCGCATCGACTGCAAGTATGCGAACGGGGTGACGATGGCCATCGTGGATGGAAGCACCGTGACGGATCGCAACGTGGTGGGCGAAGGCAAGCAGACTCCGAACGGCGTGCAGTTCATCGGGCCGGACGGCTGGATCTTTGTGACGCGCGGATCGATCAAGGCCAGCAACGAGGAACTGCTCCAGACGCCCTTGCCGGAAAGCGCCGTCAAGCTCTACAAGAGCGGCAATCACATGGGAAATTTCTTCGACTGCATGCGCAGCCGCAAGGACCCGATCTGCGACGTGGAGATCGGTCATCGCTCCATCAGCGTCGCCCATCTCGGCGTGATCTCCGTCCGCATGAACCAGGCGCTCCAGTGGAATCCCGAGAAGGAAGTCTTCACCGGCGACAACGCCAAGGAAGCCAACCAGTGGCTCGTCCGCGAACAGCGCAAGCCATACGGCTACAGCTTCATCTCCTGAACGGCTGACGTGATTTCACAACCCTCGTCCTGCTCTGCGGGACGAGGGTGTTTTGCGACCGCGAACCAAACCGGCCCCATGCAGGAATATCTCGCGCATAGAGCGCGAAGGACGCAAAGGCAGAAGGAGAAAGGAGATGGCTGGCAAATTGTCATCATCCTGGGAGCAGCAGTTCAACCACGGATGGACACGGACAAACACGGATGAGAGACACGAATTTCACAAATTGGCGCGAAAGAGGAATTCTGAATTCGTGAACATTCGTGGAATTCGTGTCTTCCTTTAATCGCTCATCCGTGTTTATCCGTGTCGATCCGTGATTTCCAACTTCGTCTCTGTTCCACCTTTGCGTTCTTTGCGTGAGTCATCCCCGCTTTGTCACGCCGCGTAAACGAAGAACTTGTACCAGCAAAAGTTCCAGACCAGCCCGGCTGAAACCGCCATCAGCTTGCAGGTGTTCCGGGAGCACAGGTCATCGTCCAGCCGATGATTGAGCCGCAGCTTGCGAACGAAGAACAGGGCGACACGGACCGGCCCCTTCCAGACGTAGGTCGTGAAATAGAGAACGACGTTCTGAAGCACGAACGCAGAGAACGCGGTGGTCACGAGGAAACGCCCGGCCCGGCCCAGCCAGTCCTGTCCGTCGGATTGAAACACAACCAACCAGTTCGCCAGGAAGGCCCACGCCATCGCAATGGACACGGAAACAATGTTCGCGGGAATCCGCCGCCAGCCCACCGCCGGACGGGTCAGCAGATTGAAGATGCCAAAATCAACGGCGGTCGTGATGACGCCGACGATGCAGAACAGGAGGAACTGGGTGGCGGGCGACATTGCAAATCATCCTGCCGGCTCGAAGCCGACGAGAGGTTGACCGCAGCATCCTGCGCCCGGTGAAATCACTTTCACACGGTGGCAGGACGAATGACTGGTTGATTGCCGATCCAAGCAGATGTTCCAAATGGTGAACGCCGCAACACTGCGCAGAACCCATCGCCGACAGCAATCTTCACGTCGTGTTTCAGGAACTCCAGTCACGGTGCGCGCAGCCAGCGCAGGAGATCGGCCATGTCCTGCGGCTTCAGTGCTGATTCAAACCCGGACGGCATGAGCGAGAGTTTCGACAGCGACATCGTCGCGATATCGCTGCGCAGCACCGCGTGTTCGACGCCCCCGGCGAGGCGCAGGACGAGGTTGTTCGCGGTCTCGGCGGAAACAATTCCATCCAGCGCGTCGCCCGACTTCGAGGTGATCGTCCATGCGCGATAACGGGCCTCGACGGCCTGGCTCGGATCAAGGATGGCGGTGACGAGCCAGTCCACCGGCTTCGTCCCGACCATTCCCAGATCAGGGCCGACCTCATGGCCTTCACCGCGCAGCCGATGGCACGGAGCGCACAGCGTTTGGAACTGACGCTGCCCGCGCTGCGCGTCACCCGTCAGCTTCTCGACGCCCGCGTAACCAGCGATGACCTGCGCGCGGTCGGAGGACGATGGCTTCAACGCAACGCTGGCGACGCCGGCTTTCGGCAGCGGCGTGTCGGCCTGCAACTGCTTGAACAGCGCGCTCTCGGGACGCAGCGACGACATGACCGCGATGCGCAGCAGCTCATCGGCATCCTCCCGCGCAGCGAGCTGGCGCAGCAACGGCTCGATCTTTTCCGGCGGCCAGGCTCCAAGTGAAAATGCCGCCTGCAAACGAACGGACGCATCGCTGTCAGTCACCGAGGCTGCAACAGCGGCGAAGACCGCCTCTCCTTTGCCCGCCAGCGCCTCGCTTTGCCGGAGTGCTTCGCAGCGAACGGCGAAATGAGGATCGCCAAGAGTGGCCACCGCGCTTTCTGGAGTGATCGCACCGAGAACGCCGAGTGTGGCGAGCGCTTGCAAACGAACCTGCGGCGCACGGGTCACGGCGAGCAGATGGTTCAGCAATCCATTCGCCGAAGCATCCGCCCGCTCGACGAGCAAGCGCTGCGCGGTGTCACGCTGCCAGCCGTTCACGCTGTCCATCGCGGCGACGAGTTCACGCGTGCTTTTGGCGGCGAGATTCGGGATGGGCCGGCGCGCCTTGCCCACGGGCACCACGCGGTAGATGCGTCCTTTGTCATCACCAGCACGGACATCAAGTCGCGCCAGCGTCTCGGTCGAAATCCATTCGGGATGCTCGAGGCTGAAGCGATACATGTCCGCGATGTAGAGCGCGCCGTCGGGTCCGGTCCTCGTCGTGATCGGACGAAACCAGTTGTCCGTGCTCGCGAGAAATTCACTATGCTCCTCTCCCGCCGCGCGATGACTCGTGAAGCCGGCTCCCTCCCGCGCGAGCACTTCACGGTGAACGACGTTATGGACCGGCTCGCTGGCGAAGATGCTCGCGGCGAACTCCGGCCCGAACAAATCATCACGATACGGAGTGGGGCTGCACCCGCTCGTGACGTGATTGATCGACCACGGCTGGTTCGGCCGGACCATCGCCGCGCTGGCGGGGAAGACGCGGGTCGAATCAGGGTAGTTGGCCAGCATGTGCAGCACGCGCTTCACGGCGAGCCTGGGATTCCGGCGCAGATAATGTTCGGGCAACGTGACGTGCCACAGCCAGGTTGGGTTGTTGTTTCCGAACCAGTTTCCCCAGTCATCGCGACGCCGGCCAAACTGCGTCTGTGCGGAGACCGTCTCGATCTCGCCGGTGTCCGGACGAAAACGGATGTCGCGGCCGCTGATGGAAATGGTCTTCCCCGTGGCGAGCGACTTCACCTTGCCGCCGCTGTCACCGTTCGCGGCGTAAATCCAGCCGTCGAGTCCCCACTCGAATCCATTGAAGCGATGCTGCTGATTGCCGGTCACGAACCCGGTGAACAGAACTTTCCGCACATCCGCCCGGCCGTCCCCATCCGTGTCCTCCGCGTAGATTAAATCTGGGGCCGCCGCGATGAGCGCGCCCTTGCGCCACGGCATCACGCTGGAAGGGAACGCGATGTTATCGAGGAACGGAACGGCCTTGTCGTAGCGTCCATCACCGTCGGTGTCTTCGATCACTTTCACCACGCCGCCGGGTTTGCCTTTGCCATCCAGCCCCAGCGGATAATCCCGCATCTCCACGACCCAGAGCCGCCCATCTGCGCCCCAGTCAAACGCGATGGGATCAATCACCACCGGCTCCGCCGCCACCAGCTCGACGCGAAATCCCGGTCGCAAACGAAAGGACGCCAATGCCTCTTCCGGTGACTTCGGCGGCGGCATGTCGAACGCGATCAATTCCTTCAACGACCGCCGCTCCATCGTCGCTGGCTTCCCATCGATCTCGGGTCGCGTGATGATCAACTGACCGTTCTGGGCCCGCACGCTTGCGCCCACGACCGAGGGTGGCTCTTTGGCGGCACCGATGCGTTCGCCGGCCCGGACGAATTGCGACCAGCCACGCGTCCAGCCGAGATCGAGCCGGACGCTCTTCGACCAGAGATGAATCGCGTGACGTTGCGGATTCGAGAACAGGATGTCGTCGAAGCCGTCACCGTTCAGATCCACAAAGCGAAGGCCGGCATCCCGACCGCTGTCGTCGGTAAGCCGCACGCCGTCGGGCAAGGCGAAGCCCGCTTTCGCCCAGGTCTTGCTCGTTGGATTCCAGCGCTGGATCTCGTTCGTCGTGGGACTGCTGATCAACTGTTCCTTCGCGCCATCGCCATCAAAGTCGTGGAGCAACGTGGCCGGCTGCGCGGTCGCAACGATGATAAACATCATCGTCGCCACGACGATTGGGAACCGGCGATTCAGCAGCGTTCTCATTTCCCCAGTTTCTCCAGCACGTTGCGCGTGATGCGATCCACGGCGACATCACCGCCGCGTAGTCCGTGCGACCAGTCGGTGCTGCCGCAGGTGAACACCGTGCCACCGCGCGTGTAAACTCCGAGCACGGCGTGGCCCTTGCGGCCGTTCTCCCATTGCTCGTACCACTCGCAGTCGTCGGGATGCCATTGCGCCGGTGCGGTGCCGAGCACTTCAAACGTGTCCGGCGTGCCGTCGCGATGCGTGGGCGTCGGCAGGCCGTCCTTCCACGTCAATTCGCAGCCATCGCATTCGTAGCCGACAATGGTGTCCTTGCCGCCAAAGGCGTCGCCCCGTTTCAATCCCGTGCCCGCGAAGAGCCAATGCTCCGGACGATGCACGGTGTAGGCGCCGCTGCCGTCCATCAGTTGACCGTGGCTCTTGTGGTAGCCGCCCCAGAGAAAGCCGACGCCGGTGAGCTGATTCTCCGGACGCTTCACGAGGTGATGGCTCCAGAGCGAGGACAGCGTGGCGTAGTTTGTGCGCGCGGCATAGACCGGGTCCGAATGGAAATTCTGCTTCCAACAGGTGAGCGCCTGTCCGTCTGCCTCGCTGCGCACCTGCCAGCACACCGAGTTTCCGCTGAAGAACGCCACGTTGCCACCGGCGGCGATGAACTTCTCCAGGTTGTCGCGCATGGGCGCAGACCAATACTCATCATGCCCGACGCTCAGCACGAGGCGATACGCGTTCAGCATTTCCGGGCGCGACTCGAGATCGCCGTTCGCCGCGTAGTCGAAGGTGCAGCCGTTGCGCTCCGCCCATTCGACGAACGGCCTTTCCCAGCTGCCGAACTGGCTCGCCGGCGGACGCTCGAAGGAGACGCGATGGCCTTGGTTGCCGCCGCGCCCGTTGAAGGCGTAGAGGCTGAAGCCGCCCCAGTTGTTGTAGGCGTTGTAAGTGTGCGTGGAAAGTTGGAGCAGAATCTTCGAGGCTTTGCCCGGCTCGGCTGGACGCAGCACAAAGAAGCAGGTGCTCTCGGCAGTGCGTGTGCCGCGCTGAATGAATTTCCCGCCGCCCTCGCGCGCCCGCAGCGTCACCTGATAATAGCCGCTGCTCCATTCCGCCGGGATTTTCCGGGTCAACGCCGCCGGCCAGCGACAGCCGTGGGAGGACGCATCTTCTGGAACGGAATGCTCGCGTCCAGAAACCGAGGCTGAAGACCAGACTGACTCTGTCTTCGCGCCGAGCCGCACGATCTCGACGGCAAACGTCGCCGCGCTCGTGGACACATGCAGGGTCAGGTCGTCGCCGGGCGCATAGCTGACGCGTCCGGCGTAGCCTTCGACAAAGAGCCCGCCCGGTTCATCCGCCGCTCCCGAAAAGCAGGCACTGCTCAGCCAGATCAAGAGGGCGAGGCACAGGCACGACCGGAAGGTGAAGCAGGACGATTGCATGTCGCCACCCTAACCAGAGGCCCGCGCTGCGATCAAGAACGACGGGGGGAATCCAAGACCAACCCGGCAGAATTGGTCGGAGACTGGATCTCCGGGGCAGGACACGTGCGCCCGCAATCCAAAACCATGACAGGCACGCGCGCCAGCGTCTTGGAGTGCGCCGGTGCTCTGGCGCTTTTTTAGCGTTTGATTGTTTAAGCGTTCAGAAAGCGGCGCAGCAGCGCGCCCAGTCCAAGACGCTTCGCGGCACCTTGAGCCACCGAACTTCCATGCTGGCCATCTGTGCCTTTTTGCGTTTCACGTTTTACGCCTTACGAATGCCCCCATCAGCATGACTTCCTCCACGACGACCCAACATCCCCTCGCCCGCTCTCATCGTGCGTGCATTTCCTAACCGTCCCGTTAACAGTTCGCGCATGAAAACATTTCTCTGGTCCGCATGGATGACCGTGGTGTGCGCTTCAATGGCGATGGCCGCAGATGAAGACGGGTTCGTGCCGCTGTTCAACGGACGCGATCTCTCCGGCTGGGTGAACGCGAACTGCGCGCCGGAAACCTGGAGCGTGCGCGAAGGAGTCATCCACTGCACGGGCCGGCCCACGGGCGCGATGCGGACCACGCGGCAGTACGAGAACTTCATCCTGGAGGCGGAATGGCGGCATCTGAGCAAGGGCGGAAATTCCGGCGTGTTCATCTGGGGCACGCCCATCGCTGCGCCTGCGGTGCCGTTCCTGCGCGGCGTCGAGGTGCAGGTGCTCGACCACGGTTACGCCGAGCAATACGAGAAGGAGAGCGGCAAGAAGTCCGACTGGTTCACCACGCACGGCGATGTGTTTCCGATTCACGGCGCGACGATGAAGCCGTTTGGCCGGCATCGCGGAGACCGCAGCTTTCCCTCCGAAGATCGCAGCAAAGGATCACCGGAGTGGAACCATTACCGCATCGTCTGCACCAACGGCGTGCTTCGGCTCAGCGTGAACGGGAAGGAAGTTTCCGGCGGCGAGGACTGCAACTATCGCAAAGGTTATCTCGCGCTGGAATCCGAGGGAGCGCCGGTCGAGTTCCGCAACATCCGCATCAACGAACTGCCTTCCAGCAACACGCCCGCGAGCCTGACCGCACCGGAAGACACCGGCCTGCGCACGATTTTCACCGGATTAGATCTGCGCGGATGGAAGACCAGCGCCGCCGCCGTCCTGCGATGGAGCGTGCGCGGAGAGCGGATCAACCTGCGTGCCGGCGACGCAAATCCTGAAGCCACGCTGTGGTCGGAGAAGGATTACGGGGATGCTGAGTTCGTCTTCGACTGCCGGCCCTCCAAACCCGCCGAAGGCAAACCTGCGACTACGCCCGCCGTCGTCGTGCGCGGCGTGGAAGTGAAGCTCGCTGATGCGTCCCCCGGCAATTACCAGCGCTACAGCATCACAGTGAAAGGCGGCGAGATCATCGTGAAGCGCGGCGACAAGCAAACCCAGCGCGTGCCTTTGCCCGCCGACGCGAAAGCTCGCGGGCCGTTCGGTCTCCAGGACACGGGAGCGGCGATGGAACTGATGAACCTTTACGCGCGGGATTTGTAAGCGTGCCCGCTTCACTCGACACTTCATTTCGCTGGCTTCGCGCGGGCAACGAGGTGTTTCCCGCGATGATCGAAGAGATCGAGGCGGCGCGGCAAACCATCCGGCTGGAGATGTACATCTACTCGGCGAAAACGCCGGGAGATTTGGTGCGCGATGCCCTGGTGCGGGCGGCGCAGCGCGGCGTGCAGGTCAGGGTCATGCTCGACGCGCTGGGATCGTTCGGCCTGTCGGGAGCGTTCTGGAAACCGCTGACCGATGCCGACGGAAAATTTCGCTGGTTCAATCCGCTCAAGATCGGGCGCATCCCCTACCGGAATCATCGGAAGCTGCTGGTGTGCGATGACCGGATTGCCTTCATCGGCGGATTCAACATCGCGCCCGAGTACGACGGCGATGGCGTGAAGAGCGGCTGGCGGGATCTCGGCATCCGCATCCAAGGTCCGCTCGCGGCGGAACTGGGCGAGAGCTTCGACAACTCGTATGCCCGCGCCGATTTTAAGCATCGTCCGCTCTCGCGCTTCAGGAAGGCAAACTCACGCGCCACCATTTCAGCGGAGAGCTGGCGGCTTCTGGTCAGCGGGCCGGGGCGCGGCCACAATTATCTCAAGAAGAACTTAGCCACTGATCTGGGCAACGCTCATGCGGTCCAGATTGTCTGCGCCTATTTCCTCCCCACCTGGCGGCTTCGCCGTGAGATGGAGACGGTCACCCAGCGAGGGGGAAAGGTGCAGCTCATCCTGGCCGGAAAAAGTGATGTCCGGCTGTCTCAACTCGCGAGCCACAAGCTTTATCGCCGCCTGATGAAACGCGGGATTGAAATCTACGAGTACGCTCCCCAGGTGCTCCACGCGAAGCTGTTCCTCATCGACGAACAGGTTTACGTGGGCTCATGCAATCTGGATGCGCGCAGCCTGAACATTAACTACGAACTGATGGTGAGGCTGACAGATTCGGCCACCGTGGGCGCAGCAGGTGAAATCTTTCGGGAAATTCTTTCTCACAGCAAACGGATCGACCCTTCAACCTGGCAGAAGTCGCGGTCCTTCCTGACCAAGCTGAGAGAGGAATGGGCTTACTTCTTACTTGGCAGAGTGGACCCCTGGTGGGCCAGAGGCCGTGCGAAGCAACTGCAATGACCTGGGATCGCCACGCCGCGCCGGAGGATCACGGCACCGGTGTTCCGGCCGTGACCTGTTCCATCTTCTCCGCCAGCTTGAGACGTTCGCCAAACTGCTTCTTGAGGGCGGCCATCACTTCGTTGCGGAACTTCTGATACGCGCCGCTTTCACCGACTTCCGGCGGCGGCTGGAGGATGTCGATTGAGACGCGGTCCCCAGCCATCCATGCCTTGATGCTGATGGGATGCTGCACGTCCGGCTGCGCGTAGGAACAGATCGTGCCGGGTGTAAGCGAGATGCTGGTGCGATCTTCCAGACGCCAGCGCAAGGCGATTTCCGTAATGACCTGCCTCACGACATCCCGCTCCGAGGCCGGAATGGCAGCGACCGAGCCGCGCTCTGATTTGGGCGCCATCAGCTGCAACTGGGAATGGTTGACCGTATCGCAACCGGTGACGAAGAGGGCAAACAGCGACAGCGAGCAAGCGATCCAATGCTTCATGTTTCGTGAGTTCATTTGATGTTCCGGTCTTCCCTGCTCCGAAGGTTCGGCAGAAAGACGGGGCACACCTTATGAAAGGAGGCTCCCGCACGCAAACGGAAATCATCAGGCCAAATTCAACCGTCGCCCGTTGGCCTCCGCAGCTAGCCCGGAAAAATCACAGTGGAGTGAACGAAGGGGCTGGAAGTGCGTCGGACAGGCTGTGAACAAAGGCCCAACTCGATCGCCCTCCGCCGCCGCTCCTTCCACCGTCTGTGACCAGGAGCCGCTGCTCTTTGCCGACCTGGGTT
>Ga0163153_10001620_pt1 | contig 35303 bp, 36 predicted proteins | sample OliLakLV19MP6IB1_FD_148629 | JGI IMG/M metagenome (GOLD analysis project Ga0163153, IMG submission 148629) | Freshwater microbial mat bacterial communities from Lake Vanda, McMurdo Dry Valleys, Antarctica - Oligotrophic Lake LV.19.MP6.IB-1 | ecosystem: Environmental > Aquatic > Freshwater >... | reverse complement strand
GGCATCGAAAGGGAAGAGGTGAAGCTGCTGCGCGGCATGCTCGCCTCCTTCGAGCGCCGGATGAAGCGCTAGTCGGCGGCGGTAGCCCGCGCGGGGCCACGCAGGCGCGGGATCGCCAGCGCCGCCAGCGCCATCAGCGCCGTCACCGCGCTGCCAACGGCGAAGGCGACCGCGATGCCGAGCGACTCCACCAGGATTCCGCCCAGCGCCATGCCGGCGCCCAGCCCGCTCACGATGAAGGTCGACGACCACGTGAACGCCTCGGTGGCGTAGTGCGCGGGCGCCATGCGCGAGACCAGCACCGATTGCGCCGCGATCGAGGGGGCGATCAGCGCGCCGGCCAGGAACGCAACGATGGTGAAACCCACCGGGTGGCCGACGAGCACCGCGTGCAGGGCGAGGGGAATCGCCATGAGGCCGATGGTCCAGGCGAACTGGCGCTCCACCGGCATCCTGAAGTGCAGCCCGCCGTAAATCGCGCCACCCAGCACGCTGCCAAGCGAGTTGATCGCCAGCAACACGCCCGCCAGCGCTGGAAATGCCAGGGCCGTCGCAAACGCGGGATAACCCACCTCGAGCAGGCCGAAGCAGAGGGTGAGGCCGAAGGTGGTCACGAACACCATCAGCAGCCGGGGTTCGGTGAGGGGTCCCAGCAGGTGGCGCCGTCCCGCGGACGGCTGGTGCTTCATCAGCCCGAGCACACCCGAAAAGAAAAAAACCACGAAGGAGACCACCACCATCGCAATCGCCACGGCGAATGCGACCGTGGTGCCGAAGGCCGCCAGCACGCCGGCGACGATCGCCGGGCCGAGGGTGAAGTTGAGCTCTATCGTCACCGAATCGAGCGCGAAGGCGGTGCGCCGGTCTTCCTCGCGCTCGAAGCGGTGGCGCCAGAGCGTGCGGGTGAGCGTGGTGATCGGCGAAGCGAAAATGCCCGAGACCATCGCACACGCCACGATCGCCGCGAACGGCAGGTGCAGGTGCGCGGCGAGCAGCGTGGCCAGCAGCGCGGCGGGCTGCACGACGCCGGTCACCATCAATAGCGAGCGCGGACCGTGTTTGTCGATGAAGCGTCCCTGGAACGGCGCCGCAACCGCCATCGCCACAAGCGACGCGCCCACCCCGTGAACCGCATCGGCAAAGTTGCCCATCGCCTCGCGCAGGAACATGAGCATGGCGAAGCCCACCATGCCCACCGGCATGCGTGCAACCAGGGCGGTCAGGAGGAGGCGGGTGACGTCGGGCTGGCGGATGAACTCGACGTATTTGCGGGCGATGCGGTTCACGGGAATAGTTGATAATTTTACTCGGGAATGCCATATTGCGTCCATGTTCAAGCACATCCGCGAAGACATCCGCTGCGTGTTCGAACGCGACCCCGCCGCGCGTTCGGTGTGGGAGGTCATCACCTGCTATCCGGGCTTCCATGCCCTCCAGATGCATCGCGTCTCGCACACCTTCTGGCGCTGGGGCCTGCGTTGGCTTGCGCGGTTCACCTCGCACATCGGACGGTTCCTGACCGGCATCGAGATCCATCCGGGCGCCGTCATCGGCCGCCGCGTGTTCATCGATCACGGCATGGGTGTGGTGATCGGGGAGACGGCGGAAATCGGCGACGACTGCACGCTTTATCACGGCGTCACGCTCGGCGGCGTTTCATGGAACAAGGGCAAGCGCCATCCGACGCTCGGCAAAGGCGTGGTCGTCGGCGCGGGCGCCAAGATCCTCGGGCCGTTTGTGGTGGGCGACGGCGCGAAGGTGGGATCCAACTCGGTGGTGGTAAGGGCGGTGGCCGCAGTTGCCACCGTGGTGGGCATACCCGCGCGCGAGGTTGAAGCGGGCCCGGCCCATCCGGACGTCGCGCGCGCGGCGTTCGACGCCTACGCGGTCACCGCCGACATCGACGATCCACTCAACAAGGTCCTGCTCACGCTCGGCACGCGCACCGACGACATTGACGGTCGCATGGCGGAAATCCTTCGCCGGCTCGACGAGATCGAACGCGGCGGGGAATCGCCCGGCCGGCGCGCCGCGGGTGGGCGCGGCTAGCCGCCTACTCGACGCACATCACCGCGCCTTCCACGCTCCACCCCAGCCGCACCAATCCATCCAGCGTCGCGCGGTCGATCGCGAAGCGGTGGTTCGAATCCTTGAGCGGGTAGCCGTTGTTGTACGCGCGGTGGAGCGCGCGCAGCGGCGCGGGGCAGGCCCCGCTTTCCAGCCTGCGCGCGTAGAAGGCGACCCCTTCGTACACCCAGCCCGGGTCGGTCTTGACCAGCGCGCATTCGCCCGGCTCGATGGTATAGAAATGGGAGTTCGGCCCGATGCGTTTGCCGTTGGCGCCGATCGCCTCGTTGCCGTAGAAGCGGCACACCGGGCTCCACGCCGCGCCGGGAGCGGCCGACCAGACCTTGAAGCCGCCCGTGCCGGTGCGCTGCCACCCGCCGCCGCCGCCCCCGTCGAGGAAACCCTTCTCGGCCTCGAGCCCGGTCATGAAGAAGTGGTCGATCACGGTGTGGTAGTACTCGGCCACGGTCCAGTCGGCGGCGGGCGTTGTGGGCGGCGCCGTGGTTGCACCCTTCGCCTGGCCCGAACTGGCCTCTACCATCAGCGAGCTTGCGTCCACGGCCTCGAAGTCGGAGCCCTTCATGCGCGAGAACTGGCTTACCAGCGTGTCGTCGTCCCAGCGTGGGTCGGGCACGCCCGAGATGTACCAGGCGCTGCCGTTGTCGGCGAGGATCATTCCGTATTTTTTCAGCGCGCGCAGGATCACCTGCATCGAGGGGGCGAAGCCGCTGGTGTCGAAGCCGGCCTTCAGGCGCATGCGCAATCCCATCGGCGGGAATTGCGCCCCGGTGAGGCTTGAGGCGAAGTGGCGCGCGGGCCACACGAAGGAGCGGTGCGTCTGCGGCACCGTGAACCGCAGCGCGTGCGTGATCTCGCCCGAGGCCACCTCCTCGTAGCGCACGAGGCCCGGCAGGATCGGCAGGCCCGCGGCATCGGCCGAAGTCCATCCGCTGGGGCGCAGTGCGTTGGAGCGCAGGTCGTAGATCGCGCCGGAGCCCGCGCGCCAGGTGCCGTTGGTGTCTGGGAACGCGTAATACAGCTCGTACAGCCTGCAGTTGTCGCGGTCGAGCATGAGGATGTGCCGGTCGCCGTGCGAATTGCTGCCGCCTTCGATCGGCGGGTTCGGGGGGATCGGGTAGGGCCCGGGGTCGCTCTCGTCGTCATAGTCGAAGGTGACCGCGACCTTGGGCTGGTTGCCCGGGACGGTGACGTACGGGATGCCGATGGGCGCACCTTCGTAGACGGTGCCGAAATCGGGGTGGAATCCGCGGCCTGCGCCGATGGTGGCGACGAAGGTGTCCGACGAGGGGTGCCGGGGGAGGGTATCGACCGGCACATTCCAGATGTTGTCCGCCGGCAAAACCGGGCAGCCGGATAGCTGTGGGGCGGCCGCGGCAGGCAGGGCCAGGAGGAGCAGGAGCGGGCAGTAGAAGGTTTGCATACCGCCGGTATCGCAACCGCCGTGCCAGTCATTAACCATTTGATTAATAATGAACAGTTATCGGCGGGCGTCTCCGGCGGGCGACCGGCACTACGGTTTTGCGGCACCCATACTTGACTGAATCAGTCGGAATTGGAGTAAACTTGAGTGGATTACTCGGGATTCCTCCCCGACAACGAAAGCCGCCCACATGAGACTCACGACCAAGGGACGTTTTGCGGTGACCGCGATGCTCGACCTCGCGCTGCATGGCGACAAGGGCCCGGTCACGCTTTCGGGCATCAGCGAGCGCCAGAAGATTTCGCTTTCGTACCTGGAGCAGCTGTTCGGCAAGTTGCGCCGCCGCGAACTGGTGGAAAGTGTGCGCGGCCCGGGCGGCGGTTATCACCTCGCGCGCGATCCCTCTCTGCTTTCGGTCGCCGACATCGTTCGCGCCGTCGAGGAGCCGCTCGATTCCACCCAGTGCGGCGGGCGCGAGAACTGCCTGGGCAACAACGAGCGATGCATGACACACGACCTGTGGGCGGAGCTGAACACCACGGTGTACGGCTTCCTCGCGGGCGTGGCGCTTTCGGACCTGGTGCAGAAGCAGCGCAACAAAACCGTTTCCCTCGTGCGCGGCGCCGCGAGCAAGCCGCGCGATACCCAGCCCGTTTCCGCCTGAGCCAGGAACCCATGAGCGACCGCAAGCACCCGATCTACCTCGACTACTCCGCTACCACGCCGGTTGATCCGCGCGTCGCGGAGAAGATGATCCCGTGGCTGACCCAGAATTTCGGCAACCCCGCCTCGCGCAGCCACGCCTACGGCTGGGATGCGGAAGAGGCCGTCGAGAATGCGCGCGCCGAAGTCGCGAAGCTGGTCAATGCCGACCCGAAGGAGATCATCTGGACCTCGGGTGCAACCGAATCCAACAACCTCGCCCTCAAGGGTGCGGCGCATTTCTACAAGACCAGGGGCAGGCACCTGGTCACGGTGAAGACCGAACACAAGGCGGTGCTGGACACCATGCGCGAGCTCGAGCGCGAAGGCTTCGAGGTCACCTACCTCGATCCGCAGCCCGATGGCCTCGTGGACCTCGACAAGTTCAAGGCGGCGCTTCGCCCGGACACGATCATCGCCTCGGTGATGCACGTGAACAACGAGATCGGCGTGATCCAGCCGATCTTCGAGATGGGCGAGATCCTGCGCTCGCAGGGCATCATCTTCCACGTGGATGCCGCGCAGTCCACCGGCAAGGCGCCGATCGACCTGCAACGTCTGAAGGTCGACCTGATGAGTTTCTCGGCCCACAAGACCTATGGCCCCAAGGGCGTCGGCGCGCTTTACGTGCGCCGCAAGCCGCGCGTGCGCCTGGAGGCGCAGATGCACGGTGGCGGGCATGAGAAGGGTTTCCGCTCGGGCACGCTGCCCACGCACCAGATCGTGGGCATGGGAGAAGCATTTCGCATCGCGCGCCTCGAGATGGCCGCCGAGGGCGAGCGCATCCGCATGCTGCGCGACCGCCTGCTGGCCGGCTTCAAGGACATGGAAGAGATCTACGTCAACGGCGACCTCGACCTTCGCGTGCCGCACAACCTCAACGTGAGCTTCAACTTCGTCGAAGGCGAGTCGCTGATCATGGGCATGAAGGAGCTGGCGGTGTCCTCGGGTTCCGCCTGCACCTCGGCGAGCCTCGAGCCGTCGTACGTCCTGCGCGCCCTCGGCCGCAATGACGAGCTGGCGCACAGCTCCATCCGCTTCACCCTCGGGCGCTTCACCACCGAGGCCGACATCGACTTCGCGGTGAACCTCATCAAGGAGCGCATCACCAAGCTGCGCGAGATGAGCCCGCTGTGGGAGATGTACAAGGACGGCATCGACTTGAACACCGTGCAGTGGGCCGCACATTAAAGATCTCCCTCTCCCCTGGGGGAGGGCCGGGGATAGGGTAATTCCTTAGGAGACTCAAATGGCATACAGCGAAAAAGTCATCGACCACTACGAAAACCCCCGCAACGTCGGATCGTTCGGCAAGGGCGAGGAAGGTGTCGCCACCGGGATGGTCGGCGCGCCGGCCTGCGGCGACGTGATGAAGCTGCAGATCAAGGTCGGGCCGGACGGCATCATCCAGGACGCCAGGTTCAAGACCTACGGCTGCGGCAGCGCCATCGCGTCCTCGTCGCTCGTGACCGAGTGGGTCAAGGGCAAGAGCATCGACGAGGCCGCCGGCATCAAGAACACGCAGATCGCGGAGGAGCTGGCGCTCCCGCCGGTCAAGATCCACTGCTCGATCCTCGCCGAGGACGCCATCAAGGCGGCCATCGCGGACTACCGCAAGAAACACAGCGCGGATGCCGACAAGAAGGCGGCGGACTGACATGGCGGTCACCCTCACTGATCGCGCGGCGCAACACGTGCAGCGCTACATCGAGAAACGCGGCAAGGGCGTAGGCCTTCGCCTGGGCGTGAAAACCACCGGCTGCTCGGGGCTGGCGTACAAGCTGGAATTCGCCGACGACATCAAGCCCGAGGACGTGAGCTTCGAAAGCAACGGCGTCCGGGTGCTGATCGACCCCAAGAGCCTCGCCTACCTCGACGGCACGGAGCTGGACTTCGCCCGCGAAGGCCTGAACGAAGGCTTCAAGTTCAACAACCCCAACGAGAAGGATCGCTGCGGCTGCGGGGAGTCTTTCAACGTTTGAGCTCGGCATTCACCCGCAACCACTTCGAGCTGCTCGGGCTCGCGCCGGGCTACGCGATGGACCTCGCGCAGCTCGAGTCGCGCTACCGGGAACTGCAGGGCCAGGTCCATCCTGACCGCTTCGCCTCGGCTCCCGAGGCGGAAAGGCGCGTGGCCATGCAGTGGGCCACGCGGGCCAACGAGGCCTACCGCACGCTGCGCGATCCCGTCGACCGAGCGCGCTACCTGCTGGGGCTGAAGGGCTTCGACACCGGAGAAGAAAGCAACACCGCGATGCCCCCGGATTTCCTGATGCAGCAGATGGAATGGCGTGAAAGCGTCGCCGATTCGCGCGCCAGCCACGATGCGGCGGGGCTCAAGGCCTTGAGCGATGAGCTGGGCAGCGAGCGCGCGGACATGCTGAGGCAGCTCGAGCGCGCCATCGACCGCGATTCCAACTACGACGCCGGATGCTCGCTGGTGCGCAAGCTGCGTTTCCTCGAGAAGCTGGAAGAAGAGATCGACGAGGCGCTGGCATGAGCATCGCCGCCGAACCCGCGCGGGCCTGCTGACGTGGCGCTGCTGCAGATATCCGAACCGGGTGAGTCACCCGATCCGCATCAGGGCAAGCTGGCCGTCGGGATCGACCTCGGCACCACCCATTCGCTGGTCGCCACCGTGCGCAGCAGTTCGGCCGAAGTGATCACCGATGAGCACGGGCGGGCGCTGCTGCCTTCGATCGTGCGTTACTTCGAGGATGGCCGCGTCGATGTCGGCTACGAGGCGCGCGCGGCGCAGGCGGACGATCCTTCCAACACCATCGTCTCGGTCAAGCGCTTCATGGGCCGCGGCGTATCCGATGTCGCAAAATACGGCGCGCTGCCGTACCGGTTCGTCGAGGCGCCCGGCATGGTTGCGATCGAAACCGCGGCCGGCGCGCGCTCGCCGGTGCAGGCCTCGGCGGAAATCCTCAAGGTGCTGCGCGACCGCGCCGAGGCCGCGCTCGGCGGTGAACTGTTCGGCGCCGTCGTGACCGTGCCCGCGTATTTCGACGACTCGCAGCGCCAGGCAACGAAGGACGCCGCGCGCCTCGCGGGCCTCAATGTCCTGCGCCTGCTCAATGAGCCGACAGCCGCGGCAATCGCCTACGGGCTCGACCACGGATCCGAAGGCACCTTCGCGATCTTCGACCTCGGCGGCGGCACCTTCGACATCTCCATCCTCAGGCTCACGCGCGGTGTCTTCGAGGTGCTCGCGACCAATGGCGATTCCGCGCTGGGCGGCGACGATTTCGACCAGGCAATCGCGACGCACTGGCGCGTCGGCAACAAGATCGCCGACGCCAGGGGCGGCGACACGCGCCGCCTGCTGGCCGCCGCGCGCGACGTGAAGGAAGCGCTCAGCACCGCGCAGCACGCCGAGGCGACGGTCACCCTGTCCTATGGGCAGAAGGCGCGCCTGCAGCTCACGCGAGCCGAATTCGAGCAGCTCACCGCCGCCCTGGTGCAGAGGGCGCTGGTGCCGACCCGGAAGGCGTTGCGCGATGCGAAGCTCACGCCGGCGCAGATCGACGGCGTGGTGATGGTGGGCGGCGCCACGCGCATGCCGCAGGTGCAACGCGCCGCGCAACAGTTCTTCGGCAAGCCGCCGCTCATCGACCTCGACCCCGACCAGGTGGTTGCGATCGGCGCGGCGATCCAGGCCAACGTGCTCGCCGGCAACCGCGGGGGCGACGACTGGTTGCTGCTCGACGTGATCCCGCTGTCGCTCGGGCTCGAGACCATGGGCGGCCTGGTCGAGCGCGTGGTGCCGCGCAATTCCACCATTCCGGTGGCGCGCGCGCAGGAGTTCACCACCTTCAAGGACGGCCAGATCGCGATGGCGATCCACGTGGTGCAGGGTGAGCGCGAGCTGGTCTCCGACTGCCGCTCGCTTGCGCGCTTCGAGCTGCGCGGCATCCCGCCGATGGTCGCGGGTGCGGCGCGCATCCAGGTGACCTTCCAGGTGGACGCCGACGGGCTGCTTTCCGTATCCGCGCGCGAAGCAACCACCGGCGTCGAATCGTCGATCGTCGTCAAGCCGTCTTACGGCCTTTCTGACGACGAGGTGGCGCGCATGCTGCAGGAGGGCTTCTCGCATGCCGCCGGCGATCGCGATGCGCGCGCGCTTGCGGAACAACGCGTCGAGGCCGAAGCGCTGCTGGTCTCGCTCGAGGCCGCGTTTGCCAGGGACGGCAACCTGCTGTCCGCGCACGAGCGCGAAGGCCTGGCCGCCCCCATGGGCGCCCTGCGCGAGTTGCGCGAAGGCGCCGACCACCGCGCGATCAAGGCCGCGGTGGAATCCCTCAACCGCGCGAGCGAGACCTTTGCCGCGCGCCGCATGGACCGCGCGATCTCCGGGGCGCTGGCCGGGCGCCGCATGGAAGACCTGCGATGAGCAAGCTGAAGGTGTTGCCTCACGAGACGCTGTGCCCGGCCGGCATCGAGATCGAGGCGCCCGAGGGCGTTTCGATCTGCGACGTCCTGCTCGACCACGGCATCGACATCGAGCACGCGTGCGAGAAGAGTTGCGCCTGCACGACGTGCCACGTGATCGTGCGCGAGGGCGCCGGTTCGCTCGACCCCGCGACCGAAAAGGAAGACGATCTCCTCGACAAGGCGTGGGGCCTGGAGCTCACCTCGCGCCTTTCCTGCCAGGCGCGCATGAAGTCCGCGCCGGTCACGATCGAGATCCCGAAATACACCCTCAACCAGGTGAGCGAGGCGAAACACTGATGAAATGGACCGATACCCGGGAGATCGCGCAGGCGCTCGCGGACAAGTTGCCCGACGTCGATCCGCAACGCGTCAATTTCGTCGACCTTCGCAACTGGGTGATGGCGCTCGAGGGGTTCGACGACGATCCCAGCCGCAGCGGCGAGCGCATCCTCGAGGCGATCCAGGCCGCGTGGATGGAAGAGGCGGACTGACGGTATCAAGGCCGCGTAGCGGTCGACCAAAAAAAAAAGGCGTTATTGGCTTTGCCGTACCCAAGCGGCAAAACGGGGGCTGAATGACCGCTCCCGCTGATCGCTTATTTCGCCGGCGTCACCTGCTCCGCGTACACATCCGCGCCGACACCGCGCCACTCGGTTCTTCCCTCGAAGCGGCAGGCGGAGCAAACCAGCGTGACCCGACCCCCGTCCTTCGTCTTTGCGTGCGCGAGGAACGAGCGCTTGCCGTTCTGGAAGCAGTTGGCACAAAGGTAATGAGCATGCTCGCCATTACTCATCGCTTCCTTCAAAGCAAAAACCGGAACGCCTCGAAACGGCGATACAAGCTGATAGCGCTGCTTCTCTGCTTCCCAGTCTTTCATCTGTTTCAACTGGCTTTCCAGATCGTTTTTCTGGTGCAGCAACGTCGCATTTTGTTGCTGAACGGAAGCGACCATGGAGTTAAGGCCAATGAGGGCTTGTTGAAACTCCATCAATTGGCCTTGGCGCTTTGTCGCATCGGTCGCGGACGTGAGGTCAACAGCTACCTTGCCGATACCCGCCGCCGCTTGGAGCAAACCAACGATTGCATCAACAGCCATGACAGCGTCTCCCGTTAAGGCTTCTTCCTTGGCACGACAGCGTCTATGGCCCGTTCAAAATCCGCGCCCGTTTCAATCCCCAGGTTCTTCGCTAACTCCAAAAAGCGAGCCGATTGCTCCGGGTCGGTCGTCCGGGTGCGTAGTGCTGGCTTCTTCTTTGGGGGCTGCTTTCGCTTTGCTGGCATTAGCGGTCACCTTGCGTTTGCGCCATAGCTGCTCAGACAGTAGTTCTTCTGTAGGTGAGGCGCTTCCCCACCACGCCAGCAAGCAGGATTTCGGCGCGCTGGAAATCCTCAACACCATTGGCCTTGCGGTTGTTATACCGGAAATCAAATTCCGTCACGTAGCGTTGAAGGTGGTTGTGGGCGCAATGCTGGTAGACGCCCTTCATGCCGCGTTTGAAGATGGAGAAGAAGCCCTCGACCGTGTTGCTGTGGACGTAGCGGTTGTCCATCTTCACGTACTCACCGGCACGATGGTTGGTGTAGCTGTGGGCCGTGAACAGCTTGCCCAGAACTTGATACTGGCTGGCTTCGTCCGTCATCAGGTGAGCCGCGCCGGAAATGTTCTTCGAGAGCAGCGTGTAGAGGGTCTGGGTCTTAAGGTCGTCCACCACGATGGAGCGCGACAGACCCTTCACGCGATCCACCAGCGAAACGATCTTGTATTTGTGGCCCGGTGCCACGGCCCTTCTTCTCGCCACGCGGCTTCTTGTTGTAGTCGAGGTGATCAAGGACCCGATCATCTTCCAAACCACGCATGGCAGCCGCGCCTACGGCTACGAGGCCACGGTGCTGGCGGACATTTGTGACGCCGTGTTGGAGGCTAGGAAACAGGACAAGCTGCACTACCAGCAGGTCCACATCGCGGAGCGCTGCGAAGCCCTTGTCAGGGCCTTTGCAAAGGTCGGGATTATTGCGCTGGTGGACGAAGCCACCGGCTTCCAATACGACCGTCCGCGCCGGGAACTCGAAGAGCAGTTAAAGCGCTTTCTGTCTGACTCCCTGCGACGTTGGGTCCGGACGTTCCCGTCATCGTATTTCCAGCACCTGTGTCGCTTGCGTGGCGTAGAGCTTCGGTCGGATATGAAGCTTCCGCAGTACTTCGGCCACCTGACCAACAATCTCGTTTATCGGCGCATAGCGCCCGGCTTGCTCGCGCAACTCAAAGAGCGCAAGAACGAGCGCGGAAGCGCGAGCAACAAGCTAAACCAATGGCTGAGCCTGGAGGTGGGCGTTCCCGAATTGCTGCTTCATCTTGGAATGGTGATCGCGGTCATGAAACAGCACACCGATTACGAGAAATTCGAGCGCGCTCTTGATCAGGTAGCGCCGATCTACCCTGAGACGCCGGGACTGTTTGACGACCCGAAGGACTGGGAGCCGCGCTAATGCCGAATCGCCGCCCGAAAGGGCTTGGGTACGTGAACGATAACAACGCCAAAAAAAACGGGGCAGGTCAGACCCACCCCACAAGGCGCACGCAGGGGTAAGAGCAAGGACGATGCCAGCTCTTGCGGCGTTTTAAATATCAAGTACTTAACGAGAGTGCGGGTGGCCACTAGCCACCCGCCGGCCTCGCCCTGTCGCTGCCCAGCGACAGTGGAGGGGATATGTACATGCAACCCGTTGAATCGATGTGGGAATTGCATGTCGTTGTAGAGAGACAGCTACGCCGCGTAGGCGACGAGCTACGCGGATGGCCGGGCTAGATCTTGGCGTCAGCCTTGAACACCGCGGCCTCGATGCCGTGGCGCTGCAGCAGCTTGTAGAACTCCGTGCGGTTGCGGCGGGCGAGCTTCGCGGCCTGCGTGACGCTGCCCTTGGTGAGCTTGAGGATGCGCGTGAGGTAGTCGCGCTCGAAGCGCTTGCGCGCGTCCTCGAACGACGTCATCTCGTGCATCTCCACTTGTATCGCCTGCTCCACAAACGCCAGCGGAATGATCTCCGTCGGGCACAACGCGATGGATTGCTCGACCACGTTGAAGAGCTGGCGCACGTTGCCAGGCCACTTCGCCTTCACCAGCAGCTCGAGCGCCTCGGGTGAAAACGCCGCCTTCTCGCGCCCGTAGCGCGAGGCCAGCTTGATGAGGAAGTAGTCCGCCAGCATCGAGACGTCCTCGGGACGCTCGTCGAGCGAGGGCAGCTTGAGCGTCACCACGTTGAGGCGGTAGTAGAGGTCCTCGCGGAAGGTGCCGTTTTCCTTTTCCCTGGCGAGGTCGCGGTGGGTGGCGGAGATGATGCGCACGTCGAAGGGGGTGGAACGCGTGGCTCCGATGGGGCGCACCTCGCGCGTCTCGATCACGCGCAGCAGCTTTACCTGGAGCGCGAGCGGCATGTCGCCGATCTCGTCGAGGAAAAGCGTGCCCTTGTCCGCCGCGACGAAGAGGCCGCGCTGGTCGGCGATGGCGCCGGTGAACGACCCCTTCATGTGGCCGAAGAGCTCGCTTTCGAGCAGCGTTTCGGGGATCGCGCCGCAGTTGATCGCGACAAAGGGCTGGTTCACGCGCGGGCTGGCGCGGTGGATCGCGCGCGCCAGCAGTTCCTTGCCGCTGCCGCTTTCGCCCTGGATCAACACGCTGGCATCACCGGCCGCGACACGCTGCGCCTTGGCGAGCAGGTCTTCCATGAGGGACGAGCGCGTCACGATGTCTTCGCGCCAGGCCTGGCCAAGGCCGGCCTGCAGGGCGCCGCCGTGCAGCGTCAGGGCGCGATCAATCTGCGAGAGCAGCTCGTCGGGATCGTAGGGCTTGGTGAGGTAGCCGAAGACGCCACGCTTGACCGCGGTGACTGCGTCCGGGATCGAGCCGTGTGCGGTGAGGATCACCACCGGCAGGCCCGGATAGGAGGCCTGGATCTCGAGGAAGAGCGCCATGCCGTCCATGCCTTCCATGCGCAGGTCGGTGAGCACGAGGTCCGGGCGCGAGGCGGAGATCGAGGCGAGGGCGCGCTGGCCGCTATCCACGGCGGTCACGCCGTAGTTGTTGGCCTTGAGCCTGATCGTCAGCAGGCGCAGCAGATCAGGGTCGTCGTCGACCAGCAACAGTGATGCTTTTCCGTTCTTGGACATTAGCGTGCCTTGCTTTGGCGGTCGGAGAGGCTTCTTTCGATTTCGCCCAGGGCGTCGAGCTTGTGCTGCAGCTGCGCTGCACGCTCCTGCAGGGCATCGGCGCGCACCTTCTGGGATTCGGTGGCCTTGCGCTCTTCGCGCAGGTTCCTTTCCGCCGCGGCGGCGCTCTCCCGGAGCCGGCGGCGGTCAACAGCCTGCACGTGCAAGAAGCTTGCCATATCCCTCACCTCGGCCGGGCTTTCTTCGTTGGCGGCCCGGGCGGCGAGCGCGGCCTCATTCATGCTGCGCAACTCGGCGAGCTCGGCCAGCGCCGTGGCGGCGCCCGCCCTTCCGCCCGCCGAGGGGGAAACGGGCTTGCGGTCGACCGAGGCGCAGGCTCCCGCCAGCAGCGCGCAAGCCGCGATGGCGGCAGGCCTCACGCGGCTTCCTCCACCTCGGATTTGCGGCGCGGGAAGCGGATGCGGAAATGGGCGCCGGGACCCTCGAGGATCTCGATGCGGCCGCGGTGCAGCGTCACGTATTCCTTCACGATCGACAAGCCCAGGCCGCTGCCCTTGATGGCCGCGATCGGCGTGTCGGCGCCGCGATAGAAGGCTTCGAAGACCTTCTCGCGTTCCGGCTCCGGGATGCCCGGGCCTTCGTCGAGCACCTCGCAGACCGCGTCGCCGCGTTCCTTGTAGAGCTTGATCGCGATGAGCCCCTTGTCGGGTGAATACTTGATGGCGTTGGACAGCAGGTTGTCGAGCACGACGCGGATCTTGTCTTCGTCGCAATACGCCGAGACCTGTTCGCAGTTCATCTCGACGCGGATGCCCTTGGCGACGATCGCGAGCTTGCGGTCGTACAACACGCGGCGCACCAGGTCGCGCAGCGCGACGATCCTGGCGTCGAGGTAGGAGGCCTGCGCGTGCACCGCGCTGTAGTTGAGCAGCCCCTCGATCAGCTTGCGCAGCTCGATCGAGTTTTCCTGCAGGATGCGCGCGATCTCGTGCTGCTCGGCGTTGAGGTTGCCGACCACGCCCGAGGAGAGCAGGTCGGATCCTTCGCGCAGCGCGGTGAGCGGCGTCTTGAGTTCGTGCGACATGTGCTGGAGGAAACGTGTCTTCTGCGCCTCGAGCGTGAGCAGGCGCTCGCGCAGCCAGTCGAGCTGCTCACCCAGGCGCACCATGTCGCCCGGGCCCTCGATCACGATCGGCTTGCCGAACTGCCCTTCGCCGAGGCCCTGGATGCTTGCGCTCACCTGCGTGATCGGGCGCGCGATCAGGTAGGTGAAGGAGGCGATCAGCAGGATGGCGGTGGGGATGAGGGCGATCATGAGCCAGAAGACGCTGTTGCGCGATTGGACCGCCTGCGTGCGCAGCTGTTCGATGCCTTCGTCGATCACCTGGTCGCCCAGGGCCACCAGGGCGTGGGCACGCTCCGTAAGGCCGGCGAACTCGCGTTGCAGGTATTGGGACAGGACCGGCGTCGGCCCGGCCCTGGCGATGAACTGGTGCATCGCGTCGGCCTGGCGTTCGATCGTCGCGACTTCCGAGCGCTGGCTGTCCGAAAGGGCCATGCCGTTGAGCTGGCGCAGCAGGCCCTGGAAGGCGGCGCGATGGCCCTGGTAGGCGTTCAGGTACGTGGCCTCGCCCGCTACCGCATACTGTCGGGCGGAGCGCTCGAGCGAGCTCACCGTCGCAACCAGGGAACGGCTGGCCTGGGTGACCTTGACAGCGGAATGCACGGCCTGCTCCGACAGTCCCGCCAGGCGCTCGAAGGCGAGCGCATTGGAGAACAAGGCAAACAGCAGGGGTGCCGCCACGATGGTGAAGGCAATCACCAGCAGCGACAGGAACGAACGGGGATAGGTCAGCCTCATTGAATCCGATTATCCGTTGAAAGCCCTTCGAATCAATTGCTTGTGCAGGAGACCGCCGCGATGCCCATGTACGAATCCGAGATTACCCGCTTCATCCGCGAGATGAAGGACAAGAACCCCGGCATCGTCGAGTTGCAGAGGAAGAACCGCGCGACCTGGTGGGACAAGCCGCAGGACCTGGAAATCCAGCAGGAACACTCGGAATCGGCCGTGCCCCAGCCGCCCTATGTGTATTTTCCCCTTCCCGCGGCCCCGGAGGATCAGGAACCGGGGAACAGCGCCAGCACGCCGTCCAGGCCGGCGTAGTCCAGCACGTAGGCGGCCTTCGCCTTCACCACCGGCTTGGCGTGGTAGGCGATGCTGGCTCCGGCTTCGGCCATCATCGGCAGGTCGTTGGCTCCATCACCGATCGCGATCACCTGCGCGCTGGTGATTCCGAGCTGCGCCTTGAGTCGTGCAACGTGCACGGCTTTTCCTTGCGCATCCACCAGCGGCCCCGTCGTGCGGCCCGCGAGTTTTCCTGACTCGACCACGAGCACGTTGGAGTACGCGTAGTCGAGCCTGAGCCTGTCGCGCACGCGGTCGGTGAAATAGGTGAAGCCGCCCGAGACCAGCAGCGTCTTCAATCCCGCCTTGCGTGCCGCGGCGATGAGTTGTTCGGCGCCCGGGTTGAAGCGCAGCCGTTCGGCATAGACCTTCTCCAGCGCCGATTGCTCGAGCCCTTCGAGCGCTGCGACGCGCCGCCTGAGGCTCTCGGGCCAGTCGATCTCGCCGCGCATCGCGCTTTCCGTCACCGCCGCGACCTGCGCCTTGCGTCCGGCGAAATCGGCGATCTCGTCGATGCATTCGATCGAGATCAGCGTGGAATCCATGTCCATCGCGAGGAGCCTGAAATCGGCGAGCTTCGCGCCCTCATTCACGAAGCCCCAGTCGAGGCGGGTCCCGGCGCAATGGGCGACGACGGCATCGCGTGTGCCCGGGTCCGCGGATGTGATTCGAAAGGCGGATTGCGCGATGCGTTCGATCGCGGTGCCGCGCGCGATGCGGTGGAGCGCCTTCAAGTCGGGCGTGCTGACCTCTTCACCCTGGATGACGAGGTTCATCGGTGGCTCCCTCAAGCGAGTTTCTTCAGGAATTGCCGAACCTCGTTGGCGCGCTGCCTCAGGTCGTCGTGTTTCATCTCGATCTTCACCCGGTCGGGCCCCGGCAGCCGATAGATGCGCGAAGACTGTACCAGCGCCAGCACCTTCTTCGGGTCGACCGGCGGTTCGGCGATGAACTGGATCGTGATGGCGCCCGGCGCGGCATCGATTTTCATCACCCCCAGGGGAGCTCCCTGGATGCGCAGCCGGTGGCATTCCAGCAGGACACGCGTGGGCTCGGGCAGGGCGCCGAAGCGATCGACCAGCTCCTCGGTCAGCCGCTCCAGGTCGTCGTCGGTATCGCAGTTGGCCAGGCGCTTGTAGATCACCAGGCGCTCGTGTACGTCGCCGCAATAGGATTCCGGCAGCAGCGCGGGCGCGTGCAGGTTGACTTCGGTCGCGACGTTGATGGGCCGCGAGAGGTCGGGCTCGACGCCTTTCTTGAGCGACTTCACCGCGTGTTCCAGCATCTCCGTGTAGAGCGCGAAGCCGATGTCCTGGATGCCGCCCGACTGCGAATCGCCCAGCACCTCGCCGGCTCCGCGGATCTCGAGGTCGTGCATCGCCAGGTAGAAGCCCGCGCCCAGGTCTTCCATCATCTGGATCGCCTCGAGCCGCTTCCTGGCCGCCGGCGAAAGCGCCTCCTCGGGCGGCGTCAGCAGGTACGCATAAGCCTGGTGGTGTGAGCGCCCGACGCGCCCGCGCAGCTGGTGCAGCTGGGCGAGGCCGAACTTGTCGGCGCGGTGGATCAGGATGGTGTTGGCGGTGGGCACGTCGATGCCGGTCTCGATGATGGTCGAGCACAGCAGCACGTTGGAGCGCTGGTGGTAGAAATCGCGCATCACGCTTTCCAGCTCGCGCTCGCGCATCTGGCCGTGGGCGACCGCGATGCGCGCCTCCGGCAGCAGCTGCTCGAGCTCCTCCTTGCGGTTCTCGATCGTCTCGACCTCGTTGTAGAGGTAGTAGGCCTGGCCGCCGCGCTTCAATTCGCGCAACACCGCCTCGCGCACGATGCCGTCCGACAGGCGGTTCACGAAGGTCTTGATCGACAGGCGCCGCTGCGGCGCGGTGGCGATCACGGAGAAATCGCGCAGGCCTTCCAGCGACATCGCGAGCGTGCGCGGGATCGGCGTCGCCGTGAGGGTGAGCACATCAACTTCCGCGCGCAGGCGCTTGAGCTCCTCCTTCTGGCGCACGCCGAAGCGGTGTTCCTCGTCGATGATCACCAGGCCCAGGTTCTTGAAATGCACGTCCTTCTGTATCAGCTTGTGGGTGCCGATCACGATGTCGATGCGGCCGTCGGCAAGCCCCTCGAGCGACTTGGCGACTTCCTTTGGACTGCGGAAGCGCGACAGCTCGGCGATCTTGACCGGAAAACTCGAGAAGCGGTCGCTGAAATTGCCGAAGTGCTGCTCGGCCAGCAGCGTGGTCGGCACCAGGATCGCCACCTGCTTGCCGGCGGCCACGGCGATATAGGCCGCACGCATGGCGACCTCGGTCTTGCCGAAGCCCACGTCACCACACACCAGGCGATCCATGGGACGGCCGAGCGTCATGTCGAGGATCACCGCTTGGATGGCCTCGGCCTGGTCGGGCGTTTCCTCGAACGGGAAGGTCGATGCAAACTGCTCGTAATCCTGCATCCCGAGCGGGAAGGCGAAGCCCTGGCGCGCGAGGCGCTTGGCGTAGAGGTCGAGCAGCTCCGCCGCGGTGTCGCGCACCTGGCGCGCCGCCTTGCGCTTGGCTTTCTCCCACTGGCCGCTGCCCAGGCGATGCAGCGGGGCATTTTCCGGCGCGGCCCCGGTGTAGCGGCTGATCACGTGCAGTTGCGAGACCGGCACGTAGAGCTTGTCGCCGCCTTCGTATTCGAGGTGCAGGAACTCCATCTCGCCCTCGCCGAGGTCGAGCGTCACCAGGCCCAGGTAGCGCGCGATACCGTGCTGGCTGTGCACCACGGGGTCCCCGGACTTGACCTCCGCCAGGTCGCGCAACATGCCCTCGGCGCTGCTCTTGCCGCGTTTGTCGCGCCGGCGCGACTGGCGCACCTGGCCCGGATAGAGCTCCGCCTCGGTGATGACCGCGAGTTTTTCGTCCGCAAGCAGGAAGCCCGCGGCCAGCGGACCGTAGGTCATCGCCACGGGGTGCGCGGAATCGCGGAAGCGCACCCAGTCGTCCACCAGGACCGGGTGGAAATCGTGCTCCGAGAAGAACTGCGAAAGCGTCTCGCGCCGCCCCGCGCCTTCGGCCACGATCAGGGTGCGGCCTTCGAAGGGCTCCACGAAGCGCTTGAGCAGGCGCAGCGGCTCCACCGATCGGCGGTCCACCTCGATCGCTGGCAGCGGCAGCGCCTCGACGGGCCGCGCGACCTGCAGCTTGCGCAATCCCTTCAACGCGGTGAACAGGTCCTCGACCGGCAGGTAGAGCTCGCGCGGCTCCAGCAGCGGGCGGTCGCGGTCGCCGCGCAGCAGGTCGTGGCGCGACTTGAGGTCGCGCCAGAAACCTTCCGCGGCCTCGGCCACGTCGCCGTGGAGCACACACGTGGTTTCGGGCGGCAGGTAGTCGAAGATTGTTTCGGTCTTGCCGAAGAAAAGCGGCAGGTACGACTCCACGCCCGCCGGCGCGATGCCGTTGGAGACGTCCTTGTAGATGCGGCTGCGCGAGGGGTCGCCCTCGAAGCGCTCGCGGAAGCTGTTGCGGAATTGCGCGCGGCCTTCCTCGTCGAGCGGGAACTCGCGCGCCGGCAACATGCGCACTTCGGGCACCGGGTAGATCGAGCGCTGGTTGTCGACGTCGAAGGTGCGGATGGTTTCGATCTCGTCGCCCAGCAGGTCCACGCGGTATGGGACCGCGCTGCCGGTGGGGTAGAGGTCGATCAGGCCGCCGCGCACGCAGAATTCGCCCGGGCTCATCACCTGCTGCACGTGTGCGTAGCCCGCCAGGACCAGTTGCGCGCGCAAGGCGTCCAGGTCCAGGCGCGCCTTCGCCTTGAGGTGGAAGGTGCGCCCGGCGAGGTAGGACTTCGGCGGCAGCCGCTGCAGGGCCGTGGTCACCGGCACGATCCCGGCGTCGAATGCGCCGTTGGCGAACTGCCAGAGTGTGGAGAGCCGTTCCGACACCAGGTCCGGATGCGGCGAGAACTGGTCGTAGGGCAGGATCTCCCAGTCCGGCAGGCGGTGCACGCGCAGCGTGGGGTCCAGCCACGCCATTTCCTCGCGCAGGCGTTCGGCATCCTGGGCGGAGGCGGCGAGGATCAGCAGCGGACGCTGGGCGGCGGTGTCGCGCGCCAGCCAAAGCGCGTCCGAGGACCCGCTCGAGGTGAGCGCGGCCTTCGGCATCCCGGGCGTTTCCTAGACGATGGCGACGGGGATCTTGCCGATCCTCGCGCGCCATTGCGCGGGGCCGCTCTTGTGAACGGCATTGCCCGTTGTATCGACCGCAACCGTCACGGGCATGTCTCTCACCTCGAATTCGCGGATGGCTTCCATGCCCAGGTCCTCGAAGGCGACCATGCGCGAGCCGCGAATGGCCTTCGAGACCAGGTAGGCGGCCCCGCCCACGGCGATGCAATATACCGCGCCGTGTTTCCTGATCGACTCGATTGCCACCGGACCACGCTCGCTTTTCCCGACCATGCCGATGAGACCCGTGTTGGCAAGCACCGGTTCAACAAACTTGTCCATGCGCGAGCTGGTGGTAGGACCGGCGGGGCCCACCACCTCGTCGCGCACCGCGTCGACGGGGCCCACGTAGTAGATGAAGCGGTTGGCGAGATCAACCGGCAGCTTTTCGCCCCTGGCCATCATGTCGACCAGGCGCTTGTGCGCAGCGTCGCGGCCGGTGAGCAGCTTGCCGGAAAGCAGCAGCGGTTCCCCGGCTTTCCAGGTGGCGATCTGGGCCTTGGTAAGCGTATCGAGGTTCACGCGCCGGCTGGCAGAGGTATCGAACGTGATCTTCGGCCAGTCGTCGAGGCAGGGCGCCTCGAGCTTCGCGGGGCCGCTGCCGTCGAGGGTGAAATGTACATGGCGCGTGGCCGCGCAGTTCGGCAGCAGCGCCACGGGCTTGGAGGCGGCATGCGTCGGGTAGTCGACCACTTTCACGTCCAGGACGGTGGACAGGCCGCCGAGCCCCTGGGCGCCGATGCCGAGGGCATTCACCTTCTCGTAGAGCTCGAGGCGCAGCTCCTCCGCGCGCGTTTTTGCCCCGCGCGCCTTCAGTTCGTGGATGTTGAGCGGCTCCATCATCGCCCACTTCGCCATCAGCATCGCCTTCTCGGGCGAGCCGCCGATGCCGAGCGAAAGCATGCCGGGCGGGCACCAGTCCGCGCCCATGGTCGGCACCACGGACAGCACCCAGTCGACGATGTTGTCGGAGGGCAGCAGCATCGCGAACTTGGACTTGTTCTCGCTGCCGCCACCCTTGGCCGCGACGATCACCTCGACCTTGTCGCCGGGCACCAGCTCCACGTGTGTGACCGCGGGCGTGTTGTCGCCGGTGCTGGTGCGCTTGCCGTCCGGATCCGCGAGCATCGAGGCGCGCAGCGGGTTGTCCTTGTTGGTGTAGGCACGGCGCACGCCTTCGTTGACGAGATCCTCGAGCGACTTCTTCGTATCCCACCGCACGTCCATGCCGACCTTGATGAAGGCGATGGCGATGCCGGTGTCCTGGCACATGGGGCGGCGCCCCTCCGCGGCCATGCGCGAGTTGACCAGGATCTGCGCCATCGCGTCCTTCGCGGCCGGCGACTCCTCGCGCTGGTAGGCGTCATGGAGGTCGCGAATGTAGTCGGCCGGGTGGTAGCAGCTGATGAACTGGAAGCCGTCGGCCACCGACTGGATGAAGTCTTCCTCGCGGATCGGGCTGCCCATGGGATTTCCTTATGCGTGGTCGTCGGACTTGGCGGCGCCGTGCGGCATGAGGCGGTCGGAAGCCGCGATCGCCATGGCCGAAAGCAGGAAGGTCACGTGGATGACCGTTTGCGCGATCAATACCTTCGGGCTGTAGTGGTCGGCGTTGATGAAGGTCTTCAGTAGGTGGATCGAGGAGATGCCGATGATGGCGGTCGCGAGCTTCACCTTGAGGACCGACGCGTTCACCGTCGACAGCCATTCCGGCTGGTCGGGGTGCCCCTGCAGGTTCATGCGCGAGACGAAGGTTTCGTAGCCGCCGACGATCACCATGATCAGCAGGTTGGAGATCATCACCACGTCGATGAGTCCCAGCACCACCAGCATGATCACCGTCTCGTTGAGCTTGGTCGGGCGCTCGGCGCCGATGGTGACCGCGTCGAGCACGTGCGTGAGGGCGCTCGCATGGCCGAAAGCCGCCATCACCAGGTAGTACAGCTCCTGCCAGAAGAGCCAGACGTAGATCGCCTGCGCCACGATCAGGCCGAGGTAGAGCGGCAGCTGCAGCCAGCGGCTCATGAAGATGAGGTTCGGCAACGGCCTCAGGGGGCGCATCCTGGCGCGTTCGTCCATGCGTTCTTTCCGGAAATCTGGGTTCAGGCGGTGGATCGCGCGACTGCGATCCGGGGCGTGATATCCCGACGCACAATTTTACCATTCCGGGTGCGCGGAAACTCGCGCGCGAAATACACGACCTTCGGTGCCTTGTAGGCGGCAAGGTGCTCGCGGCCGTAATCGGCCAGCTCCGCGGGCGTGACCGCGGCGCCTTCCTGCGGAATCACATAGGCCACGACGAGCCGCTTGTCGTTGCCCGCGTCCTCGGCGACACACGCGCAATCGGCCACCGCCGGGTGGTTCTTCATCACGCGCTCCACCTCGTAGGGCGAGACGCGATAGCCGAAGCTCTTGATGATGTCGTCGCGCCGGCCGAGGAACCAGAGGTAGCCGTCGGCGTCGTAGCGCGCGAAATCGCCGGTGAGGAACCAGCCGCCGCGTTTCACCTTCGCGGTTTCCTCCGGCAGTTTCCAGTATTCCAGGAAGAGGCCGGGATCGTCGCCCGGGATGCAGATCATGCCTTCCTCACCCGCGGGCACCTCGGCGAGCGTTTCGGGATCGAGCAGGCGCACGCCGTGGCCTGGTTGCGGAAATCCCGCGCTGCCGGGGCGGATCGGCCGGCGCCGCGATTGCGACAGGTAGTAGCTGAACTCGCTCATGCCGACCGCTTCGTAGATGTCGAGGCCGAAGCGCTCACGCCAGGCGCCGAACACTTCGTCCGAGAGGTGTTCGCCCGCGCTCATGCAATGGCGCAGGGTCGGCACGTCGGCCCTGCGGAATTCCGTCTTCTGCAGGATCTGCCGGTAGATCGTCGGCACCCCGATGAAGATGGTGGCGCCGTGTCTGGCGATCAGGCGCGGCCAGGCGGCGGCGTCGTTGCCGCCTTCGTGCGCAATCACCGTCTTGCCGCGGAAAAGAGGATCCATCAGCGCCGAGCCGAGCACGTAGGTCCAGTTGAATTTCCCGGAATGCAGGATGCGGTCCTCGCCCGAGGGGTCGAAGTCGAACCAGTATTCCGAGGCCGGCATGCGCCCGATGAGGGAGCGCTGGCTGTGCAGCACGCCCTTGGGATATCCGGTGGTGCCCGAGGTGTAGACGAGGTAGGCGGCATCATCCGGGCGCGTGGGCTCGGCCGGCGCGATGGCGCTGACCGAGGCAAGGCCCGCTTCCAGCTCCGGGCCGGCCACCAGGACATGTTCCAGCGCGCCCGCCCCGCGCAGCTTCGGCTCCATCGCCGCCCACGCGGGCGCGTCGATCACAAGCGCCCTGGCGCCCGAATCCTCGAGCAGGTAGCGGACCTCCTCGGCGGTGAGCAGCGTCGAGGTGGGAACGGCGATGGCGCCGCGCTTGATCGCGCCGAGGAACGCCGTGGGATAGTCGATCGAGTTGGGCAGGCGCACCAGCACGCGATCGCCGGCGGCGACACCCAGGTTGCGCAGCAGCTGGGCGAAGCGGCTGGTGCGGTCGGCGAGATCGCGATAGGTGATCGCGCTGGTGCCGAGCGTGTCGTCCTCGACGATCATCGCGGTGTGATCGGCAACGGGCGTGCCCAGGTGCGCATCGGTGCACGCCACGCCGATGTTCAGGTATTCCGGGATATCCCATTTCCACGCGGGAAAGGGAGCGAACGCGGGCATTGCTAGAGGATGATGCCGTAAGGCCAGTTTTCGCGCACGACCTGTTCGGGGAGCTTGCGCAGCACCTCGATTGCAAACGCGGTGTCGGCGGCCGAAAGCGAATGCAACGCGTGTGCCTTGAGCAGCGTCTGCAGGGCCTTGCCGAACATCGGGGGGTCGAGCATTTCGCCTTCGAACTTGATCGCCCCGCCCAGCAGCGCGTCGGCCTCGATCGCCATCTTGAGGATCGCGATCCGGGTCTTGATCTCGGAGGGCGAGGGCGTGAAGGCCACCTTGCACGGATGGATGTGTGAAGGATGGATCACCTGCTTGCCCGAAAGCCCCATGGCGGCTTCCTCGATGGCGTGCCCGTAGACCACGCGCGATTCCTCGTCGCCGTGCAGGTCGAGCCAGCGGCGCACGTCGTGCGGTTCGACGAACTCCTCCGGCATCGTGGTGGTGCCGATCAGGGTCTCCACGCCCCCGATCACGCCCTTGCCCGCGATGCGCGCCTCGAACAGGATGTCGTGCAGGTAGAACTTGAGCTCCTCGGTCCAGTGGCGCGGCGTGATCTGGATGCCCATCGCCTTGGAGAAGTCGTGGATGCCGAAGACCACGTGTTTGACCGTGGAGTACTGCATCAGGTCGGGCGCGATCTTGAGCGACTTGGGATGTTCGATGATCGGCTGGATCGTGATCTGGTGGTTCAGGCCCGCCAGGACCGCCGAGAGGTCGCGGATCTCCGGCGAGCCGTAGGCTTCGCCCGCCTTCGCCAGCATCACCGCGTCGAAATGGTCCGAGAGGTCGCGGATCAACCGCAGGTCGAGTTCGTACTCCTCGGTGCGGAACGGGTTGATGCGCACCGCGACCTGCACTTCCTTCTTGCGCGGCATCTTCGGCAGCTCGCGGCGCAGCAGCTCCCGGCTCATCTCCTTCTGGCGGCAGCCGTCCTCGAGGTCGAAGAGCAGCGTGTGGGCGTTGGTGAGCCACGCGTGTTTGCGGAACCGCTGCGCGGCCGACTCCAGGTCCTCGTAGATGCCGAGCGAGGGCGCGTATTTGACCGGCGGGTAGTAGATCTGGATGCCCGGCCAGTAGTCGCCGAGGAAGTCGACCGGCGCCGGGCCCAGGGCGGCGGCCGGTGCCGCGGAGGAGAGTGCGTTCATCCCCCGAACCTAGCACCCGCTGTTGCACTGCGTCAAAGCTGCAATGGCGAAGGGTGGTTTGACGGCACGCGAAGGCTTCTCCTCGCTATGTTATAAATCGAGGCAAATAAAGAGGAGGAAGGGCCATGGCCAACATCGAATCGGTGCTGCAGGAAACCCGCGTCTTCCAGCCGCCCGCAGAGCTTGTCAAGAGCGCCAACATCGCCGGCCTCGCCGCCTACCGTGCAATGGTCGAAGAGGGCGAGCGCGACCTGGAGGGGTTCTGGGCCAAACACGCCCGCGCCGAGCTCAAGTGGACCAAACCCTTCACCCAGGTCCTGGATGAGTCCAACGCCCCCTTCTTTCGCTGGTTCCACGACGGCGAGCTCAACGCCTCTTACAACTGCCTGGACCGCCACCTCACGACCCAGCCGGAAAAGGTCGCCATCATCTTCGAGGCCGACGACGGCAAGGTGACCCGCGTCACCTACAAGGAGCTCTACCACCGCGTCTGCCAGTTCGCCAATGCACTCAAGGCCGAGGGCGTCCAGAAGGGCGAACGCGTCCTGATCTACATGCCGATGTCGATCGAGGCGGTGGTGGCGATGCAGGCGTGCGCGCGCATCGGCGCGACGCATTCGGTGGTGTTCGGCGGGTTCTCCGCCAAAAGCGTGCAGGAGCGCATCGTCGACGCCGGGGCGGTGGCGCTCATCACGGCTGACGGCCAGATGCGGGGCGGCAAGGAAATCGCGCTCAAGCCGGCCTGCGACGAGGCCCTGGGGCTGGGCGGCTGCGAGAGTCTGCGCACGGTGATCGTGTACCGGCGCACCGGCTCCAAGGTCGCGATGACCGAAGGGCGCGACAAGTGGTGGCACGACGTGGTGCGCGCCCAGGCGAACGACTGCGAGCCCACGCCCGTCAATGCCGAGCACCCGCTTTTCATCCTCTACACCTCGGGCTCCACCGGCAAGCCGAAGGGCGTCCAGCATTCCACCGCGGGCTACCTGCTGCACGCGATGCTCACCATGAAGTGGACCTTCGACAGCAAGCCCCAGGACATCTTCTGGTGCACCGCCGACGTGGGCTGGGTGACGGGCCACACGTACATCGCCTATGGGCCGCTCGCGGTCGGCGCCACCCAAATCATGTTCGAGGGCGTGCCCACCTACCCGGACGCCGGGCGCTTCTGGAAGATGATCCAGGACCACAAGGTGACCGTTTTCTACACGGCGCCGACCGCGATCCGATCCCTGATCAAGGCCGGCGGCGACCTGCCGAAGAAATACGACCTCAAGTCGCTGCGCATCCTGGGCTCGGTCGGCGAGCCGATCAACCCCGAGGCGTGGATGTGGTACTACGAGACGGTCGGGGCAAGCCGCTGCCCGATCATGGACACCTGGTGGCAGACGGAAACCGGCGGCCACATGATCACGCCGCTGCCGGGCGTGACACCCCTCAAGCCCGGCTCCTGCACCTGGCCGCTGCCCGGCATCATCGTCGACATCGTCGACGAGACCGGCCTGCCGGTGGGGCGGGGCAAGGGCGGCATCCTGGTGATCAAGCGCCCGTGGCCCTCGATGATCCGCACCATCTGGGGCGACCCGGAGCGCTACCGGAAGAGCTATTTCCCCGACGACTTCAAGGGCAAGTACTACCTGGCCGGCGACGGCGCCTCGACCGACGAGGAGGGGTACTACCGCATCATGGGCCGCATCGACGACGTGCTGAACGTCTCGGGGCACCGCCTGGGCACCATGGAGATCGAAAGCGCCCTGGTCTCGAACTCCAGGCTGGTGGCCGAAGCCGCGGTGGTGGGCCGCCCCGACGACCTCACCGGCGAAGCGATCTGCGCGTTTGTGGTCCTGAAGGGTTCGCGCCCCACCGGCGACGAGGCGCTGCAGATCGCCAGGGAGCTGCGCGAGTGGGTGGCCAAGGAAATCGGGGTCATCGCCAAGCCCAAGGACATCCGCTTCGGCGACAACCTGCCCAAGACCCGCTCGGGCAAGATCATGCGCCGGCTGCTGCGCTCGATCGCCAAGGGCGAGGAGATCACGCAGGACGTTTCCACGCTGGAGAACCCCGCCATCCTGGAGCAGCTGAAGGAGAACCTCTAGGCTGGCTCGACGCCCCGGCGCCCGGCGCCGGGTGCGGCACGTGAGGTCCTGAGGGAGGAAGATGCAGAAGGCGAACCGCCGCGGCGCGCGGCTGGTAGGGCTGTTCCTGCTGGGCTGCCTGCTGTTCAACTACCCGCTGCTGGCGCTTTTCAACGTCCGTGCGACGTTGTTCGGGGTGCCGCTGGTCTACGCCTATCTCTTCGCCGCCTGGGCGCTGCTGATCGCGCTGGTCGCGATTGTTGTCGAGCGCGAAGGCTAGGGCCGCGCCCCATGCTCCAGGGCTGGGTCATCGTGCTCGCCTCGTTCGGCTATATCGGGCTGCTGTTCGCGATTGCGTATTACGCCGATCGGCGGGCGCAGGCCGGCCGCTCGATCATCGCCAATCCGGTGATCTACAGCCTGTCCCTGGCGGTGTATGCAACCGCCTGGACCTTCTACGGCAGCGTCGGGCGGGCGGCGGGAGACGGCGTGGGGTTCCTGCCGATCTACATCGGGCCCACGCTGATCATCGTGTTGTGGTGGTTCCTGCTGCGCAAGATCATCCGCATCAGCAAGGTGAACCGCATCACGACCCTGGCCGACTTCATGTCCTCGCGCTACGGCAAGAGCGCGCTGGTCGGCGGGCTCGTCACCCTGATCGCCGTGATCGGGATCCTGCCCTACATCTCGCTGCAGCTGAAGGCGGTGTCCTCGAGCTTCCAGATGCTGCTGCAGTACCCGGAGATCGTGATGCCGGAAAAGTCCGGCCTGGTCACGATCCTGCAGGACACGGCTTTCTACGTGGCGCTCGTGATGGCGCTTTTCACCATCGCGTTCGGCACGCGCCACCTCGACGTGAGCGAACGCCACGAAGGCATGGTGGCGGCGATCGCCTTCGAGTCGATCATCAAGCTGGTCGCCTTCCTGGCCGTGGGCCTGTACGTGACCTTCGGCATCTTCGACGGGTTCGGCGATATCTTCCGGCGCGCATCCGCGCGGCCCGACCTGGCCGGGCTGCTGACGCCGCTGACCGGGTGGACGGTGGGATTCGCCGACTGGGTGTGGCTTACGCTGCTGTCGATGTTCGCGATTGTGTTCCTGCCGCGCCAGTTCCAGGTCGCGGTGATCGAAAACGTCGACGAGAAACACCTGAAGAAGGCGATGTGGCTCTTTCCCATCTACATGCTGGCGATCAACATCTTCGTGCTGCCGATCGCCTTCGGCGGGCTGCTCACCTTCCCGGAAGGCCACGTCAACAGCGATACCTTCGTGCTCGCGCTGCCGATGGCCTTCCACAAGGAGGGCCTTGCGCTGCTGGTGTTCATCGGCGGCCTGTCGGCGGCAACCGGGATGGTGATCGTCGAGACGATTGCGCTTTCGACCATGGTGTGCAACGACCTGGTGATGCCGATCCTGCTGCGCATGAAGTGGTTCCAGGTCGCCGCGCGCCCGGACATGGCCGCCTTCCTGCTCGACATCCGGCGCTGGGCGATCGTGGCCATCCTGTTGCTGGGCTATTTCTATTTCCGCATCGCCGGCGAGGCCTACGCGCTGGTCTCCATCGGCCTGATCTCGTTCGCGGCGGTCGCCCAGTTCGCCCCCGCCTTCATCGGCGGGTTGTACTGGAAGGGCGGCACGCGCGGGGGCGCGCTGGCGGGGCTTACCGCGGGTTTCGTGGTCTGGCTTTACACACTGCTGCTGCCGGCGTTTGCAAAATCGGGCTGGCTCGGCAGCGGGTTCCTCGACCCGGGGCCGTTCGGCATCGGGCTGCTCAAGGCCGGCGAACTCTTCGGCCTTTCGGGCCTGGACCAGATCACCCACGCGATGATCTGGAGCATGATCGCCAACGTGGGCGCTTATGTGCTGGTCTCGCTGCTGGGCCGCCAGACCGCCGCCGACCACAGCCAGGCGACCCTGTTCGTGGACGTCTTCTCGCAGACCGGCGAGCGCGGCCTGGTCTGGCGCGGAACCACCTCGGCCTCGGCGCTGCAGGCCCTCCTCGGGCGCTTCCTGGGCCCGGCGCGGGCCGCGGAGCTTTTCCTCGCCTACGCAAACGAGCGCGGCCTCAAGTCGGCCGACGCGCTGGGCGCCGATGCGGAGCTGGTGCATTTCGCCGAGATCCAGCTGGCGGGCACCATCGGCGCGGCCTCGGCCCACACCCTGGTGGCCACCATCGCGCAGGAGGAACCGCTCAGCATCGACGAGGTGATGACCATCATCGACGAGGCTTCGCAGGTCATCGCCTACAGCCACAAGCTGGAGGAGAAGCAGCAGGCACTGGAAGCGGCCACCGCAAGCCTTCAAGGCGCCAACCTGCGCCTGCAGGAGCTCGACCGGCTGAAGGACGATTTCATCTCGACCGTCACCCACGAGCTGCGCACGCCGCTCACCTCCATCCGCGCGTTTTCGGAAATCCTCCACGACCACGCGGACATCGACCCGGCCGAGCGGCAGCGCTTCCTGGGCCTCATCATCAAGGAATCGGAGCGCCTCACGCGGCTCATCAACCAGGTGCTGGACCTCGCCAAGCTCGAGTCGGGACTCGCGGACTGGCAGAGCGCCGAGCTCGACATCAACGAGATCGTCGCCGAGGCCGTCGGCGCTACCAGCCAGATCTTCAAGGCGCGCGGTGTTTCCCTGGACACGCGGCCGGCACCCTGGGTGCGCAGCGTGATGGCGGACCGGGACCGCCTGATGCAGGTCATGCTCAACCTGCTGTCCAACGCGGTGAAGTTCTGCGCCGAGGGCACCGGCCGCGTCGAGGTCCGCATCGGCGAGGTCGACGGCATGGTGCGTGTCGAGGTCCTCGACAATGGCGTCGGCATCGACAGGGCGCACCAGGCGCTGATCTTCGAGAAGTTCCGGCAGGTCGGCGACACGCTCACCGAAAAGCCGGCGGGTACCGGCCTGGGTCTGGCGATCTGCCGCCGGATCATCGACCACTTCGGCGGGCGACTCGGCGTCGAGAGCGAGATCGGGCGCGGGGCGGCCTTCACCTTCACGCTTCCGGTCGCGCGGCCCGGCATGGCCGGGGCGAAGGCGGAGAACACATGAGCACTCCCGTCCCGAACGCCGCCGCGACCCAGACCGTCTACGTGGTCGACGACGACGCCTCGACCCGCGAGGTGCTGTCGTGGCTGATGAAGCGCCACAACCTGCCCTGCGAAACCTTCGCAGAGCCGCGACGCTTCCTGGAAGCGTGTGGGCCCGGCCACGCGGGCTGCGTCATCCTCGACCTGAACATGCCCGGCATGAGCGGCCTGGAGCTGCAGGCGCTGCTCAACGAGCGCGGCATCGCCATGCCGGTCATTTTCCTGTCGGGCCGGGCGGACGTGCCCAGGGCGGTGGCCGCCGTGAAGGGCGGCGCCTACGACTTCATCGAGAAGCCGTTCGACTACAAACGCATCCTGGCCCAGGTGCAGGAATGCCTGGAGCGCGATCGCGCCGCGCGCGCCGCGCGCGCGGGGCAAGAGGCCATTGCGGTGCGCTTCGCGGCGCTCACCCAGCGCGAGCGCGAGGTGATGGATCGCGTGGTCGCGGGCAACATGAACCGGGAGATCGCCGAGGCCCTCGACATCAGCATCAAGACGGTCGAGGCGCACCGCTCGCGGATCATGGAAAAGCTGGGCGTCGATTCCGTCGCCGAGCTGGTGCAGGCGAACCTGGAGAGCCGGGCGCGCTGAAGCGGCTCAGCCGCCGGCCCGGGTGGCCTCGAGGTAGAAGTTGACCTTGGCGAGGACCAGCACCAGCCACGCCACCGCGAGCAGGAAAAACGAAACGAAGCCGATGTGGGCGTCGACGATGAATCGCGGCGTGATGAAACGCGTGGCCTTCCACACCGGCTGGTTCACCGTCTGGAAGAGGCGGTAGATCACGTTCTGGCCGCGCGAGGCTCCGGCGAACAGGTAAAGGATTCCCTGAGAAACGAAGGTCAGCAGCAGGACCTCGGACAGGCCCTTGAGGATGATCACCAGCAGCAGCATGTCAGTGGGTCTTCGAGTCGTTGATGAGGCGCAGCGCCATCTTGGGATCGAAGCGGTCGAGGTGGGCGAGGGCCGCCGCGAGTTTTTCCGGTTGTCCCGAGGTGTGGTACGCCATGCCGAGGTTGTACCACGCGTGTGGATTCATCGGCTGCAGCTTCGCTGCCGTCTCGAGCGCATTGGCGGCCTCGGCATGCCGGCCCAGCCGGGCCCGTGACATTCCCAGGCCGTACCAGGCGCGATCCAGACGCGGGGCGAGGGACACCGACTTCTCGAAGGCCTCGAGCGCCTCCTCGTAGCGTTTCATGCGCTCGAGGATGAAGCCGATGTCGAAGAGGGCCACGGCGTCATCGGGCTTGATGCGCAGCGCCTCGCGGAAACAACGCAGCGCCTCCTCGTCGCGGCCCAGGCTGCCGTAGGCGAAGCCCAGGCAACTGGCGGCGCGGGAGAACCGGGGATTGGCCGCCAGCGCGCGCTCGAGGCCGTCGATGGCGCGTTCGTGCCGGTTGAAAAGCATGAAGAAACGCGCGCGGTAGAAATTGCGCCACTGCTCGAAGTTGATCACGTCGCCTTTCGGGGGGCCATGAAAAAGGGGCCCGCTTGCGCGGGCCCCCGGTTGCCTTGCAGGCCCGGTCAGGCAGCTTGCGGGCTGGTGTCCCCCTTGAGGTCGGGGTAACGCACGTGCTCGACCAGTTCCTGCACCTTGCGGTCGGGCTCCTTCGTCAGCAGGCTCACCACGATGATCGTGATCATCCCCACGGGCAGGCCGATCATTCCGGCCGAGATCGGGTTGAGGTTGAACCACTGGTTCGCCGCCACCCCGCCGAAGAACGGGTAGGTCCGCACCATGTAGTACATGCAGATGCCGAGGCCGGCGAGCATTCCCACGATCGCGCCCCACTTGTTGGCGCGTTTCCAGAACACCCCGAGGACGAGGGCCGGGAAAAACGCCGAGGCGGCCAGCGAGAACGCCGCGCCGACGAGGAACAGGATGTTCCCCGGCTTGAGCGACGTGACATAGGCAGCGATCAATGCGACAACCAGCAGCAGGATTTTCGAGATCGTGACACGGCGAGTCGTCGTCGCATTCGGATCGATCATCTTGTAATAGAGATCGTGCGAGAGGGCGTTGGCGATGGTCAGCAGCAGGCCGTCGGCGGTCGACAGCGCGGCCGCAAGGCCACCCGCGGCCACCAGGCCCGAGACCACGTATGGCAGGCCCGCGATTTCAGGCGTCGCCAGCACGATGATGTCCCCACCCAGCACGATCTCCGCCAGCTGCACGATGCCGTCCTTGTTGATGTCGGTGATCGACAGCAATGACGGATCGACCCTCGCCCAGTTCGCCGCCCACGCAGGCAGCGACGCGAAGCTGCTGCCCACGAGGAAGTGGTAGACGTCGAATTTCGCAAGCACCGCCAGCGCCGGCGCGGTGAAGTAGAGCAGGAAGATGAAGAAAAGCGACCAGGTGACCGACTGGCGCGCCTGCTTCACGCTCGGCGTCGTGTAGTAACGCATCAGGATGTGCGGAAGCGCCGCGGTCCCGAACATCATGCAGAACACGATGCCGATGAAGTTCAGGCGCGCGATATCCCGGGCTTTCTCGTCCTTGCCGGGGAAGGGGTCGGCGTGCGGCCTCGGAGGCCCGGCTCTTGCGGCGAGCCCTTTTTCCTTGGTCCACGCGGCCTTGGCCGCAGCCTCGTCCCGCACGTCGGCAACACCCTTTTCGGCAGCGATGATCTGCTCGCCCGGAGCGGATGCGGCTTTCAGGTCGGCGACCTTTTTCTCGGCGGCCGCCTTGGCCTCGACCTGCGAGGCGGGCAGCGCCTTGAGCTTGGCGTCCGCGGCGTCGGCCCGCGCCTTGAAGATGCCGCGAACTTCCAGCTCCTTCGGGTCGTTGGCCAGCACCTTCTCGCGCTCGGTCACCTTCTGCAGCACCTGGCCATACGCCAGTTGCGGGATCGGGTTGCCGGTGTATTTCATCGACAGCCAGACCACCGGCGTGAGGTAGGCAATGATCAGGATGATGTACTGCGCCACCTGCGTCCAGGTGACCGCACGCATGCCGCCCAGGAACGAACACACCAGGATGCCGGCAAGGCCCACGAACACGCCGACCTCGAACTGGATTCCCACGAAGCGGGCGGTGATGATGCCCACGCCATAGATCTGCGCCACCACGTAGGTGAAGGAGCAGAGGATCGCGGCGAAGATGCCGATGCTGCGCACGATGTTGCCGCCGTAGCGCTCGCCGAGGAAGTCCGGGATGGTGAACTGGCCGAACTTGCGCAGGTAGGGCGCCAGGAAAAGCGCCACCAGCACGTAGCCGCCGGTCCAGCCCATCACGAAGGCGAGCCCGTCGAAGCCGGACAGGTACAGCGTCCCGGCCATGCCGATGAACGACGCTGCGCTCATCCAGTCGGCGCCGGTTGCCATGCCGTTGAACAACGCCGGCACCCGCCGCCCCGCGACATAGTATTCCGCGGCGTCCATCGTGCGGCTCATGATGCCGATGCCCGCGTACAGGGCGATGGTGGCGAAGAGGAAGCTGTAACCGATCCAGCGGCGCGACAGCCCCATCTGCTCCGCCACGGCGAGCACAAACAGGAACACGAGGAAACCCACCGTGTAGAACAGGTAGTACTTGCGCAACTGGTTGAAGAAGGCCCGGTTGGCCGAGATGACCGCGCTCATGCGTCTTCTCCTTCGTCAACGCCGTATTCGACGTCCAGCCGGTTCATGTACCAGGCGTAGACGCCGATGAGGACGACGTAGATCGCGAGTGATCCCTGGGCGGACATGTAGAAGCCGAGGGGAAAGCCGAGGAACGAATACTGGTTCAATTCCCTGGCGAACCAGGCCTCGACAAACGTGACAACAAACCAGATGGCCAGCAAGATGGCCGTGATGACCAGGTTCTTGTGCCAATACTCCTTGTGTTTCTCGGTCAGTTCCATTTTTTCTCCTCCTCCTCTGTCGCGAACGATGGACTCGTACGGCCGGGATTTTGCTCCTCGGCCATGGTAGTCCGGCCATTGCGAAGGGCGCTATTAGGGTAAACCCTAGATTTGCAGGGAATTCCAGAATTCCTCGGCCTTGCGGGCGCCGAGGAATGACTGCAGGGCGTCGCGCGTCTTGTGCGCCTCGACCAGGAAATCCTGGTAGGTGGCGGCGCGTTCCAGCTTGAGGGCGACGCCTTCGCCACCCGGGCCCATGAGCCGCTCGATCTCCTTGCTGGCCCGGCGCTTGAGCAGGTCCAGGGCCTGCCCGGTTGGGGCGGAGCCACCCGCCGCGGTGGCCGCGGCCGGGTCCGATCCGGCGGCTTGCGGCGCGCCATTGCCGGCGTGGACGTAGCCTTCGCCCAGCAGCGAGTCGAGCACGGCCAGCGGCTCCTGGATGTGGCCGGCCTTGCCGGCCAGATCCCCGGCGCTCGACCTGCCATCCACCAGGATCAGCATCGTGCGCCGCCTGGAATCCAGGCGGTTTGTGCGCTTTTCGATCTCCTCGCGGCCCTTGGCGGTTTTCTGCAGAACCAGATCCGGGTCCATCAGTTCCTCCGGTCTCGTCAGGCTTATAGGTATTTGACCGGTATCTTACTTGCCGGGGGGGCTCCCAGGGCCCCGGCCTTCGCCCACCCCCAGCAGGCGGCCCACGCTTGCGACCAGGTCGCGGTTGGAAAACGGCTTGGTGACGTAGGCGTCGGCGCCCAGAGCGAGGCCTTTCTCGATTTCGGATTCGCGCCCCTTCGCCGAAAGCATCACCACCTTGATGTGCGCCCAATCGGGGCGCTCGCGCATGCGCTGGCAGACCTCGAAGCCGCTGCGGCGCGGCATCATCACGTCGAGCAGCACCAGGTCGGGCCCGAAGGCCTCCACGGCCGCGAGCGCCTCGTCGCCGTTGAGTGCCACGCACACGGCGTATCCGGCCCGGGACATGAGGAATTCGAGGGAAGCGACGATGGTGGCTTCGTCGTCGACGATCAGGACCTTCTTCATCTCGTCCGACTCTACCCCGGCGCATGCGCGAGGTAAAATGCGGCGTGTTGTTCCGCTACATCTCGCGCGAAATCCTCGCCACCAGCATCCTCATGCTGATCGCGCTGCTGGTCCTGTTCGGCTTCTTCGACCTGATCCGCGAGCTCGACGACCTGGGCAAGGGCAACTACCGCCTCACCGCGATGCTGGGCTACGTCGCGCTGATGCTGCCTTCGCACACCTACGTGCTGCTGCCGGCGGCCGGGCTCATGGGCACGCTTTTCGCGCTCGCGCGCATGTCGGAACAATCCGAACTCACGGTCATGCGTGCATCGGGCCTGTCGCTGCGGCAACTGGCGATCCACGTCTGCGGCGCGGGCCTGGCGATCGCCCTGGCCACCGTGATCGTGGGCGAGCTGGTCACGCCCTATACCGAGGAAACGGCGAAGGGATTGCGCCTGAAGGCGATGCGCTCGATCGTGGCGCGCGAGTTCCGCTCCGGCTTCTGGGTGAAGGACGACAAGAGCTTCGTCAACATCCAGGACGTGACGCCCGAGACCGAGCTGCTGAACCTGCGCATCTACGAGTTCGATCCCGAATACCGCCTGACCTCGATCAGCCACGCGGAAAAGGGGACGTACGCGGGGCCGAACACCTGGCAGCTGTGGAACGTGGAACTCACCCGCTTCCAGGGCGAGACCGCGCTGCTGGAAAAGCTCCCCAAGGCGACCTGGAGCTCCGTCCTCACGCCCGACATCCTGTCGGTGCTCAAGATCGTGCCCGAGCGCATGTCCGCCATGAACCTGCTCTCGTACATCGAACACCTGCGCGACAATCGGCAGAAATCCACGCGCTACGAAATCGCTTTCTGGAACAAGCTCCTCTATCCGGTTGCAGCGATCGCGATGATGGTGATGGCGATTCCCTTCGCGCTCGGCAGCGCGCGAACCGGGGGAGTGGGTGCGAAGATCGTGCTGGGAATCCTCATCGGCCTGAGTTTCCACTTTGCCGGGCGGCTTTTCTCGCACGTCGGCACGCTCAACGACTGGCCGGCCATTTTTTCCGCCGGCATGCCGGTGCTGATCGTGGGCGCCGTGGCGTGGCTCGGGCTGCGGCGCGCCGAGGTTCGTTAGCTCTGCTTCAGGTGACTAGAACGGGAACGCCGATGAACGCCGATGCCACGCCGATTGCCGCAGATAACAGCCTGAAGGTAGTTCGTGCCAT
>Ga0163153_10001616_pt1 | contig 35331 bp, 35 predicted proteins | sample OliLakLV19MP6IB1_FD_148629 | JGI IMG/M metagenome (GOLD analysis project Ga0163153, IMG submission 148629) | Freshwater microbial mat bacterial communities from Lake Vanda, McMurdo Dry Valleys, Antarctica - Oligotrophic Lake LV.19.MP6.IB-1 | ecosystem: Environmental > Aquatic > Freshwater >... | reverse complement strand
CCCGACGCTATTTAAAAAACTTACCGATTTCATTTGGGAGTTCAGGACTTTATACAATAGTAATTCTTACAGGCTTTTTTCATTTTGGGATAATACTGATGCCATTAAAGTAATGGTTGTCGCATCATGGAATTATGAAAAAATCACAGTAAACGCCATTGAAAGAAATTAGAAAAGCAGAGGAGATTAGAAAACAATATTTAGATAATAAATTAAGACAAAAATATAATGGCAAATAAACTCAAAACCGTTTCGCTGGACACCATGATTGACAAACACGTTGGCAAACGTGGAACGGTAAGACGGGAAGCTTTTGAAAACGAATTGAAAATTGATTTGTTGGGGCAGGCCATAAAACAAGCCAGGCAAGATCGTAACCTCACTCAAGAGCAACTCGGCAAATTGGTTGGCGTTCAAAAGGCGCAAATTTCAAAGATTGAAAACAGTGTAAAAAACGCCAGATTTGAAACTATAATGAAAGTATTTGAGGCTTTAGGTGCAAAAGTAAACTTTAGTGTAGAGTTAAATCAGAAAATTGGGTTTTAACCGTACGCTTACCTTTGTAAAAATCCCGGACCACGAATTCATTCTGTTCAATATTTTTCTACAGCGATTATAAATTTGACCAGCTCTAAAAGACCTCCCGAACATAATCTGAGTAATGTCCAAGGCTAACTTATTCTCCAGTTGACCATTTCCAAATTCACCCTTCACCTTTTGCCTTTCAATTAATCAACTCCTGAATATCCGTATCCGACTCAATAGTAATAATTTGTAACCAGATTATCATCATATCTCGAACTGATATATCAAATTTCGGATAGTGCCAATCTCTTCTTGGTCCTTGATCGTTTTGCCTTTTTAATATTTGCTGAGATAGCGGGGCGGGTGGGCAATAATTTATAAGGTCTATTGAATGCTTCCTGGTTGAGTCTAAACTTCACGGAAAGAATACGAATAGTCGATTTGGACATACCTTTTTTATAATGGAGCATATCCGATACCAGCCCGGCACTTACATCAAGTATATTCGCAAATTCAACTGCCTGGATTTGATGTTCCTGCATCATATATTTTAATAACTCGATTGGGTCTGCATCTTTAAAAGTATTGTGTTCTTGATCATATTTTTCGATCAGCAGCGTAAGTAATTCAATTTCATCCTGTACCCTTCTGGTTGCCTTATTGCTTTCTACCAACTCTTCCGGTTTCACACAATATTTATTGTATTGTTGTGCAGTTTTAATAACACTATATAATATTTTTTCCATTCTACCTTTAATATTCGTTTTATCGAATACTGTTTGTTAACCTTGACCATTTCTCCCCTTTCTCCCCTTTCTCCCCTTTCACCTTTTCTCCTTTCATCTTTCTTTGATCAATTCCTGAATATCCGGATCCGGTTCGATATTATTCATTTGCACCAGGATATCATCATACCTCGCCCGGACATAAGGACTCATTGGTTTTACGGAATATTTTTTAGGATTAGGTAAGCACGCTGCTATCATGGCGGCTTCAGAACGGCTGAGATCTTTGGCTGATTTATTGAAGTAAGATCTGGCGGCGGCCTCGACACCGAATATCCCTTTGCCAGTTTCTATCACATTGAGATACCGGTGGAGGATTATTTTCTTGGACCAGAAGGTCTCAATCATAAAAGTGAAATACACCTCCAGCCCTTTGCGGATAAAATTACGCTGTTGCCAGAGAAAGCAGTTTTTGGCCGTCTGCTGGCTGATCGTGCTAGCCCCTTTAGCCCTGGTAGGTTTTCTTTTATTGTATTTCAACGCCAGTTTGATCGCCTTGATATCAAATCCATCGTGATCCGGAAATAGTTGATCTTCACTGGCTAATACCGCCAACTTTATATTTGAGCTCATCTCGCCATAACCCACATAATCCCTCTTCAGTCCATAGCCGGAAATCAAACTTGAAATTTGAGTAAAGGTCAGGGGCGGGTTGATCAACCCATACAACAAAACAAAAAACCACTGCAATAAATATGCAACAATAAATATTTTATAAACCCAGGTGACCAGCCGTTTTATTCGTGGCCGTTGCTGGAGATAAACCCTATAAACCACCACAAGGGCTGTGATGAAAACTAAAAAAAATAAAACCTTCCACAACAACGGGGTCAATTCGGCCCTCCGTTCTTGTAATTCCGAAAAATTTAGGATCAGAAAATACACCAATTGGAAAAGCAGGAGAGACAAAACCAGTTTGTCGCTGATGTTCCAAAATAACTCGATGTATTGCCTAACTCTGGCCTTGAGTTCCTGCATGATGAAGCAGGGATAAAATTAGTAAATAAGCGGCTTAATTTTATATGAGGTAAGGCTTCAATTCATCGGATAATTGCTTCATTCGATATCGTTTTCTTTCAATAATTCTCTACCGGCACATCCACCACCCAGTTCATCAAATCCTTCATACCATAAATATTAGCCGCCCTCCACCGCAGGTCATACATACCGCTGGAAAGCACTTTTACTTTTTTAAATCCATGGCTTACCAGTCTTTCCGCGGCAGCAAAAGCCTCCAGGTTGCCTGAAAAAGCATAGACAACAATATTTTTTTTCCTATACTTCATTAGTTCGGATATACGCGCTTTTAATTCGTTTTCAGGTATGTTGACGGCCTCTTTGATATGGCCACGGTTTCGGAAGGGCTGTTCTTTATTTTGATTGGTAAAATCGGTGTTGGAGCGGATATCCAATATCAGCACTTTATTGCCTTCTTGCATCTTCCGGTGAAAATCCAGGGAAGACAACAATCCATAATCCGGTCTGTTCTCCCATATACTTTCCCTTATCCTAAGGTCATTTTCGCTTTCACTGATCCATGCGTCCAACCCATAAAACAGGATATGAATTCCTGTAAACCCATTGTCCAATAATGTCTGGGCAGCCTGATAGGAATCATCGCCATAATTATCAACGATTAAGAGAGTCTTGTCCCTGGGTATTTTGCCCAGGTTTTCCTTTAGTGATTCCAACGGGTAATTTACAGCATTTTTTAAATGACCATAGGCATTTATCAACAGTGAAGACGTTTTTCCCTGGAAGGCGGAGTCAGCTCTTACATCTATTATATACAGGTCTTTGGTATTTAGGATTAATCTGAACGTTTCCGCTGGTGAAAGTAAATTGAATTGATTGCCTGTTTCATAAAGTTCATTTAAACAAGCTGATTGAGCGCTCCGTTGCATATTAAATTCGGTTAGGCCGCCATTGACATTGGTCACATCGGTAAATCCGCTGTCCACCAACATTTTGGCGACCACTCTGCTTCGTTGACTATGCGAACAAATGAGCAGGACGGGTTTGTTTTGATAGTCTTTAATTTCACTTAACCGTTTATTGATTTCTCTGGAGCTGATGTTCATGGCTCCTTTTAACCTGCCAATATTTAAACCGGAATACATAGAGGTGTCGTTGAACTCGCCCGGTGTGCGTACATCCAACAACAGCCCGTCGCCCAGCCTGTGGATGAAATTGCACAACTCCTCAAGGTATATGGTCTTAAATACCAAATTGTCATTTTTGAATTGTGCCAGAGCAAAAATCCAATACATAAAAGCAAAACAGGATAAAATAATTTTTTTCATTTAGATTAAATATTAAGTGGTTGAATAATGAGCTCTTTGTTTATTACCATACTACCCACCCCGAGAAATAAATAGGCAAAACCTTTTTTCAGCTTTTCGTTGGAAACCAAACCGGATAAATAAATTCCGACCAGCATTCCTATAATCCCGAAGGCTGAAAATTTTAATAAAAACCCCCAGTCAAACTGATTTTAGCTCAGGTCGAATAAAAACCCGGTTAAGGACTTGAAGAGGATGATAAGCAGGGCTGTACCGATCGCTTTTTTCATCGGTAATTTGACATATACCACAAGTGCCGGGACAATCAGAAACCCACCGCCGATTCCAATAATAGCAGAAAAGGCCTCCAATCACTATACCCGAAAGGACTAAATAAACAGATTCAGCTTCTTTTGAAAGATTTTTGCTTTTGTTTTCATCATTAACCAACATGCTGTAGGAAGCGAACAGCATCAGCAAGCCAGGAATAATATGTATCTGGTTGGATTTTGAAATAATATGGAATTGGAAAATGGAAAATGTATCGGGTAATTGCGGGATCAGGTCTTCTTTAAATAAAACGATGGAGGTTATTGCCGGCAAGAGAAAACCGAAAGCAGACCTGAAACAAATCAGGATCCTTAAATAGTATCCGTAAAAACCAATACCCGCAGTAATGCCCACCATAAAATTGGAATAGATACTGGAGTGGGTGGCATCGATACCGAATATATACACCAATACCGGAACTGCGAATATGCTCCCTCCTCCGCCCAACAAGCCCAGGGTAACCCCCATTAAAACCGAAATGGTAAATCCCAATACCTCCATACTCCTTGTTGTCTTTTGAATTTTTTACAACATTAACCCCCTCGGTGGGCCTCTTGCGAATATGTCCTATAATGACTTAATTTTGTCTGTTTATGACTCTATCTTGTGGCTTACCTTCGCTCAAAGAATGAATCCAACCAATATTGTTTTCTTCCTGTACACCAAGGCCCATTTATTGGATTTATCCGGGGCTGCCCAGGTATTTTACGAAGCCAATAGTTTTAGCTCCAGGAAGTACCGGTTACATTTTGTTTCCATTAATGAAACCATTACGACCGAACAAGGACTTCAATTTGCCAATCTGACTCCAATGCATAAGATCCATTTAAACAAAAATGATATGATCGTGGTGGTGGGCATTGATTTTAAAAGTTTTGTCCGTGGGGAGATGGATGTTGAAGTTGAAAAATCTAAAGAATGGATTAAAGAAAATTACCACAACGGGGTTTATTTGTCTTCAAATATGCACAGGCGCTTTGATCCTTGCCAAAATGGGATTGCTAAACGGAAAAAATTGCACCGTACAATGGAAGTGCCTGGATTATGCCAAGAAAAATTTTCCCAAAGCCAAATTCCGTGATGACCATTTATATGTATTTGATAAAGGGATATTTACCAGCGGGGGCATGACATGTGGTATAGATATGGCGTTGGCCTTAGTCGAAAAATGGTCCAATCCACTAGTCTCTGCTGAAATCGCCCAAGAAATGGTCATTAATATCCGTCGTGCCGATACCCAAAATCAAAAAAACACCTTCCTGGATTTTAAAAACCATTTTAATGCAGAAGTTTATAAAGCTCAGCAACTTCTGGCCAATAATTTACAATCGTCTTATACCTTAAAAAATCTGGCTGCTGACCTCAATAGGAGTGAAAGGCAGATTTCACGTTTATTTAAAAGTCATACCGGTGAGACCATTCAACAATTGAGGGATAAAATCCGGCTGGACCATGGTGAAAATCTGTTGCGAAATACCAGGTTGACGATCAAAGAAATCGCCAACCAATGCGGATATCTAAGCCCCAGGCAATTCAGCCGGGTTTGGAAAGCGCGATACGGAGAGGCTCCAAAAAAAATGAACTTATTTTCACAAAAATTTGAATAATAATAACCGACGGATTGTTAATGATTTGATGATAGTAAGGCTTTTTAAAGGACATCTATCGGTTTCCCTGTCAACCCCATTCTTGAAACAACCATGCAGATTTAAAATAAATATTTCAATTTACTAGATTAATAAGAGCTGACTAATGTTTTTGATCCATTTATTATCTTCAATATGCCCATTGCAGACATAACTTTTTGACCCATACCCGAGATTGTTATTGAAGCCCGTCCTGCTGCTATCAGCAAATCCATGAAGGTTAAACGTATCCTTCCATTCCGATTGCGGCGGATGGTGGGGCCGTTTATATTTATGGATCATGCCGGACCGGTGGAAGAATTACCATCTGTCTTCTTTGGATGTATTGCCTCATCCGCATATCGGACTTTCCACGGTAAGTTATCTTTTTGGCGGACAGGTTACCCACCGGGATAGTCTGGGGGTAGGACAGATTATTCGACCCGGTGAAGTAAACTGGATGACCGCTGGCAAAGGCATTGCCCACTCTGAACGGTTTGAAGATCCTTCTTCACTCCAGGGAGGGGAGCTGGAAATGATACAAACCTGGGTAGCTCTGCCCGAAAAAGACGAAGAGGCCGAGCCGTCTTTTAATAATTATACCCCTGATCAATTACCGATATTTACTGACCTGGGCATATGGATGCGGCTTATTGCCGGTGAAGCCTACGGACTCAACAATAAAGTAAAAACAAACTCTCCATTATTTTATCTGCACGTTATTCTTCAGCAGGGTGCCCGTTTTAGTCTTCCTAAAGGGCATGAAGAACGAGGTTTTTATATTGCAAAAGGAAGTATGGAATTATCCGGGAATACCTATAATGAAGGTCAAATGCTGGTATTCAACAAATCGGAGGATCCAATCCTGGTAGCAAAAGAAAATACAACCCTGATGTTGCTTGGAGGAGAGCCCCTGGGGGAAAGACACGTCTGGTGGAATTTTGTGTCCTCGCGCAAGGAAAGAATCGAACAGGCCAAGGCTGACTGGAAAGAGGGTAGGATATTATTACCTCCTTCGGACAATAAAGAGTTTGTACCCTTACCCGAAGACTATCGTACAAAACAAGGGAATGGCCCGGCACCGGGGGCGCTGTCTTGAAGAATTCAACTTTTAATTCAACATATTGAGGGTTGACCAAAAAGTATTCCAACATAAATAACGAAGCACAAATTTAAAAATTAAGTCACTAATATTCAATTCATCGCTGCGCCTTTGCGTCTTCGCTCCGCTGCGTGAAATTATACTTAAAAGCAATTCGAGGACAGCGATAAACTGAAGTGCACGAGCATCGTGCTATGACGTTTATGTCGTAGGTGAAAATACGAGTCAGCCTTTTCAGCAGCTGAAGCAGCCGCTACAAGGCCATCGCCGCAGTAATCCCGAAATTCGGGAGCGGTGCACGAGCATCGTGCAATGGCATTTATGCCGTTGGGAAACACGAAGCGGTTTTATCAGCAGCTAAAGCAGCCGCTACGAGGGGATTCGCGACTTCGCTGCTTTTAGCAATTAGATTTTATTTAAAAATTAATTCATTCACCTGATCTATCTCGTCTTGTATAATGGTATGCCCCATATTGGGATATATTTTTTCAATCACATTGGCATTCAATGACTGCAGCAGCTTCGTTGTAGCTTTTACTCGTTCAACCGGAACGTGAAGATCCGGATCGCTGGTTCCAATGAAGATCTGCGTTCCGGCGAAATCACCCTTATAATTTTCCGTATCAAGTTGATCGCCAATCAGGCCTCCTGTAAAAGCAACTACCCCACCCCATGATCTGGCATGACGGGTGACAAATTCAAGCGTAAGGCAAGCCCCCTGGGAAAAGCCCACGAAGTAGATATTGGATGAATGAATACCCGCCTGGTTTATCTCAGCGACCAGATCAGATAGTATGGAAATAGCGGATGAGAGCCAGGGCTCATTTTGTCGTATTGGAGCAAGAAACGAAAGAGGGTACCAGGTGTTATTAGTTGCCTGTGGGGCAAACAAAGCATAGTTCGCTACATTCAGTTGCTGACTGAGTCCCATGATATTTTGCGCATTTCCTTCACGGCCGTGGATCAATATCAGGGCTTTGTCCGCTTCAGACAGTGACTTACCTGCAGAAATAATCTGTTTTTGATGCATATTATTTAAATTTTTTGGTGTCTACGATCACAGGGACTAAGGCTTTTTCAATTTGGCCTCTGTCCTTTTCAAAGAGGGGAGGTAGTTTAAGCGACTCGCCCAGGTGTTCAATTGATTCATCTTTGACAAAGGTGTCATCACACGTAGCGACTTCAAATAAGACGCCGCCTGGTTCTGTGAAATAAATGGATCTAAAATATTGCCGGTCGGCTACCGGTGTGGGATTTAATGATCTGCTGTTTACTTTTTCCCATACCTCAAGCTGGGTTTTATTGTCCGGGGTCCTCAAGGCAACGTGGTGTACCGTTCCGCTTCCTGACCTTCCCTGTTGATTTTCTGGTACACAGATGATGTCAACAAAGTTTCCAGGCGCAGCGGATGGAGCAAATCGAAACCGATTACCGCTCTCAGCGATTAACTGGTGATCAAGAATCTCTGTGAGCACTGCAGCGGTTCGTTCATACCCATCCAACCAGAGTTCGACATGGTAAAAGCCTTTAATGGAATGTTCAATAGGTATATGACCGTAAGTATATCCTGGTCTTTCATCACTGTTGTTGAATACCAATTCCAAACCCAGGCCATCGGTATCCTCAAAATAAATCACGACTTCATTGGTAAACCGTTCCTGCGGATGTTTAAAATTGATGTTGAACTTTTTAAATCGGTTCATCCAGTACTCCATGGAATCAAAGGGAACTGAAAAAGTAGTGGTGTTGACAAAACCTTTTCCATGCCTTCCTTTCTGGAGACCGGCGTAGGGAAAAAAAGTGATGATGGATCCCGGACGTCCAATTTCGTCTCCGTAATAAAAGTGATACACCTCGCGGGCATCAAAATTCACAGTCTTCTTGACGAGTCTCAAACCTAAAATCCCCGTATAGAAATCAATATTCTTTTGAGCATCTGATGCGAGGGCAGTAACATGGTGTATGCCGGTAATTAGTTTTCCCATTGTAAGAACAAGTTATTTATAAATCTTAATTCGAGATATCGTCAAATCAATTAAAGCTTTATTGATTCTGGTTTGAGGTAATCCAACTGCGACCGCGATAGCGCTGTGAGCACAACGTGAGAAGACCACAACTCTTAAGCGTTTCAGATTGATTTTGGACACAAAGTCGCGGCTTTGCTATCGTCATGCTCGTGGTGTCGCCGTGGAAGATTTGTCCACAATATGGCCCAAAATATAAAGATCAAATAATTGGTAAAACCTGTTCAATTTTCGCCCTTTGCGCTTCATATTGAGCCGGCAATTTAAGATGTTGTCCCAACTCATTTATTGGCTCATCGACAGAAAATCCCGGGTTATCCGTTGCTATCTCGAATAACACACCCCCGGGTTCTCTGAAATAAATGGAAAAGAAATAGTTTCTATCTATTTTAGGAGTGACTCCTAATCCATACTTTTCTATTTTTTCCCGGTATTCCATAAGTGTTGCTTCGTCTTTTACCCTAAATGCAAGGTGATGAATGGTGCCGCCTGCATTGACCGCTGGTCTTTCCTGGGGCGCTGAAATTAAATCAACTTTCGAAGCATGATTTATAATGTCGTTACCATATCTATACCTGTTGCCCTCATCGTTTTCCAGCTGGTATCCTAAAACTTCGGTTAGCACTTTTGCCGTTGCTTCAATATTCTTTAACGTCAGCGCTATGCTGTGGAAACCCCGTGTAGCAAATTCGGCTTTTACTTCCGAGGTAGTCCATGGTTGACGCGTGTCGTTGTTTTCAATTAAGGTTAAGGACAAACCATCCGGGTCCTGGATGGAAATGAATGGTTGATTAAATCTTTTTCCTGAAGCTGTTACCCTAACCTTGTTTTTTTCAAAATGTGATTTCCATAAATCTAAACCGCCAATGGGTATGGAGTATCCTAAATCTGTTGCCATGCCGGTTCCGGATTTTCCGGTCTGCATTCCTTCCCAGGGAAAAAAAGTCAGAATGGTACCTGGTGTACCCAGTTCGTCTCCAAAGTAAAAGTGATAGGTTCCCGGGTCATCAAAGTTTACTGTTTTCTTCACCAACCTTAATCCCATCACCTTGGTATAAAAGTCGAAGTTTCTTTTCGCATTCCCCGCAATGGCGGTGATGTGGTGTAGTCCTAAAATGTTGTTTTCCATAATGATCTATTAATTTCAATGAGAATATAGGCAAAATTAATCCCGAAGATCAAGATTACCCTTGATCCAGGATAAGAAGTGTCATTGGATTTCCAATGAAAGTTCGTTTACAGATACTTTGGATCAGAATGGACTAAAAGATTCTGATTTAACCACTTAGGCGCTTAAGAACACTGAGTTTAGTTTTCTTTGTACACTAAGTTTACACCAGCGAAGTACATTTTTCTTTGCGACACTTCGCTGCAAACCCTTTGGGCTCTTAGGGGAGGTTTACTATTGAACAATAGCTTACTAATATTACAATGTTATTTGGCTAGCGAATAATCACGAATCAGGATTTCTGCAGGGAGATGTAAATTTTCACTTAGTTTTCTGATCATATCAAGGCTTAATTTTCTTTTCCTGTTGAGTATTTTTGAGACGTTGCCTTTATTGCCTAACAAAGTCGCCAGTTCATTTTGGTTCATCCGGCTTTGTTCCATCATAAATTTTATTGCTTCGACAGGATCAGGCTCTGGAATTGGGGCGTTTTTATTTTCATAGTCCTCAATTAATAGAGCTAACAGTTTTGCTTCTTTTTCTTCCGGGGATTTTGGTGTAGAATGAAAAATTTTCTGAAACCGGTGCAGGGCCCGTTCATATTCTTTTTTAGTTTCTAATATGTGCCAAGTTGATTTCATTCATCAATATTTTAAAACGATTTTTAGAATATTCAGCGTGTGTTCCGATAAATATTATGAAAGCCCATTGAAATTTGAAATTAAAATCAACCACGAGCCTGTATCGGTTTCCTTTTATTTCAAATACCAACAAACTATCACGAATACAATCTACCGAACTGAAATGTTTTTTAATTTCTATGAAGGTTTTCCAATTTGTTTTGGTAATAATTTTGTACCAGGTTAATAATTGTTCTTTGCAGTCTCCATGCTTTTGATAAAAATCCCTCAGCGTACTTTTGTTAAAAACCCTCATTCAAGTTTATTTCACAAATATACGTGATTGTTGTCAAATTGACAACCATGGTCAAACTATTTTAAATTGATTGATTTCTCCTATCTCTACTGGTTTGTTTCGCTGGTATAAGGATGATAAGATATCCTGGTTAAACCGGTGAAATCGTCTATTCCGTTTTCTTTTTACGACCTGCCTTACGAATTGCTTTTTTGTTTTCCGTTTTCTTCATCATCTTTTCACCATCCCCGGAAAGATAAAATTTACATTCCGATTGCATGGGGCATTCGACATGCGCCGGATGGCTGGGTCGGCAAATATCCCTGCCCAAGAAAGAAATCGCCATTCCCACCTCGGCCCAGTCTTTTTGCGGTAAGACATTCATGATCTGTTGTTCTATTTTTTTGGGATCTTCACTATCTGCGATCCCTATTCTATTGGCCACACGAACTACATGCAAATCTACCACAACACCCTCGGCCGGGAGTTTAGCTTCACGCATGATCACATTGGCAGATTTTCTTCCAATGCCGGGAAGCAAAACTAATTCCTCCATGGTTTTAGGAAGATTTTTTTCATCCTTTACCCGCTTTGCGATTTCAATCATCCACCGGGCTTTATTCCCAAAATTCCGGACTTTACTGATGTCTTTCATCAATAGGCCATGATCCGATTTTGCTAAAGATTTAAAATCCGGATACTTCTTAAATAACTCAGGCGCCAAATGGTTGACCAGAACATCTGTAGTCTGCGCTGCAAGCATCACCATGACTACCAACTGATATATATTTTCGTATTCGAGAGGATGCTTTTTATTTCTGTATTTTTTAAGGAGAGGCTGAATCGCCTTGCTCCAGTCTTCCTTGGCTTCCATGAGGCAAAGGTAAAGGGGGAAATGGAGGAAAAGGGGAATGGGGAAAGGTGAAAGGGGGGGGATGCGGAGGACATCTATGGAGTGAGAGGCGCCCTGGAATTTTAACAAATTTTAATCGATCCGATTCTTTTAGTACTATAATTTGTTCATATTGATTAATCAATTTAGGTTTGTGATTTTATAGGTTATCCTGAGTTAATTCATTGAGCGTTGCACTAAAGTTCAATGTTGCCTGGTTTATTTCATTTGAAATATCCTTCAACCCTTCAACAATGACTTTAATCACTCTCCTGATTTCGTCTTTATTCCGTTTTGTCACCATAGCATTTTCAAAAGCAGTCAGCACCTCTTCCGGCAGCTCATCCAGGCCGCGGCCATAATCCGATTGGAGTCCATGGGAAATGCAGGCGAGTTTAAGGGCGTGGTTTTTCGCTTCATTAAGCCAGAATTCTGCCTGCCATAATTTGTTTCTCTCTGCACCTATTCGGGCATGTAAAAGATGATGAACCAGATAACCGAAAATTTCTTTTGTCGATGGAGAAGTTTGATTCCATCTTTTGTCATTTTGTTTGCCATAGAGTAATTTGAAGTGTGGTCCTATCGGTCCGAATTCTTTGGCCGGAGAAAAAGATAGGTCCACTTGCAAACACCCCGGTAGAATAAATACCCTGTATACGGTACCGCCATACTTAACATCAAAAAGTAGGCTGGCAGATAATTCCTGTGTCATATAGTCCGTCCATGAATCAAGCAAGCCCGCTATTGCAAACGATTCATCCACTCCAAAGGTCAGGTCAATATCGGACCATCTGTCTACTGTACCTTGTGCATATGAACCAATGACCGCGGCCGAAACGATTCTATGGTCCTTTTTTGCCTGGCTGAGCATTTTTTCGCGCACTTCTTCTCTGTATGATGCAGTAAACATGAAAGCCAAAGGTCTTAAATATTGGGAAAGCAAATCATTTATACTCTAATCCTTTTCCATGCAGAATATGTTCCACATAATTTTCAACCCTGGACTCTTTCGTTTTGGATTGTTTGGGAGCTGAAAAATTTTAAAGATATCCTTTTACCGACCCGGAGTCAATGCTTTAATCGCCTTATTCAGTGCAGTGAGTTTTAAAAACGAACACTAATATCAACAAAAATCCGTCTTAATTCCCGCCTGTAATCAAAAGGTGCCGCATTATTCTTGATCAGATATTGTTCCTGGTTGATAAGGTTTTTTGCTGATACGCCAATTTCTGAAAATGAGCCCAACCTATACGCTATCTTACTATCGAGGTTTACCCAGGAAGCCACGACATCGGGACGGTAATTTTCATTAGCGCGAGTAATATCGGTAGACCTGCGGGCCACCTGCCCCTGGTAGTGCATCGAAAGCGAAGCGTAAAATTTAGATTTTGAATAAAGGATACCCAGGTTGGCCATGTGCGCAGGAGCCCAGGTGACTTTGTTTTTACTGATGGCCACGGTGGAGTCTGCAATGGATTCGTTCAGGCGTTTGCTGAACGAATAATTCAAAAAGCCCGAAAACCGGTTCCTATTAAAATGAAGTTCTGTTTCAACACCTGTGGTTTTTAAACTATATATATTGGTGCTGAGGTTAGCGTTGGCCGCACTATATGCGATCTGGTTTTCAAAATTTATTAAAAACCAATTCACGCCAAGATCTATGGATTTCGATACGTTCCAGTCGAGGCCCAGGTCGTAGTTTGTTACAATTTCCGGCTCGAGCTGATTGATGTTGGAAGCGAGTGTAAACGTATTGGCGCCAAACATTTCTGTAGGTGAAGGGGTTCGGAAGGCCCTGCCCGCAATAGCTTTTAAGGTAAGGTCGCCTGCTTCGAAAACGAGGCAGACATGGGGAGAAAATAAATTAAAACTTTTCTTTTTTTCGGGCCGTCCCGGTGCGTAGATATCGGTATAATTAAAAAACTGATTGTCGTATCTACCGCCGAAAGTGAACTGCAACCGGTCAAATAGTTTTGGAGAAATATACCGGGCATAAACAGCAGCATTTATTACCGGTTTATCCAGGATGTATTCCAGCCAGGGATTGAGCTGATAAATACGGTTGGAGGAGTCCGGTGCGGTGAAGGTATTCAGATCCATATTGGCCGTGTGAAATTTATCACCGCGATAACTAAAATAATCACCTTCCAAGCCTACAAAAAACCGATTTGAATTGATATTATAATCTCCCCGCAAACGGAGAAACAGATCTTTCGCATTTGTTTTTAATGCTTCTGAAACCCCGTTTGGAAAATTAATTCCATAAGCTGCGGATTGATCGGGAAAGAAACGCATATTCCAGTTGATCCCATGATCCTGGTAACGGGCGGACGCTTCGTAGTTGAATTTTTTATTCTCCTCTCTTGGTGCGTATTTCAAAACAACTATCCTTCTATACTCCTTCATTGCCTCCGGCTGGTCTGGTATAGAAAACAGCCAGCCATGCCCGGTCTGAAAATCCCAATGCTGTTCATGATATTGCAGGGAAAGACCTTTGTATTTTCCTTTCCCATAAGCTTTAGCAAAAAAGTAATTATTGATTTGTTTATCCTGCACTTTAAACTGCGCCAGACTGCCATTCGGCCCTATTCTCCCGGAAAGATCATAAGAATTATACGTATTGCCGATGGTAGAATAGCGGGTGAAGGAGGCCACCACACCTGCAGATTTGTTTTCGCCTCCGGTTATTAAATCGGTTATAAAGGTGTTGTTTGTGCCAGCTCTGAAGCGGACATTGGCAATGCCATGGAGATCCTCTGCATCCAATGTATTGGAAGCAATCACTCCATTTATAGCATTACCCCCATAAAAGGATCCTCCGGGGCCACGAGTGATTTCAAAGGATTTGGAAAATATCATTGGTGTGTTTTCCCAGGTATAAGCGCTGCCATAAAGGTTGTCATTAAACGGAATTCCATCCACCAGGGTAAGGATGTGGTTCTTATTCCAGCCTTCATACATGCCCCGGAATGAAATGGTCCGCCGATCGTAATCCTGTGATGGAGCAAAACCGGGTAGGCTATAGAAAATTTCGTTGGTACTGAGCCATCCAAATTTTTTAGTAAACTCATTGGTAACTACAGAAATATTTGCGGGGGCATCTGTACCTTTTTGGAAAAATCCGGATGGTGAAGCTACACTATACTGCTCCAGTGAATCCGGGGTATTGATTTTGCTGGTATTAGAAGGCTGTCCAAATACTGTTTGCAGGGGAACAAGGGTAAAAAGGGTAAAGGGAAAGAGGAATGTTTTATTTATGAAATATTTTGGTAATTTTTTGCACATCTGTTCAGTCTTTTATCCTGGGAACAAAATCTATCTGCTTGCTGGGTTTGGTATTTCCTCTATAGCTGTAAAAATAGAAAACTAAATTTTAATAGCTGTGAAGGGCAGGATTTGATACTTTATATAAATTAATGGTTTTTGAAACGGATAACCCTTAATTTTGCAGTTCGACCGTTTGATTTATTATAAACAAACCAGGACGGCGCCTATGCATTAATTCTGAGCGATGCTTGTCTGGTATAGTATATCAAATTAAAATTATAATCCAAAATTGACTTATTCAATGAACAAAATCATTCTTATGCTCGCGGGGGTAGTCCTCCTGATGGCTGCGTCCTGCGAAACAACCGCACAACCAACGAAAGCTACCTCATCGGTGGAGACCAAAAACCCTAACACAGATTATAAACCCGCCTTTGAAGGCCAGACGCGCATTAAGGCTGTCGTAACGAAAACGCCTTTTGAAGCGAAGGTGTTGACTTCCTCCTTGCGAAGTCCATGGGGTATCACAGCATTGCCAGATGGCAGATTTATCGTAACGGAGAAACCCGGAACGATGAGGATCGTATCATCATCTGGTGTAGTTGGTGAACCCATTAACGGCATTCCCCCAGTAAACGGCCGCGGTCAGGGCGGTTTGATGGGTCTTTGCCTCGATCCGTCCTTTGCCAATAACAAGATGGTTTATTGGGCGTTTTCGGAACCCCTCGCCGAAGGGAATGTAACCTCCGTCGCTAAGGGCAAACTTTCATCCGATGAAAAAAGCCTGGAACAAGTTACTGTAATCTATCGTGCTACTCCAGCTTACAGCGGAGCGCTTCACTATGGGGGCCGGGTGCTGTTTTCAAAAGATGGCAACCTGTTTTTATCGACCGGTGAGCGTTCGGACATGGAGACCCGTCCACAAGCTCAGGATATCAATTCCGGATTGGGCAAAGTCATTCGCATAACTAAAGATGGTAAACCTGCAGCAGGCAATCCTTTTGTTGGTAGGGACAATGCCAGACCGGAGGTGTATTCGTATGGTCATCGCAATGTGCAAGGGATAGCTTTTCATCCGGTGACCGGGGATTTGTGGGAAACTGAATTTGGGCCCAGAGGCGGGGATGAACTCAACCGCGTCGTGGCTGGTAAAAATTATGGCTGGCCTACCATTACCTACGGCATTGAATACGGCGGCAATAAAATCGGTAATGCTATTCAACAAAAGGAAGGACTCGAACAACCTGTTTATTATTGGGACCCCGTGATTTCTCCCAGTGGAATTACATTCTACGACGCCCGCCTGCCGGACGGGCAGGGAAAAGGCATCGCCGAATGGAAGAATAACCTATTTATCGCCTGCCTCAGCGGCGCTCATATTTGCCGGGTGGTCATTGAAAATAATAAAGTAACCGGAGAGGAAAGGCTGCTTGCAGGTGAGAGTCAGCGGTTCAGGGATATTACTCAGGGGATTGACGGAGCGTTATATGCGGTCACGGATCAGGGGAGGCTATATCGTGTTGGCAAGAAATGATATTGTAAAGCCATTTTTATATCATGTTACTTTTTTTTATGTTTAGCCGGTTTGGTTTCATCTATTTTTTCTAACAATTCGGTTCTCACCTTTTCATAAGCTGTTTGCTGATCGTATTTTTCTATTGGCCTTATCAAGCCTGTTATGTCACCAATAAATTCATCATCTTCCAATTTGGCTTCCAGGTTTTGCAAATACATTTTTTGCGTTGGTGGATGCTCTACCTGAAAATTGCATGCACTCTTGATAGCTTAGCAAAATAGACTCCTTGTTTAAGTCCGGTATTTCGGCCAACGCTTTGTGCATATCATATAAATCCCTTCCTTTTCTCCGTTGGTATAATGACCTTAATTTTGTACCCAGCAATTCCTCTAACTTATATGTTGTAATATTACATGTACCGTTAAACCAGCTAGAATTGACACTGAAAGGGAATTGTTGATAACCCAAAACCGTAAAGTGTTCCCGGCAATTGATTTCTACTTTCAGTCGTAAGTATTGCATTTGGAGGGAACTCTGACTCAAAGCTATATTTCAATGTATTGTTGTTTGCCCTTTGAACTACAGTACAATCCCCCATAAAAGCCAAACGTTTCTGTAAACGCTGAATAGTTTCTTTTATAGGTTCAGGCCGTATTTGTACCAAATCAATATCCTCTGAATAGCGGGCTGTGTTTGTAAATACAATTTGTCAATTGCTGTTCCACCCCTGAACGCCGGGCTGGATGCCAGCCATTCATCGGAAAAAATTTCCACCAAGGCACGGCAAATCACCAGTTCTTGCTCTACTTGCTCATTGGTTTGCCAGGACACCTGATTGGCCCATTCTGTTATATATGCCTGTGGTATCATTCGTCAATGTCAATGGTAGTGTTTACTATTACCTTCCATCTTTCGTCCGCCGGAAAGCCTTTGGCATTAGCTGAGGTTGTCAGCGGTATGCGAAATAAATGGGCTTTGTTTTGCTCCAAAGCCTTCAACAAAGCATCGGCTAGTGACCGATTGTCAAATACTTTATCTAACAAATAACCCAACCGCTGCAAAACGGCTACTGGTACGTGATGTAGCAAATTCCTATCAAAAGCATCGGGCTTTATGCTTTCGGCCAACTCGGCCATTACTGTGGCCACCCGGTTAATACCACCCACGCGTTTGGCATATTGTATTAAATCGGTTGCGGTTAAAGCGGGATTGGAATTTTTCACATACCCTGCGTCTGTTTTTTTGGTATCCAACAGCTTTTCGGGTATTTCCTTTTTGCTGATGTAGCTCACCTTTAAGCCTTTCTTTTGCATTGGGCGTAGAACCGGAAAACCCGTTACCACAAAAAACTCCTGGGGTTGCTGGTGTGATGCACCATGATATGAAGCAGCATTTAGCAATGCCAGATAATAAGGCCGACGCAACGCCTTCATCAACGCATCTAAGAACATGCTGGGGTGCAGTATACTTTTTGACTTGTATTGAGGGCGTATAATGAGGTAATAGCCTTTGTGGATGGAGATAATTTGCTCTTTGTCAACAAGGCGTTTGAGTGTTGATTTATTGGCCTGCTTTGACTGTGACGGAAAAGCAGCACGAAGTTGGTGAAGTGCAAAGGCATATTTACCCTGAGCCAACAGCTGGATTGTCCAATCTTCTACGCTTTTATATTGCCTTAAATCATCCAAAAGAGTAATATTTTGCGTAAAGTGAATACCCATGCTTTTTGCAAATGTTTTCTCTTTTATCGATTAGTTGCAGTGAAACCAAACTGGCATTTTCAGAATCTAAAGGAAACTGAGGAAGCCATGGGCAGTAAGTCCTTAATTGGATAGTTCATTTTGTAATATCCGATAACCCCTTTGCCATACTCTTTGAAAAAAAAGCATAATTCTTTAGACCAACTAGAAATGAGGTCCTGCCCGAATAAGCTCAGACTTTTCTCCAGGCTATTCTAAAATGACTTTTCTGGTTGGTTTATTTGAAGTATATTAATCCTACAAATCCTATAAAACATGCAAAAAAGAAGGCTATGTTTTTTGATCATTGGCCTCAGCGCTATCATTTATTTTGCACGAGGCCAGGGGTGCAGTGACGCAGGATTTTGCACCCTGAGTAGCTTTAAGCCTGGTGGTTTAGACAGCAATTCCCGATTCAAAAATCAATTTAAAATCGGGGTAAGCTACGGAAGTGCAGATCATTCTATTTCCATATTCGGCACCCAACTTGAATATCACAGGGTATTAAATAAAAAACTGGTCATTAATGCCAAACTAGCTTCTATATCTCAGAGTGGCAACGGCATTTCTGCCTTCGGATTTTCAGACCTCTTTCTTAATATGGATTATCCAATCAACGAAATCGGGAAACTAACACTGGGCTTCAAATTGCCTTTGAACGACGGGAGTAAATTAAGAGTCAACCTTCCTTTGCCCATGGATTATCAATCCAGCCTGGGTACCCCGGACCTCCTGCTCGGGATCAGCCGTGAATTGAATAAATTTCATCTGGCTCTGGCCTTTCAATTTCCTTTGTCGCAAAATCAAAATGAATTTTTTGCAGAAGATTATCCCAAAGGTTCACCCTTAAGACAATTTCAAACCACTAACCGCTTTGTTCGAAGAGGAGATGTGATGGTGCGTGCTGCATACCCTATACCCATAAACCATTCGTTTAAAATCACTCCTGGTTTGTTGCCTATTGTTCATTTAGGTAAAGATAAATACATAGACCGGCAGGGGATAGAGCGGGCCATCGATGGTTCCCAGGGTCTGACCTTAAATGGTACCGTTAATATTGATTACGAAATGAATGACAACCATTCATTTCAACTGAATGCGGGAATCCCCTTTATTGTAAGAAAACAAAGACCGGATGGATTGACAAGGAGCTTTATTGTTGCTTTGGAATACAGGAGGAAATTTTAGTCTGCCAATCTTTCGTTGTGCTCGACGCTGTCATCGTGGGAATTCGGTGTGTTGTTGCTTTTTATCTACCGTTTGGTTCTCATCGTACACTGATAATTACCCGCTGGTACCTCGCAAGTGATGGTGAATCATCTCCTGTTGCCACTGCTCGGAAATTGAATGATCTATTTGAAGCTTCGTCCCGGGTAAACTCATGTGGCAAAGCATCAAAAACTGGCGTTTACTATCGCCAAGTATTGAACTTCTTTATGCAGTATGTAAAAACAGTTCAGCCGGCAGGTTAAAATAATCCTTTAGCCGTTGAGCCATTTTAAGAGTTATTTCTCTTCGACCTGAAAGAATGGATGAAACGTGTCCTCTGCTGCCAATAATAGGTTCAAGGTCTATATTTCTTAAGCCCTGTTCCTTCATTTTGTCCTTAATAACATCCAGTAAATCTAACTCAGGCATTTTTACCGTGCTGTCTTCATCGTCTTTTATCAATAACAGCAATACCCCCAGTTCGTCATCTTCCGGCGTACCCGGTTCGGTATGGAAAATTTCCATGGCTCTTTTTACTGCCTCTTTGTTCTTTTTTTGTTTTTATTACTTTCCAGTTCATGGTTAATGTTTTATAAATTAAGATTATACGGAATGGTCGGCGCATCTATTTTCTCGTATTCCTTATGTGTTCCAAACCAAATGGTATAACAAGCCTTTCGTCTGAAATTGATTAAACACTATAAGCCTGTACTCATTCCCTTTTAGATTGAATACTGCCCTTTGATTATTTATTATGCTGGCATTTCCATACATGGCCTTTAACTGATTGAAGTTTTCAAATTCCCGTTTCAGCATTTCACTATACCACGCAAGCAGTTGGTTTTTTGTGAGAATAATGAATAACTGTTTTACGGTTAACGAAATTCAAAAACAAGCTATGGAATAGTTTTCAATTTGCAAACATTAAAAATCCAGTTTTATTTTGCGGTTTTCTGTTGCAACCTTTGAGAATTACTTCTTTTCAAGGGATAGTTTTCTGTCTTGTGGAGTGTCATGGAGACTTTATCATTGGCGTCAAATAGGGTTACGAATCCCTTTATCTTGCTTTGTTCTATTATAAATTTTTAACTCCACGCTCAATGTATCTATAATATAAGTAGATGGGTCTATTTCTTGTGAAGCCCCTCTGTATAGGGAATTGTTAACATAAAAACTTCGTTACGTCTTAATAATGGTATTATTTCTGGATAGCAGGTTTCTAATGCACAAAAGAGTGCTTTCGTATTTACAAGTAATGGTCATAGTGGCATCGTCATCCTTCCATGTGGTTGGCCAGATTTCCAAGCCAGAAGCAGTGAAAGCGATGATTAGCCGGTATAAGCAGGACCCTCGTGGCCCTTACCTGGATATCCGTTGGTTTTGTAAGGATGGAACCATAAGGGCTGCCAGAGACCCTTGTCCGGATCAACCCGGCAACCAGCGGGCCCGCTATAAGAATGAGGTGAATGCACTGGCAAAAACAGAACATGTCTTCCTGGGGCAGATCCTCGCCACTACGCATTATACTGATTTCTGGGATGAAGCCCAGGCCCAATCTCGCCTCATTCAATATCAGCTGGAACAATACCTCCGGAGTATTGACAATGGCTGGATAAACCGGCGCTCGCAAAACTATCGCGGTGCGGTCCAAGTTGAAGATGAACACAACTGGGGAATTGGATTTTATCAGTGGCTTCTTGAAGATACCGGCAGGATTCGATCGAAGTATTTTCTCATTCGGCAAAGTGCCAAAGATGTACCCCACTCGGGAGAAACCAACAATACCCAGCTGGTTCGCTCCCTCTCTAGAGAGATTTCTGATTCCTTCCCCGCATTTCTGGATCTCCGGGTCAAGATCCACGGAATGCCGGACGAAGGCGATATTCAGCTATTGCGGGATTTCCAGGCCAGAAACAAGGATAAAATCCCGACCACCTTGATTCCAAAATTTGAGCAATTGCTCCGTGTATACATCACCATGTATCGTTCTTTCAGGGTCAGTGATCTCGAAATTTTCCTCAAAAAGCTGCCGAAAACAAGCGAAGCAGCCGGAATCCTTACGCTTTTCATGAACCGGTATCCTGCGCTATCTTCTCCGGCCGAACGGTGCCAACTCATCAGTCATTCAGCCCTGTTGATACGCCGGCAGATGACAGCGACGATGAAAAGCAATACCCGGCTGGCTCTGATCGATATATCCAATAAAATGGAAAGCCTGCTCTATAAAGAGGCATCCCAATGGGAGGCACGATCATTAAAAGAGTTGTTCGCTCAGATTTATTGTCTTTCGGAATCGGCTGCGGCCTTTGGTTTTTTAGAGCTTTGGGAATGGGAGCAAGTCAGTAAGGATTTGAATCTTCCGGCAGGGGACACGACCTCCTTGCATCAGATGAGTACTTTCAGCGAAAGTGGCCGTCATGTCCTTGAATGGGGTACTGGGATGGTCCGGGCCCATTATATGCCGGTGATTAACCTATACCGGGATTTTGAGCCACTGACTACTGGTTTTTTTGATGACCGGATACGGTCCTCCGTTCTTCTTCGTTTGGGACAATCCATAAACCAATTGGGTGATGCATTCTCCCTGGAGGCCGGTTTTTCAAACCAGGTCTTGGGTATAGCAGGACAATCATCGATACACGGACTCAACCCGGGTTTTACCCAGGGCGAGCTGGTCGTAGTGACGGGATCACCTGAACAAGTGGACCTGTCCGCAAATAAGATTTATGTCTTTCACCATGCACCCGCCAATCTAAAACCAGTAGCCGGTATCTTCACTGTCTCCGAAGGCAATATGGTCTCCCACCTGCAATTGCTGGCCCGCAATATGGGTATACCAAATGCAGTAATCTCTGAGAAAAATATGGAAGCCATTAAAGCTTTCCATGGCACACAAGTATTTTATGCGGTCTCCAATAAAGGCACGGTGATCCTTAAACCGGCTTCTGCAATGGAGCCGTGGGAAAGTGCTCTTTTTGTTCAGAAAAAACAAAGAGAAAATAAAATATCTGTTCCTATAGAACGCATCGTTTTGGATAAGCCCCATATCCTTAACCTTCGTCAGGTCGACGCCACACAATCAGGCAAAACCTGTGGACCAAAGGCTGCCAACCTTGGTCAATTAAAACAAATGTTTCCGGAAAATGTCGTGGAGGGATTGGTCCTGCCTTTCGCAGTATTCCGGCAACATATGGACCAGACCGCTCCAGGATTCCCGACTACATATTGGAATATGATGAACAAGGTCTTTGCTACCGGGGAGGAGATGCGGCTTAAAGGTGATACGGAGGCGAATATTGATTCATTTATTCTGCGGGGGTTGGATTCCCTGAGGGGGCTGATACGGAAAATGCCCTTGCTCGCCAGCTTCAAAGCTGATCTGCACCGTCAGTTTGTCAATGCATTTGGACTGCCTATGGGAAAGACGCCGGTCTTCGTGCGGAGCGATACCAATATGGAAGATCTCAAAGACTTCACTGGAGCAGGGCTCAACCTGACTGTTTTTAATGTATTGGACACCGACAAGATCTACCAGGGTATACTGGACGTATGGGCTTCACCTTATACCGAGCGGAGTTTCAAATGGAGGCAGCGCTATCTGAACAACCCCGAAAATGTCTTCCCTTCCATCCTTATTATTCCAAGCGTTGATGTTGAATATTCGGGGGTGCTGATTACGAAAGGACTTACCACTGGGAATGAAGATGATATTACCGTAGCCTTTAACAGGGGCGTGGGAGGGGCGGTGGATGGGCAAGCAGCCGAAACCTGGTTGCTTGATGCAGTGGGTGTGGATCACCTGATCACACCGGCGAGAGAACCCACCTGTCTCAGGATACCTGCCACAGGTGGCAGCGTGAAGGCCAGGATCAGTTTTGAGCAGCGCATACTCACCCCGGACAATCTAGAGGCATTAAGGATACTTTCAAGCCGAATCTTGCAGGATTTACCTGATTCACCGGGGATAGCTACCAAAGGGCCATTCGATGTGGAATTGGGCTTCAAGGATAATCATATTTGGCTTTTCCAGGTACGACCTTTTGTAGAGAATAAACAAGCTGCTTCGTCAGACTATCTTCAAAAAATCACCCCGGTTATAGACGGCAAACGAGCCATACCATTAGATTTGAAACTTTAAAAAAATGGCGTACAAAACTTCTGTATTTACTTTTTTGCTTATAGGTCTTTTTTTTTCAGAAGCTGCAACTTACCCGATAGACGGGTATCCTTACTCCAATATCCGGCGGCTGAAGTACCTTCAACTGGTTATGGATGGTGAACTCAAGGGTATTAAGCCTGTTCCTGGTGCTTTTAAATCCATTCAGGACATCCGTCTCAACCTGGCCAACCCAAGGGGCGATAGCCTGGCCACCTTTCCAGCACCCGATGAGGAATTGCAACAGGCAATCAACCGTTTATTCCCTCAGCTCAACGAGAATTACAGTGTTGCCCTGCTGGACATTACCCCTGGTCGTCCTGTGCGTTATGCCGGCAGGAAAGAAAACGTGGGTTATCAGCCAGGAAGTGTAGGTAAACTTGCGGTGTTATTGGGCTTTTTTACTGAACTTGCAAAAATCTATCCTGACTCGTTCGAGTTGAGACAGAATTTGCTATGCAGTAAGGAGGTCCGAGCCGGCGGATGGGCATTGTACGATGAGCACACCATTTCCATTTTCAGCACCCAGACCAGGGTTCTGAAAAGGAGGACCGTACAAGCCAATGATGTATTCCTTTTGTACGAATGGCTGGATTATATGATGTCTGTTAGCAATAACGGGGCAGCTACCGTATGCTGGCGGGAGGCTATTCTCATGCGTGTTTTTGGAAACGCATATCCCGATCTTTCCGAAACCGAGGCGGAGGAGTATTTAAGTACAACTGCAAAATCCGTACTTGCGGATATCGCTATCTCAGTCGTCAATGACCCCTTGCGGGCATTGGGTATCACTCAGGATGAGTGGCGGTTAGGGACTTTGTTTACGCGTGGTGGATCAAACCGGATTCCACCAAAGGGCGGAAGCATTGGTACACCGCTTGGCCTCATGAAATTGCTCATTATGCTGGAGCGAGGCCTTGCAGTGGATGAGGAAAGCAGCCTGGAGATGAAAAAACTGTTCTATATGACGGACCGGCGTATACGGTATGCTGCGTCATCCACCCTACGGGAAGCGGCTGTATATTTCAAATCCGGAAGCTTATATAAATGCGGTCCGGAAGAAGGATTTTCTTGCGGAAAATACAGAGGTAATGTAGATAATTTTATGAACAGTGTTGCCATTGTGGAGCATCCGGATAGTACCACTTATATGGTTGTATTAATGTCCAATGTCCGAAAAAAGAACAGTGCTTCCGATCATATGACATTGGCCGGCGCCATTGATAGAACAGTGAGGGGAAATTAACAACGTCCCTGTTGATTATTCCTAAGGTGGTGAGGTGCAATTGAAACCCTATCTTTTTTCAGATAGCCTTTCGGCAAACATTTTTACACGCGTATGTTCATCATTAGTTGCCTGCTTCACCAAGGGAGCGAACTCCGGATTGTCCAGTGCTTCGATCATAACGAGTACAGCCAACTTGAGCAGATCATCCTGACCCTTTAAGATGGATTCGAAACAGGAAAACTCTGAAGGCATGTTAAGTTGAAACTTGAGCAGGATTTCATCCGACAAGGTGTCCATTATAGCGGTTTCCACGATGGGGATCAGTACCTTTTTCAGGGCGGGATCAAGGATATTGTCCAAAAACTCTATGGTATTGATTCGGATATTGGGATCCTGGCTGCGAACATCCTTGAGTAAAGGCAGGATTATTCCCGGAGGGTAAGTTAATCCCAATAACCAGAAAATCCGTTTGAGGATATTGTCCAGCCTGCGTTCCAGCAAGTGAATTAAGTCCTTCCGGGCTATACTAATTTTTGAGTCTTCTACCCGGAAACTCCACCGATGTTGAGCAGCATAATTTACTGCCAGGAAATCCCGGTAAAGTCCGGCTTCTTCTTTAAGGAAAGGAATTACCCGTTTGCCGCTAATCGTGAGATGGGGAAATTTTACTTTTATTTTGTGCAAGGTCTCAAGGGCATTGAGTTTTACCTTAGGATCGTGGTGCTGTACTAATTCAAACAGGTAATCAATAGCTTGTTGCGTGTCCATCGTTTTTGCCAAAGCGGGCAATTGGATCAAAATCTCATTTGCAGTTCCTTTTTCCCGGCTTACTTCAGCCAGTATGGGCAGGATCTCTGATGGCTCAAATTTAGCCAGGGCTTTTTGTGCCGAGGACCGGGTCGATTTATAGAGTAGAAATTCAAGTAGCAATTTTATAAAACCCGGATCCTGGCTGTTGCCCGCAGAGAGCATAGCCTTCTTGAATAAAGCTGGGTTTTTATCATTTATATAGCCTTTCAAATATGGATAATAGGCCGAAAGTTTTCCATAACCGATCATCCTCGCCACCATGATCTTATTCGCCATTTCGGATACGGGGTCGCTGAGGAGCCCGGTTTCATTGATTTTTTCCTCGAGGCGTTGTTGCAGGTTGAAAAGTTGTTGCATTTCCGGATTATCACGTGCTTCGGTAGCCAGGCCAACCAGGGCAGCTCCGCTGATAGCGGGATCCTTGTCTCTCAGAGAACCATCGATGAAACGCACCCGGTTTTGCCGGGTATGGGCCAACAAGCAGGAAAAGGCACGGGATCGCACTTCATCATCAGGATCTTTGAGCAAAGGTTCAATTTGTCGGGTGATCGAGTGATCGGAGTGATAATAGAGACAACGCAGGGCTGCCTGACGTACCTTGGGTGAATTATGGGTCAACAAAGGAATGGCGTACTTCATGAGCCTGTCTTCCTTACTTTCCTCTATTCTGTCCAGAAGAAAGAGAATTTGTTTGGTCGTGCCAGATTGCAGGGTACGTTGTATACCCTCTACTACAGAAGTATCCGAAAGCTTAGGGTCCTTTATTTTGGTTGTTTGCCGTTTGAGGCCCAGTTTATCTTGGAATGCCAGCCCATATTGTTTCCGGACACGCATTACTAAAAACATCCAGATGCAGATAAGTACCAGGATCATGATACAAACGGCACGTACCGATAGATCGAGGCCATTGACCAGGAAGATCAGCAGGATGCCCCCGATACCGGTCGCTGTGGTATCGACAAAGACATCAATATAGGTCTTTGCCTGGTTTTTAATGGCGATTGGAATAGGCAGGATCAGCAGCTCAGTAGCAGCTTTATTAATGGATTGCTTCAGGGAAATATCAAAGAGTTTAAGGGTGGTACCCGCCCACAGCACCGGTGCATTCAAAACCGCAGCAGCACCTGCAAAAAGTGCACCGGGGAGGACGAAAAGACTTCGTCCCACTCCAAGAAAACCAACCACACGACGGGTGATTACTAATTGAATAAAAAGAGATACTACATTGGCCGTTGAAAACCAGAAACCGAAGAAGCTTGTGAGCTCGTCCGGATCCAATATATTGGCCGAGGCTATGGCGCTGTACTGAAACTCAACCAATTTGGCGACCACCACGCTGATCGCTAAGATCAGCGCCAGGTAGGTCAGGTGTTTTGAATTGCGGATAAGGCGAAGGGGATATTCATGAAGCGTTTTGGTTTGCCTGATCTGAACGGAGGTGTTGAATGCCGGCACAAATTTTACCCAGATCCGGTGGTTGACAACCATACTGATCATAAGCAGCCCTGCAGCCAGGAAAAGCAAATTTATACTATCCACAACTGGTGCGAGTAAAGAGGTCACATAACCTCCACTAATACCTCCTGCGATAGCACCAGCACCAATAAAGCCAAAAAGCCGTTTTGCTTCCAGGGAGTTAAATATCATGTTGCCCAGGAGCCAGAACTGGGAAGTCGTGATTAGGCCGAACAGGGCCACCCCAATATAAAAAAGATAACTCATCCAGTCTATAAACAAATGGAAGCGCAGCAAAATGGCAAAGGTAAACAGGCACAGGATTGAAATCAGGTAGGTTCGTAGCATGAGTGTGCCAAGCGACAGACGGCTCAACAACCTGGAGTAAACGGTTGAAACAGCAAGCGCTGTCAAGGCTACCAGCAGAAACACCAGCGGAAGCCGTGCAATGCCCACTCTGGACAGAAACTGGGCATTTACGACCGGTTTGATGATCCACAGGCATTGAATGAGCAGGAAGATGTTCAACTGCATCAGCCCTACCCGTCTGAATTCACCTACACGGATGTCAAATAATCGAAGAAGGAGGTCCTTCCACTTCGACCACAGTGCTCCAACCATATTTTAGCTGCCAAACTACCCCTTTTGAACCAAGGCGTTATCGATTTTCATCATTAAATCACGAAGAATTTTTTCACCACTCCCATCCATGGCAAGTGCTACGACGATATACCGGCGGTTCTCATCCCAAACCAAAGCAGAATCGGCGTGCCAGTTTTCCCAAGTGCCCGACTTGCGATACACTTTGGCATTTGGGGCCACTCGATCCAGGACGGATACAAATTTATGGTGGAGTTGAGGATCTATGAGGATCTGCAGCATATCCCGGGACCGGTCTTCATTGACCAGTTGTCCGAAAGCAAGTTTGTAATAATATTTACAGACTTGCATGACTGAAGCGGCATGGCTCAGGTTTTTCAGTGGATCGCCTATGCGGGTGCCGCCTTTACCATAAGGTTTTCCTACCCAGAGGCCACCCCCGTTTTGTTTATCATAAAATTTGTAGTTTGGATCTTGCAGGACTGTAGCAATATTTTCAATGCCTATCCGTTCGATCATGCGGCTTGCGGCTTCATTACTGCTTTTGGCGATCATCATGCGCATATCCTGTTTTACTTCGGGTGTTTCTTTTATTTTTCCTCGGGAAATAGCGTCTTCCGACGCGAGCAAAACGGCAATTTTTGGCAAACTGGCAGCATACATCATGTGGTTTCCATTGATCGCAGCAAAACGGGAATGCATAGGATCCCTCATATCGACCACCCCAATACTGAGGGATTTGTTTTTGGACAATTCAACCCAGCGGCGATCTGATTCCAGAATGGTTTCCAGCTTATGCTGAAGTTCCAGGTCCTGAAGGTCCTCAAGGGGTAAAACTGCCTCTTGCGGCACCCCGAGAGGAAGGCTGCTCAAATCCGAGGAATCAGCAATGGACGGCCTCACCGGCGTACTGACAGGATTACCAGAAAGAGTACCAGTGCTTACTGAACCCAAGGCAGTGAGTGTGAAGAAAAAAAAGATGAACGAAGTTCCCGGGGAGAATAATAATGAATTCGCGGTGTATTTTTTCATATAGATCTTTAGGCCAGAAAGGATAAATAACAAACTAATATTACAAATATAGTCTATCAAAACCTTTTAAATGTTACTGTATTCTTAGTTTGGCGGTTGTTAACATTTGCCGGAAAAACTTTAAGTAAAAAATTAAATTATATTATCTATTGATTAATAATTTATTAAGGCTATCTCTAAACAACCTGTCCTGGTATTCGGGTAAGTTTGAAAATGAATTATTTAATCCCCATCATTATCATTCAGGAATAGACGATGTGATCCGGGAGCGAAAGGTTCGATCCCGTCAACTCTCATTGAAGCCTCGAATACTCGGGTTGTACAACTTTGTTTCAGCTCATAGCGAAGGAAGCGTTCTTCTTTTACTTGTTGCTATTGTTCGCCAAGTGTGCCATCTGTTTGAATAATTTTAATTTGGCTTAGCTTAACTTTAAAATTGGTAAAACAAAACTACACTGAACACTAACCCAGTTGCGGCGTTGCAATAGTTTCTTAACGTCTTGTATGGACCATTTTCCTGTCATGCCTTTCTATTATTTAATTTCATAATTATCGTTTATAAACAATCTGCTGAAACGCTCTTCCACTAATGATTTATAGGATATTTTAAGCTTGTCATTCAGGAAACTAATGTCGATTTGTTTCATCCAATTGGATTTGCTTTTTTCCATTTTTTTAAAAATGTTATGCTGCTGCTTTTCATCCAGTTTCAATGTTTTAAAAGCTGTAACAAAATCTGCCATTTTAATTTTTTTCTTTTTCCCATTTAAGGTCAATGCCAGGTCTTCATCATCCTTTGGATTGACTAAAGCTGTAGCTACTAAGTCATATGCAGCAGACAGTACCATGCCCATACCTGGTTGCTGGATTAACGAAAAGTTCTTTAAATGCATATCTGCATTACCTGTTAAAAAGCAAAAAAGTAAAAGTTCAAAAAAATTGACAACATCCAAACCCGGTGTGGCAGAGTACTTTTCAATGGCTTTGGCTATTTGTTCATAACTACCACGGTATTTATCTTCCGTTAACCGTTCTGTTAACTGGCACATATCTTCCATATGCAACTTTCCCTTTTTTACACGATCTATCCGCATGGTTATATAAGCCAGATTCCCTGACTGTAACCGGATTAAACTATGCGGTACTACTTTAATTTTTGCAACGCTTGCCAAATGCATGGTTAAATCTTCCACCTCTGGTAAATGAGGGTAATTAGGGGTTGGGGGTTTTAAAATATAACCACCCCATATGCCTAGAATGGTGAATCTTTTTGCAGCCTGATAACCATCGCCTTTGGTAAGATGAAGGGAAAGTTTGGGCTGCACACCGGTTACTGTAGTATGTGTTTTTATAACTTCCGCTGCTAGGTTTTCTATTTGTTCCTCAGAATAAGGTAAAACAGGGGGTTCTGGTTGACCAAAAATTTTCTTGCTGCATGCTGCATGAAAATCCTTCTCCCCTGGAGCCAGTGGCTTATAACAATATAAACATCTTTCTGTCATTGCCTATCTTCGATTACGGGGTTAACGCTAACAGCACCTATACAATCTTTGCAACAGACGAGCAACAATTCCATCCTGTCTCTGGGATTTATTTTCCAGTTCTTTTCTGCTATATCCAATAACCAGCCTTCGGGTATCAATCCATCAAAAAAAGGAAACATAAACTTATCATTAAATGGTTCTTCCTGTATTGGCAGTGTAAGACTTACTGCTTGTGGCAACTCCGACTGCAGGTATGCTTTATCATACACAAAATGGTAACCGTTCTCATCCTGTGTGAGCCAACCTGCTGTTTTATCGTGCATTTTTATTTCTGCCTTTCGCATGGTTATGGTTCATTTTGTTTTAATTCAACCGGACCCACTTCGTAGCCGAATAATTTTAGCACCTGGTTTACTTTATCCAATCGTAAGGATTCCTTACTCTGTTCCAGTTCCCGAATAAACCGCAAGCCTACACCGGCTTTCTCGGCCAACTCCGGTTGCGTAAGCTTTACAGCCTTTCTTTTCACTTTTACAAATACTCCAAGTTTCATAATTTATACCCTTTAGGGTGTAAATATATATGTATTATTAAAATTTATACCATTTCGGGTATAATACTACATATTTATACATTTTTATACCCAAACAGGTATAAATAACTAAATTTCAAACAGCATTATACCCTTTAGGGTACTCTATTCACCTATAATTCGTAATTGAATTTACCAATCTGCGTTTAAGTATTTCTGTAATTGAGTTGCAATACTTCTGCTTTGCAAAGGAGCAATATTCTTACACTTAAATTATCAACGTATTATATACAAAATAAACCTAAATAGAAGTTCAGATTAAAAATAATCTCAGCCAATATTCATCACGCCTGACTTCCTCCCCTTTATTCCTATTACTAAAGACAAATTTTTAATGATTTTAAAGGTTATGCTCTTGCAAAATTTATCAATGGTTGAATATCTCCGCCATCGGCTGCCCTGATTGCATGGAGGTATGCTCTACGGGTATCGCCCTGTTTTTCCAAATTGGCTGCACCCCAGGTATAATGCGGCTGCTTGAAAATCTTCTCAATTACAATATCGGCCATTAAGCGGCTATGCCTGCCGTTGCCGTTGGGAAAACAATGTATGCTTACCAGACGGTGTTTAAACCGGATAGTGGCTTCGTCGGGGCTGTACGTGTTGTTGGCAACCCACAACTTTACATCATCTAGCAAGTACCTTAACTCGGTAGGTATTTGATATTTGTCGACCCCAATGTTTTTATTGGTTTTGCGAAATTCCCCCGCCCATACCCAGACATTGCCATACATACGTTTATGCACCGCTTTTATAAATTTTTCGGTTAACACTGCTTCGGCCTTGAAAGAACGCCCCAATGACCACAACACGGCCAGTTCAATATTCTGCTGCTCAAACTCATCCAACTCGCCAGGGGTGACAATGGTGGAAATGAGCAAGCCTTCTTTCTCGTCTTCTAATATCGGAGTTTGCCCATCTATATAATCTGAATCTAATCCCATAACGTTTTAGGCATATCGTTTTTAATGGCATCTGCCCTTTCCTGAATTGCTTTTTCAATACGCTGTTTAGTGTTCTCCTGATCTTCCAGCTTCATCGTATTGGATGTACGCAACACTATTTGTGTAGCCAATTTTTTTGCTTTTCGATCAATCCATGCTTCCAGGCTTCCATCGGTTGGCACAAAGCCATATACCAGTTGCATATCCAACACCCTTGCTGTTTCCCTCAAGGCCTTAATGGTAATGGATCCCTCTTTTTCCCTGCTTTCCTTGTCCTGCACACTTTGTTTGGTAATGGAAAGTTTTTTGCCCAACTGCTGCATAGTCATGCTTAAAAAGTGGGGCACTTCCCAACTCCCCGTTCGCCCAAAATTTAGAATTCATGAATAGTTTGCATAAGTTGCTGACTTTCTATTGTTTAAATTATTATTCTAACTTATTAATTTCTTTTTTCCTAACTTTTTCCATTCATTTCGAATAATTCGAATAATTTTAATCTCTATAAAATTATGAAAGATATCCTCGAACAGGTCCAAAAGCCATCCAAAAATGATCAGCGCTTAGCCCTGGCCTCTTATGATGCTCTTAGTTCTGTCTTGGATCAATTAAAATCTGAAAACCCTGAGATAGAAATTGCAGAAACTGAAGAAAAGATAAAGATACCAGTAAGGGCACTAAAATTATTAGCTTCTATTCTCAGGGCATTAAGCGAAGGTCATCCCGTTTCTATTATAGCGAATGCTGCCGAATTAACCACCCAGGCTGCCGCTGAAATGATCGGCTGTTCCCGCCCACACCTGGTTAAATTGTTGGAAGAAGGCCGGATTCCTTTCACTAAAATTGGGCGTCATCGAAGGATACGGGCCGAGGATATGATCAAATACCGGAATCAATTTAAAGCAGATCAAAAAGCGCTGCTGGTTGACCTTATGAAAGAAGACGAAGAATCGGGACTTTATGATTCATAGTGTCCGGTTCACGTGCATATTGGATACTAATGTCATTTACCCGATGGAGATCAGGGATCTGCTTTTCTGGTTTGCTCATTATGACTCCGATGGAGTCAACACATATTTGAAGAATGGGAAGCGGTTATGAGGCGGCACGAAATATCGGAAATGGAAATTCAAAAAAGAACTGGAAAAGCAAAGAATGCCTTTCCCGATGCTGTAGTTGAAAATTATGAATCGATCATCCCTACTCTAAGCTTGCCGGATAATAAAGATTGTCATGTATTAGCAGCTGCCATAAAGTCAAATGCACAGGCAATTGTAACCAATAACCTGGCTGACTGTCCTTCCACCTATCTGGCTCAATATGGTCTCCATGCTAAATCAGCAGATGAGTTCCTTTCAGAGGTCATTGATTTGAATCAATCAGAAGCTTTGAAGGCATTCCGAGAATTAGTCATTAATAGGCGAAATCCGGATTTGGACGAATTTACTATCCTTCAAATTTTACGAAAACATGGATCAACAGATACTGCTGATTATCTCCATGCTCTTATTTAGTTTAATTACAGATAATTTGTCTCAGAGTTGTTGCGTTTTTTACTTTCCGATACAAAATCTCGTAAATATACTTTCCAACAAATCCTCCGTAGACACCTCTCCCGTAATCTCCCCCAGATAATGCAATGCCTGCCGGATATCCATGGCTATTAATTCATGTCCGCTGTTTGTATTTACCTGATCCCTGGCCCGCAATAAATGTTCGTTTACTTTTTGAAGAGTATCCACATGGCGGCTATTGGTCAGGATATTTTGCGACAGCCTGGTGTTGTCTTTTGTAATGGATTGCAGCAGCCGTTCCCTGAGGTAGACGATATTCATATTGTTGCGGGCCGATGTCGGGATGATGTCGGACCTGGTAATCCCCTCCATGACATAATCCTCCGGATGCGCATAGGGGTTGAGGTCCATTTTATTGGGGATGAGGATGACCTCGAGGTCGGGGTGTTTTAATAAAGCGATATCCGATTGCACCTCGGCAGGTTTGAGTTCAGTGACATCAAATACATATAATAATATAGAAGATTGACGGATTTTATCCCGGGTGCGCTGCACGCCGATGACTTCGATCTGATCCTGAGCTTCGCGGATACCGGCGGTATCGATGAGACGAAAGGGGATCCCGTCGATATGCAGGACTTCCTCAATCGTATCCCGCGTCGTACCCGGTATATCAGATACGATGGCGCGCTCTTCCTGCAGGAGGACATTCAACAAAGTGCTTTTGCCCGCATTGGGCCGGCCGGCAATCACGGTATTGATTCCGTTTTTGATGGCATTGCCAAGTTTGAACGTATCCAGTAAACCCCGGATCTTTTCAATGGCGTCTGTCAACAACGTTTTTAATTGATTGCGGTCGGCAAATTCCACGTCTTCTTCCCCAAAATCCAGTTCCAGTTCGAGCATACTTGCAAAATGGATCAGTTGTGACCGGAGCAGGGCAATTTCTTTGGATATACCCCCCTTTAATTGGGAGAGGGCCAGTTGGATTTCGGCTTTGGATTCGGCGGCGATCAGGTCGGCCACACTTTCAGCCTGGGTCATATCGATGCGACCATGTATAAAAGCCCGGAAGGTAAATTCCCCCCGGCCTGCCGCACGGGCACCGAGCCCAATCAACCGGTTTAATATTGCCTGCTGGATATAGGTTGATCCATGGCAACTGATCTCCACCGTGTCTTCTCCGGTATAAGAATGGGGTGACTTGAATAAGGTGACGACGACCTGGTCGATGGCAACCTGATTTTCGTCTAATATATAGCCCAGGTGCACGGTATGGCTGGCCTCTTTTTCCAGATTTTTGCCTTTAAAACAGGACTTCACCAGGTCGATGGCATCGGGTCCGGAGACCCGGATCACCGCAATAGCAGCCATGCCGGGGGCAGTGGCCAGGGCCGCTATGGTGTCCTGCAGGTCGTGTCGGCTGTACATCGTTGATTTTGAACTAAATTTGCGCGCCTTATTGTTATCACCAATATAGTTTGAAATTGTAACATGAAAACGATCAAAAAATATTTAATCCGCTCTTTTATTGTTTTACTGGTGTTATCCGTGGCGGTGGGATCCTTCTTCACTTTTGTGCCTTATAGCGATGGCCTGAGGGCCGGGCAAGTAATCAAACTCAGCAAAAAAGGGGTGATTTTCAAAACCTATGAAGGGGAACTCAACCTGATGATGATGCCGTCAACCAATAATCTCGGCACCCCTACACCCAATGTATGGACTTTTTCTGTGCAGAATAAAGAGGTAGCGGAAAGGATTATGCAAGCTTCCGCCACCGGTGAACGCCTCGAACTGTATTATAAGGAGAAATACTTCAAATTCCCCTGGCAGGGAGATACCAAATATTATGTGTACGAAGTCAAGACGGCAGCTCCACTGGCACATCCGGCTTTACCTAATACTGGTGTTCAAGTTCCGGTTGAGCAAATCCCTGCTCCGCTAAAGTAGGGTCGGTTGGATTTCGTCTGAGCCTCAGCCATTAGACATACTCAAAGTATAATACGGTTTATCCGGGCTGCCCGCAAGTGACAGCCACCGCTGCCCGCAAGTGACTGCCACCGCTGCCCGCAAGTGACTGCCACCGCTGCCCGCAAGTGACTGCTACCGCTGCCCGCAAGTGACTGACACCGCTGCCCGC